>TARA_R100001369_G_scaffold2745_5_pt1 | contig 60825 bp, 61 predicted proteins | sample TARA_R100001369 | Tara Oceans TARA_R100001369 (sample SAMEA2621528) | marine metagenome | biome: marine biome (ENVO:00000447); feature: surface water layer (ENVO:00002042); material: "saline water (ENVO:00002010), including plankton (ENVO:xxxxxxxx)" | depth 5 m
ATTATTCAAAACATTTTTGAAAAAATTTTATCTAGCTATGTGCTCTTAATTTTTCTTTTCTTTTTTTGATTTGTCTTTCTAGTGATGCAATCGCAGAATCAGCACCTTCTTCAAAGGTTTTACATTGTTTCTTTACCACAAAGCTGTCGCCTGGAACACTTACTTTAGCTTCAAAAATTTTATTTTCTTTATCTCTTGTGTTCTCAACCTTTAAATAAATATCTGACTGAATTATTTTATCATAAAACATATCGAGTTTATCCATTCTCTTTTGAATAAAATCAATCAACTTCTGATCTGCCGAAAAATTTACGGATTGGGTGTTTACTTTCATAGACTTTATAATTTAAATTAAAAATTAGTAATAACCGGTCAGTTAAATACCACTCTATATTATATACAATAAGCTAACTTTCATTTCTTGGATGAGATTTAGCGTAAACCTTTTTCAGTTCTTCTATACTGTTATGCGTATATACCTGAGTTGCCGCCAAACTTGTATGACCAAGAAGTTCTTTTACTGCATTTAAATCTGCACCTCCATTTAATAAGTGTGTAGCAAACGAATGCCTTAAAACATGAGGGCTACATTTAATTTTTGAAGACACTACACTAAAATACTTATTTATAATTCTGTAAACAAGTTTTTCGTAAATTTTAAGACCAATTTTTGTTAAAAACAGACTATCCTCGTCTTTAATAATCGTTAACTGTGAACGATAGTTTATATATACTAGTATAGAATTTAACAAAACATCTATTATAGGAATGTAACGCTCTTTATTTCGCTTACCTAAAACTTTAAGTTGTTTACTTTGTAAATCAATATCTTCTAGCTTTAAATTAACTAACTCTATGCGCCTTATTCCTGTTGCATAAAATAACTCAATGATTAAATGATCTCTAGCACTTTCAAAATCATATATTTCAATAGATTCGTTAAGCACTTGTCTCAATTCTTCCTCAGAAAAAGGTAACTGTACTTTTTTACTGACTTTTAGGGCTTTATGCTGTTTTAATGGATTCGCTTTTATTACTTCTATTTTTAATAAAAACTTATAATATGCATTTAATGAAGATACTTTTCTATTGATGGTTCTATTTGATATTTTAGTATTAACCAATCCTACAATCCATTGTCTTATTTCGGAATAACCTGATTTAAAAATACTTATTGAATTGTGATTATTGTTTAAAAAATCTTGAAATGATTCTAAATCTCTAATGTATGCCAAAGCGGTATGTTTAGAGTATGTTTTCTCTAATAACAAGTAATCAGAAAATGCTTTTAGATTCATTTAATTGGCTTAACTTATTAAAAGTAGTAATTTGTTCCTAGACTAAACAGAATTACAAATAAAAAATCCTGCTTTGAGCAGGATTTTTTATTTTAAAATTTATAATACTAAGTCGCAGGCTTATAATCCTTTTCATCAATTACCATCTTGGCAATAATCTCTTTTAAGATTTCTGAAGTACCACCACCTATTGGCCCTAAACGACTATCTCTAGCCATACGCGCTAATGGATATTCTTCCATATAACCATAACCACCTAAGAATTGAAGGCATTGATAAATAACATCGTCAGCCATTTTAGTAGATTGTAATTTAGACATTGTTGCTTCTTTTACAACATAATCACCCATATCTAGACGTTTAGCAACATAGTAGTTAAATTGCTTACAAATTTCCATTTGCGTTTCGCAATCAGCGTATGTATGTCTTAATGCTTGAAATTTATTTATCGTTCTACCGAAAGCTGTACGTTCACTCATGTATTGTTTTGCATACTCTAAAGCATATTCAGCTCTTGCATGTGCATTAACGCCCATAATTAAACGCTCTAAAGCAAAATGCTGCATTATGTATGGAAAACCTTGATCTTCATCTCCCATTAAATTTGAAGCTGGGATTTTTACGTTATCAAAAGCAATCTCTCCAGTATCTGAAGCTCGCCAACCTAACTTATCTAATTTTGTTGCAGAAATACCTGGTGTATCTCTATCCATAACAAAAATACTAATCCCTTTATTTCCTAATTCTGGACTTGTCTTAGCAGCTACAATTAAGTAATCACTGTAGACACCATTAGTTATAAATGTTTTAGAACCATTAACGACGTAAGTATCTCCTTTTTTTACAGCCGTTGTTCGCATACCTGCAACATCACTACCACCAAAAGGCTCTGTAATACAAAGACATCCTATTGCATCACCTAACGCACTTGGTGTTAAATATTTTTCTTTCTGCTCATGATTTCCTTCTTTATTCAAATGCGTCATTGCTAAATAAGCATGTGCCCACATAGCTGCAGCAAAGCCTCCAGAATTGATACGTTGCATTTCTTCAAGAAAAATTACAGTGTAAAATAGATCTAAGTCTAATCCACCATAATCTTCTGGTGTTGCCAAACCAAAGTAGCCCATATCACCGAATTTCTTCCAGATAAAACGTTCTATATGACCTGTTTCTTCCCATTTATCAATATGTGGAACAACCTCTTTTTGAAGAAAATCTCTTAGACTTTCCCTAAATAAATTATGCTCTTCTGTGAAATATAAATTAGACATCTATTGTAGTTTGTTATAGATGCAAATATAACTTAATTATCTCGATTTTATTGATTGGAAAATCTTCAACTTTTGTTAAATCATTCAACTTTTTAAAACCACTTCTAAGTGTTCTTTCTTCGATAATGTTCTTAGCAATTTCGTAATCTATATACTGAATAGTAACCAACTCGTCGCGAGTGGCAGTGTTTAAATTATACTTTTTAATAACTCTTGGTGTTTTTACAGTAAAGTCATTTTTAATACGCTCAATAACTTCTGTTGTTAAACCGTAAACATCAATAAGCTGTGCCTCTGAAACAAAACCTCCTTTAAATTTATTTCTATAAACAATAATACGCTCAGAGAGTTTTTCTCCTACTCCATAGACTTTCTTCAATTGAATTGCTGTGGCAATATTCAAATCAATTTTTTGAGCATAAGTTTTTAGCGTTTTGGAGCTTGAATAAGAGTTACTATAACCTTGAGACTTTGGTTTTGGGTTTGTTACCCATTCTGGAAATTTAAAATACGGTGAAATCTTAGTTAAAAGTGAATCTGAAACTTCAGTAACCTTCTGAAAGTCTTTTGAAGAATTAACCCATTGATTAGTAGCTCTAAATTTATGCAACCTATCTATTTCTTCATTGGTCATACCTAGAGTATAACCTTTATAATCTGTTATGTAATTTGGATTAAAGGGATAAATTTTTGGTTTAGAATTTTCTATTTCTATTAGCCTTAAAGAATCTAATTCCTTTTTAAATATATTTAATTCATCCTCATTATTAGGAACTAAATCTTTAGAGAAATTAAAACCGTACAGATAAAAACATTGCAGAGCTACAATAATAAGCAGTAATAAAAAAATCCCACTTCGTTGTTTATTAGTAAACTGGAAGTGAGATTTCATATAACTTTATTTTTATGCTTAAGACTTTCTCGCTTTTATAGCATCCATATATTTTTTTAATTCTACTTTTACATTAGGTGCAAGAATTACTAGACCTATCATATTTGGCACCATCATCGCAAAAATCATTGCATCTGAGAATCCTATTACAGAACCTAAGCTAATTGAAGCTCCTACAATTACAAATAAACAAAATAAAACTTTATATGTATACTCCATTTTTTTTGTTCTTCCGAATAAATAAGCCCAACCTTGATAACCGTAATACGACCAAGAAATCATAGTACTAAATGCAAATAATACAACTGCAATAGTAAGTACGTACGGAAACCATGATATAACAGACTCAAACGCTCCTGAAGTAAGTAAGATCGCATCAGCATCATTTAAACCTGCATTAGCTGAAGTTACATTTCCTGTTATGACTAAGACTAAAGCCGTCATAGTACAAACCACAACAGTATCAATAAACGGCTCCAACAAAGCTACTAAGCCTTCTGAAGCTGCATATTTAGTTTTTACTGCTGAGTGTGCTATAGATGCTGAACCTACACCTGCTTCGTTTGAAAAAGCTGCTCTTCTAAATCCTTGAACTAAAACACCAATAGCTCCACCTGCAACACCTTCTGGGTTAAAAGCTCCATTGAATATTTGTGCAAAAGCATCTCCGACCATATCATAATTAGCTATGATTACAAAGAGTGAAGCTGCAACATATATAACAACCATGAATGGTACAATCTTATCTGTAACTTTCGCGATTTTCTTTATGCCTCCAATAATTACAATACCAACTAGAACTGCCATCACCAAACCAAATACCCAACGGTATCCATTTATAAATGATTCTTCTCCACCAGTCATATGCTCAAATAATTGCGCTGCCTGATTTACTTGGAACATATTACCGCCTCCAAAAGAGCCACCAATAACAAATACAGCAAATACAGCTGCTAAAACTTTTCCTAAACCTCCTAAGCCTTTAGATTTTAATCCTTTAGTTAAATAGTACATCGGACCACCAAAGACAGTTCCGTTTTCATCAATATCTCTATACTTTACTCCTAGTGTACATTCTACAAACTTAGAAGCCATACCAAGAAAGCCCGCAACAATCATCCAAAATGTTGCTCCTGCTCCACCAATTGATACTGCTATCGCCACTCCGGCTATATTCCCTAGACCTACTGTTGCTGAAAGCGCAGCTGTTAAAGCTTGAAAATGCGACACTTCACCATCATGGCCTTCTACAGCAATTGTTTCTATATTATCTCCACCAGGTGTAGAGTCACCTGCAGCAACTAAAGATTCGTGATGATCTAATTCATCATATTTTCCTCTTACAATATTTACTGAGGTGAAAAATCCTCTAAAATTTATAAACTTAAAATAAAAGGTAAAATATAAAGCACCTAGAATTAATGGAAATAATACCCAAAAGATTTCTACACCACCACCAAAATCAATTTTATAAAAAATAAATTCAACAAACCATCCTGTTGCACTGCCAAAAGCTTCATCTATTTTTTGGTCAATACCAACTTCTTGAGCTTCTTTAGCAAAGTTTAATAAAGGTAATAATAATGCAAAGGTTGATAGAAGATATTTCTTCATGGGAATAGTTATTAGTTAGTTTATAATCTTAAGGCGACAAGATGCTAAAAAAAAATGAGTTTTTAAAGCCTTATGCGTTAAAATGGATATCGCAATTATTCTATGTTATAATGAGAATTTAACCGTTCTATCTGCTCTGGCCTACCTAAAACAATAATTTTAGAACCAGCTATAAGCCTTGTATCTGCTTCAGGATTAACAATGTATTCACCTTTATCATCCTTAAATCCGATAACAGTACAACCTGTTTTTTTTCTTAAATCTAAATCTTTTATGGTTTTGACCTCTCGGGAATTATAGAGTTGCTCTACTTTGACTTCCTCTATATTAATATTACGTTCGCCAACAATACCTAAATTATCAATAAACTCTACCAAATCAGGTATAACTACCAAAGATGCCATATGATCACCACCTATTCTGTCTGGCAAAATAACGTTGTTTGCACCAGCTAATTTTAATTTCTCATAAGAGGTCTCTTGAGATGCTCTACTAATAATACACATTCCACTATTTATTTGCCTTGCAGATAGTACTACAAATAGATTATCTGCATCGCTTGGTAACGCACAAATTAAAGTGCTTGCACGCTCAATACCAGCCTCAAAAAGTGTTTCATCTTCATTAGCATTACCTAAAACATAAGGGAAATTATCTTCTTGAAATTTATCAATAAGCTCTTTGTTTCTATCTACAATTACAAAAGGCTTATTATATGCCAATAATTTTTTGGCTGCCTGCTTTCCGTTTCGCCCATATCCACAAATGATTATGTGGTTAGACATAGCATCAATTTTCTTTTGCATTTTTCGTTGTTTTATATCCTCAAAATTATTTTTACTTAAAATGTGTTCTGTAATAATTGTTATGGCGTAACCTACAATTACAACGCTAGCCAATATTAAGAAGATTGTAAATATCTTAGACTGAGTATCTAAAGGAGTAACTTCTGCAAAGCCAACAGTCGTTATGGTTATTACCGTCATGTAAACAGCATCTACCCACTCATAACCTGCTATGGTTCTATAACCAATAACACCTACACAGAGTACAAATAAAAGTAGGATGAGTGCGGTATATATTTTTGATTTAAAAAGTCTTAATAACGAGTTACCCATAAGTTATAAATCGAATACTGATGAACGTTTGGTGTAAATGATATCTTTTATCCTAATCCAAAAAGCAAAAAATAAATATAAGGCAAATCCAAAGCCAACAGTTACAAATGTAAGATACATAAAAGAGGTTCTAACAATCTTAGCTCTTATACCAAAACGTTCTGCAATTCGCTGACAAACATAATAGCCTCGCTTCTGGAAGTAATGTAGTAAAGCGTAAAAAAGATTCATGATGGCAAGTTACTTATTTTTTAACGATTAGACTATTGCCTATAGCACATTGTAAGCACTTATTTACATCACAATAATGGTGCTTTAATTGCAATAATGCTTGTGAACTCAATGCAGATTTATCAATAGGCTTTAGATCTAAAAACTTAGAAACAACCCTATTATTTTCAATTTTTAATTCTTTAATGAGGTTAAACAAATCTTCATCAATGGATTTACCTAATGATTTAGCATAGCTAAACTTTAAAGGAATAATTGTGTTAATGATTAACAAATCTATAAATGACTTTGTTAAAAGTTTTTTAGACACTTTAGACGTCTTAGAAAATGTATAATGCGTCATCCAAAAACTGGATGTACCGTTTTTAAATAAATTGTAAAACTCATCTCGTTTGTTTAAACTCATGATTTTAGAGAACAACTGATGCTCTATTTTATAGAGGTTAGCAAACTGAGATAAACGAATTGTTGGAAAATTAGGAGGTCTTAACCTAAAGAACTGCATAGGCAATACACCTTGATTGTTTAACTTAAACTTCTGCTTTAAAAACCCATAATGCTGCTTTAAATTTATAAAATAACTATCTTCAATATCATCTTTAAGCAAATCTGATTGACCAAATAGCAAAGCTTCCATGTCAAAAGCATCTTTTTGAAGTTTTCTTACTACAGAAAAATCAATTGAATTCGCTAAGCTTAAGAATGATTCACCATTAATTTTTAGTCCGAAATTTTTTAGTAACATTTTAAACATTACAAACTCCCAATTATTATTAGAACTTTTCAAAAATGAATCAATAATCTTTGCTTTTTTCTCTAGACGTTCTATAAATAAACGTTCTAACCAATTATTTAATAAGAAATCATCAACGTCTGAAAAATCTTTTTCGCAATTAATCCAAGACTTAGATTGAATTAACTTTTGATAATTATTTTGTAAATCTTGGTTAACATAATGCTTTAACTCTAATGTCGGAATTTCTGTATTATCCTTTCTGAACACTTCTGTATCGTGTTCCCAAACGACATGAAGAATAACATTATCATAAGCAGAATCTACTTGATGGTTATGGACATACCAATCCGATGATTTTATATGAATTTCTACATTACCAGCCCATAGTTGATTATTAATAGTCAATGTCGCGTTGAAAAAATCTGGTCCTGCACTGTGATTATGTTGGCCTAATTGGCTTATAATAACAACCTCACCATTTGTAGTTTTGAGGTCTATAGCGTTAAAAGCTTTATGTTTCCAAATATAATGAAGAAAGTCTTCTTGCATCCACCGAAAATAATAAAAACTTTGAAGAAACTATTTATATTACTTGCTGTTTCTTTTTACTATAAAAAGTAAGTAATTTGTGTAATTCGTTTACATTAAATGGTTTGCTTAAATAGCCATTCATTTTATAACGTTTAATCTTATCACCTACTTCAGATTCTGAAAAAGCTGTTAAGGCAACAATAGGAATCATTGATTTACAACTATCTTTCATTTTTCTTATAACTCTAGTCGTATCATAACCATCTAAAATTGGCATTTGTAAATCCATTAAAATTAAATTAAAATCCGTCATAGAAAAAACATCTAACAGTTCTTCTCCATTTTTAGCTATTACATAATCTACATTCCATTTTTTAAATAACTTCCCTAATAATAATGCGTTAAGTGTATTATCCTCTGCGACCAATACTTTCAAATCAATTGGCTCTGTATTAGAAACATAACTTTGTGTATTAATTAACTCTTGGTTAGAATGCTTAAATGAAATATCGAACCAAAACTTAGAACCTTCACCAACATTACTTTCTAGTTTTAAATTGCTTTTTTGAATTTTCAATAACTCTTTACTGATGTATAATCCTAACCCTGAACCTCCATATAATGTTGATGTTTTATCACTAGCTTGAACAAAACTTTTAAATATATCTTTTTGTTTATCGTAAGACACACCTATACCTGTATCTATTACACTAAACCTAATTCTAGTACTATTTATTTTCGGTTCTATAACCTCTACCTGAAAGGTGACACTACCAACATGGGTAAACTTAAATGCATTACTCAATAAATTCTTTAAAACCTGCGTTAGCTTGAGACTATCACCTCTTAGAACTGCCGGAACAGTGCTATCCATTACAGTTTCAAAATTTAAATCTTTTTTTAATGCAATTTGTTTAAAGTGCAACTGAATGTTCTGAGTTAATTCAGAAAGGCTAAAATCATCTTCAGCAATTTTAATTTCTTCAGATTTAAATTTATTGAGATCCAATAAATCATTAATTAAAGCTAATAAATGCTCACTAGAGTACTTTAAAACTTTTAAGTTTTCTAACTGCTCTGGTAAGAATTTTTCCATTAACAAAATATCAGACATGCCAATTACTGCATTCAACGGTGTTCTAATTTCGTGAGACATTGTTGACAAAAACTCATCTTTAGTTTTATTAGCTTGGTTTAATTGTATCTCTGTTTCTTTAAGCAATGTCACATCAGACATTGTCCCAACGGTACCTGTAGGTATACCCTGTACATCGTAAGTTAAATCTAAACGTAATTGTACCCATATTTTTTCTCCATTAGATTTATAATACTTAAATAAAGTGTTGTAATTTTTCTTTTTTTCTCGCAAAAACTTACTGACGTTCCCTTTTTCCTTATTATTTACACCAAATAGTAAATCCCTGTAATTTTTATGAAGTGCTTTCTCAACAGGCATTCCCGTTAGCTCTTCCCAAGCTTTGTTAAGGTATTTAAAATTACCAGCCATATCTGTCTGAAAAATAACACCCTCAATAGTATTCACAATAGTATTTAACTTGTTTTCTACATTATCTACCTTAGACTTTAAAGCTTTATTTATTTTATATAATTCATTAGAACTTTCTTCAAATATGATTTCAATATGTTTTACATCTTCATCAAAACTCTTGTAAGCGTCATCTACATTTTCAAAAAAAGATTTAAATTTTTCTATATCCGAAGAGTCAAATCCTGCATTTGAGATTTGCCTTCGTAATAATCTATGTAGCTTAGCGTCTAACATTCAGATAACGTTGTTATTGTCATTGTCTGGTTGTGCAGTTCACAAGGAGAAAACTCACCGAAAGGGGCGATTTCGCCATAAGAATAGAAACCCGTAATTTTGGGTTTGTCACCGATAATATCTCTAACAACTTCCACTTCTTCTTCTACCAACTGTTTAAGCACTAATCTACGCCCTACACAACTAATTAAAATAGCTAATTCTGCATTTTCATTGGTTGCATTAAAGGCCTTTCTTGCTGAATCTTCTGCTCCATAAATTAATCTATTTACATTAGCTTTCATTAATCTTACGAACGCACCTTCTGGTATATTGCCAGCAAAGGTTAAACTTTGATTATCCTCATCTACACTCAAAATAGTTCTTACAACAGGAGCGTCATGTTCATTTACGCGCATATTTAAGGGAAATAGTAAACCTGAACTTGGTAAGTTCTTAGCATTATCTCCTAAAAATGATTTATAAAGCTCTAAGGCTGGTAAACCATCTAACTCAAACAAAATATTATTATCAGATTTGGTAACCAATCGGTCAATTCCAAAACTGTCCCAACCACCTTTTGAGCTATAGCCAATTTTTAAATGATCCCCATAAAAACCCAATCCTACAATTATCCTATCGGTAATTAAACCATTTGCAATAACAAATGTTTCATTAAAATCTGGACCATCCCCTGCTAAACCACCAGTAATACTTGTTTCTGGCAAAATACTTTTTAAACCAGAAACCAAATCTGCTCCATTTACATTAAGGCCATCACTAAATACTAAAACATGTTTAAGGTTATGAGCTTGTAGATTTTCAGCTAAGGCTACACCAGAATTAAAACTATCATCCATAGACTTTACGTCTACTTTTACTAGTTTACTAGCTGTTTTCTCTAACTTTATTGCTGTCATCGAAACAGATTCATCAATTACATTAATTCCAGATATTTCCCCAGCTGTAGAACAACCTAAAATTGTAGCCTCAGGAAAACGTCGAATAAATTCTGATATTAATATCTTTTTTTCTAAAAATAAAGGGGATACAAATAATAAGATAATATTAGGTAAAAACTCAAGTTTAGATATTGAATGTCTCCATCTAGTATGTGTAAGAGATAACTGTTCTAGTTTCATAAGGTTAACTTTCAATTAGGGGATAAATGCGCTTTATCGAATAAATACGCATTTAAATGAAGATATTCTTTTTTTTGAAGTAATCGATATTTATAGAAGAAAAAAGTTGAAATAACGTGTTTAAAGCTTTAAAAATTAACCTATGTTAATAATATATTTATTTTAATCACACAAATATGTCATTAATACTCGTTAACTTTAATAATTAGTAGTTTCTACTATTTTATTTCATATTTGGAAAAGATTAATTAGTAAACACCATTTATATTAAAAAAATTACTTCTACTAATCGTATTGTTAATAGCTATCTCTGCACAAACTATTGCTGGGCAAAATTTAGAAATAAATAAAAAAACTATAATTAAAGGTGTTGACGGAAAAACAATAAACATCGAGAAGTTTAGCAAATTAATGAATAGTATTGAGTGGATGCTAAACCAAAAACTAAAGATAAAGGCAACAGCTAAATACAGCTAAGAAAATCTTCAGAAGAAGAGAAGGAAATGATGTCAGAACAATTAAACAAATCTGACGTAAAAGACACAGAAGCATCCTCATTTTCTTTAACTGACATTAATGGCTACCCAACAAACATAGTTATTCTAAAGATGTTAACTATGCAAGTTCTATAACAAGCGTTTTACCTCAGATTGGTGAACATATTGAAACCCCATTGAAGCTGTACTAAAAATAAAATTATCGGTAATTTTAAATTAAAGGTGAAGCACATATTATATTTCACCTTTTTTAGACACTAAGTTTTGATTAACTTTTAGTGATTATCTCGTTAGTATCACCTAATAACTTTAAGAGATAAACACCTGCTTTGAGCGAGGCTAAAAAACTAATACAATAAATAATTGCTTTATTTAAAAGAAATTTACCCTGTAACAATAAGAAAAAACAGCTATTAATGTGTTAAAATCCAAAGCTCTACTTCTTCTGTTGTACGCCAATGCAAATCGCGTTTTGTTTTTTCCGAAGCGCGCTTAACACTTTTCTTATAACAACGTTCTAATTGAAAACGCCCTCCTTCAGCTAATTCTTCCTCTATTGGATTCGTCTTAGATAGACCTGTAATTTGAGCTAAATTAGAGAAGATGAGTACTAACTTACCCTCTGGTAAAAGCATTTCTTTTGCTGCTTCAAAAAAAGCAGGAAATAAATTTTTGTTGTAATAAATAGCTTCGTCTAAGTTTTCTGAGTGACGTGTTTCTGGTAACCAAGGCGGATTGAAAACGATTAACTCAGTTGGTTTATTCCACTTTCCGAAGAGTGAACCAAAATCTAATTCAATTTTTCGAGAAATCTTTGTGTCACCCATAGATTCTGTTAAACCAATAATAGCGTTCGGGTTTGTATCTGTTCCAAATACTTTTTGAAAGCCATATTTAACCATTTGCAATGCCAATATACCGCTACCAAAACCAACATCTATAGCATTCTTTTTAGCACCCTCATAACGTTTTATCCAATTATCAAAAAGTTCTAAATGCTCAAAACGTGTAGGGAAGTAAACACCATAATAGGGATGAATTTTGTTTCGCAATACAGGAATAGCAATACCGTTTTCATACCATTGCCAAGCACTATTTAAGCCTTGAACTTGCGGAAATGTCAATAAAAAATCACTGGTATCAGGATATAATTTTGAAAACCAACCTATGTTTGGAGATTTCTTTACAACTAGCTGGTATGCTTCAATCTCTATAATAATAAGATTAGAAAGCTTATGGTAAGCTGCACGATATGCGCGCTGCTCCTTAAAAGTATCATTGGGTAATTTTTTATTAAGATGGCGTTGTAATTCTTTAAGTAATACGGAACCATTATTATAAAATTCTGTTATGAGTACAGGATTACCAGCCTCTAAAACTTTTATAATACTTTTAATATCTTCTGCTCGATTATAAATCGCCATTTTTTCTGTAGACAAAAATGGCACAGGCTTATTTACTTTTATATCAGTCATTATTAGAGGTATCTTACTTTTTGGCGAAGGTAAACAATTGATTGACCTAATTGCAAAGAGGGCTTGCTAAATAACAGAATGAACTTGATCTCTTTTCGACACTTTTTGAGCCAAAGAAGACACTTTTAGGCAAAGATTAGACATAAATTTGCATAGAATATAAATCTATAAATCATAAAAAAACTACAAATTACTTTATTAGTATTTTTATTAACATCAACTTTAATAACGGCACAAAACACCTTTACACTAAAGAGCTCAGACCTTGGTGGTGAAGCAACCAAAATAACAGAATTTAACGGATTTGGCTGTACGGGTGACAATCAATCACCACAGCTATCTTGGGCTAATGCACCAGAAGGCACAAAAAGCTATGCTATTACTATGTATGATCCAGATGCACCAACAGGCAGTGGTTGGTGGCATTGGGTCTTATTTGACATTCCAACAACAGCGACACAATTAGTTGCAAATGCTGGCAACATAAACCTTAACTTAACACCAGAGGGAGCTATACAAAGTATCACAGATTATGGCTCTAAAGGCTATGGTGGTCCTTGTCCACCAAAAGGACATAGTTTACATCAATACATAATAACTATTTATGCACTAAAGACAGACAAACTGGGTCTAAATGCAGATACAAATGCAGCTATTGTAGGCTATAATTTATGGAATAACACATTAGCAAAAGCTAGCATTATCAATTATTACCAGCGCAAGAAAGATAAATAATGGCACACATTTAATAGTAAATTAAAGCGTAGGTATTTTAAGTTTATGCTTTTTTATACTTTTATAACTTACTCGATTCCGTATTAATTATTAGGTAATGGATATTAACTACTTACCTAAATCATTAAATCTAGATGACAACTTAGATATTCAGGTGTTCGCTTATAATACAAGCAAATCGTCTACTAAGCAGAAAATTAGCTTAACTCAAAATGTAATAAGTTTTTTAGTTGAAGGCGCTAAAGAAGTCACTTCAGAAAATACGCCTATTCATATCGAAAATTCGAGTTTTTTAATCATTAAAAAAGACCACTGCCTAATGACAGAAAAACTATCTTCCTCCGAAGCGAATTACCGTAGTATACTTTTATTTTTTTCTGATGAAGCTATTTCACAATTCATGAAAAAACATAACATTTTTAAAAAGAAAAAAGAACAATCACACTCAGTTACACCTATTGATTATGATAACTATACCAATGCTATAGTAAAAAGTCTATTAGAGATTAGTAAGTTAACTATGGGTACACAAAAAAAGATGTTACAAGTTAAATTTGAAGAGTTAATACTTTATTTAATAAACACTAAAGGTGCTGAATATATGTCCTCATTCTTTATGGATAATGCTACTATTACAAACAAATTTATAAGTGTCGTAGAAAGAAACAAACTTAATAAGTTAAGTTTAAAAGAACTCTCTTTTCTATCGTTTATGAGTATTTCTTCTTTTAAAAGAGCGTTCAGTAATCACTTTAGTGAGTCACCAAGTAAATGGTTTTTGGATAGACGATTAGAGCATTCTGCCTATTTATTGTTGCAAAAAAAACAGAGAGTTTCAGATGTATATAATGAGGTTGGTTATAAAACCCTATCAAGCTTTATACAAGCATTTAAGGCAAAATATGGTGTAACACCGAAACAGTACAAAAGAGATTAATCTATATAACCCATTTCTTTCATCCATTCGTCGTTAAACATTTTACCTACATAACGACTACCATGATCGTGAAATAAAACTACTACAACATCTTCTGGTTTAAAATGCTCTTTTAACTGTAAAACTCCTTTAATTGCAGCACCTGCAGAATTACCTAAAAACATAGCCTCTTCTTTGGCCAGCCTTTGGGTATAAACCGCTGCATCTTTATCGGTTACTTTAGTAAAACCATCAATAACACCAAAATTTACGTTTAGAGGTAAAATATCTTCACCGATACCTTCGGTTACGTATGGATATATTTCATTCTCATCAAACTCACCTGTTTCATGGTATTTTTTAAATACTGAACCATAAGTATCTACTCCCCAAATTTTAACGTTAGGATTTTTCATTTTCAAATAGCTCCCTACACCAGAGATAGTGCCACCAGTTCCTACTCCAACAACAAAATGTGTTACTTTACCATCAGTCTGTTCCCAAATTTCTGGTCCTGTACTTTGAAAATGTGCCTTGCAATTACTAGGGTTATCGTACTGATTTACATACCAAGAATTTGGAGTTTCTTCACCTAAACGCTTAGATACAGAATAATAACTACGAGGATCGTCTGGCTCTACTGCTGTTGGGCAAACAATAACTTCTGCACCTACAGCACGCATAATATCTACCTTTTCTTGAGATTGCTTATCTGCCATTACAAAAATACATTTATAACCTTTTATCACTGCAACTAAAGCTAATCCCATACCAGTATTACCAGAGGTACCTTCAATAATAGTTCCTCCTGGTTTTAGACGACCATCTGCTTCTGCATCTTCTATCATTTGCAATGCCATACGATCTTTAACAGAATTCCCTGGATTAAATGTTTCGTATTTAGCCAATACTAAACAAGGTAAGTCTTCCACTAATTTGTTCATTTTAACCATTGGTGTGTTCCCTATTGTACCTAATATATTTTCTGAATAGTTCATTTCAATTTATTATTATTTTTAAAGGTGAAATATGTTCGCCTTTAAAACATTCCCCTAATTACTAAGCCTTTTTTAGGCTAGTTTCATAGTATTGTTTTCGCTGCAAATTTAAGTGAATTGTAAAGAATTGAAACTTAAAAGTTAGTTATGTTTATTAAAAGCTCTAAGCTTAATCAAACCTAATCGCTTTAACTGGTGAAATTTTTGAAATAATTACTGAAGGAATCAACAACATAAGTAGACACGCTATAAAAGTACCTATGTTTAATACTAATATATAATCTAAACTAATATAAACAGGTGCTTCTGTAACATAGTAGGTATCTGGATTGAGTGGAAATAACTTGAGATACTTCTGAGTAAACAGTAATCCTAATCCTATAAGGTTTCCCCAAAACAAACCTAATCCGATAAGATAAGAGGCGTTGTATAGAAAGACTTTTCTTATCGTCCAATTAGAGCTTCCAAGTGCTTTTAAAACGCCAATCATAGTGGTTCTTTCCAAAATAAGAACTAATAATGCGGTAATCATATTAATGCCAGCAACAAGAATCATAATGGCAATAATACCATAGGTATTATTATCAAAAATCTTAATCCACTCAAAAATAGCACTATATTTTTCATCTATTGGAGTGGCATCTAACTCTGATGGGATTTCTTTATAGACAGCTGCATAAGTTTCGGGCAAAGCTCTAAAATCATTAATAAAAAGTTCAAAACTACCAACTTGGTCTGCTTGCCATTTATTGAGACGCTGAATATGCCTTAAATCTGCTAAACAAAATTTCTCGTCTAATTCTTGAAAACCTGAATTGTAAACACCTACAATTTCATAGTTAAGTTGTCGTGGTAATTTATTCAAATTTTCACTGAACAAGGTCTGAAATTTTTCACCAACCTTAAACCCTAAGCGATTAGCCAAATACTTAGAAATTAAAATTTCTTCGTTGCGTTGTTGGGTAAAATCAGGCAAACGGCCATCTATTAAAAATTCTTCAAAATACTCCCAATTAAAATCAGCTCCAACACCTTTTATAACTACACCTTCAAAATCTGTTTCTGTACGAATTATAGCAAACTTAGTGGCAACACCTTGAATATGTTTAACTCCCTCAACGTTATTAAATTTTGGATAAAAATCTTGATTGGTAGAAATTGGAACTAGAGATTCGTCTGATGCATTATTGTCGTAGTTGGTAATTTCTATGTGACCATTAAATGCAACAACTTTATCTCTAATTTTTTGTTGCAGGCCTAAACCAGTAGCAATTGCGATAAGCATTACAATAACACCAATAGCAATTGCAGCAATACCAATTTTAATTATTGGTGCTGAAACACTACTTTTATACGCTTTATTGCCAATAATGCGTTTAGCTATAAACAACTCAAAATTCAAACCTATATATGCGTTTTAAAGTTTTCAAAAATACAGTTTTATTATTTGTCTTAATAGCGATTTCTTGTGGGAATCAGGTGAAGCAGGAAGTTTTAAGCTCGAAGCTTGAAAAGCAGTCTTCTAATGAGATCTTTAATAAAGTTCAGTATTACAAATCAATTATTGTTGGTGCAAACAGAACGGAACAGTATTTATCATTATTGCAAGGAAAGCGCGTTGGTGTTGTAGCGAATCAGACTTCTGTGATTTTTAAAGAGATTGCTGTCGTTTCAGAGACGTCTAAAAACGAAGTTTCATATACGCATTTAGTAGATTCACTCTTAAATCTAGATATAGATATCAAAAAAGTATTTTCTCCAGAGCATGGTTTTAGAGGTAATGCTGATGCAGGAGAACTTGTTAAAGATGGGAAAGACACCAAAACAGATTTACCTATTTTATCACTGCATGGAAAACATAAAAAACCCACCAATGCAAAGCTTAAAGGTTTAGATATAATGATTTTTGACATACAAGATGTTGGTATACGGTTTTACACATACATTTCTACATTACACTATGTAATGGAAGCTTGTGCAGAAAATAATATACCCCTTTTAATTTTAGATCGTCCAAACCCAAATGGCTCTTATATTGATGGTCCTGTTTTAGAAAAAGAATATAGTAGTTTTTTAGGCATGCATTCTATTCCTCTAGTCCATGGAATGACAATTGGTGAATATGCAAAAATGATTAATGGTGAAGCTTGGTTAAACAATGGTATGACTTGTAACATTACTATTGTTGAAATGAGAAACTATAATCATGATAGTACTTATAGCTTACCTATAAGACCTTCTCCAAATTTACCAAACGACAAAGCTATAATATTATATCCTAGTTTAGGTTTGCTTGAAGGCACAAACATTAATGCTGGTAGAGGTACTGAATTTCAGTTTCAACGCTATGGCGCACCATTTTTAGATAAGAATCACTATCAATTTAGTTATACTCCTGTTGCAAACTTTGGTGCTAAGTATCCAAAACATAAGGATGAAGTTTGCTATGGTGTTGATTTATCTTCGATAAAAGCAGATAGACGTTTTACGCTAAAGTACATAATGGATGCTTATAATAATGCCACTGATAAGTCTAAGGTTTTTAATACCGCTAACTTTACTAAACATGCAGGAACCACGAAATTACAGCAACAAATTGAATCTGGACTTAGTGAAGCAGAAATTAGAGAAAGTTGGCAAGACGGTTTAGATGCTTATAAAAAAATGCGTAAAGGGTATTTGATTTATGATTAATTATTCCCTATAGCAACCACTTTAACCGTTTCTATTGCTACAATTTCTTCTTTTGCTACTTCTGCTGGCTTTTCTTTTGGAATATCTTTTAAAACCCTAACCACAAAGATTATACGTTTAGGTGATTGAACAGCAACTAATACATGTTTACCTTTAGTTAGCTTGTTAAGTGGAAGCCTATAATAGGTAGTATCTATATAAAAATCAAATTCTCTTCCATATTCTTGATTGATAGAATAGAGGTAGTTGATTTTTTTATCGCTTCTAAGTGTAAGTGTATCGCGTGTTTTATTTAGCTCGTGAATTAAGCCTTTAGCTTGAATATTTCTATTCTTTTCGAGTTTTGCATAATGCTCTTGTGCGTTGAGTGTAAAACTCAATAAAAATACAAGAATAACTACTAGGCAAATACGTAACAAATTTTTCAATGTAGCGGTTATTATTAGGTTAAACGTTTAGTTATTTCCGCAACAGTAATTAATTAATCCGAAATAAACATAAGTGGATTTGACTGAATCAAATAAGAAAACCTATCAACTACATAAAAATTAGAGGAACGACTTAATTGTTAATAAGATTGTTGAAAACTTAATTTCTTCTGATTTATTTAATTTACCTGAGTAGTCTGTAATAATGCCTTCTATTGCCCAACGCAACAAACGTCTCATATTTTGTTCAGATTCACCATCCATGTAATAATTTTAAAACCGTCATCATGGTAATTATTAATAATCTCTGACGTTAAGAGTTTAAAATAGGGACTGATAATTTATAGCAGTAAACCTCTGTGGCCTAAAAAGCCTAATGGTGTACATTTGTATTAACTCATTAATATTATAGCTAATAAAACAATAAGTCTAACTTTCAATATTAGAAGAAAATGTTGGTTTTTCATAATTCTGAAAAGGTTGCTTAAGTAATTCTTTAATGCTACTATTCTTTTCTTCATCTGGAAAAACATCAACACCATAAACCAAATCCTCACGATTCATATACATATAAGTCCCAAACATACGATCCCAAATACTAAATATGTTTCCGAAATTAGAATCTGTATAGGGTAATCTGTAATGGTGATGAATTTTATGCATATCTGGTGATACAATAAAATAACTTAAAGCTTTATCTAAGCCTTTTGGCATTTTAATATTCGCGTGTGTGAATTGTGTAAATATTAATGATATGGCTTGGTATAACATTACCAATGCTATTGGTGTACCTATAACAAATACACCAAGAAGTGTAAACGAAAATCTTATTAAACTCTCGATAGGATGATGTCTATTTGCTGTTGTGGTATCTACATTATGATCTGTGTGATGGACCAAATGCACCATCCAAAGTGGTTTTACTTTATGCTCTACATAATGCGCTAAATAGGCACCAAAGAAATCTAATAACAGCACACCCAATAAAGCATAGAGCCATAAAGGCATTGTTGGCAACCAATTTATAACACCAAAATTATTTACATTTACCCAATCTGCAGTACCTAAAAGTAAAAAAGCCAATGTAAAATTGATAACTATCGTAGTTAGTGTAAAAAACAAATTAGGTAAAGCGTGCTTCCATTTTATATACTTAAACTTAAATAAAGGTAAACCACTTTCTAAGAGCAAAAAAAATGTAAGTCCACCAACAAGAATTAAACTTCTGTGTGATGAAGGAATGGTTTCAAAATAATTAATAATTGTTTCCATATCTAATGTTCGTATTCTCCAAAAATGGTAATAATGTTATTACCATTGACCTCATAAGTATTATTATGAATTAAGTAACAAACTATTTTTGTTCTTGACATAAATCTACGCTATACCATTGACCATATAATAAATCTAGGTATAACATTCTCATCATCAAAAGAACAACTTACAGCCGTCATTATCATTGAAAATAAAATTACTTTTTTCATAAGCTAACTTTTCTTAATCATTAAGATTAATAATCCATTGTGCTTTATTCAAATTTACAGAAGAAACTTTAGATTTAAATGCATTCATGTTCTCCCTATCTTTTAGTAATGCATATGCAGTGAAATACAAAAAATTAATATAAGGCCTATTAACATCTATAATAGAGTCTTTTTCCATGCGCTTTAGTTGCCTAATCACCTTTTTTGGTTTATTATAAATTAAATATTGGTGTAGTTCTAACAATTCTAATCTCTGACTTAACTTAGGCAAGTCTTCTTCTTTTTCATCTTTTAGAAAACCCTTAGCCTCGTTTATATAAATATTACCTAAACCAATTACTTTAGATCTTACTTTAGATCTAGAATAAAGCGCTAAATCCATATATTTTGAAGCCAAATAAAATGCCGAATAAAAATTCTTTTCCTTTCTATAACCTGTTAACTCTGGTGTAACTAACACTGTATTTAAAGCATAATTCTCAATAAGCTCTGTTATATTAATAAAATTTGTATAAACTATTGACCTATTTAAAATATTACCATTTACATCCATAATTTTAATAGAATCATCATTAAATTTATCGATATAATTAACTGGTCGTCTTCCTTTTATTTTGTCATACATTTCACCATACCTATCTTCACTTACAATAACAGGCACAAAATGTTTCCAAATGAGAGGACTTATATATTCATTTTCAAATAAATTTTTAATAATTATGGTATTACCCTTATCGTCATTTACAGATACTGGATACGGATATTTTGTAGTTTCTTGCCATACCATAAGTACCATTTTATTTTGAACCAAAGCCAAATCTTGAGCAATAGGTAATGAAGTCATCCACTCCTGAGCATAACTCACAACTGAAATCAACAATGTAAATAGAACAAGCATGACGTTTTTCATAACTGTTTTTTTATATAATTTAGTATCAAAAATTATTCCGAACATAGCATAATTACAATTGAATTCTCTTTTTCATTTCTTCAACAATATTATAAGCTGCAGGACAAATAGCTACATTCTTCATGGTTAAATTAGAAATTTGCTGAAACTTCTTTCTATTTGTATGCGGAAACTCACTACAAGCCTTTGGTCGTACATCGTAAATAGAACAATAATTATCATTACCTAAAAACGTGCACGGCACAGATTTTAGTACATAATCATTTTCTTCATCTAAATGCAAATACGTTTCTATAAACTGCTGCGCTTTCATTTTAAAATGCTTTGCAATCCGCTGAATATCTTTATCTGTAAACAAAGGCCCAGTCGTTTTACAGCAGTTTGCACACTCTAAACAATCTGTGCGCTTAAATTCTTCTTCATGCAACTCTTGCATTAAATAATCTAATTGCTTTGGTGGCTTTTTTTTAAGTTTAGTAAAAAAGCTTTTGTTTTCCTTATGCTTATCTTTGGCGAGCTTTGAAATATTATTAATTTGATTTTGCATAAAGTAAAATTAATAAAAATTGTATTAGGTTACTACTCAATTAATATCAAAACATGAAAGACCTTTTCGGGAAAGCATTATTAGATTACCAATCAGGACATTATTCTGAAGACCTCATCACTGCTACCAATATTTCGGATGAAGACACCTTACCACTTCCCTATTTATTTAGAGGGTATGATGAAATGCCAAAGCTTGAGCAAAAAGCATTGCAATTAGCTAAAGAATCTATTTTAGATGTTGGTTGTGGCGCAGGTAATCACTCGCTTTGGTTACAAGAAAAAGGCTTTAAGGTAAAAGCTATAGATAGTTCTAAAGGAGCTGTTGAAGTTTCCAAAAAACGTGGTGTCTTAAATGTTGAATTAAAACCCCTTTTAGAAGAGACCGAAACCTTTGACACTATTTTACTTTTAATGAATGGCACAGGGATTTTTCAAGAATTAACTCAGGTTTCTAACTATTTGAAGCATTTAAAGTCACTTTTAAAACCTAATGGACAACTACTAATTGACTCTTCAGATATTTCATACATGTACCAAGATGACGATGGTGGTATGTGGTTAGATATTAATAGTGGTTATTCTGGTGAACTCGATTATTACCTCAGCTACAAAGGCGAAAAAGAAATACCAATGAAGTGGCTCTACCTCGATTTTGAAACTTTAAAAACCGCTTGTTTAACTGTCGGTTTACAATGCGAGAAAGTTATGGATGGTGCGCATTTTGATTATTTGGCTAAACTGTCATAAAATTTGTTATCCTCAACTTGATTCAGAATCTCAAATTGATTCCGCATTAAATAAAAAAAGAGAAAAGAGATTCCTGCTTTCGCAGGAATTAAAAATCAAACTGATACGTAGCACCTGCTAAAAACTGAATACCTTGTACTTGGAAGTTTAAAAACCGATCATAATCTTGGTTGGCTATATTATTAACCTTAGCAAAAGCAGAAATTTTATCATTTATTTTGTAACCCAGATGCGCATTAGCATCAAAATAACTATCTAACGTTATAGGTGTTGGATCTGGAAAAACCAAAGCACCAACTAACAATTGCTGATCTTTACGTTCACCAACATAAAAGGCACTAGCACCAGCATACCATTTCTCTGAAATTTGAAAATCTAAAAATACAGAACCTGTAACATCTGGTAAATTCCAAGCTTCTGCCTGCGTATCTGTTGAGTAATTAAAATACTCTCCTTTAATTCCTAAAGTAAAATTCCTATTAATATCTATGTTTAACTCACCTGCTACTGAAAACGTAGTAACATCATCGTAAACCACACCAAATGAATTACCGAATTGATAATCTTCTGTTGCAAAAGTTTGCGCATCATTAGCTTTAAATAATGCTTTACCTTGTTCAGCGTAGTAATTTCCTTTAACGTTATAACTTACATTATTAGAAAGCTTTCCCTTTAATCCTAAAAATCCTCTATAAGTTTGATCTGTTGGAGCAATAAATAATGTTGGAGATACAAATGGATTTTCATTAACAAAATCATAATATGAATTCTGAATTAAATCTCCCTTAACACCACCATAAGCAATTAAAATTTCATCTACTAAACGGTAAGATGCTTCTATATTAGGATAGATAAAAAATTTATTATCGCCTAACTCGGTATCATTAAGGTAGACTAACTTTAAGCCTAAATCTACTGTTAAGTCATCTTGTTTTAATTGATAGCTAGGTGCCAAACCGAAGATGACATTGCCGTAATTAATTTCACCTACATCATTAAAATTTTTATCAAAACTGCCACCTATATAATCAATTAAAATTTCAGTATTTATGGACTCATCTCGGATAGGAATATCAAAATTAGCCTTTGCTATAAATCTGTTTTCTCCAGAATCTTGGTTGTCTCCGAAACGTCTAAATCTAACACTACCGTCTTTTATTATAGCATCTTCAAACCTTAGCTTCCCACCTACATTAAAACTAGTAAAAGAATGACCAGGATCGATCATATCTGCCTCTGCTTGTCCAAAGAAATTTTGAGGAAGCCCATACCAGTTATAAGTTTGCAAATCGAAACCTGCATCTACTTTCCATGAAAAATCTCTTAGCTTTTGAGAGTAATGTGCATTTAAGCTTGTTTTTGTAAAATCGTCATCTAGCAATAAACCTTCAATTCCACCAGCAGAAGAATGATGACTAAAATAACCACCTACATTTTCATTACTACTTAACTCATGGTTGAGATAAACTTCACCTAAAATTGTTGTATAACTACCAAAGCCTAATGACGCATAGTTGTCATATAATTTAACCGTTTTTGCTTTATCTACAGTAGCTGCTTTTCCTTTTGCAGGCGTAAATGTTGATGCCACAGGTATTGAAAAGATATTATACTTAACTGCCTTCTTCTTAGCCGAATTAGAATCAGACAATTTTGGTGTATCCTTTATTTTAAAGGCATCTGAAATTATAGGAGTATATGGTTTTATAACATTTACCACTTGGTCATCGATAGTATCTTTTGTGCGCTCTTGTGCATTCACAAAAAAGAAAGAACTTGATATGGTGATTATAAAAATTAGAAATTTGATTTTCATAAGTAATATTTTGATTAAAAATATTTAGACAATTTATTAGATTCTTTTTTTAAAGAGATTCTAGTTATCGTCAGTTTCGATTGATGAATTTGTTTTAGCTTCTTCAGCTTTAATTTTATTTAATTCTGTTTTAGCTTCTGTTACAACATCATCAAAACCTGGGAAATTGGAAATAACACTTTCTAGAATATATGTGGCTTGAAACGCGTCACCCAAAGCATAAAAATTCTTTGCCATAACAACGAGTCCTTTTGCACTGTAGTATTTATAACTGCTATAATCTTTTGCTAATTTCTGAATCGTACTATTTGAAGCTTTGTATTTGCCATCTTTATTTTTAAAATAAGCATTGTAGAATAAGGCTTCTGCTGCCAAACTGCCAGTTGCTATTTTCTCAACAACAGCATAAGCGGATTTTGCTTTGGTTTCATTTCCTGTTTTAATCGCTGAACGTGCAATAATTAATTGTGCATCACTTTTCACCTTATTGTCTAAGTTTGAATTGGCTAAAACTTTCTCAGCATACCCTTCTGCTTTATTATAATCTTCCGTTTGATAAAAAGCATTCATTAAATTAGATTCTGCATACAATACATTTTGAGGATAATCAGCTTCAGCTTCTAGCTTTTCTAAAGCTGGTATGGCTTTAGACCAATTTGAATTGGTTAAATAAATCTCACACAACTTAACTGTTGCCTGTTCTGTATATTCACTTTTAGACCCATCTACAACATATTTATAATGCGGTTGCGCATTATCAAATAAGTCTTTTTTATAATACATCTGTGCCAAATAGAAATGCGATTTTAAAGCATGAATACCATTTGGGAATTGATTGAGATATTTATTAAACTGACGGATAGCTTTGTCTGTATCGTTATCTAAATAGGGTTTCTCTGCTGCTAAATACGTTGTGTTATCTAATTCTACATCTGTAACCTCAACATAATCTAATGTTCTTACCCAAGCCGCATAATCGTCTACACGACCTAAATCTATATAAATTAAACGTGCTGTAGAGACGGATTGTACAGCTTCACCAGAACCTGGAAAATCTTTAGCTACTTTTTTAAATTTAGTTAAAGCACGCTCATTATCATTACCATTGTAATACACCAAACCTTGGCGCAAGAGTGATTTAGATGTGAATGCACTGCGACTGTGTTCGGAATTTAATCGGTCGTACATCTGCATTGCTTTATCTGTATCATTAGACTTTACATACAAGTTTGCCAACTCATACATTGCATCGTCTCGCAAAGCCGATTTAGGATAACCTTCAATAAATGTATTTAGTTCTGATATTTTAGCTGAACCTTTCCCCAAATACCCTTGACTCATTGCTCTTTGAAATGCTGCATAGTCGGTTTCAATTTCATTGAGTTGAATTGCTTTATTATAAGCATTTATAGCACTTTGATAGTTGCTAGACACAAAAAAACCATCTGCTAATCTTAAATATGCGTCATTTCTACGCAATCTATCATCCGAATTCTTGTCTATAAATTTTTCAAAATAAGTTGAGGCACTTGCATAATCTTTCAACTTAAAATAAGTGTAAGCTAAATTATAATTTAGATTCTCATTCTCTGGTAAACTTGAAGCTTCTGACAACCCATTAAACTGCTTAAAGCCAATTAAAGCATCATTATAATTTGATAAATTATATTCAGTTTCTGCTTTCCAAAACGTTGCCTTAGCTACAAAAATAGGGTCTCTTGGTTCTTTAAGGGAACTGTTAAACAAATCTAAAGCATCGTTATACTTCGTTTCATTATACAATTCAACTCCTCTAAAAAAAGCAACTTTCTGATAGGCTACTTTATTTTCAAAACTGTTCTTTCCTTCTAAAAGCACTAAAGCTTCTTTATAATTTTTAGACGTAATATAAGAATCTATTAATAAGGTTTCTACCTCTTCTCTGTAACTTGTTTCAGGATATTTATCTAAATAACCAGCCAATACTTGTGGTACAGATTGGTACGGATTACCAATTTCATAACTAATCTTAGCATAATTTAGCCATGCATCTTCTTGAATTTTCAAATCGTAATCCATCTGAGACGCATTCCTAAACGCATTTAAAGCTTCTTGTTTTTTATCTAAATTGATATAGCTTTCTCCCAAATGATAATAGGCATTTTGTGCCACAGAATTATTACCATCTATAATTTTATTGAATTCAGAAATGGCAGCTTCAAAACCGTTTTGCTTGTAATGCGCATAACCCAATTGATAGTAATCAGTGTTATTCCACTTCCCTTTCTTTCCTTTGTAAGCTTTTAGATAAGGAATAGCTTCTGCATATTTCTGAAGGTTAAAATAACTCTCACCAATGATTTTAGAGAGTTCAGATTCTTCAACTCCTCTAGCCTTTGGCAACTGTTCTTCTGCGAGCTCTATAGCCTTTTCAAATTTTCCTAGTTTAAAATTTAAATCAGCCTGGTAATACGATAACTTCTCTTTATACTTTTCGTTATCGCTAACTTGTTCAAAATACTCATTAGCTTTATCGTAATCATCACCCTCATAAGCCATAAAACCAATATAGTATTTGGCTTGCGAACCGTATTCCTTAGAACTTAGAACACGGTTTAAGTATTTAGTAGCTTGCTTTTCACTTTTTGTAGAATACAAACTGTACCCATAATTAAAATTATAGCGATCGCGTTCAGAACGTGCTATACTCAGCTCATCAACTTTCTGATACCATTTGCGCGCGTAACTATATTTACCATTTTCAAAATAATAGTCGGCAACATCTAAATAGGCTGTATTTCGTTTGGTGCTTGTAGGATAATCTTCTACAAAATCAGCGATTAAATCATCTGCATTATTCTGATTTAAACGTACTGCACAATTAGCGATATAATAGGCGCAATCTGACTTAATTGTAACATCTTCCGTGTTATATTTAATATCGTCAAATAACGACTGCGCTGCTTTATACTGCTTGTTATTGTATAAGGTTAATGCTTTCTGATAGTCTTGTAAATCACTGGTGTAAACTGCTGATTTCTGAGCAATACCAAGTAATGAAAACATAAGAAAAACGATGATGAATTGTTTCTTTAGTACTAGCATTAGTTTCGTTTTATTATTGATGATTCAAATATAATTCAATACAAAACCTATAACGATAGAAATTCTCTATAATTATAAACACAGGTACTAAATGTTAAAATTGATTGTATAAATAATATCTAATTTTAAAGTATAACCTCTATTTAAATAATATTTTTACGCTATCGAAAGAACATATATATGAAGCGTATTATAACGTTAGATGACTTTATAGAAACCTATACCAAGTTACAGCAACGTGGTTTAAATTTTATTACTTCTAAATTTAACCTTAATGACATAGCGCGTGCAAAAACGGCTTTCAATCATTCTAATATATCTGCTGCTAATTGGTGGATAATACCAAAAGTTACTGAACGCTGGCACAAACTAATTACAAGAACAAGCATCACTAACATTGAAGACTTTACAGTTAAGCGTTTTTTAAATGACCAACAACATATTAGAATGTTATCTCTTGGAAGTGGAGACTGTTCATCTGAATTGGCTTTTGCTAAACATCCAAATTTTAAAGATATACTTTGCACAGATATTGCAGATAAGCGTCTAAATAAAGCGAAGCAAATTGCTAAAGAAAAAGGTTTAAATAACATACGCTTTGAAATACAAGATGCCAATGACTTAGCATCTTTAAAAGAAACCTATGATATTGTCTACTTTAAAGCGTCGTTGCATCATTTTAAGTCTATAGAATCTCTTTTAGGAACCCATATTAAACAACTATTAAAACCAGATGGGCTTTTAATTATTAATGAATATGTTGGTCCAACAAGACTACAATTTCCTAAACACCAATTAAAAGCAATTAACAAAGCGCTTAAAGGCATACCAAAACCCTATCGCAAACGTTATAAACTTAACTTATACAAAAACAAAGTCTATGGACCAGGTTTAGCTCGAATGATTTTAGCAGATCCTTCTGAATGTATCGACTCAGCTAGTATAATGCCAACATTACATAAGCATTACTCTACGGTTTATGAGGTTGGTTATGGAGGCAACATCTTAACTTTAGCATTAAAAGATATTGCGCATCATTTTATTGAATTAAATGATGAAAAGGCAGAGATTCTAAACCGTTTATTTGAATATGAAGATAATTATTTGAAAAAACACCCAAGTGACCATATCTTTGGTATATACAAACCTAATAACGCTTAAAATTACTACGCTAAAATATGTCTGACTCAATTTTAAAACTTAAAGATGCTAACATTTACCAAGGTGATAGTATGGTACTTTCTAATGTTAATGTAGAAATACAAAAGGGTGAGTTTGTATATCTCATTGGTAAAACAGGAAGTGGAAAGAGTAGTTTTATGAAGACTCTCTACGGAGATCTAGAATTGACTGAAGGCGAAGGTTCTATTGTAGATTACGACTTAAGAACACTCAAAGAAAAAGACATTCCATTTTTAAGACGAAAATTGGGTATTGTTTTTCAAGATTTTAAGTTATTACCAGATCGTACGATTAATGGAAATTTAGAATTTGTACTAAAAGCAACTGGCTGGAAAGAAAAAAGCGAGATTAAAGAACGGATCGAAAAAGTACTTGATAAAGTTGCCATGAAAACTAAAGGCTTTAAATATCCACATGAACTTTCTGGAGGAGAACAACAGCGCATCGCCATAGCTAGAGCCTTACTTAATGACCCAGAACTTATTCTTGCAGATGAGCCTACAGGAAATCTAGATCCGCAAACAAGTATTGAGGTTATGGAAGTCTTACAAGACATTAATAAAAATGGTAACACTATTTTAATGGCTACACACGATTATGCTTTGCTTTTAAAATATCCAAGCAAAACGCTTAAATGTGATGAGAATAAGGTATTTGAAGTTGTACAACGAAAAAACTAATTAACGTGTACACAACTTTAAAAAAATTAGCCAAAGGCATTATTCCTGAAAAATTTCTACAAAAAAACGAACATTTTCTCAGAAGAATAATAGCCTCAAAATATACTGGTAATAAGGCACAATGTAATATTTGTGATTATAAACTAAAGCATTTTGTGACTCGTGCTAATGGCGACTTATTATGTCCTAATTGCGGAAGTTTATCTAGAACGAGACGTTTATATCAAACACTTACTGAGTTACCATTAAACGGAAAAGTACTTCACTTTTCTCCACCAAAACGCTTTTCTTCAAAACTAAAAGACATAAAATCTATAGACTATTGCACATCAGATTTTGCTGGAGAATTTGAAGCTGATTATCATTATGATATAACAGCTATTTCTGCAGTAGATAATACATTTAACACTATTATATGTTATCATGTTTTAGAGCATATTGAAAATGATATAAAAGCGATGAAAGAGTTGTATCGTATTTTAACACCAGGTGGCTCCACTTTTATACAAACTCCGTTTAAGCAAGGTGATATTTACGAAGACTACAGTATTATTTCTGAGGAAGATCGGAAGGTTGCTTTTGGGCAAGAAGACCATGTACGTATATATTCTGCTGATGTCCTAAACAAACGTTTACAATCTGTAGGCTTTAAAACGGAATTAGTTGAATTTAAAAATGAGGCTAATTCTTATAATGGATTTAAACCTGAAACATTTATAAAAGCAACAAAACAAGAATAAATACTTAGAAATTTCAAAGTGATATCTATCTTAATCCCAACATATAACTATAATATTACAGCACTTCTTAAAGCTCTGAAAGTTGAGTTAGATGTGTCGAAATTAATATATGAAATCCTATGTTATGAAGATGGTTCTTCAAAATATGTAGAAGAAAACAGCGCTATAGCTTCCTCAATTAAACATGCAGAACATATTATATCCAAAGAAAATAAAGGGAGAATAACCACACGTCAATCTCTTGCTAATATGGCAAGATACGATTGGTTACTATTCCTTGACGCTGATGTTATTCCGAAAAACTCATCCTTTTTACAAGCGTATTCAAAATACTTAAATAGTAATTATGATACTATTTATGGTGGTTATTTTTATAATTTATCTCCACCGGAAAAGCAGTTTTCTTTGCGATGGCATTATGGTAAAAACCACGAACAAGTAGAGGCTAAAAAACGTAATAAAAACCCCTATAAAATTATTATATCTGGTAATTTCTTAATAAAAAAACAGATTTTTTTAGAGATAAATTCTCAGATAGAAAATGATGGTTATGGTTATGATAATTATTTAGGTGCCTTAATGAAATTAAATAACATCAACGTATTTCATATTAACAATAATGTTATTCATAATGGCCTAGACACCAATACTGTGTTTTTAAATAAAGTAGAAAGAGCAGTTGACACCGTTGTTCAACTAAATGAAAATTATAGGGATTTAACTACTGAAAACACTCTCTTAGAGGTTTATAAAAAAACAAAATCAATGGGGCTTTCTATACCTATCGCATGGGTTTTTAACCTGTCTAAATCAGCAATTAAAAGACAACTCTTAGGTGCTAAGCCCAATTTAAAATTACTCCAATTTTATAAATTAGGCTACCTTTGCACCACAATGTCTAACAACATATGATTCCTTTTTTTTCTGTCGTAATTTCAGTTTACAACAAAGCCCATTTTGTTGCACAAACTTTGGATAGTATTTTATCTCAAGATTTTACTGACTTTGAAGTGCTAATCGTAGATGACGGTAGTACTGATAATAGTCTCGAAATTCTTCGTAGTTTCAAAGACGAACGTATTACCATATTACCAACTAAAAATCAAGGTGTTTCTGCAGCTCGTAATTTCGGAATGCTAAAAGCAAGAGCTAACTATGTTGCATTATCAGATGGAGATGATATATGGCTACCAAATCACTTAAGTGAACTAGAATCGCTTATAGAATCGTTTCCTGATTGTGGGATTTATGCAACATCGTATGTAAAGAAATTCTTTAATAGCTATACGACTTCACCAAAATTTAAGAATGTAGAACCTCCCTTTTTTGGGATTGTAGCGGACTATTTTAACACAAGTATTATTGATAATATTTTATGGACATCTGCCGTTGTAATTCCAAAATCTATTATTAACCAAGGTTATATGTTTGATAAAGAATTGGGTTGTGGAGAAGATATAGACCTTTGGGTTTCTATTGGTAAAAATTTTGATATTGCATTTTCAGCTAAAGTCACAGCCCATAAAATGATTCATGCTAAGGATAACCATTTGTCTTTGACTAAAAATATTCCTGATTTAATTAAAATGATGGATAAACACAAAGGAGATGAAAGCATCAATAATTCCTTAAAACACTACTTAGACCAGAATAGATATGCAGCTGCATTAGAAGCTAAAATATTGGGTGATTATACCAACTACAAGTTACTTAAAAAAGATATAGATTTTGAAAACTTAAATTCAAAATTAAAATTTCTTTTAATGCTACCAAAGTCAGTTTTAATTGGACTTAAAAAGTTGAAATTTATTTTACTAAAAAAACGATTATACAACTCACCTTACAGATAAAATAAAATCTTTGTAATCTCTTATGTATTCGTTTTCATCATAGGTTGTAGATGCTAAAACTAGACAAACAGCACCAGATGAGAAATTGTCTATTTCTCGCCAAATATTGGTTGGAATATATAGGGCTTGATTTGGCTTGTTCAGCATAATTCGCTTTTTCGACTTACCATCATCTACAATAACGTCAAAACTACCACTTAAAGCAATAACTACGGATTGCTGATCTTTATGTGCATGACCACCCCTGAAACTATCACTTGGCACATCGTATAAATAGTAAACACGTTTTATATTAAAAGGGATAATGTCTTTTTCTATCACTGCCAAAACACCTCGCTCATCGTGTACTTTAGGGATTTCAGTTATACTTACATCGTTAATCGTATTCATAAAAATCGTATTATCATTTTAATAAAGATTGCCATTGTTCAGCAATTCTATGTTTAGAAAATTGTTCTACACTAGCTTTAGCATTCTGCTTACACTTTAGATATAATTCTTTATCATTATAAATTGTATTCATGGCTTCTGCAAAAATTATAGGCTTATGGTTTTCTACTAATAATCCATTATGTTCATTTACAATAACTTCGCTAGGACCAGACTTGCAATTTACAGAAACAACAGGAATACTTAGTGATAATGCCTCTGGTATTACCATTGGAAAACCTTCAAATCTACTCGTTAAAACCATAAACAAACTATGCTTTACGTATGGATATGGGTTTTTCTGAAATCCCTCAAATACAATTACATCTAAAAGCTCTAATTCTTTTGCATATAATTTTAACTGCGCCTCGTCTGGTCCATTTCCTAAGATTAATAACTTAACATCATGTTTTGGAAGATCTGACAGTTTATAAGCTTCAAAAAGAAGTTTCAAATTTTTGTGATCATCATCTAATCTTCCATAAAAGATAACATAATTTTCAGTTTCAAAATCTATAGGTTCATTTGCTTTAACTGCAATAGCATCAAAATCGAATGCATTATAAATAGTTCTGGTATTATTAAGTTGATATAAGTCCTTAAACTTGGCTTCAGCTTCTTTAGAAACAGCAATCATCGGTTTATTTTTATACAGCGTTTTATTCAACCAACTAAAGGCTGTAAATGCTTTCTCTCTATTATAATTATGAATCACATAAATGACTGGTACTTTATAAACCAGTTGACTTATAATAATTTCTTTATAAGCTTGTATGCGTGTTCTTCCGTCAATAACAAGGTCTATATTGTTTGTTTTTAAGAATTTTTTAAAGATTAATAGTCTATTAAATCTACCAAATATGGTGTCATTTTTTTTCTTTATTTCACCAAGGTTAAACAAGCTGCCTTTATAATCGTAATCTATATGATCTAAAACTGTGACTATAAAAATCTCGTAACCTAAATCACTTAAGATGATAGACAATAATGCCGAAGATTTCTCTGCACCACCTTTACCTAAGGAAGACGCAACAATACAAATCTTTTTTTTATTGGCTTTTGTCATTAACTAGTATCTTTGAAGCAAATGTAACGATATAAATGAAACATCTATATTTGAAATATTATCACTTATTGGAAGTATTATTAAGATGTTCTATGTCTCAGAATAAAACAATAAAAATTAACTAATGAAAATTTTATTGGTTGGCGAATATAGTAGGTTGCATAATTCTTTGAAAGAAGGATTAGAACAATTAAGCCATGAGGTGAAAATTGTTGCTAATGCGGATGGCTTTAAAAATTATGACGTTGACTATCTTATAACAAAGAAATATCGTAGTGGCTTTTTAAAGCATTTTAAAAATTTACTTTACAAAGTAAGCGGAGTTGATTTAGAGTCACTCCATTCCAAAAAGCAGATTATTAATTTTAAATCAAAAATCAGCAATTTTGACATCGTTCAGTTTATAAACGAAGCACCTTTTGGTTGTACCGCAACTATTGAAAAAGATATTTTTGAAATGATTTCTAATTGGAATAAAGATACATTCTTACTGTCCTGTGGCACAGATCATATTAGCATAAAACATGCTTTTGAAGGTGAATTTAGATATTCCATATTAACACCTTATCTAGAAGGAAAAGACAAAACTTTTCTGAGTGCTTATGGTTTAAAATACTTGCAAAAAGATTTTGAAGCACTTCATCATTATGTTTTTAAGACAATTAAAGGAGTCATTGCATCTGATATAGATTATCAGATGCCTTTACTAGATCACCCTAAATATTTAGGTTTAATTCCTAACCCTATAAACACTACTAAATTAGAATTTGAGGAGTTAAAAGTTAACGGTAAAATCATAATCTTTCATGGTATTAATTCAACCAATTATTACAAGAAAGGAAATGATATTTTTGAACAAGCTCTAGATATCATTAGATTGAAATTTGAAGATAAAGTTGAAATATTAACCATAAGAAGCTTGCCTTATAAAGACTATATTACCTCGTATAATAGAGCTCATATTTTGCTGGACCAGGTTTATGCATATGACCAAGGCTATAATGCCTTAGAAGCTATGGCAAAAGGGAAGGTTGTATTTACTGGCGCAGAAAAAGAGTGGTTAGACTATTATAATGTAAAGGAAGATACGGTTGCGATAAATGCGTTACCAGATGCTAGTACAATCGCCAAAAAATTAGAGTGGCTTATTTTGAACCCAGATAAAGTGACTGAGATTTCTCGCAATGCCAAAGACTTTATAGACACGCATCACAACTATATTAAAAGTGCTAAAAAGTATCTTGAAACTTGGAAAGTAAACGCTTAGACTAAGCTTTACTATCATCTGTATTACTGTAATATGCTCTAACCACAAAAACAACAATAATGAAGTAAATAATGTAGCGCACAAAATGAGCTATTACAACACCTTCTGTCCCATAATATTGAATAAATACCTGAGAAAGCACAAAAAATAAAACCAAAGAAATAATCTCAGTTATTACAAAACTCTTTACTAAACGTTTTGCCAAAAATTGATGTGCTAAAACCAAAGCTAATAGTCTTATAAAATCTCCTAATAGTTGCCATTTAAACAGAGGCTCCATACCTGTGAATTCAGGATATACAAATTGAATAATATAATTTCTAACTAAATAAACAACTAACATTCCCAATGCAAATATTGGTAAAATTGTTTTATAGATATTTAATACTTCAGTTTTAAAATCCTTTTTATTGTGGATACTTGCAAATTTTGGTATCACATATAAAGAAAATAGTCCTGAGGCAAATACCATATAATTTTTTGAAATAAACATAACGGCTGTCCAGTTTCCTGCTTCTCCTAAACTAATTTCATTAGAGATGAGATTTCTTAGTTCAATTTCAATATAATTAAGTAAGAAAGTAGAGACAAAAGACATTATCGTAAATGCCAACAACTGATTTTTATAAATTAAAGAGAATTTTAGTTTTGAAGGTTGTACATATAGAACAAGTCTTTTACCAAAAACAACTAATAAAATAATAAGTTGTATTAATGGTGCAATAGCAAGGGCGACCAATACACCATCTAAATTAAAATTGAATAATCCATAAAGTAAAATTGCAGTACTTAATAGGTAAGATACCAACTCAACTTTTGCATAACTTTTATAATCCGACAAACCATTAATGACTCCGCTAAAAACTCGGTTTACAGCAATAAAAGGAATAATGAGCGCTAATATTTTTAAAACATAATCATAAGATTCATCCTTAAATAAACTAACAGATAGTGGTTCTGCAAAAAAGTATAATATAGCACCAGAAATGAAGCTTCCTATTAAAATGAATACTGATATAGTAGAAAATATTTTCTGAAGTTCACTTTTGTTATCTCTAAACTCAGAAACATATTTGACCGCTCCATTAAAAACGCCTAAAGTAGACGTACTGGTTAACATAGCGGTAAGGTTTCGTATCTGCCCTACTAAAGCATAGCCAGCATCACCGACCATCGCAGCTAATAGTTTTTGTACAAAAAACGAAACGACAAGTCTTACACTAATCACAGCTGCATTAAGCGATGTAATCTTTAGTACAATATTGCCACTTAGAAATTTTGGAAGCTTCACGTATTAGGGTTTATTAGTCGTCTGTGGTTTCTTCACCTAGCACACCAAATAAAGAACTTCCAAAGATTAACAATATTATACTGAAATACATTAAATAGCTGATACAATGTCCCATAACGGCTCCTTTTAGCCCAAAAATATCAATTAAATAAATGCTCGATAAATACATAATTACAAACAAGAATATCTCTAGTATAATAAAATGACTAAACATTTTCTTGGCTAAAAACTGATACGCAATCACCATAGACAATACCCTAATGAAGTCTCCAAGAATTTGATATCCAAATAAATCTTCTACAGGTGTAAACTCTTCGGTAAATAAAAACGGTACTAACAATGATCTTGTTAAATAAATAATTAACAATAAAGTTGCAAACAGAGGCATTATCGTTTTATAAAAACCAAAGACTTCTTTTCTAAATGCTTTTTTGGTGTTAATTTGAGTAAAACGAGGTAAAATATAAAGTGCTAATAACGAATTAATAAACATTAAATAATAGTTTGAAACACGGTTTATAGCTTCCCAATAACCAGCTTCTTTAATTCCTATTTCATCAATGATATAATTTCTAATTATTATCGTTACAATTGGTAAGGCAATAGAAGATACTAACGCCATAATCATGTAAGGACTTAATTTATTTAAAATAGAAAAGCTAACATTAGATATTTTTATAAATGAGACTAAGTTCTTTCTATACAAAATACCAACTATAGTAATTAATAAGGTTAAAGCTGGTGTTATTACTATAGCTATTAATGCTCCATCAATATTTTCTTGTTTTATGAGTACTAATGTCACCAGCAACCCTAAAACCTGGCCTATAATATTTATAATCAGTAGAATTTTATGCTTAGAAAAGCCATTCATTATAGAAAAAATAAACATGTTTAACGCATAAAACGGTAACACGATAGCCAAAACTTTTATAATGTAGGTGTAGTTGTAATTAGATGAAAAAATTAAATCATTAATAAACTCTGCATTGTAATAGCAGAGAAATGCCAAAATCAGAGATGAAAAAAAACCTGAATAAAAGACTGTAGATAAAGTTTTTGAAAGCTCTAAAGCATCATTTTTACATTGGCTAATAAACTTTACAACACCTTTATACAAACCTGCTATAGCTAAAGATTGTATAGCACTCATAAAGTTTCGTAAATTCCCAATTAGTGCCATACCATAAGGCCCAATATAAACCGCAATAAACTTAGAAATAAGTATACCTGTAATAATTTTAATCGTAATATTAGCAGTATTAAGACGTGCTGCCTTTACTAAAACTTCGGTATTTATATAATGAATTAAACGTTTCAATTAATACTTATTTAAAACTTGTATAACATTCTGAACATCTTCATTAGACATTACTGGACTGATTGGCAAACTTATAATTCTTTTATGAATCTTCTCTGTAATTGGAAGATTTAAGTGAGAAAATGATACTAAGGCTCTTTGCTTGTGTGGTGGGATTGGATAATGTATTAACCACTCTACTGCATTATTATCTAAATATTTACTAAAATCAGCGCGATCATCTACTTCTACAACAAAGGCATAAAAAACATGATTCTTAGAACCATTATAATTTGGCAATTGTATTTTATGATTTATTATACTGTCTAAATACGTTTTTGCAATATGTCTGCGCCTTTGGTTATCTGAATCTAAAGTGGATAGTTTTATATTTAAAAAAGACGCTTGGATTTCATCTAATCGGCTATTAAAACCAACAATCTGGTTATTGTATTTTTCTTTACTTCCATAGTTTCTTAAAAGCCTAATAGCATCATTTAAAGTACTATCATTTGTTGTAACCGCTCCACCATCACCAAGCGCACCTAAGTTTTTACTTGGATAGAAACTAAATGCTGCGGCATTAGATAAATTACCAGTTCTACCAGTAACTGATTCTGCACCATGTGCTTGTGCTGCATCTTCAATAAGTAATAGATTATTTTGCCTAGCAAACTCAGAAATATTTTCCACATCTGCTATTTGCCCATACAAATGCACCATTATAACCACCTTAATCTTTGAGGTGTAATGTTGTTTTATATTCTCTAATGACAAATTATAAGTCTGTGAATTAGGCTCAATAAAAACAGGCTCCAAACCTGCATGAATAACTGAAAGCACTGTAGCAATAAACGTATTTGCTGGCACAATAACTTTATCACCTTTTTCTAATTTCCCTAAATGAATGTATCCCTTTAAAATAAGGGTTAATGCATCTAATCCGTTGGCTGTACCAATACAGTATTGCGTACCACAATAATTAGCAAAAGCATTCTCAAACTTGGTAACGTTTTTACCTAATATATAATGAGACTCCTTTAAAGATTGCTTAAAAGCTGCTTCAAATTCGGTATGAAAGCGTTGATTGATTTTATGTAGATCTAAAAATTTAATCATACCAATATATCTTCCATTAATTTATAATTTAGTGTTGGCACTTCGTAAAACCCTTGGGTTATAGAGCGTGCACCAAACCCTTCTTTCCAAAATTGTAACCCTTCGTTAATATGCTCTCCTTCTTTAATATTAGACGTTCCAAAATCAAAATACGATTTATTTTTAAATACGTTTTCAATAAGAAAATGATGTAAAAAATCTAAACTTCCTAATTCATTTTTATCAGCGTTACCAGATATATACTGACAATGCGCAACGTTATCAGTTTCAAATATTGTAGTACCACCAACAATTTCATTATTATAAAACACATTAAATTGTCTGATATGTTGCGGGAATATTGACTTTAAAAGTGTAATCTCTTCAAGACTGTGAACAGGCTTAACATTGTGTTTACCTAGCAGATTCGGAATAAGAATGGTATTCCAAAATACATCAAATTCATTAGATTCTTTAACTTTTAAATTGTGCTTCGCACCTCTTTTAAAGCCTTCTTTTCGGCTACTAGAGTATTTTTTGTGCTTTAAATCTAAAACCGAATGCATATCCACTCTTTTCAAATCCGCATTACATTTAAACAATAGATAGTTTAACGGATTATTGACCTGATTATAAAGATAAATATGTGGTAATTCTTTAATAGTTAAGCTAGCGATACTTTGCTTATTTAAGTACTTTAAAATACTACTGAATGCACTAATAGCATCAATTGTTTTTAGATCTTTTGCACACACCAATCCACCATAAGTTAAACCTTGGTGTGTGTATGCCAACTCACCATTTCTATTTATAGGCATTACTGCTACAAGCTTTTCTTTCTTATAAACCATCAATGAAAAATCGCGAAATCTATCGCTGTGATAGTCCATAAAGTCACGTTGAAAAAGAAAAGTGTCTTGATTACTTTTCTTTACAAAATCATCCCAAAGGGACTTATGATTGTTCTGATATGGCTGAATCTTAAAAATAATTATAACTTTTAATTGGTTCTATAGTGTGAAGGTACAAATTTTGATTTTTTTTAAATCAATTCAAAGGTTTAGAAATTAAATCATCAACTAAAATACTTAATTTCTTTGCTCCGTTAGCGTTAGGGTGATCTGCATCATAAAAGTCTGCATCATTAAAATTTGGATCTTCTAACAAATTTAAATAGATGCAATTATCGTATTTAGATTTCATTTTCTCACCTGAACTGATGACCAATTCTAGTTGGTACTGATCTAAATGAGCTACATAACTTTGGTGTGCTGGCAATGTAATTAAGAGTAAAGCAATGCCTTTTTCGTTACACAACTTAACTATATTTTCTAGATGATTAATATTTTCAATTACTAATGCATCATCATCTGCTGTATGTCTTTTCGCAGCTATTGGTCCTAAAACATCAATAGATTTATTGGCATGAGGCTCGTCAAAACTAGCCCAACCCGTGTTTTCTACTGTAATCATATTAGTATTATCTAAGTAATAGTCTTTAATTCTAGCAACGTTATTCTTCAATTTAACACTTAGTACTTCACTTTTATATTTCAATTTATTAGAAATATGTAAATCGTAATAAAGATTGTAATCCTTTAATCTCCATGATTCTAAACCTGTTTCAATTTGCTCGTGTAGAGTCGTATAAGACAAACGCAAAACGACCGTTTCTAATTGTGGTAATTCTTCAATATACTTTTTGAGCAAATAATAATCTAAATCTATAGTTTGTGACACATGACCCAAATTATAAGCCTTATCTGAAAAATAATCTGGGTTAAAGCCATACATACTGTGAGAACTGCCTAAGATTATCGTCTTAATAGATTCCTTATCTAATTGAATCTGTGTGTTTTTGAACCTATAATCATTAGGAATATGTCTTATTGTGGCTTCTAATACAGCAACAATAATTAGTAGTGGTACTAGGAAAGCAATTGTTTGTGTTATAAACTTTTTCATACCTAGAATTGAAAATAAATAAATTGTTGTTCTTCACCATTAAAGTAGAATATTAAAACTACAATAGCGTAATAAAATGCTACTCGATACAATCGCTTCGATTTAGAAAATAATTGTTCTAACGCATGTTCTTTGTCTCTACCAAACCATTCAACTATAAAAAATGATGCAATAAGAATAAGTAGTACTAAAGCCTCAGACATATTCGGAAATCTGGGCAGTGTAAACAAGGATGACGAAAATATAGTATTAAGATAGTCAATAGCTATTGTTAAAGAATCTGCCCTGAAAAATATTCTAGCAAACACTAAAAACAAGAAGGTATGAAACATACCAAAAAATTCTTTTGCATTAGGTAAATATCTATTATTAGCTATTAACGTGGTATACTTGGTATTTTTTCCTCGTATGATATAAGGCACAAAATGAAGTGCGTTTATAAAGCCATAGACTACAAATTTCCAGTGTGCACCATGCCAAAGCCCTATTACCAAAAATATGGCAAATGTATTTCTTAATTGTATCCATTTACTACCTCTACTGCCACCAATAGGAATATAAAAATAATCTTTAAACCATGTGGTTAACGAAATGTGCCAACGTCTCCAGAATTCTGCAATGTTTCTTGAGAAATAGGGGAAAGCAAAGTTTTTCTTCAAATTAAAACCAAACAATCTAGACACACCAATAGCGATATCTGAGTAACCGGAAAAGTCGCAATAAATCTGAATGGTAAATAAAAAGGCTCCAAAAACCAAAGTACTTCCAGAATAGGTTCCATAATTTTCGAAAATATCATTGACAAAAACTGCGCAGTTATCTGCAATTACCATTTTTTTGAATAATCCCCAAAGTATCTGTTTTAGTCCGTCTGTTGCTTTTGAATAATCAAAAATACGTCGCTTTTGTACCTGAGGTAAAAAACTAGAAGCACGTTCTATTGGGCCTGCCACCAACTGCGGAAAGAAACAAACGAATGAAGCAAATGCAATGAGATTGGTTGTGGGTTTTATTTTTTCTCTATAAATATCAATAGAGTAACTCATAGTTTGAAATGTGTAGAAACTTATCCCAACTGGTAAAATAATATTAAGATAATTAAGATCTAATACTCTTCCAAAGAGCATAAACGCTTCGTTAAAATTATCAATAAAGAAGTTGTAGTATTTAAAAAAACCAAGAATACCTAGATTGAGCGAAACACTTAAAGTGAGCAGTAATTTTTTCGAGGTCTTTCTTTCTTCTTTATCAATAGCCAGGCCGATACAATAATCTATTAATGTACTAGCAACTATTAATCCTAAAAAGCGCCAATCCCACCAAGCATAGAATACATAACTAGCAACTATTAATAAAACATTTTGAGATCTTAAGGTTTTAAATACGAACCAGTATAGTATAAATACAATAGGAAGAAAAACTGCAAAATCTATAGAATTGAATAGCATTGAATCGCTTTAATAAATAACCTGTGAAATATAAAACAACTAACGGTTATAATAAAACTTATAGCAGATAGATGTTTCTGTTGAATAAATTAATCTGTTATAAACGGTTTAAAAACCGCATTATTATCCTCGTCAATCACCTCATAAATACCTAATTGAGCACCTTCGTTAACCGTTAAGTAACTTGCATTACTTTGAGCATTTATTAGAAGCGATTTATCTTCACTTAAAACAGAAAAAATAGTTCTAAATAAATTAACACTAGACTTTATATCTTTATCAATTATATCTGTATGCTCTGGCCATTTAATAGCTAAGAGCGATGAAAACATTGAAAATGTGTTATCTCTACTTTTTGGTTTTTCGTGCGATTGACCAGAGTAATCATAACCCACAAAACCACCGTGATCTGCCACAATAATAATTAATGCATTAGTATCATTTTTATTAATTAGATTAACCGTTTCCGTTAACCAAATATTCGCTTCATCTAAACGCTCCATATATTTTGAACGCTCTAACTGCTTACCTCCTGAAGACGATTTTTGAGTAGTAATATGACCTGGAAGAATTCTTTCTATAAAGTAAAAATGAGGACCTTCTTTATTCTTTTTTAATGCAGATTGTAAGTCTTTAAGAACATCTTTTTTAAATTCAAAACCTCTTGAAACTACTGGTAAATTATTATAATCTATATTACTAAAATCAAATCCCATTTTAGGTCTGCTCGTAAGTAAATAAGAATTCTCTAAAATTAAAGATGTTGAGTACTTATTCTTTTTAAGAATTGACAGAACAGAATTATCTGATATAATAACATCTCTTGCAAATAAAAGTTCTGAACCAACCTCTGCTCTTCGATTGTAATAGTGATGCTTCATCATAAACATAGAACTATTAGAGCTTAATGTCGAATAATAGTTACTCCTATAATTAGGATAAAGTTTAAAGTTATTTTCTAATAAAAATGAATTAAAAATTTTGTTTTCCTTTCTATAATTATCTCCTCCTATTTCGGATAACCCAACATAACCATCTGGCTGAATAACATAAATGTTTGGTCTATTTTTAAGTTTCACAGCTTCTATAGCGTCTGGTTGCTTTTGCCAATCGTTATTATATGAGGTATATTTTAATAGTATAGGTATAAGAAAAATGAAGCCAACAATAGCTAATAAAAATTGAAATTTTATAATTTTTTTTAAATACTTAAAAAGCAAAAAGCCTAAAACAAATGCGATAAAAAAAGTTAATAGTAACATTTTCTTTTTCAAACCGTAACCGCTATAAACTAATAAACCAGTAAATACAGAAAAGTTTAAAAACAATAAAATCTGAGAATTATATATTTTTAAAATAGATACCTGCTTAGATAGCATTGAGAAAACAAAAAACACAATTACAGGCAAAACAATAAATAGCAGAGTTATGTAAAGTAACTGACCCCAAGATGCAATTAATGTATGATTAGATGTGTATAAGTAAATTAATGGGTATAAACCTGCTGATAAAGCTGCTGTAATAGCTAAACCATATTGACTATTTAAATATGATTTGTTCGATTCTTTCAGTCTTCTAATTTTTAGTTTCCAATAAGTACATAACTCGATCCGAATCTTCGATATGTATTTTTTCCTTTACAACAAATAGCTCGCTATATGCACTTTCGAAATTCTCAATAGTATAGAAACCAAAGTAATCTTCAAAATCGGCTTTAGACTTTAAAAGGCGTTGCACCCAAGAGTCATTTCGCTTTGGAAATTCTATGATTAGGTATTTAGAAAAAGATGCAAAAAATTTAGCTGATTCTTTAAATGGTACATTACCTGATAATGACATGTGATGTATCACTGCTAAAGCTAAAGTAACATCAGGAGAATAAGACGCCATACGTTCTAAAAAAGATGAGCGTTCCTTACTATTTAACCCTATAGCTGCAGATGGATTTAAAACGTCTAAAACAAAAGGAAGCATTCTATCCTCTTTATTTCGTTTAATTGTTTTGTAATTAAAATCAACAGCATTATTATCTATATCACAAACTAAAGATTCGGTATACGGATAATTAATTTGCCTAACAAATGTGCCATCATTTCCGCCTATATCAATTAAGTTAGAAGGTTTTATTTCGGATATCCAATTATTAATAACAGTTGCTTTTGTCTTAAAAGCTGAATCTGTATAATTGGTTTTATTATAATAATTTCCCCATTCTGAGGTCTCTTTTAACTCTAACTTTTTTATATAGTCATAAAGACTCATAATAATATTTAGTTGTCCTTTTTTAGATAAGGTAGCCGTCTTTGTTTTACCCTCATAATCTTCATTATGCTTGTCCTCTAATTTTGCCAAAAGGTGAATATTGGTATATAACAATGGACTTAATTTTGTTTTAGAAGGCAACATAGAGCTCACCATTTTTACTGGGATACCATCTATAAAGTTACTCAACAATTTTAGCTGTTGCGAGCCATGATAGCTTGCTAAGAGTAATGGGCCAAAAAAATGTGTTATAAATTGTTTATAAGCTCTCCAAGGTGAATTTTCTGTATAAAAATCAAAAGATAGCGTATCTATAAATACAGCTTTACCTTTATAAAACGTCACATTAAATGCTGAAGCGTCTTTTAATGAAAACCCATGTTCTAAAGAGTACTTCTGAATCTTTAACGTTAGCAAAGCAGCCTCTTTATACATATTAAAACTCCACTCGTAAGGATACGTTATAAATGAAATTTGTTCTGGCTCAATAATTATTTCATCATCTGTATTAGAAACTTCAGTATGACTGATTAATAATTTATTTTTAATGAGGCTATCAAAAAAACCAGAAGACATTAAAGCTTTGTATTGCTTAAAATATATAGGGTTTATAACCCTTTTAATGGTATTGTTATCTGTAAAAATATAACCTGAAGGATCTCTAAAAGAGGAAGAGTGAGCGTTTTTGGATTGCACTTTAGTTTTTGTTTTCTACATCAGAATCTTTAATCTCAATATCATCAAAAACATCATCTTTATCTTCTTTGGCTAGTCCTAGAAGTAACTTAATTTTATACATAACATTTTTAGAAAATAATATAAAGCCAGCAACAGCTGCTATTATTGCCTGTATTATCATGGCTCCTAAACCTGGATCGAAATAAAGAAAATGCATTATAATTTTTTTGTAAATATATAACTTTCTTAGACGCTACTGTAAAAAAGAGTGACTTTTACTTAAGAGACATCATCGAAAATAATAGATCTTATACATCTATTCTTTAGGCTCTAAGTCTTTAAATACAGTCTCATCATTCTCGTTAATAAATTCATAAACACCAGTTGGTGCGCCTTTTCTAATGATAAGATAACTCTTATCCTCCTGTTGGTTTTTTAAGTATGTTTTATCATCGCTTAGATACGAAAACAATACTCTAAATAGATTTACAGACGTCTTTAAATCCTTATCAAAATATTCGTGTTTTTCATTTGTCCATTTGATTGCTAAAACTGAAGAAAACATCGATTTCACAAGTAACGGATCGGTTTGTTTCGTTTGGTTTTGCTTCATAAAATCGAGACCTACATAACCTCCGTGGTCAGCGGCAATAATTACAAGTCCATTAGGATCTTCCTTTGTTATAAATTCTACAAGTTCCTTTAACCAAGTATTGGCAGCTTTAATTCTATTTAAATAAAGTGTTCTCTCGTCTTCTACAGTGGTTGAAGAATCATAATGTGTTACAATATGACTTGGAAGCATTGACTCTATAAAGAAAAAATTATGAGTTGTTTTATTAGTCGTTATAGCTGTTTTGGTGTCTTTTAATAAATCTTTTTGCAAACTAAATCCTCTAGAAATATAAGAAACTTCGTCTATTGATATATTACAGTAGTCAAAATCTATAGCTGGTCTATTGGCTAGTAAATAAGGCACTTGTAACATAAGAAATGTCTTATAACCATTATTTTTAAATACTCTTAAAGCCGGATTACTACTTACAATCTCATCTCTACTATTGTGAGAAGGATTAATTCCTAAAGTTTTATTACCGTAGTAATGGTGCTTCATATTAAACATTGAGCTATTAGAACTCAATGTTGATGAATAGTTACTTCTGTAATCACGATAAGCAGTAAAACCTTCATTAGCTAGAAATGTTTCAAATGCACTATTGTCGAAATTATAAATTGAATTACTTAAATCAGAAAAATTGGTATAGCCATCTGGTTGAATAACATAAACATTGGGTTTTTGCTTAAATTTAACTACGTCAATATCATCAGGTTGAATAGCCCATTCTTTAGAATAAACCAATTCTCTGTATAAATCTGGCATAAGCTTAGGTAATACTAGACAAGCCAAAATAAACTGAAACACAACTAATTTATTAATGTGAGTCGCTAGCAACTTTCCTAATACCAAACCTAAAAAAAGGGCAATTATAATTTTTATAGTATCAAAACCATAGAGTGTAATTACGATGAGTAAAAAAAAGCTAATACTATTACATATTGGGAGCACTAAGCCTTTAAACTTATGTAATGATTTAAAACTGATGCAAACAAATAAGATGATACAATAAAAAACTATAGGTAAAATTATATAGCAAAACACAAAAAAGAGGAATTGTGGTTTTGAATTTATAATCGCATAATTTTTATCATAGTAATATAAAAGTGGATATAAGCCTGATGCTAAAACAACTAATAGCGGATGAATACGGCTGCCCTTAAAAATAATTTTCTTTAAGTTTTCTAACATTAGAATGAAATAATAATTTTCAATAGCTTAAAATAATAAATTCAGTTATCATTTAATCAAAGCATAATTTTTATTTCTTCTTTTTAGTCAAATAATAAATATTAACTATAAAGATAGCTGCATTCGCTATAATTATTGGTAAACCTATGCGAAGTGTAGGCATTAAAAAACCATACGTAATAAACAAAACACATCCCGTCATATTAACAAGTCTTAATTTTTTTACATCCTTCATTGTAAATGATATCAGTACCATTAATGACGCTAAGTAACCAATATACTCTGTTGCTGTGATTCCAAATAATTCCATAATTTTTATTTTAGGCAAAAAAAAGAAACACTTTTCAGTATTTCTTTTTTTATAAATTATAAATAACGTTAATCGTTTAGATTCTGAAGCAAGTTCAGATTAACAAACAATTATGTTATAACATGTGCTTATTACGTTTACGATCTACTTCATTTAAGAAGACTTTACGTAATCTAATATGATTAGGTGTTACCTCAACGTATTCATCTTTCTGAATGTATTCTAAAGCTTCTTCTAAAGAAAATTTAATTGCAGGTACGATCTTAGCCTTGTCATCTGCACCAGAAGAACGTACATTACTCATTTTCTTTGTTTTGGTGACGTTAACCGCCATATCATCTCCACGAGAGTTTTCGCCAATTACCTGACCTCCGTAAATATCTTCACCTGGATCAACAAAAAACTTACCTCTATCTTGTAATTTATCAATAGAATAAGGAATCGCTTGTCCGTTTTCCATAGATACTAAAGATCCATTTTGACGTTCTGGAATTCCACCTTTTACAGGTAAATATTCTTTAAAGCGGTGCGCCATAATAGCTTCACCAGCTGTAGCTGTTAGTAATTGATTACGTAAACCAATAATACCACGAGATGGTACTAAAAATTCACATACCATACGGTTACCTTTAGCTTCCATACTTAACATATCACCTTTACGCATCGTTACCATTTCAATAGCTTTACCCGAAACGCTCTCTGGTAAATCTATAGTCATTTCTTCAAAAGGCTCACATTTAACACCATCAATTTCTTTAATGATTACTTGTGGTTGTCCTATTTGAAGCTCATAACCTTCACGACGCATCGTTTCTATTAAAACTGATAAGTGTAATACACCACGACCAAATACCATGAATTTATCTGCACTATCAGTTTCTTCAACTTTAAGCGCTAAATTCTTTTCAAGCTCTTTAGTTAAACGATCCTTAATATGACGAGATGTTACATACTTTCCATCTTTACCAAAGAAAGGTGAATCATTAATTGTAAACAACATACTCATTGTTGGCTCATCAATGGCTATTGTCTTAAGTCCTTCTGGATTTTCAAAATCTGCAACAGTGTCACCAATTTCAAAACCTTCTAAACCTACGATTGCACAAATATCACCTGTTTGTATTTCATCTACTTTTAAACGGCCTAGACCTTCAAACGTATGTAATTCTTTAATTCTGTTTTTAACAATAGAACCATCTCTTTTTACTAAAGAAATTTGCTGCCCTATCTTTAAACCACCACGAGTTAAACGACCAATGGCAATACGACCTGTAAATGAAGAGAAATCTAATGATGTAATTAACATCTGTGTTGTTCCTTCTACAATTTTTAATTCAGGAATATGCTCAATAACCATGTCTAATAATGGCTCTACATTGTCAGTTTCATCTTTCCAATCATCACTCATCCAATTGTTCTTTGCAGAACCGTAAACTGTTGGAAAATCTAATTGCCATTCTTCTGCACCCAATTCAAACATTAAATCAAACACCTTTTCATGTACTTCATCTGGCGTACAATTTTCCTTATCTACTTTGTTTATAACTACACAAGGCTTTAAACCTAGATCAATGGCTTTTTGAAGTACAAAACGTGTTTGAGGCATTGGACCTTCAAAGGCATCAACTAAAAGCAAAACACCATCAGCCATATTTAAAACACGCTCAACTTCACCACCAAAATCGGCGTGACCAGGAGTATCAATAACATTGATCTTAGTACCTTTATATACAACTGAAACGTTTTTAGATGTGATTGTAATACCACGCTCACGTTCTAAATCGTTATTATCTAGAATTAGGTCTCCAGTATTTTCATTTTCGCGAAATAATTGACAGTGATACATAATTTTATCTACCAATGTTGTCTTTCCGTGATCGACGTGTGCAATGATTGCAATATTTTTAATCTTAGCCATAATTGATGCTGATTTTAAGCGCGCAAAGGTAACTCATATTATCCTCATTTCGTTAATTATATGTTATAATTTAATTGTTTAGCAATTTGAATACGTAACTTAACGTTGTAGAACTTATTAATAGTAAAAGCCTATCCTTAAAAACCAACCGCTAATTGGGCTATTTACATCTGAACCTTTAAAATTATAACAGATGAATTCCATTAGTAAATACACAAAGTTTGTTCCATACCTTTATTTTTTATCGGTAATCAGTTATTGGTTTACAGATATTAATAGACATGAAGGTATTTCTGCATATCCAATTCTATTATTTGCTATTCCTCTTATATGGCAACTTATTAAGCCTAATAGAAAACTGAATTTTTCTCTAGGAATTATATTTGTCTGCCTATCCTCTTATTTAATTCTAGCTTATTTATCTGACTTGCTAAATATTGTGAATTGGACAGAATCCTCTAAACGTTTTTTATTTTATGGAGGACTGCTTGTTATCGGCAACTTTGTAATGTCACTTTGGATTGTTAGAAATAGTATAAAAAAGGTGTTTTAAAAGAGATACTAGACCGCTTTGCTTTTAGAACCAAGAACGAAGACTGATTCGCTTTTTCATAACAAAATATGTATTAAAAAAAGAACAAAGATTAATACTATCTTTGTGGCTTAACTTTTTAAGTCTAAAGCTTTGATTACTATTCCGAAATTAAAACACACAGATTCCGATAATTTCTTTTTGCTTTGTGGCCCTTGTGCCATTGAAGGAGAAGATATGGCATTACGTATTGCCGAAAAAGTTATCACTATTACAGATAAACTTCATATCCCTTATGTTTTTAAAGGCAGTTTTAAAAAAGCCAATAGAAGCAGAATAGATAGTTTTTCGGGAATTGGCAATGAGAAAGCACTAAAAATATTAAGAAAGGTTTCTGAAACTTTTGATGTACCTACAGTGACAGATATTCACGAAGCTTCTGATGCTGCTATGGCTGCAGAATATGTAGATGTTTTACAAATTCCTGCGTTTTTAGTAAGACAAACAGATTTAGTAGTGGCAGCCGCCAAAACGGGCAAAGTAGTCAACTTAAAGAAAGGACAATTTATGAGTCCAGAAGCCATGAAACATGCGGTACAAAAAGTAAAAGATGCTGGTAATGACCAAGCTTGGATTACAGACAGAGGTACTATGTTTGGCTACCAAGATATGATTGTAGATTTTAGAGGTATACCAACCATGCGCCAATATGCACCAACAGTTTTAGACGTAACACATTCGCTACAACAACCCAACCAAAGTATTGGTGTTACTGGTGGACGACCAGATATGATTGAAACAATTGCCAGAGCTGGTGTTGTAAATAATGTTGATGGTTTATTTATTGAAACACATTTCGATCCTGCAAATGCTAAAAGTGATGGAGCTAATATGTTGCACTTAGATAATTTGGAAGGTTTACTTTCTAATTTAGTAGCTATTCGTAAAACAATAAACGTATTATAAAAACTAAATAAGCACCTAAACACATGACGAACAAATAATTAAGTGTTAAATTATTTTTAATTTAAATTTTTAATTTTATTATCATAATCAAAAAAACAAATTATGAAAAAGTATTTAGTGTTCTGTTTAGTTTTAATGCTATTTCTTTCTTTATCCTGTACAAATGAAAGTGATTCTGAAGAATCATCTGCAAGTAAAGTAGAGAACATACAACAAAATGAAATTACGGAAGATACCTATAAGAATTGGGTAGAAGTTGGGAAAATAGAAGACGGTGTTGCAGTATTAACGGCAGATAAAAATAATCTGATTAATTCACTTAACCAGAATCTTTTTGTAACTACTGGCAAGAGTACAAGAATGACTGACGTTTCACTAGAAAGGATTGAAGATTTCTTTTATCTATTATTTACAAGCGATAAGCAAAGAGTGACTTTTTATGTGCAAAAAAGTAAGGATAGTAATATTTTGAGAGCTGCAGCAACAACAGTTTGCACAACCTCAGAATGTACGCAAGAACCGTTAGGATGCATACCAAAGTACGATATTACTCCGGCAGGTCAAGAGGGTATAGGCACTTGCACACCTTGTGCAAATGGAGGTAAGTGTACCAAAACAGTATCTGGAAGATCCCTTATATCTAATTAAACGAACCGATTCTGAATTTTTAAATTAAAAGCATATTACAAGTTCAGTTCGAGTGATTTTGAGGGATGAAAAATCGTATCGAGAACCAATTAGAGTAACAAATTCTATTCTCGATACAAATTCTACTCAGTTTCAATCTTAAAATTCCCTCGAGTAGACAAATTTTATCAAAATTCAAAACAGGTCAGAACAATTACTTTTACAGAAAACTTACTGTAGAAATCAGAAGCACTATTAAAGTTGAAAATTTAAGATCGTCTTTTAGGTTTTAAAATTAACTTAAACGGATTGGTGTTAATTTGTAGTTGTTTCTGAATCACATAAACCACCACGGCATCATTAATATCTTCAACAGCCTTGTACCGTAATGAGCGTATAGATTTTCGGTTGGCATCTACAAAATGCTCAGTAAACTCATTCATTTTATCGAAATGCCAAAAAGCCAAATCAACATAGTCTTTAGACTGATTGAGATAACATAACGGAATACCATTACAGTAATAAAAAGGGATTCGCCATTTAAACAACAGTTCTGTATTAGGTGCTACTGCTTCTATTATCGCTTGAAGATGAAAAAACATAGACCTAAACGGTTCTTCTTGTTTTAATATGTAAGCTTCAGCAGGATTCAAAATCAATTTAGAATATTCCCAATACACCAACAACAATAAGTGCAATACCTATTATAGCTTTAAACGGCATTAATTTATCTGAAATTTTATGCAAACTCTCTTCTAAAGCAGGTACTTTAACAAATACGTGAGTCAATAATAAAAGTCCACCTAAAATACGTAGAACATTAAAAAGTATTTGACCTCTAAATGTAATAATTGCTAAAACAATTAGTGCACCACCAATTACAGTTTGAAATGGAGCAAGCACACCAGCAATTTTATTAAAAAAGTTTTTATCACCATCCCATTTATCTAGTGTAGCTAATCCAAGTAAGACTCCTCCAGAGATACTAAATATTATTAGTAGTAATCCAATCATAATAATTTAAATATTAGTTCATAGATTATAAATTTAACTATATCTGCAAAATAAAGTTGCTCAATTCAATTATTTTATTTTACTTTGTAATTCAAAGTACTTTTTATTATGAGCAATGAGGATTATTTAAAAGACATCAACGAGATTAAAAATCTAATGAATAAATCGTCTCGTTTTATTTCGTTAAGTGGCTTATCTGGAATATTAGCAGGAGTTTACGCCTTAATTGGTGCAGCTGCAGCTTATTGGATTGTTATAGAATATAGCGATGGCAGACTTATTTTAGACGGTTGGGTTTTTAGAACGGTAATGCTTATTTTATTTCTAATTGCTTTCTTAAGTGCTGTTACTGGTATCTTTCTTACAACTAGAAAGGCTAAAAAAAATAGTGAGAAAATTTGGGATAACTCATCGCGTCGTTTATTATTTAATTTCCTAATACCTCTAGCAAGTGGTGGACTATATACACTGATTATATTAAGTCAAGGTAAATATGGACAAACAGGTGGATTGATGCTTATTTTTTACGGATTAGCATTGGTAAATGCCTCAAAGTATAGTATTGGTGATATTAAATATTTGGGTTTTATTCAAATTGCATTGGGTTTAATAGCTGCAATATATCCTGGATATGGTTTCTGGCTTTGGGTAATTGGTTTTGGAATAATGCATATTATTTATGGCACTTGGATGCATTTTAAATATGATGTGAGCAAGTAAACAGTTCTCAGTCGCAGTTTTCAGTAACTTTGAGCATAAATTTAAATTTTGAGTATAATAACCAACATAAATAAACTTTTTGATCACAGAATAAGACTAGGCATTATGTCTGTTCTTATGGTGAATGAGTATGCTGATTTTAATATGCTAAAAGAATTATTAGGAGCAACAGATGGTAATTTAGCAAGCCACACTAAAGCCCTAGAAAAAGCTGAATATATTTTAGTAGAAAAACAATTTATAGGTAAAAAACCTAACACAAGATATAGCACTACTAAGCTTGGTAAAGCTGAATTTAAAAAACACATTAACGCTTTAGAAAAATTAATAAACAAAACTTAAATCTATTTTTTTAATCTTTTACTTTGAAAAACAAAGTACTTTTAAATAATAAATTATGAAAAAAATAATAATATTCATCGGAGCATTTTTATTCAGCACACTATTCTATGGCAAAACAATTGGTCTCAACCTATTATTATTTAGCCTACTCACAATCGTTGTACTATTAATTAATAATAAAGATGATTTTAAGAACAGGAAAACAATAATTTATTCTGGACTTTATGTTATTACTGGTATTGCCGTATTCTTTCACGACTCTTCATTGGCTATAATAGCAAACTGTGTTTCATTCTTTACATTAATTGGCTTACTCTCTGAAAACAAATCATCTATTTATATCAATTGGCTTAATGGACTTTACACTACTATTGCTGGACTTTTTCATCGTAATTTTTCTATAAATAAACAGCAAAAAGTTGTTAAAGAAAAAAGCACTACAGATTACTTTCATCTTATAAAAATCATTGTAATTCCTTTAGTCATTTTTATAATTTTCATTGGACTTTATAAAAATGGTAATCCTGTTTTTAATGACCTTATTTCAAAAATAGATTTTAGTTTTATTAATATACAATGGGTTTTATTTGCAGGTTTAGGCTACTATCTTTTTTCAAATATTCATAAACCTATAGAAGTTGAACCTGCGACGGAATTAGATTTACAAACAGGTAATATTTTAAACAAGAGTGAGACATTTTCAATTCCAAAATTAAAGCAAGAGAACCAATTAGGCATTATACTAATTGCTATGCTTAATTTGTTAATTGTTCTGTTCTTAATTACAGATGTATCATTCCTCACTTCTACCGTAGACTTAAGAGCGTCAATATTTTCTGCGCAAGTTCATAATGGTATTAATGCTTTAATAGCTTCAATTGTTATCGCCATAATTATTTTACTCTATGTTTTTAGAGGGGATTTAAACTTTTACAAAGCCAATAGCACTTTAAAGAAATTAGCAATTACTTGGATAATTCTAAACTTACTACTCGTACTAAGTATAGCAGCTAAAAATAGTCAGTATATCTATTACTTCGGCTTAACCTATAAGAGAATTGGTGTACACATCTATCTCATATTATCAATCGTAGGTCTTATTACAACGCTTTTAAAAATTAGCAATATCAAAAATATTTGGTATTTGCTCAGAGTGAATACACAAACTGCTTTTGCTATTCTAATTATATCTAGCACTATCAATTGGGATAATCACATCACCAATTACAATTTAAACTATGCGCAATCGATGGATTTTAAATACCTGATTGAACTTTCAAACAACAATACAATTCTATTAAAAGAACAGATGAAATCAAAACCATTAGATGACGATACTACGCGTTTAGTAATAAAGAAATATAGAAAATACATTACTGAACTCAGAGCAAATGATTGGCAAGAACTTCAATATGATAATTTTAAACTAGGTTCTAAATAGCATGGTAGCATTAGCAATTTTCGGATTTTTATTTGCGTGTTTAATTTATTTTGTAGTAATCAGAATTAGCATATCGGCAATCTATTGGTCATTAAGCGACCCTAAAGATAAGGCGTGGGCTTTTAGGATTTACTTTCCGTATTACATCATCATCCTTTTTGGGATATGTATTGCATTTATAATAAAATCTGACCTCGATCCGTTCGCTATTCTCTATTTCAGTATGCTTTACACGACGGCTTTGATAGTTTGGAATCGCGATTTAAAAAAAGATTTAAAGCGCAAACACACCATTAAAAAATACAATAACCCAGATATTAAAAATCTACCATGAACACTCTATTCTTTAATAAAATAAAATCGTTGCGAAAACAACTTATTATTTGGCTTTTTGAACATTCGCAACGCATATACACGTCTTTGTTTAAAAATCATGAGTCTTGGAATCTTACAAAAAACGATTTACTAAATCTACCAGAACCTACTTTCGGAAGACACCTTGGTGAATTTTTAGACGAAAATAATTTTGAATTAATTCCTAAAGTTGAGCGTCACGATTGTTACCATGTTTTATGTGGTTACAATACTGACGTTGAAGATGAAATAGCATTACAATGTCTTTGTTATGGCAACGGCAAACGTAGTCCGTATTTATATGGTGCTATAATTCTTGGAGTGACTATTCTACCCGATTACTATACCTACTATTATAAATCTTACAAAACAGGAAAGTCTGCAAACCCGTTTCATCATTTCGATTATAAGAAAATTTTAAACATATCTATAGCAGACTTTAGAAGTGTCATATTTCCGAAAGCAGAATTAATAAAACTTAACCTATACGCGTAATGAAAAAACTAAAAATATTAATTCTAATTTTTGTATTTATAACCTTAGGTGTCTTTATAACCCACCATTGGATGAGTTTTAAATCTAAAGACTACATCTACAGTGATACAGATTCAATTCCAAAAAACAAAGTCGGTTTAGTTTTAGGCACAGGGAAATATGCTCCAAGTGGTAATATTAAACAATATTATAAATACCGTGTCAATGCTGCTGTAGATTTATACAAAGCACAAAAAATAGACTACCTATTAATAAGTGGCGATAATAGCAGAACTGACTATGATGAGCCAACTGATTTTAAAAATGATTTAATTGCTAGAGGTATTCCTGAAGCTAAGATTTTCTTAGACTATGCAGGTTTTAGAACGCTAGACTCTATGGTTAGAGCTAAGGAAATATTTGGACAAACATCTATTACGGTAATCTCTCAAAAATTTCATAACGAACGTGCTATTTATCTCGCCAGTCATTTTAACATTAATGCCATAGGTTTTAATGCGAAAGATCCAATAAGAGGAAAAATAACACATCTGCGAGAATATTTAGCACGCTCAAAAGCAAGCTTAGATTTAGTCTTTAATGTCTCACCAAAATTTTTGGGAGAACCCATCTCAATCCCATAAAAATGCAAATCAGATGAAACTACATTTTAATAAATACTACTTAACACTAGCGCATTCGTTATTCTTAATAGAATTAGCAATCGCTTTCATTATAAAAACAGGATTTATTCGCTACACATTTGGCGATTATCTCGTGGTAATTTTACTATATGCAATTATAAGAGGATGTACAAGGCTATCAGTGAGGGCTTCAGCTTTCATCGTCCTCTTTATTGCTTATGGTATTGAGCTGCTTCAACTCACACCATTCTTAACCTATTTTAATTTACATGATAGTTTTACCGCTAAGTTACTTTTTGGAAGCACATTTCGTTTAACCGACCTACTAGCCTATACATTAGGAATCATCACAGTTTTATTAACTGAAATGTCAATTAAAAAATTTCAAAACACTCAAAATATAAGATCATGGAAACACTAAAATCACTTATACAAACCAAGTTTAAAACATTAACACTAATTACAGTCGCATTAGCCTTTAGTGTTATTGTTCTTATGGTAAGAATGAAACTAAACAAGTCCTTTTTCTTTCTGTTTTTAGTGTGGAATGTTTTTCTAGCCATAATTCCGTACTCCATAACCATGTATCTTAGTACAAAACCAAATCTTAGTAAATTCAAATTAGGATTATGGTTTATCGCTTGGTTAGCCTTTTTGCCAAATGCACCTTATATTATAACAGATCTTATACATATAAGATTAGGTAACGACTCATTCTTATGGTTAGATGTCTTAGTTGTTTTGTCTTTTGCGTTGAGCGGTTTGCTCCTCTTCTACCTCTCGATTATAGATATGCAACACTTAATTTCTAAAAGTTTTAAACGTATTTCTATCGGAACAGTAACAACTATCATTTTGTTTTTATGTGGATTCGGAGTCTATTTGGGTCGTTTTTTACGCTATAATTCTTGGGAAATTGTCAGTGGACCTCAACATCTTATATCAGATATTATATCCATCATCATTTCACCTTTCCAAAATTTAGAAGCTTGGCTGTTTACATTGGGTTTTGGACTGTTTTTAGTGGTTGGTTTTTGGATGTTTAAGAATTTATTTTCTGCTGATAAGACAATATATTGATACAATTATTATTTATCTTTAAGCGTAATTTTTAATAAAAATGTATCGGATGAAAATATTTGGTTTTATTACACTACTATTATTCGTACTTTATTCTTGTAAAAATGAAACGAAAGCAGAACAGACTATAGAAATTGGAGACTTTAGTTTTTCTTCAAAAAATATAACTTCAAATCAGCCATTTACTATTACTTATAATGGTAGTGGTAATCTTGAGGAAAGTTTTTATTCAAACTTACATAAAAATAGATCTTATCCTTTTGATGTAAATTTTGAAAAGAATAATGCCACTATTACGGTTCCAGATAGTATTACAGGCGTAGCATTCAATTTTAAAGTAGATAGTAAATACGATAATAATAAGGAAAAAGGTTACTTATTTTCTGTTGTTAACGAGAAAGGAGAAGCCCATACTAGTGCAGAAGCTTCTAAACAATTCTACGCTATGACTTATGGAGAGAACTATGGTTTAAAAGTAGATCCTAAAGCCGTTTTAATGACTTTAGAAAAATTCTTAGAGACAAGTCCAGAATTAAATGAAGACTGGATCACTAATCATATTTATGTAGCCGAAGAAGTTGATGTAGAAAAAGGACAAATATTGAGTGAAGCTTACATAGCAGAAATAATAAATAAAAAAGACAAATCATATAAAGACTACGAAAACTTATCTAGCTTATACAACACCGTAAAAAATAAACCTAAGGCAGATAGCATTGGTGACATAATTACAGCAAAATATCCTTACAGTAATATAGCAGTTAATAAATTATACGGTCATATTTATGAAGCAAAAAGTCTTACCGATAAAGAAAAAATTTTTAATGATAATAAGGCTTCAATTTTAAATTCTAAAGACGCAAGTTTTTTTATACAGACCCTAGCCATGGAAAGTTATAACGCTAGTAATATGGAGTCTTTTGAGATGTATGCAGAAATGTTTAAAGACAACACAAGTAAAGCATCACTTTATAATTCTATTGCCTGGCCTAAAGCAGAAAAGGGTGAGGATTTAGATATGGCAGCGACTATTTCAAAACAATCATTAGAATTAACCAAAGCTGAACAAAATGCCTTAAAAGAAAAGCCAGAGTTTTACAGTCTTAACCAATATAAAAATAGCTTAGAGAGTACTTATAATATGTATGCAGATACTTATGCCTTAATATCATTTAAAAAAGGTGATATTAAAGAAGCAGTTAAGTACCAAGCCATAGCAGTAAAAAAAGGTGCTAACCCAGAGATGAATGAACGCTATATTGAATTTTTAATAGCTGACAATCAAAACCAAACAGCTATGGAAAACGCCTCTAAATTTATTAAAAATGGTAATAGCACTTCAAAAATAAAAGCCTACTTCAAAGAAGCTGCTAAAAAAGTAGATCCTAAAATTGATGTTGACTCTAGGATAGCAGAGTTTGAAGAAAAAGCAAAAGCCAAAGAATTTGAAAATTTAAGAAAGTCACTTTTGGATGAAGAAGCACCAAATTTTACTTTAAAAAATTTAGAAGGAAAAGAAGTAACATTAGCTTCTTTAAAAGGTAAAACTGTTGTCTTAGATTTTTGGGCTACTTGGTGTGGGCCTTGTATAGCTTCGTTTCCAGGAATGCAAGAGGTAGTGACTAAATATAAAGATGACGAAAATGTAGAATTTTTCTTTATAGATACATTTGAAGATGGAGAAGAAAGGTTAGACAAAGTCTTAAAGTTTATTAAGGATAATAACTACGATTTTAATGTTTTAATTGATCCTGTAAAAGAAAATAGCAGCAAGCACTTAGTTGCGGATAAATACGGTATAACTGGTATACCTACAAAAATAATTATAGGGCCGAGTGGAAGAATTAACTTTAAATCTATAGGCTTTAGTGGTTCTGCTGAAAAAATTGTTTCAGAAATTGACACTATGGTAGAATTATTAAAATAATAAGAACAATTTTAAAATAAAGAAAAGCAAAAACTTGTTTTCCTTTCTTTATTTTCCATCAACAAAATCCTGCAAATAAGAAAATCTAGAGGTAAGTTTACCATCATTGGTGGTCATTTGTGCACGTTCTAAAACACGGTCTTTATCATCATTAAAAAAGGCAGGTATCACATGTTCTAAAAACGAATCACCAAAACCTTCGCTCGCATCTTTTGGTAATTCGCATGGCAAGTTATCTACAGCCATAACTGTAATAGCATTTTCAGCATCAAAAGCCACTTCACTTTCAGTTTTAGCATCATAACCATAAAATGGATCAGCTATAGTAGAGGCTCTTAATGTAGATGCCACAGGACCATCTACATCACAAGATATATCTGCTACTAAGTTGATCTTAAAATCTATATGTTTAGCATCTTCTCTATTAAATAAATAAGGTGCACCATTCCCATAAAAATGGCCTGCTATAAAGTAATCTGTTTCTTTTGCATACGGCATAAAATTACTTTCGTAATCTGTAGGGTCTTTATAAAATTCCCACTTATCACCAACCTTACCATCAGTTCTTTTTGAGTACTCCATAACATCTACCATACAATATACTGGCTCAGTAAATTGCGATGTTAAATACAACGCATCACCTACTTCTTTAAGACCCAAATGATCTAATATTTCTTTTGCACCAAAGGCTACTTTACCAGTACCAGAAAGTAAAATCTTAATATTTGGCAATGTGATTTTATCGAGTTCAGCTTTAACAGCATCTAAATCTGCAAGTGTTTCTACTTTAGGTAAAACGAATAATCCATCGCGCAAACCCAATCCTCTAAAACCATTATAAGCACCAACTAAACCAGCATAGCGACCAAAACCAATAAGCCTGGCTCCGTTCTCTTTAACAATAGTTTCATGATCTAACATCTCAATATTTTTATTGAGCATAGCTTCGAGCAATCCTCTATTGTAAGGTTGCTTTTTTATAGTGTGTGAGAAGTAAAAATATTTTTTATTCGGAATAAGATTTTCAATAGGCACTTCCTTAACTCCTATCATTACATCTGCATCAGATACATCATCAGTAACCTTAAAACCTTTAGCTCTATAAGCTTCATCAGAAAATATTCTTATATCCGAAGATTCTACAATAAATTCCGCATCAAGAAATTGTGTTCTAGCTTCCGCTAGTTTTTCTGGTGAAAACACAACACGTCTATCTGGTGGATTTTTACGTTCTTTAATGATAGCGAATTTCATAGCTTTATACGATTAGGAATTTTGCCCGAAGATATTGGAATTTAAGAGTAATACCAATAGATTTTTTAGATATAAAAAGTTTTATAATCGTAGTCAATTTCGTCCTATAATTTAGTTTTAAACTTATTTATAATGAAAAAAATATTAATACTACTTTTAGTCATAAACAGTTACTCTTGCAATGACAATAAAACTTCTAAACCACAAAGTGAAATTATTAATACTAACAAACCTTTAATTCCTTTTGAGGATATAGTAACAGACTACAAAACCTGGTGGTCTTACCATTACTATAAAATTAATTTAACTTTAGATTTTATAGCTATTGGTGAAAATGATAATAAGATAACAAAAGACCTATTTCTTCAAAAACTAACTACAGGTAAGCATATTACCATAGAACTAAAGTATGAAGACGATTTCACATACTACAAACTATTTAAACTACCAGAAGATATTGATAAACCTATTGTAGCAACTATTAAAAGCACATCATCAGTTATCTATGAACATTTTAAAATGGAAGGCCTAGTATTTCCTAATTTTAAAGCTCAAGGTTTAAACGGTACAATCCATAATATTGAAACTTTAAAAGGAAAAACCACAGTGTTAAAAACGTGATTTATCGCTTGTGCACCTTGTGTTGCAGAATTCCCAGAATTAAATGCTCTAGTTACAGAATATAAAAATAATAACGCTATTCAATTTTTGAGTTTGGCTTTAGACACTAAAGAAGCGTTGAACAGTTTTTTAGAAAAAAACAGTTTTCATATGCTGTAATTGCAGAACAAAGAGATTTAATTCAGAATAAACTAAAATTAATGGCATATCCGACACATGTTATTATAAATGAAAACGGAACAATTGAAAAGGTGTTTGGAAAAGCCTCTCAAATGATTGTTTATTTAGAAGATTACAAACCGATATCTAAATCCTTTAAAAATAAGACTTCAAAGAACTTAATTCCTCCGCCACCTCCACCAATGTAACTGGTATACTTTTTGAAGTATTTAACTAGAAGTGTGTAATATTTACTAACTTTGCAGTCCTTTTTAAACAAAAGGAAATTATCATTTTAATGGGGTCGACTGGTTTTGACAGCGAGATTAATTAGATGGTAAGCACGTCGTGTAATGGCATTGAAACACGTAAAAGGCTAGACCAAATTTTAAACGGCGAGAATAACTACGCTTTAGCTGCATAATCTGAATTATAGTAAGATTAAGCC
>TARA_R100001369_G_scaffold27484_4_pt1 | contig 59189 bp, 54 predicted proteins | sample TARA_R100001369 | Tara Oceans TARA_R100001369 (sample SAMEA2621528) | marine metagenome | biome: marine biome (ENVO:00000447); feature: surface water layer (ENVO:00002042); material: "saline water (ENVO:00002010), including plankton (ENVO:xxxxxxxx)" | depth 5 m
TAAAGCCATTACGTAAGTAGTGGCTTTTCTGTGTTTAAAAAGTGTTTTATCAGAGACTGATGCTATATTTTTTATTCTAAGAGAAATTTACACCCATACATTGAGAGTATTAAACACAAAAAAACACCATCATTAATGATGGTGTTTTTTTAAAGTATACTATAGAAACTTTAAGATTTATACTTCTTCTTTAATTCCTTAAGCATCACATTTGTCATAGTGTCTAAATCATAACCATACTTCCAATTCCAGTCTTTGCGAGCCACACTGTCATCAATAGAGGATGGCCAACTATCTGCGATGGCTTGTCTAAAATCTGGTTTATATGTTATTGAAAACTCAGGAAGCTGTGCTTTGATACTTTCAAATATTTCTTGTGGTGTAAAACTTAATGCAGATAAGTTATAAGAAGACCTAATGGTTAGGTTATCTTCTGGTGCCTGCATTAAATCAATAGTCGCTTTAATAGCATCATCCATAAACATCATTGGTAAGCTGGTGTTTTCAGATAAGAAACATTTGTATCTGCCCTTTTTAATAGCATCATGATAAATTTCTACAGCATAATCTGTTGTGCCTCCACCAGGCATTGCTTTATAACTTATAATACCAGGATAACGAATACTCCTTACATCTACTCCGTACTTATTATAGTAATACTCACACCAACGTTCTCCGACCTGTTTGGTAATGCCGTAAACGGTTGTTGGCTCAGAAATAGTGTGTTGAGGTGTGTTTTCTCTTGGAGTTGTTGGTCCGAAAACAGCAATACTACTTGGCCAAAATATTTTTTTTATAGTTCCGCCTTTTGCTAAGTTAAGTACATGAAAAAGTGAATTCATATTTAAATCCCACGCTTCCATAGGGTACTTTTCTCCAGTAGCGCTTAATAAGGCAGCCATAAGATAAATAGTATCTATATTATGATTTTTACAACAATCTTTAATCGCATTAAAGTTTTTTGCATCAATAATTTCGAAAGGGCCAGAGTTAACTAAATTTAATTGTCGTGTATTAATATCACTGGCAATTACGTTATCTGTACCATGTATTTCTCTAAGTTTGGTTGTAAGTTCAGTACCTATTTGGCCACAAGCGCCAATGACTAATATTTTTGTAGACATATATGGGTTATTATATTCTCAAAAGTAATAAGAAATAGGGTTTATAATTATGAAAATCATTAAAAAAAAGATGATTTTTTAAGAAATTGATAATCAGGTATTTTAACTGTATACTAATTCTAAAAAATTATAGTTTAAGTATCTTTACCACTAAATTAGTTCAGATCATGAAAGTTATAGTCGTTGTTTTTAGTATTGCATGTTCGTTTTTAATTATAAGTTGTGATAATTCAAAAACAGACCAAACTTCTGCAGTTAAGAATGAATCCCAAACTGAATTAAAAATTTCGGCTAAAGCAATCGAAGGTTTTAAATATGACGACTATGCACTTAGTAATGAAGGACAAGATTTAGTGAACGGATGGGAAAAATATCAAGAGTTATCAATTCAAATTAACTACTTGAAGAAAGCTGATTTATCATTTTTTAATAGTGATAAGAAGTTGCTGACAGATTTTATTTCAGACTTAAATGAAAATGTTCCTGAGCGTTTACAAACTAATTCTATAACTTCTAGAGTTTTAATTGTTGAAACTAAATTACTAAAGCTCAATGAAAATTTAACTATTAGTAATATTACCACCGAGACCAAGCTTAGCAGTATTAAAGAAGTCCTTGTAGCATTTTCTAATCTTATTTTTCAGATTAATTGGAAGTTAGAATTTGATGTTTACAACAAAATTGAGGCAGAATAACTTCTTAACAGCTCCTTAAATTTTTGTTAAATTGTAACATTTTTAGGATTCTTAAGTCTTATTCATAGTTACTTTTAATTAAAACTAATCAATATAAACATTATGAAAACTAATCTTAGTCGCTTACTAGCGATAACAAGTTTGGCTTTTTTTACTATGGTCGCATGTAAAGACGAAGCCAATAAAGATTCTGCAATGGCAGAAACGAAGATTCCAGGGATTATCCTAGAAAACATGGATACTTCGGTAAATCCTAAAGACGATTTCTATAATTATGTTAACGGAAGTTGGATGAAAACTAATACAATACCAGTTGAAGAAGCAAGTTGGGGAGGCTTTGGTGTTTTAAGAAAATCTACACGAAACGATGTATTAGAAATTGTAAGAACGTCTAAAGAACTCGGTACTTATGCAGAGGGTAGTGATCAGAAAAAAGCACTATTGTTTTTTGAATCTGAATTAGACACTATTGCTAGAGATGAGCTAGGTATAAAACCAATACAACCTTTAATGAAGGCTATTGACGGAATTAAAAACCTATCTGATATGCAAACTGTATTTGCTGAAACTATTGGTGTAGGTGCTCCATTTTTTAGTCTTCAAATATTTGCAGACATAAATGATAGTAGTATTTATGCACCTTATATAACGCAAGGTGGTTTAGGATTGCCAGATCGCGATTATTATGTATTACAAGATGAAAAATCTAAAGAGCGTCGCCAACAATATGTAGATCATGTTACAAGAATGATGCAGTTTATAGATTACGATTCAGCTGAAGCAAAGGAGGCTGCCGAAATGATTTTAGCATTAGAAACTAAATTAGCAGAGCCTCAATTTGACAAGACGGAGCGACGTAACTTTAATAACTTTAATAATCCTAGAAGTATTGAACAACTTTCAGAATTAACACCAGCTGTTAACTGGAATAAATTTATATCTGAGATGGGAGTAGAACAAAAAATCGATACGGTTTATGTTGTTGAGTTGAGATATATGAAAGCGCTTCAAAATATCTTAAAATCCACTCCAATAGAAGATATTAAGACTATAATGAAATGGAACACTTTAAATTCTAACTCAGGGTTTTTAAGTACTCAAATTGAAAAGGCTAATTGGGATTTTTACAGTAAAACGTTAAGAGGAACAGAAACACAAAGACCAGCTCAAGACCGAGCAATGGATAATGTTACAGGACGTGTTGGAGAAGCTATTGGTAAATTATATGTAGATTCTAAGTTCCCTCCAGAAGCTAAAGAAAAAGCAGAGAAAATGATTGCTAATGTAATCAGCGCATTTAAAGCTAGAATAAATAAGCTAGATTGGATGAGCAATGAGACCAAAGTAAAAGCTATTGAGAAACTCGATAAATTTACGGTTAAGATAGCATACCCTAATGAGTGGAAAGATTACTCTGAATTAATGGTTAAAGAGGGTAATAGTTATGCGGATAACATGATGGCTTTTTCTGAGTGGTCAATGAAAAAAACTTTAGCTGATTTAGGTCAGAAAGTTGATAAAGCAGAATGGAATATGCCGCCACAAATGGTAAATGCATACTTTAATCCATTAAATAATGAGATTGTTTTTCCTGCAGCGATCTTACAACCTCCATTTTATAACTATACAGCAGATGAGGCTGTAAACTATGGTGGCATAGGAGCTGTGATAGGACATGAGATTTCACATGCTTTTGATGATCAAGGCTCACAGTTTGATAGTGACGGGAATTTAATTAATTGGTGGACACCAGAAGATTTAGCAGAATTTACTAAAAGAGGAGATGCCCTTGTTGAGCAATATTCGGCAATAGAATTATCCGAAGGTTTATTTGTAGATGGTAGAAATACTATAGGTGAAAACATTGGGGATTTAGGTGGAGTTCTTGGAGCTTACGATGGCTTACAACTGTATTTTGAGGAAAATGGAAGACCAGATGATATTGATGGTTTTACCGCAGAGCAACGTTTCTTTATGTCTTGGGCTACTGTATGGAGAACTTTAAGTAGACCTGATGCTTTAGAGACTCAAGTAAAAACAGATCCACATTCTCCAGGTGTAGTTAGAGCAACACAACCACTTAAAAATATTGATGTCTTCTATGAGGCTTTTGGTATTAAAGAAGGTGATGCTATGTACTTAGCGCCAGAAAAACGTGTTAGAATTTGGTAATAGATTTAGCGCTTAATTAAAAAAAAAACGCAACCTAAGGGTTGCGTTTTTTTATACTATATACACAAGAATTTTAATTCTTAGTAGTTGTGGTTTTCTGAGCTTTTTGTGCTTCTAAAGCATCTCTACTTATTCTTGCTAAATTAAAGTTTGGATCTACTTCTAAAGCTTCATTCATTAATTTTAATGCTACATTTAGATTTGTATCTTGGTTTTCTTTGAATACCAATAACCCTTTTAGACATAAAAAAGCAGCTTTAAGAGAGGCTTCGTAAGGTTGTTGGGTCTCATAGAAGGCATGTTTCATATCATCCTTAACGTTAGTTAGTCCATATTCTATATTAGACTTTGCACCTACTAAATCATCAACTTGAACTTTCATATCAGCTATTTCATAAGCTAAAGTTGGATTAGGATCTCGTTTAAATAAAACTTCATAGTGCTCTAAGGCAAGTTTAGGTCTATTTAAGCTTTTTAAAGCTAAAGCCTTAACCTCTGTATTCATATTTGAATCACCTTCATTTTTTTCAATACCAATAGTGTTAAGTGCTTGCATATAATTACCATTAGATAAGTATAAATAAGCTAAGGTATCTTTTCTTTCAACCGATGGCTCTAAAATATCTAGATGCGTATGTGCGTTAATAACACCTTGAACATCACCACGAGTTTTCATAGTTTCAAGGAACGTTTTATAATGCTTTTTTAAGTCAGCATTAGTTTGTGCAAAAACTCCTACTGAAAGTAGTAACGCCATTGCCATTGTAATATGTTTCATTTCATTTTAATTTAAGTGGCTAAATCTATAAAAATTAATTATAAATGGACTTAAAAATCTATTAATTTCTATGGAGCCTGTTTAAAAGTATATTTCAAATTTTGTACCAATATAGAACTATCAATTATTTTGCCCTTACTTTTTTTAGCTTTATTAAATTTAGGAAGTGCCAAATCGGCTTTTAAACAATACTCAGAATAATATCCTTTTTTAGTTGGATGTGCTGGGTATGTTGCATTTATCGAGATATTCCAAGTGTTTTTTCTAAGTAGCATAGCTATTATTTCAATACAATCTTGTTTGTGTATAAGATTAATAGGTGCTTCAGGGTTTGCGATATTTGTTTTCCCTGATAAATATTTTGCAGGATGACGCTTATCATCAAACAGACCACCAAAGCGCAAAATCGTAGTTTTAAACTTAGCGTTTTCACGAAGAGATTCTTCTATTTCAATAAGTTGTTTTCCATTATTTGAATTGGTATTTGGTAAAAGATCTTCAGTAATTTTAGAGAAGTTAAAATCATCTTGATAAACAGAGATAGAACTAATAAAAAGTACATTTTTTATGGAGCTTTTTTCAATAGCATTAATTAAATGTATTAGTTCTGCACTATGATTTTTATTGGGACTTTTTCTTAATCCAGGCGGAATATTAATAATTATAGTAGTGCTTCCTTGGAGAAATTTAGAATAATTGCCAATTAATTTATCCTCATCTAGTTCAATTAAAAAAGGATCTATTCCGTTAGATTTTAAAGTACTTAATTTATCCATCGAAGTTGTAGAGCCTTTAATAGAAAAGCCTTCATTTATTAAGGCTTTTGCTAAAGGAAATCCTAACCATCCGCAGCCTATTATACTAATTTGATCTTTCAAAAAATTAAAAAATTATAGTCAATAGCAAAAGTACAATTATCCTTTATGTAAATACCACATGTTTTGTTAACCCATTAATTTTTAGTAACTTTAGTTGAATACAAAATATAAGATTATGGGAATTAAAAGTTTTCAAGGTTCACGAAGACAGCAAAACACGGTAGAACCTAATGCTCTAAAAGTAAGAGATTATATGACTACTAATCTTATAACGTTTACTGCTGACCAGTCTGTGCAAGATGTTGTAGAGGCTTTAATAAAGTTTAAAATATCTGGAGGACCTGTTGTTAATGATAAAAATGAACTCGTTGGTATAATATCTGAAGGGGATTGCTTAAAACAATTAAGTGAAAGCCGCTATTATAATATGCCTTTAGATCACGATAATGTTGAAAAACGTATGGCTAAAGATGTCGAAACCATTGATGGTAATATGAATGTTTTTGATGCTGCAAATAAGTTTCTTCAGTCTAAAAGAAGACGATTTCCTATAGTTGAAAATGGTAAATTAATTGGTCAGATAAGCCAGAAAGATATTCTAAAAGCGGCACTTAATTTAAAAGGTGTAAATTGGAATAGCACTACTAAAGGAAATTCTTAATCGTCGCGTTTTACTAAAGCATAATAATCCCCTTCTAAAGGTAAATATCCTTGATCGTACACAAAATAATAAGTAGTACCAGCCTTTGTAATATAGATACTAGTAAAATAATTAAAGTCGAATCCTTTTTCTATGAGCTTAGCTCTTGAGCATTTTGTCTTTTTATTAGGATTTAGTGTTTCAAGTATTCTATAATTTTTTCTTAATCTGTTATTAGTGTTTCTAATAAGGTTTTTAGAATCTTTATTAATGCGATTATTAAAGGCATTTCTACAGCCATCGCTGCAGAATTTTTTATCCATTCTACCCACAATCCTATCACCACATTCAGGACATTGTTTCTGCATAACTTTTAATTAAGAACCACAATATAGTTATTATATCAGTTATAACCCACTGGCTATTATATTGGTATTGTTTACTTTTTTGTAAACAGTTGTTGCATACACCTTAGATTGTAAAAATGAGGTAATATTATCTATACTAGATTTTGGTTTGTTAGTCGTAACAGATGCATTAAAAACACTATGACCTTTTAAGGTTTTGATTTTAGGATAGCTTCTCAGATTATGAAACTTACCAGGTACGACTAGATCTATATATAGATCGACAATGATTAAATCAAAAGCCTTAACATTAGCCATTATAAAATCGATCGCATCAGCGCAGTGTATTTTTAAATTTGTATCCTCTATTAGATCAATTTCAACGGCTTCAATTTTAAAATTCTTTGTAAAGAACCCTAATTGTAGTTAGCTTTTTCAGAGTTTAAGTTTTTTTTTCGTTGTATTACGTTATTTCTAAAACACCACTATATTTAGATTTTACAGTTTTTGTGACAGGGTAAATATAGCTGAGAAGTCTTTTCATTGCTGGTAAATATAAGTTTTATAATGGCATCTATATACAATTTTAAACGACTACAAGTATTTACAAACGAATTTAAATATGTAACTACCGAGTAAGATTTGGTAAGCATTACATCTTTGCAGTGTTGAATCAATGAAGGTTCAATAGTATTAACTGTTTAACATTAAAATTTAGAACACATGAACACATTAAGAAACAAAGTACAGTTGATTGGTAACTTAGGAAATGACCCAGAAATCACCAATTTTGAATCAGGTAAAACTTTAGCAAAATTTGCAATTGCAACTAACGAGAGTTATAAAAATTCACAAGGAGAAAAAATTACAGATACCCAATGGCATAATATAGTAGCTTGGGGAAAAACTGCACAAATTGTAGAAAAGTATATTACAAAAGGAAAAGAGGTTGCAATTGAAGGTAAACTAACAACACGTTCTTGGGAAGATAAAGATGGTATGAAGCGTTACACTACAGAAGTGGTTTGTAGTGAGCTTTTAATGTTAGGAAAGTAATATCTTTTCTTTTAAAATAGGTAATAAAAAGAGCAGCCAATTGGCTGCTCTTTTTTATTTAGAATATAAATTTTTTATTTTTTTACTATTTTTTTGGTAATGCTTTGTCCATTACTAACGTTAGTTAATTTCATGAAATATAAAGCACTAGTTAAATTATCTAAGTTAGAAAGTGTTAAACTACCATTAGAAGCAGTTTTACCTTCACTTAAAATAACTCTTCCATTGATATCAATAAGATCTAAAGTATAATCATCAGAGAAGTTATTTGCTAGCTTAACTGTAATTGATGACATAAATGGATTTGGGCTAACCTCTATCCCAGCCAAATCAAATTCTTCAACAGTTAATGAACCACCACAAATTGACCAACCCATATCTTCAAAAAATCCAAGTGTCATTGGTCCAGGATTATGATTTGCTTCACCTTGACCTATCGCAAAGGTCATTAAAGAATTAATAGTGCCGTTAAAAGTAGATTCATCCCAGTGACTATAACTAGAACCTTGATTCCAAGAAGTAGGAAGATATAATTTAGGCGCAACACCACCATTTTGTCCTGTGGAAATAGCGCTAATATTAAATAGATCATTACCTGTTAATTGGTCACCTAAAGCGATACTAGGATCTGTAAAAGATAGTATTGCATCACCAGTTCCGTTTTGTATAAATGTGTCATAGACTATTGGAATATTATTAAACCTAATTTCACCTTCTCCAGCACCATCTACACTTGCTCCGCCAAAAAAGCCAAGCCCGTGACCCAACTCGTGTAATACAACAGATACAAAATCAGTTTGATTACCTGGAGGGTTTGCATCTAAACCAAAATACCAGTTGGCAGTACTACTAAAATTTGCATTAATATCAATCGTAACTCCACCGAATGTGTCAGATTCCATATCTTCAATTTTCTCCCACAATGCACGAGCATAAAATACGTTTGGAATAGCATCAGGGTGGTTAGATGTGAAAGCACTATTTGAACCAGCACTACCTAATACTCCAGGAGATAAAGCGGCAAAAGTAGCATCTACCCTAATTGGTTGGCTAGATTCTATTGACATTGACCATATATCTACCGCAAATTGAAATGCTGTTTGCGCTTCAGGGAAAGATTCGAATCCATTGTATGTTACTATAAAGGTAGAACAAGCTGTTCCTCCTCCTTGCATTTTTTGAATAACATTTTGAGATCTAGGTATTGAAATAAAACCGTTAAATTCTCCTTCATAAAACACACATGCTGGTTCTGTGGGTGTATAAACTTCTGGAACAAAGTCTAAAACCTCTTGGCTTGTTCCTACAAAAGAACATAGTAGTAAGCCAAATACAGAAAGTGGCTTCATAAAAGTATTCATATTTAATGTAATTTTATTCATAGTATTATTGATTTTTGCCATAAAAATAAGATAAATTTAATTAATAGCTCTTAAAATATAATTATCTTAGTTTAACGCACGTAATACCGCATAAATCTTAATAAAGATAGGTTTTACTTTATAATTAAAGTTTATTAAGGCTACGAATTGATAGTTTAGAAGTAAGTATACACACCTTAAGTATTTAGTTTAGTAGTCTAGGGTTTTTAGTATCTACTACTTTAGAAAAATATGCTGTTATAATATAAGCCTTTGTCTTAATACAATACTTTCAGAGCTTATCTAAACAGCGGTATAGTTACTAACCAATTAGTGTGGTAATATAAAATGAATTAAAGTATTAAGCTGCTTTTTTAAGAAGATCAAAACAAGGACATTTTTTACAACGCTTATTCTCACTTTTTTTAAATTTCTTACAGCATTTAGACTTTACTTTAACTAAAGTGTCAAAACCAGAAGTTTCAAGAACTTTAAGACGTTCTTTTTTTAGCTTTTTGTTTTTCTTGCCCATTGAAAAATTAAATCAATACCACAAAAATAACTATTTTTATTTATTCTAAATAAGATTTAGCTTAAATTCTACTGTTTCATTACTTATTATTAAATTAATGAAACAGTAAAATAAAACTTTAAAGTAGTTTAAAAAAGAATTGACTTCTTATACTATAAATTGGTCTAAATGCCAGTACCAGGAACTTGAGCTGCAGAATTGACCGTCATTTGTTGAATATCTCTATCAAATAAATAGAGTCCGCCTTTATCGTCACCAATCATATTTACTTTATCGAGTATCATTCTTGCTGTAGCTTCTTCTTCAATTTGTTCTGCTACATACCATTGTAAAAAGTTGTGTGTTGCATAATCTTTTTCTTGAAGTGAAATATGAACCAATTCATTAATACTTTCTGAAACAAATATTTCGTGAGCTAATAGTTTTTCGAACATTTCTCCGTAAGAATTGAACATCACGTTAGGCGCATTTAATTCAGAAACATGAGCATGTCCACCACGTTCGTTAACAAACTTTACAAGTTTTAACATGTGCTCGCGCTCTTCATCAGACTGGTCGTACATAAAGTTTGAAATCCCTTCTAGGCCTTTGACCTCTGCCCAAACGGCCATGGCTAGATAAGCTTGAGAAGACTCAGCTTCAATACGTATTTGTTTATTTAATGCAGATTCAATTGTTTTAGATAACATAGCTTTAATATTTTCATCAAAGATACGTAGTTAAAAACATAAAAAAGAACAGGAGTTTTAGATTAGATTATTTTTTTACAAGCCTAAAATTAAAAGTAACAGAGACTTCATCCGATAATTTGTTTTTAACGATTTTAGGAATTTCAATATTAAAACCTGAAACTAAAACTTTAAAACTACCGGATAAAATAATTTTGTCATCTACTACTTTAATAATTAGAGGAATATTATTTATAGGCTTTGTAATTCCATGAAATGTTAGAGAGCCATTTAGCGATAAAGAACTATCAGTTTCACTTAAATCACTAAAAGCAAAATTTTCTATTTTACCTCTAACTGTGGCTTTTGGGTGCATGTCTGATTCTGCATAGTTTTCGTTAAAATGCTCTTCCATTAATGCATTTTTAAAACGAAAAGCTTTTACTAAAGCTAAGGCTGCAAAATCACCATTTTTACTATTTAATATGGCTGTGACTGAGCTATTTTTTGCTGCAACCTCTTCAAATGAAGGTACGGAAGCTTCAAAATTGAGTGAGCCAGTTTTGGTTAAATATTTATTCTGACCAATTACTGTACTAATACTAATAATAGCGACTAATGTAAAAATTAACTTTTTCATAATATTCTAATTTTCTAACAGACCTTCTTGTTCCCATTGGATAATAAGATCAATTAAATTTTGTGGCAATCTTGGGCCTCCAAAAGGCATTCCAAATCCTACATCAGTAGATGAAACACGACCAATTAAATTTCTATTTTCAATAGCTTCAATAACATTACTATGAGTTGTTAGCGACATTGGCGCACCATTAACAGGCGGATTATTATGGCAAGAAATACAGTTGTTATCTATTATTGTTTTGATATTAGCATCATAAGTCACTATATCATCTATAAGTATAACTTCTGTTAAATCGTCTTCATTAGAATAAGAACAACTATAAAAAAGACTCACAATTATTAAACAGAATAGGTATGTATGTTTCATAATAGTTTAAGTTTTAAAAAACACGACTTAAGTTAAATCCGAAATAAATATTGCCGTCGCTCCAATCACCAGTAGCTTGTCCTAAAAACCCATTGGTGTTCATAGCTTGTGCATTAGAAAAATGCATCTGAAATACATGGCCACCAGTCTCTAAATCGAAACCAATTGATAACGGATTTTTAAAAGGTGAATTTTCTGCTCTATTAAGATGCCAGCCGTAATCTACATTTATTGACCAACGCTTGCCTAATTTTTGTCTTCCACCAAAACCCAATGCGTATTGTGAGTTGTGTTGCTTGTTATAAGCGACAAAATTATCGTGAAAAAACGTTGGGGCTAATTCTAACGATAATTTTGAGCTTACTTTTTTAGATATTAGTAGTTGCACTGTATATCCTAGACGATCCCTAAATTCTAACTTCGGTAAATTTTCTTTTTCAAATGATGTATTTATTAGTATTGAATTAAAGGCAACTATGGTAAATGGAAATACGTTTTCTCTTTGTCTAACAAGTCTAAATTTTGCTGAGGCTTCATAGATTTTTTGAAATGAGCTTCGCGATACTCCAATATTTATGGCATCTGTAATACCATAAACAAAGTTGAGTCGTGTTACTGCATCATCTAATCCGAAAAAACTGTCAAAACCATTTTCTATACTACCAAATCTATGAGAAACTATAAGCGTCATTTCCTTTTTTGCAACCAATTTGGTAGATTCAAAATTTACAATTTTTAATCCTTTAAAAGCAGCTGACGCGTAGTTGTTAATCACAGAATCTGTATCAATTTCACTTAATAAGTCATCTTCTTGAGCCCTTAAAAAAAGATATAGGAATAGTGATAGAAATAATAGTGAATATTTCATTTTTAAATATTAGAGTGTAAAAAGTGTTTGTTAGACTAGATAGTTTTCCTCAGCTTATTGTTTTATAAAACGTTTTACCTGTGTCTTGTCTTCTGAATTTACCTGAACAATATAAAGGCCACTATTAAGTAAAGAAACATCTATTGAAGCACTGTTTGTGTCCGTTAATTTATTGGTCATAATGATTTTCCCAAGTAAATCAATAATTACGAGTTCTCCGTTAGTTAAGTTTTTTGAAAAAGTGATGTCTAAAACTTCATTAACAGGATTTGTATGGATACGAAATGCGTTTCGTGTTTCGTCTTCAACTCCTAAATTATTTTCAACGGTTATTTTACCAGACATACTACCAGCTCCGTGAACTCCACAGAAATAATCGTTATCACCAACTACTGTAAATGTGTAAGAATATGTTGATCCCACTGGACCAAGAAAACCACTTGTGAAGGTTTCTACAGAACTTCCTGCTACATTTTCAACAGTGTGGTTAGCATCTAACCAAGTCCAAATAACGGTATCACCAGTTTCAATAGTTAAATCAGCAGTTCCGGTTCCGGTAACATTTCTTTCCCAATTAAGATTGTGTGTTGTTTGTGCATTGGTACTTAGTAACCCTAAGGCTAATGCGATAATGAGTAATTTTGATTTCATAATTTTTAATTTATTTATTATTTATTATTTGACTATTTTGCATTGATCTAATTTTACTTGTTCTAACAAGTTATCGTAACCAATAACACGACCTTTAATCTTTATTTTGTAATTATCTACAAATGAAGACTTTATCTCATTTGTAAATTGACAGAAGACTTTATCGTCTATTGTAATTTCATTAGTATTCAGTTCTGATATTAGTCCTGAAACTTCAATAGTTTTATTTAAAAATTTCTGTTCTGAAGCGATCGCATTCTCAGAAAATAATTGGGCAATTTTATTAGAAGTCATTTCAAACTCTGCACTTTCATTTTCAATATTTCTATGATCTTGGTAGATATAGTTATATGCAATTACAGCTGTAATAATTAAAATGATTAGAACAATTAATTTTTTGCGCATAGCTTCAATTATTAAATACAATTATTTTCGTATTGTAACCTATCATTGTCTCCTACTCTAAAATCTACTTCAGTCTCGACACTGCAAGTTCTAATTTCTTGTAAAATCCAATTATTATTACATAATGGTAGACTTGGGATATCTATTATAACTTCTAAATTATTACCGTTACCATTAGTAATCCAAGTTCCAAAAACTGTGGTTGAATTCCAGTAAACAGTTAGTGTTCCGTCAGCTAAAAAGTTAAAAACATAACCGTCATATATCGTGTCATAATCTGTGTTATCGCGTTTTAATCTATTTACCTGCCAATTAGAGCAGTCGGTAAGTAAGGTTTCTATTAGCACACTTGTACAGTCATCACAGTCATCGTCTTCGTAATCATAGTCGTCATCCTCATCGCATGTATTGTCTGCATTTAAGATTGCAGATTCTAATTCGTTAAAGTCGTTAATACTAATTTCAGAACTATCTGAACTTACAGCAGTAATAGGGAAATTAAAAGTTACAATATCACTAGTACTAATATCACCAATAAAATTATACAACTGATTATCATTTTCAAGATTTACAGTATCTAATAGTTCACTTACAGCGTTGAAAGTAGAGGCTTCTATAGGATATTGAAAATCTAAACATTCAATATCATTATCATCAACATTTTCGCCACTACAATTAGCTGTAAAACTGTTTAATTCTGTACTATTAGTTACTTCTACTTCGGTAAAATCGGTTTGTATTATAGTTATGGGAAATACAATACTTAAGTTATCTGTGTCAGCATCAGACTGATCAAAAATACATTCTACAGTTGCAAAATCAGTATTAGAGTTGAGTATAATCTGCTCACTATTTGCATTTACAGTGTAAGGGAACGCAATATCAAAACAATTGGCTTTGTCTATTATATTATTAGATGAGCCGTCATTAGATGCAGTGCGTTGCAGAAGTAGAGCTATGCTAGAGTTAGCAACCAGTACTTCTTCTTCGGGTGTTTCAATAAATTCTGTTTCCTCTGTTCTACAAGATGTAAACATTAGTGTAGTTAATAAAAACGATAAAATGTAAGGTCTTAAATTCATGATGGCTGTGTTTTGTTTGTTGCCATTTAATATATAACAACTAACTTTTAAAAACTACTGAACTTTTCTGAATAAATATTTATCTACCTTTAACCAAACTAAATAATTTTGTCTAAAAGTTTAAACGAAAATATTTGCGAAGCCAAGACCTTTGAGCGTGTATACAATGAGCACTTAGACGATGTGCATAATTTTTTATACTATAAATATGGTGCGCAATTTAACCCGAGAGATAAAGCACAAGATGCCTTTATTAAATTATGGGACAACTGTAAAAAAGTAACATTTGCAAAGGCCAAATCTTTTTTATTTACTGTTGCTAATAATATGATGCTAAATGAAATTAAGCATCAGAAAGTAGTTTTAAAACACCATAAAACCGAGCCAAAACATTATACCAACGAAACACCAGAGTTTATTTTAGAGCACAACGAGTATTTAAATAAATACAATAAAGTACTCTCTAATCTAAAAGAAGAACACCGTGTTGCGTTTTTGCTGAGTAAAGTAGAAGGGAAAAAGCATAGTGAGATAGCCGAGTTTTTAGGAGTGACACAGAAGGTCGTAGAATATAGAATTTACAGTGCTTTTAATATTCTAAAAAAAGAGATCGAAGGATTTAAGATAAAATAATAAGGAGAAATAGAACTTAGGTTGTTATGTAATTAATAAGACAGTTTATGATTGAAGACGATTTATTAAAAAAGTGGTTAAACGAAGATCTTACAGATGCAGAACAAGATGCATTTAGTAAGCAAGATGACTATGAAATAAATCGAACAATAATAAATAGAGCGAAGTATTTTAAAGCATCACAATTCTCTAGTGGTCATGATTTTGAAACTTTTAAAAAGGCCTATGAAAATAAATCAGTCAAAACAAGAAAAACGACATTTCATCTGATAAGACCATTTTTAAAAATAGCAAGTGTACTTGTTATTTGTCTTGCCGTTTATTTTACTATTTTTAATAGTAATACAATTGAAGAATTCACTTTAGCTAGTGAAAAGATAACCATTAGTTTGCCAGATTTATCTAAAGTAACTTTAAATGCAGATTCTAAAATAACCTATGATGCTGATATTTGGAGCCATAAAAGACGTTTGAAATTAACAGGTGAAGCTTATTTTAAAGTAGCAAAAGGAAAAACGTTTGATGTTATTACGCAAACAGGAATGGTTACCGTTGTCGGAACCGAGTTTAACGTAAAACAACGTGATAATTATTTTGAAGTAAAGTGCTATGAGGGTATAGTGAAAGTAACATCAGATACTATTACAAGACAATTATTAGCAGGTGATACGTACCGAATTCTAAATAATAAATTCAGCCAAGATAAAATATTAGATGTTGAGCCAGAATGGACTACTAATAAAAGTAGTTTTAAGTCTATTCCTTTTGCAGAGGTAGTTAACGAGTTAGAGCGTCAGTACAACATAAAGGTTACGTTTAAGACTATAGATTCTACAAGAGTTTTTTCAGGTGCATTTATGCATAATAATTTAGAGTCTGCACTTTCTGCCATAACACAACCTATGAATTTAGCTTTCGTAATTAGTTCACCGAACCAAGTACTAATTCATGGTAAAACAAATTAAGCGATTTAGTTTAGCACTACTTCTAAGCCTCCTTTTTTCTCTTAAAGTTAACGCACAAGACGTTAGTAATAAATTGCCTTTAATTGAAATTTTAACTGCATTAGAAACCCAATTTAATATTCAGTTTAATTATGCTGAAGATGCTATTTCTAGTCTAGTAATTGCAGCTCCACCAAAAGAGATATCACTAAAGAATGTTTTAATCTATTTAGAAGATAAAACTGGGTTTATGTTTTCACTAACTAATGATAATACGGTTTTGGTAATTGCCACAAATAATTCTTTAGAGCTTCAAAAATTATCGGAAATAGTAGTTGAAGGCTATATTGTACGCGGTATTAATAAATTAAGTGACGGATCTTTTGAAATTGACATTTCAGATTTTGATATACTTCCAGGTTTAGTAGATACAGATGTTTTACAAGCAGTGCAAGCATTTCCTGGTATACAGAGTATTAACGAAACAGTATCAAATATTAATATTAGAGGAGGAACACACGATCAGAATCTTATTTTATGGGATGATATTAAAATGTACCAATCTGGTCATTTTTTCGGTCTTATTTCTATGTTTAATCCCCAGATAACGCAGCGTGTATCTTTAACTAAAAACGGATCACAAGTAGAGTTTACCGATGGGGTTTCGGGTATTATTTCTATGGAAACAGATAAAGAGGTGAGTGATGAGTTTAAAGGCAGTTTAGGCATTAATTTTATAGATGCGAATGGTTTTGCAGATGTTCCTATTAGTGAAAAATCGTCATTGCAAGTTGCCGTACGAAAGTCTATAAGTAATTTCACAGAAACACCAACTTATAATAATTTTTTTGAACGTATTTCACAAGATACAGAGGTAGAAAACAATACAATGGATATTCTAAATTCCGATAAAGAATTCGATTTCTATGACATTTCATTACGTTGGCTTTACAGAATAAATGACAAAGAGGAATTAAGAGTCAATTTTATAAATACAGCCAATGAACTACTCTTTAATGAGAATACAACTATTAATACTCTAGAAGATTCTAGAGAGAGCAGCTTAAGACAAAATAGTATTGCAGGTGCGATTGCATATTCAAAGATTTGGAATGATAAGTGGCAAACTTCTTTTGAAGGCTATGAAACAGATTATAAATTAAAATCTGAAAATGCTAATATTCTGGATACACAACGTTTTCTTCAAGAAAATAAGATTTCTGAAACAAGTTTAAAACTAAAGGCAAATTATAAAATTAAAGAAAGGTTGCAATTACAGAGTGGCTATCATTTTGTAGAAACTAAAATTACTAATTTAGATGATGTAGATAACCCTATTTTTAGATTATTGGTGTCAGAAATTGTTAGAACACATGGTGTTTTTTCGCAATTATCATATAAATCTGAGGATAGGAAAACAAATTTAAACACAGGCTTTCGTTATAACTATATTGGAAAATTTGACAAGCATTTATTAGAACCAAGAGTAAGTTTATCTCATAAGTTTTTTAATTATTTTTCTTTTGAAGTTTTAGGTGAATTCAAACATCAAAATACATCTCAGGTTATTAATTTTCAGAATGATTTTTTAGGTATTGAAAAACGAAGATGGCAATTGTCTAATAATAGAGATATACCAATTATAAGAAGTAGACAAGGCTCCGTAGGTCTTTCATTTAATAAAAGTGGATGGCTTATTAGTGCTGAAGGCTATTACAAAAAAGTAAAAGGTATTACAACGCAAAGTCAAGGGTTTCAGAACCAATATGAGTTTGTAAAAACTGATGGAGAATACACTGTAAGAGGTGTAGATTTTATAATTAGAAAACAATTAACTAATTTTAATACATGGTTGAGTTATTCTTACATGAATAATAATTACATCTTTAAATCATTACCGGAGTATTCTTTTCCTAGTAATTTTGATGTAACACAAGCCTTTACTTTAGGTACAAATTACACTTCAGAGCGTTTGAAAATCGCTGCTGGTTTAAATTGGAATTCTGGCAGGCCAACAACACTTCCAGAAGTGGGTAACGAAATGAGTAATGGAGACATTAATTATAGCGAAACAAATTCTAATCAATTACAAGATTATTTAAGGGTAGATTTATCAGCCATGTACGATTTTAAATTAAGCAAAACAACTACAGCAAATCTTGGTCTGTCTGTGTGGAATCTTTTAGACAAAAAGAATATTATTAATAGTTTTTATAGACTCAATAATGGCGTGGTAGACGCCGTCAACCAATATTCTTTAGGTATTACACCTAATGTTGTTTTTAGAGTTAACTTTTAGAAGTTTAAAAGAAGATATCTTGTGCTAATCTAAAGGTATTGGCATGCGCATCTACAATAACTTTAATGTCTGGTGAGTAACCACCTCCCATACTACACATTACAGGTATATTGTTGTTTTTACATAGCTCTAAAACAAACCGATCTCGCTCTTTGCACCCTTTTACCGTCATGCCGAGTTTCCCTAATTTATCTGAAGTTATTACATCTACTCCACAGAGATAATATATAAAATCGGGTTGTTGGTCTTCAATTAGTTTTGGTAATGTATCCTTTAATAATTTTAAGTAGGTATTATCATCCGTTTTATTTTCTAATGCTATATCTAAATCGCTTTGCTCTTTTTTAAACGGGTAATTATGTTTACCGTGCATAGAAAAGGTAAATACGGAAGTATCATTTTTAAATATTTCTGCAGTGCCATTGCCTTGGTGTACATCTAAATCTATAATCAATATCTTTTTTGCTAAGCCTTTATTTTGGAGATAGCGTGCTCCAATAGCCTGGTCGTTAAGTAAACAAAAAGCTTCGCCACGATTAGTGTAAGCATGGTGTGTGCCACCAGCAATATTCATTGCAATACCATGTTTAATAGCAAATTCGCTGGCTTTTATAGTGCCATCTGCAATAATGATTTCGCGTTCTACTAAAATTTCACTTAGCGGAAATCCTATTTTTCTGGCAGCACGTTTGTCTAAAGTAATATTGACTAAGTCATAGTAATACTCAGGCTCGTGTACGGCAAGGATAAACTTGTCATTAGGGCGTTCTGGTTCAAAGAAATTATCATCACTGCAAGTCCCTTCATAAAGTAACTGCTGTGGCAGCAAGTCGTATTTCTCCATTGGGAAACGATGTCCTTCTGGTAGTGGGTGTTTGTAGATACGATGTAATGCTATTTTCAGCATAAATTACTAAGCAATTTTAATCACCTAATTTAAGGATATAGATTTCTCCTCAAAAACAAATGAACCATCATTTGCGATACCTTCTATAAATAATGTTATTGGAGTTTTTGGTCTTTTTATCTTTATACTAATTGTACCATTTTCATCTAATTTTAGTTGAGGTTTCCAATCAACAATACCATAACCTTTATAAAAGGGGTCATCATAATATTTATATTTAGGCACATAAAATTTTTTCTCTTCACTAAACGTTAAAGGAATAGTATAGACTTGTGCTGATTTGTTGCTTCCAAGTGCTCTATAAACACTAGTGTTAATTGTGTATAATTTTAGTTCACCGTTATTACCTCTAATACCTCCGCCTATACCACTTCGGTTTATTTCTATATAGTCTATTTCATTTAAGGACATTCTATATAGCATACTAGTACCCATTAAAGGTTGATCATTTAAATATACCATCATAGGGTTATCTGATCTTCCACTAAAAAAAGTAACTTCACCTGTGCTACTAGTTTCGGTTTGAACTCGATTGGCTCTTAAGTAATCCTCTAATATGTAAAATGCATAACGGTCTTCGTCTGTAATAATTTTAATTGTTCCATATCTATTTTTACCTAACTCACGTGTTCTAATTCTCAATTTATCTAAATCTGATACAACAAGTACCTCTTCTAATTGCTGTACTTCATTTAAATTTTGATAGGCTACCGAATTTATGTTTAATTCAATATCTAATTTATTTGATGCGTTAGGAATAAGTATGTTTTGTTTAGTTTCTAAGGCTGGTATTCTACTTGGAATAGATTGTAAATAAAGTTTTGCTGGTAGTAACCCGTCATCACTCTTTAAGCGCGATAAATAAATTTTATCAGTTTCTGAGATAAAAATGTTTGGTATAAAAAAAGCATTTTCACTTTCATTAAACTCAAACATAGTAGGTTCCCATTTGGGTGTTGCATGCAACATATACTTAGCAACTTTATCTTCTTCATTACCATTAACATTAGCTTTTAGCGTTATACCTTGTTCAAAAGGGAAAAATTGATTAGTAGCATCACTATATATTTTATCCCAACTATAGCTACTCCAACCTTGAGTTAATAGCAAATCATCTAATTCATATTTCTTTTTTTCATTAACATTAGTAAAATAGTACTTTCCTCTTTCTATGGATCCATTTACATACGGTTGTAAATAGGTGTGAGATAAGATATTGTGATGCTTTTTATAAGAAAGCGTTGCTTCTGGAAGTACAGAAATACTCAATGAATTAAATTGAGAAGGATTAATTGTTTTATAACTCAAGTTAATAGTTAAAGAGTCATATTGTTTCTTAGCAGAGACAGCATCTGAACTTATGATATTTATCCCTTGGTGGTTAAAAAATAAACGTTCTGCTATCGGTTGATCTTCCTCATTGAAGAGCGTTAATATATTAGTGCCTGCTGGGCAATTACTAAAATCAATAATCTTAGTAACGGCTGTCTTGTCATTAAAATAAACGTCGAGTACTTCGTAAAAATCTCCATTATGGATTAATAAAGTATGTCTTTTGTTCCTAATTTTTTCTAAAGTCACATCATTGGTTATGATAGATAAAAAAGCTTTAGTTTTTTGTCTTTTTAAGGATAGAATAATTCCATTTGGTTTAATCCTTTGATTTATTTTAAAGTTTAAATCAGCATCCTTATAATTTATTTTTACTCTATAGCTGTTGTTTATATCTGCAAGTAATTGAAATTTACTAATTCCAAACTGGTTGGTTGTAAATTCAGATAAAACCACATTATTTTTATCTAAAACCTCACCTTTCAGGTTTGGTATCCCAAGTCCAGATTTATCTTTAATAATAACACCTACATTATTAACGACACTATTAAGTATGTGTCCGCTTTCTGGTAAAAACTGAGCGTCTATATTATTCCCTGTTTCAGCGTTTTCGACATATTCTTCAGCCGCTGGATCAATGATTCTTATGGACTCTGTATAATAGTTTTGCTCATCAAAATTAAGCATCCAATTGGTGTAAGCTTTAAACGTGTAATAACCAGATGAAAATGTAGAATCTAAGCTTATTGCATTTATAGCAACACCTTTATCTACACGGATCAGTTTTTCTTTAACAATAGTGTTGTTTGCATCAGATACGCTTATATATAAATTGGTAGTAAGTAAAGATGGTTTTTTATCTTTTTTATCTAAAACATAAGCCGTAAAACCAATATCCTCCCCTTTGATATACGTAGATTTGTTAAGATGGGCATATACTATTTCTCTTGCAGCTTCTGTATAATCTTCATAAGCGTCTACTAGATCAGAATCTTCTTGCGAATTTGCAGAGAAGTTAGGTGAGATAAACAAGATAAGTATTAAAGGAAGTCTAAGTAAGTTAAGTATTTTCATAATGGCTGATTTTTATATAAAAATATCAAAAATTACAACATTGCTTATGGGTTTTAACTAATCTTTAGGTCAATAAAGACCTATTTACGAAGCTATACAAAATGCTGTTTTAAAAATCTACTTATGAAGCTGAAGCTGAATACGTTTTCTAGCCACATCAACTTCTAAAACTTTTACGATAATTTGCTGATGAAGATGAACGTGCTCATTAACATCTTTAACAAAAGTATCTGATAAATTAGAGACATGTATAAGGCCACTTTCTTTAATACCAATATCTACAAAACAACCAAAGTTGGTTATGTTATTGACGATTCCCGGTAATAACTGTCCTGTATGTAAGTCGTTAATCGTCTTTATACTTTGATTAAAAGTGAAGACTTTCGCTTGTTCTCTAATATCTAAACCAGGTTTTTGTAGCTCTTTAATAATATCTTGAAGCGTTAGTAAACCAATAGTTTCTGTGTAATATTTTTTTAAATCTATTTTTTGAAGAACCCCTTTGTTTCCAATTAATTCATCAAGAGAAATTTTCTCGTCCTTTGCCATTTTTTCAACTATTTTATAAGCCTCAGGATGAACAGAAGAATTATCTAGCGGATTTTTAGCATCATGAATTCTTAAAAAACCAGCAGCTTGTTCGAAAGCTTTTCCACCCAAACGCGGTACTTTTTTAATTGTATTTCGCGATGTAAATACGCCATTTTCGTTTCGATAATCAAAGATATTTTCAGCTAGTTTTGGTCCAATACCAGATACATAACTTAGTAAAGAGGTACTTGCCGTATTAATGTTAACACCAACAGAATTTACACAATTTTCTACCACAACATCTAATCGCTTCTGAAGTTTCGTCTGATCTACGTCGTGCTGGTATTGACCAACACCAATAGATTTAGCGTCAATTTTTACTAATTCGGCTAAAGGGTCTTGTAAACGTCGTCCAATAGATACCGAACCTCTTACAGTTACATCGTAATTTGGAAACTCATCACGAGCAATTTTTGATGCAGAATAAATACTAGCTCCAGCTTCACTTACCACAAATACTTGAAGTTCGTTCTTAAACTGAATCTTTCTAATCAACGCTTCAGTTTCTCTAGAAGCAGTTCCGTTACCAATCGCAATGGCTTCAATTTTATAGGCTTCAGCTAAAGATGAAATCTTTTTTATAGCACCAATACTGTCACTTTTTGGCGGATGTGGATATATTGTTTCGTTATGTTTTAAGCCACCTTGTGCATCTAAGCAAACGATTTTACAACCCGATCTAAAACCCGGATCTATTGCTAAAACCCGTTTTTCGCCAAGTGGAGAGCCTAGTAATAATTGTTTTAAGTTTTTAGCAAAAACAGTAATTGCAGATTCATCAGCTTTTTCTTTTGCATTTTGAAGTGCTTCGTTACTAAGCGAAGGAAATAATAAGCGCTTATAAGCATCAGAAACAGCCAATTCTATTTGGTCGGCACAAGCATTTTGACCTCGTATGAGTTTATTATCAATATAATCTAAGGCTTTTACAGCGTCAATTTCAATTTTTACACGAATAAATCCTTCATTTTCTGCACGTAGAATAGCTAATAACCGGTGCGATGGAATACGACTTAAAGATTCTGACCAATCAAAATAGTCTCTAAATTTTTGCGCTTTCTCGTCTTTAGCTTTAGTTTTTACAATTTTAGTAGAAATTTGAGCGTAACGCTTAATTTGGTTTCTTAGGTTATTTCTAATATCGGTACGCTCATTAACCCACTCGGCAATTATATGTCTTGCACCTTCTAAAGCATTTTCAACAGTAATAATAGCTCCTTTTGTATATCTTAATGCAATAGATTCTAGATCATTTGCATTTTGACTCATTATGATTTTGGCTAAAGGTTCTAAACCATTTTTACGAGCGGTTTCGGCTTTAGTTTTACGCTTTTTCTTAAAAGGCAAATACAAATCTTCGAGTGTTACTAAATCTTGAGAATTTTCAATTTTTTGTTTTAACTCGTTGCTTAAAACATCTTGTTCTAAAAGTGCCTTTAAAATGGCAGATTTTCGTTTTTCTAAAGTTTCAAATTCATCTTTGTACTTAACGATATCACCAATTTGTACTTCGTCTAAATTTCCTGTTGCTTCTTTTCTGTAACGCGAAATAAAAGGAATTGTACAGTCTTCGTTTAGTAAAGCTATTGTGCTTTTAACAGAGACTTCTGTTAATTGAGTTTTAGAAATTATGAATTTTAATAATTGAATCATTATAGGTTAACTAATTTTTAACCCATTAGCAACATTATCAATATCAGGATTCACAAATACTAAATTACCGCCTTCGTCTTCAGTCATTAATATCATTCCTTGACTTTCTACTCCTCTCAGAGCTCTAGGTGCTAAATTCACTAAAACCGTAACACGTTTTCCAATAATATCTCCTGGTTTAAAGCTCTCTGCAATACCAGAAACTATGGTACGTGTATCTATACCAATATCTACTTTTAGAACTAAAAGCTTTTTGGTCTTAGGCACCTTTTCGGCTTCTAAAATAGTACCAACTCTAATGTCTAGTTTTGTGAAATCGTCAAAAGTAATTTCTTTTTTTTGAGGTTCTAGGGTTTTTTTAGCGGCTTCGTTCGCTTTTTTACTTGCTTCTAATTTATCACGTTGTTTTTCAATTTCTAAGTCTTCGATTTTTGAAAATAATAATTCACCTTTCCCTATTTGATGTGAAGCAGGAAGCAATATCTTTCTAGTCGAAACCTCATCCCAAGTAGATTCAGAATCGAGTGTAGAATGGCAAAGAATACCTTTCAGTTTTTTTGAAGTAAAGGGTAAAAATGGTTCACACAATGTGGCTAATGCTGAAGCAATTTGAAGCGCAACAAACATTACTGTTTTAGTACGTTCTGCATCTGTTTTAATAGTTTTCCAAGGCTCTTCGTCTGCTAAATACTTGTTTCCTAATCGCGCCAAATTCATTAACTCTTGGCTTGCTTCTCTAAAGCGATAACGCTCAATAGAACTAGATATAACCGCAGGATATGCTCTAAGCGTTGCTAAAGTGTCTTCATCTATGACTTTAAAATCAGTAGGTTGAGGTACAATACCTTCATAATATTTATTAGTAAGTACAACAACACGATTTATAAAATTTCCAAAAATTGCAACGAGCTCATTATTGTTTCTTGCTTGAAAATCTTTCCATGTAAAATCATTATCCTTTGTTTCTGGTGCGTTTGCAGTTAATGCATAACGCAACACGTCTTGCTGATTCGGAAAATCAATTAAATACTCTGGTAGCCATACTGCCCAGTTTTTTGAAGTTGAAAGCTTATTACCTTCTAAATTTAAAAACTCATTTGCTGGTACATTTTCTGGTAAGATGTAAGAGCCTTCTGCTTTTAACATTGCTGGAAAAATAATACAGTGAAAAACGATATTATCCTTACCTATAAAGTGCACTAAAGTAGTGTCTTTGTCCTTCCAATAATCTTCCCAGTTCTTACCTTCTCTTGCAGCCCATTCTTTAGTTGCAGAGATATAACCGATAGGTGCATCAAACCAAACGTATAAAACTTTGCCTTCTCCACCTTTAACTGGTACAGGTATTCCCCAATCTAAATCTCTTGTTACTGCTCTTGGTCGTAAACCGTCATCAATCCAAGATTTTACCTGACCATAGACATTTGGTTTCCAATCTTTTTTATGACCTTCTAATATCCATTTTCTAAGAAATTCTTCATGTTTATTTAGCGGTAAAAACCAGTGTTTTGTTTCCTTTAAACTCGGTACATTTCCTGTTATCGCGGATTTAGGATTTATTAAATCTGTAGCATTATGACTTGTACCACAGTTTTCGCATTGATCTCCATAACTTTCTTCATTACCACACTTTGGACAAGTTCCGACAACAAAACGATCTGCTAAAAACTGATTGGCTTCTGCATCGTAAAGCTGTGCTGAAACTTCTTCAACAAACTCATTTTTATTATACAAGGTCTTAAAAAACTCCGAAGCCGTGTCATGATGAATTTTAGCTGATGTGCGTGAGTAATTATCGAATGAAATACCAAACTCTTCAAAAGATGTTTTAATAATTTCGTGATATTTATCAACAATATCTTGAGGTGCTACTCCTTCTTTTTTAGCTTTTATTGTAATTGGTACTCCGTGCTCATCACTGCCGCAAATAAAAGCAACATCATTACCTGTTAACCTTAAATATCTTGAATAAATATCTGCAGGCACATAAACACCTGCTAAATGACCAATGTGTATAGGTCCATTAGTATAAGGCAGGGCAGCAGTAATTGTATAGCGTTTAGACATGAAGCTTTATTTAATTAGACGTCAAATTTACGATTTTACGGCTAGTTAATAAAATAAAGACGCCTTTAGGATTAACTAAAGGCATCTTTATTTTTAAGAATCAATTTATCTAATGATTAGTGGTTTACTAAAGTTTTGATTCCCTACCGAAATCCTATAAATATATTGACCTACATGAAGTTTTTGTGACACTGTATCTTTTATACTTATATTGTGCTCACCAGCAAAAAGCATTTCATTTTTAAGGGTTGCCACATCTCTTCCCATAATATCATAAAGTTTTATCACAGTGTGTTGTGTATATGGATTCTTAATATGTAATATGGTATCTAAATCTGTGTAAATTACCTGATGCTTAAACCTGTTTTGATTAAATTCGTCTACGGACAGTAAGCTACAATTAAAGCCTAAATCTACTCTTGCATACGTCTGATTAAGTAAAGCTTCATCAACTAAATTACTATCTATACACAACCATTCTTGCATAATGGTAGCATAAACTTCTCTAAAATCTTGGGTATAGTTAAGATTACCGTTAGTTAAGTTGCTGAGATCGGGATGGTCACTTATAAAGCCATTGCCTTGTAATGCTGGTCCAAAGAGCATCATCGGAGCCGCAGTTCCGTGATCTGTGCCATTAGAACCGTTCTCATAAACACGACGTCCAAATTCGCTAATTGTCATTGATAATACTTTATCATCAAAGCCCGCTTGAGCTAAATCTTCATAAAATGTTTTCATAGAATTAGATAAATCCACCAATAAATCTCTGTGATTATTTACCTGATTGGCATGTGTGTCAAAACTACCCAAAGTTACCATATAGACTTTAGTGCCTAAGTTTCCTTTAATTAAACGTGAAACTATAGAAAGTTGTCTCCCTAAATCGGAGTCCATATATTCTGAAGTATTTACACCTTCGGTATAAGCTTCATGTATAGTGCCAGCATATTGATATGTCGTATTTGTAGTACCACGCATAAACTCTAATTGTTCACCATAAATACATTCTGGAAAACTAGACATATCATGTACAGTTCCGTTTTCTGCTATAGCTTGCAGTTGATCGGGATTTGCGACTGAAAACGCATAATTACTAGAGTCACTATCAAATATTAAATTACCAACACTACCAATTTGTATAGCCGCTGGTACATTTGGTGGATTAATTAAATATTCTGGATATAATTCTTCAAAATGTCTACCTAACCAACCAGACTGCGCTCCATTTGTAGGGTCTGTTGATGCCCATATATCGGAGCCTGCAAAGTGAGATTGACTTGAGTTTTCGTAACCAACACCGTTAACTACTTTCATTCCTCCATTATTCCAAAGGTCCAATAAATCATCCATATAACTTGGGATACCAAAATCTGGTGTTAATGCCGTTATTTGGTTTTGGTAATGTCTAATATTTGGACGGTAAGCAGCATAAGTATCATAGTCGTAAAGAGGCACTATAGTATTAAGTCCGTCGTTACCTCCTTTGAGTCTTATAATTACTAAAATTCTATCTGTTTCTGAGTTGCTAATAGCTGCTGCAAGTTTAGAACTGTTTGATGCTGATAGTGGCATTCCACCTACCATCATGGTACCTGCACCTGCAAGACCTAAGGCTTGTAAAAAAGAGCGTCTGTTCCATTTTTTATGTTCCAAATCGTGCTCACTAGTGCCAAATTTGGTGTCTTTGTTTGAGTTGTGTTCGCACATAATAGTAGGTTATTTAAGTTGAAATTCTGGGGTTTTAATTAAATGAAGTAGTAGAAGTACGACTTGATACGGAACAGACTCATATTGTAAATTCCATATTTGGTCCTCGTAGTAATTTTCAGGTAAATTATGCTTAAAAATATCTGTAGCAATTTGATAATCTTCTACAGAATATAATTCTAAAGGTATAAAGCGATCAATAATACTTTTAGCAATTATGTAGACATCATTGCTATTATCTGAACTTTCTATTGCAAATGTTCGCAGTTCTTCATTAAAATTATTCCAAGTATGCCAAATGATCCATTTTAAAATTTGCCATCTACCAGTTAATGTACTTGCGTTAATCCAATCTCTATCTCCTTGCCAACCAGCAACATCAATAGGTTCAAACATTTGTTGTCCAAGTACATTGTTAAACCAAACCATACCTTCGTAATGGTCTTGTTGCATACTAAAATTTGTAATATTTAAGTAGGCCATTGTCATATCATATGGACTCTTAATTTGAATACCAATAGTTTTTGAATCAAAAAAGTGGTCGCTTTTAAACAGTATTCTTAGAATGTTAGCAATATTAAAATCTTGAACAAAAACAGAAGCCATATCAGCAATAACATCTTCGTTTACGGTTGCACTAACAAAATAGGTGTATAGTTTTTTACAAATATGCGCTGCTATTTGAGGTGCTCTTTCTTGAAAAAGGAGGTTAATAAGTCCATCGTAATCCCAGTTCCCTTCTTGACCAAAAATAATTTTATCAGAATTATCAAAAGTACTAGTATCGTAATAAATTGGATACGTCCAATTTTCTCTGTGATTATAGCCAGTTAAAGCTTTGGATGTTTCTACAATATCTTCTTGTGTGTAACCATTATCAACTCCAAGCGTAAATAGCTCGTAAAGTTCGCGAGCGTAATTTTCGTTAGGACTATTGTTTGTGTTTTCAAATCCATTGAGAAAAAGGAGCATAGCTGTTGTTTTTCCTATATCTCCAACAAAGTCTTGAAAATTACTTAACATGTGCTCTTCTATAGTCCTATAGTATTGGTATAAATGATTACTGGCATAATAATCTTCTAAACGTGTTACAAAATGATTACTCCAAAACAATATTAAACGGCCTTTTAAACCGGTTGTTTGCATTTGGTTCATCAATTCTAAAAAAACTTCTTTGTGATTTAGTTGGGTTTGTTCGTTAAAATCAAATCCTAAATTAGAATAATCATCATTGGTGAAATCTGCCCATACTGGTTCTGGCCAAGCAGGTGCATTTACTGATTCATCTATAAGTTGGTCAATTAAGTCATTTGGATTCAATGCTAAAGCAGAGTTAATTGTCGCTTTATTAGCGTCATAACCAAGGCGTCGGTAAGCATGCCTTATTCGTTCAGCATTCCAAGGGTTTTCGGTGGATGGTACATACGGCTGTAATGTACTTGTAATACAAGAAGTAAACACACTCATAAGTAGAATTTTTTGGTTAAACGGGTCTAAAAACTACGAGGGATGTTGTTAATATACGATTACCTTGTGTTATTTGGATGTTTTCTGTTAAAAAAATATTAAAATAGCATTATTCACTACTTCGTGTATAACTTTTTTATCTTTACAAAAAAGCAGTTTTTATGATTTTAAGATCATCATTAGTAGTTTTTATTTGCTCTATTTGTATGCTTATGAATAGTAATGCTTATACTCAAAATAAAACTGAAAATTTTACTAAAATGACATCTACTTTAATTCAACCACCTTATTTAAAAGCAGGAGATACTGTCGCGATCGTTGCGCCATCTGGCGTTCTAAAAAATCGACAACGTGAAGTACAGCAAGCTTTAGATTTACTAAAAAGCTGGAATTTGAATGTTATTGTTGGAAAATACGTTTTTAGTAAGTCTAATCATTTTGCAGGTACAGATGAAGAGCGATGCGAGGACATGCAAAATGCAATGGACAACCCTAACATAAGTGCCATTTGGTGCGCTAGAGGTGGTTATGGTACAGTTAGAATTTTAGATAAATTAGACTATACTAAATTTAAAGAAAAGCCCAAATGGCTTATCGGTTACAGTGATATCACAGCATTGCATAACCAAATTCATAATAATGGATTCCAATCTTTACACGCTATAATGTGTGTGAGTTTAACTAAAGATTTAACTGAGATAAACAATTCAATTAAAACACTTAATGCAGCCTTATTTGGTAAGCTAACTAATTATAAATTAGAGTATTCATCATATAATAAATTAGGGAATGCTAGTGGTCAATTAGTTGGAGGAAATTTAACAATGTTACATACCATGTTGGGTTCTGATACTAGTATTGATACTTCTGGAAAAATTTTATTTATTGAAGAAATTGGAGAATATAAATATCATATCGATAGGATGTTACAAAGCATGAAACGTGCCGGTTATTTTGATAACTGTAAAGGTCTCATTGTTGGTGACATGTCTAAAATGCGAAAGAACACCACGCTTTGGGGAACTTCTGTTGAGCAATTGATATTAGATGTTTTGGCGGAATATGACTTTCCTATTACTTTTAATATGCCAGCAGGTCACGAGAAGGATAATAGAGCTTTGGTATTAGGTAAAGTTGTAGCGTTATTTGTAGGTAAAGAAAAGTCCACTTTAGAGTTTTAAAATATTTTTTCTAAAAGTTAAAAAATAAAATTGCTCCTAAACAATATAGAATAGTATCTGAAATATCTCTTGTATCACGTGTGCTTATTTGTGTCACAAGCCATTCAAAACAGATAGCGAAGTAAGTGGTTAGCGCTAAAACTATAATAAGTGGCACATATAGTGTTTCGGGTTTTTTAATGATTCTTAAAACAGCTAAGCAAAGACTTAATATAATAGGCATGCACAAAAAATCATTGATGTAAAAATTAATCCAATTAGGGATTGGTAGTTTTAATTGTTGTGCTAGATATATGGTCAATGCTATGAAACCGCTAATATAGAAAATAAGATGTTTTTAAATTTTCATACTACAATGGCTCTAATTAGCTAGGCTATAAAGATTCTCGCCTTTTTTATATGATAAAAGTGTGTTGCAATTTGTACAATAATCTACATCTGTATTATAGATTCTACAATTTGGACATTTAAATATAACGAGCCATTTTGGGAATTTTAAAAGAATTACAAATGTATGGCTTATTGTAAGATTTTTAAAGGTTTGAAATAAATATGCGAGTACGAAGATTATCTACTATGATCTCAGGATAAAGCAATTTTGTATATTGATGGTAACTAAAAAGTAGAATCAGTTCAAATAGCTTTTTATTGAACACTGTGACTGAAAACTAAATAATGGCACAACATAACGAGCTCGGCAAAAAAGGTGAACAGTTAGCTGTTAATTTTCTTATAAAAAATAATTACGATATTATTGAGCGTAATTACCGTTTTGATAAAGCTGAGGTGGATATCATAGCTCAAAAAGGTGATATTTTAGCTATTGTTGAGGTAAAAACACGGTCTAATATAGATTTTGGGAATCCGCAAGATTTTGTAAAACCAAAACAAATTAAAAATTTGGTAAAAGCTGTAGATGAATATGTAACAGAAAATGATTTAGATATAGAAGTTCGCTTTGATATTATAGCGATTGTAAAAAAGGGTAAAGGATTTGAAATTGAACATTTAGAAAATGCTTTTTATCATTTTTAGATATATAAATGCATCACAATAAAGAATAAACTATAAAAGCATAAGTTAAGTAAGACATCTTTTGTTTTAAGTAACTTAAAACGCTTTAGCTCTTTTTTTATAACATTAAATGATAAAACAGAAGCTATTATTACAATTCCTAGAAAAATAAACCAATACAGAGATTGTGGATATGGTAAAGTTATATTAGTGATAAAAAATAAAATAAATAAACCACCAGTAATTAACAATCTTTTCTCCTCTTTAATATTTAAATCATTTCTTTGAGAAATATCTCTTACTTTAAAAATGATTAAAGTAGTGATAATTATTATAAAAATTATAGTGAAATTCATACGCTAGCTTTAAAGTAAATCTAATAATTTAAGATTAATTTCAGAAAATAAATATTAAGTTTATTTATAGAAATTCATTTCGTCTAGATAATGCCACACATTATCGGATAACATAGGACGAACATTCCTTCCTGCTTTAATTTCTTTTCTTATAAACGTAGAAGATAGCTCCATTATTGGTGCAGAAATGTTAAAAATCTTAGGGTGATTTATAAATTCCTCATTTACAGTATTTTCTGATAATCTCGGATAAACATATATGCTGTAATTCTCTAAAATAAGCTCATAATTTTTCCATTTATGAAAACTTTTCAAATTATCTTCTCCCATAATTAATGAGAAATGATACTCTGAAAATTTTTCAAAAAGATGCGTTAAGGTATCAATAGTATAATTGGGTTGTTTTAAGCCAAACTCAATATCACTAGGTTTTAACTTTTCATAATCTTTTGTAGCACGATACACCATCTCTAGCCTTTGGTTATTATCTAATAAGCTGCTCTTCTTTTTAAAAGGACTCAATGGAGTAACTACAAACCAAATTTGGTCTAAGTCGCTATGCTCTGCTAAATGATTTGCAATAGTTAAGTGCCCAATATGTATTGGGTTAAAGGTGCCAAAGTATAAACCGATTTTCATTCTATTTAGCTATAAAATCTGAAACTAAAGTATACGCATCTTTTAATGCATCTTCCAAATTAGCGTTAACTACGATAGTATCAAAAAGTGGAGCTGTTGCTAGTTCCGCAGGTGCTTTAGCAACGCGCATACTTATCTTATCCTCACTTTCTTCGCCTCTATCTTTAAGACGCCTCACCAATTCATTTAAATCTGGTGGTTTAACAAAAACAGACAGTGTTTGCTCTGGGAATTTGCGTTTTATACGAAGACCGCCAGAAACATCAATATCAAAAATCACATGTTTCCCTTTTGCCCAAATCTTTTCAACTTCAGTTTTTAAAGTGCCATAGAAGTTATCTCTGTAAACTTCTTCCCATTCTAAAAACGCATCTGCTTTTATGTTATTTTTAAATTCTTCTAGCGATAAATAGTAATAATCTTTACCATGTTGCTCATTTCCGCGCGCAGCTCTCGAAGTAGCTGAAATGGAAAACTCTAAATTGAGTTCTTTTTGTTTAAGTAAATGACGAACAATAGTTGTTTTTCCAGAACCGGAAGGCGCTGAAAACACAATGAGCTTACCTTGTTTTATGTTGTTTTCTTCTGACACTGATACTAATTTTACTGCTAACTGATTAAAGGACATTCAATAATTGTTCCTTAATTTTTTCAAGCTCATCTTTCATCTGCACTACCAATTTTTGCATTGGAGCATGGTTAGATTTAGAACCTATAGTATTAATTTCTCGACCTATTTCTTGAGAAATAAAACCTAGTTTTTTACCATTAGAATCTTCAGAATTTAAAGTTTTAATAAAATAATCTAAGTGATTATCTAACCTTACTTTTTCTTCTGTGATGTCAAATTTCTCGATGTAATAAACCAGCTCTTGTTCAAAGCGGTTTTCGTCTACTTTTTCTTTAATATCAGAGATGCCTTTTTCTAAACGTGCTCTAACTCCATCAATACGATCAGGATCCATAGTAATCACAGCTTCTAGAAGTTGTGTTAACGTTTCAATTCTATTTTCGAAATCTTGTTTCAGGGTCGCACCTTCATCCTTACGGTAAGCTACTATTTTGGTGATAGCCTCATTAATTTCACTATTAATTAAAGACCATTCTTCTTCATCAATATCATCGCGCTCAGTAGTAATTGCGTCTGGCATGCGTACAGCCATTTTTAATAGCTCTATAGCGTCACCATTAACTATATCTTTAAGTTGCTTTATGTACTCATTAACTACAGTTTTATTAATCTTAGAACTAGTGTCCTCACCTGTAATTTCTACAAAGAGTGAAAAATCTACTTTACCTCTGCTAAGATGTTTTGCAATATGTTTTCTAATACCGAGTTCTTTTGCACGATACATTGATGGCATACGAGCGTTAAGATCTAAACTCTTACTGTTAAGTGATTTTAATTCGATAGATATTTTTTTGGTAGGGAGCTGAAGCACAGATTTCCCGTAACCTGTCATAGATTGTATCATTAATATGATGCGATTAAAGTTGCCGCTAAGGTACAAAAATGAATGGTTTTAAAACGTGATTAAATAGTTTGAAAAGTACTTAGTTGAGACCTTAGACTTTTTTAACTTTGCAACCTCTTTTGAAAACAAAAACTATGTATAAAAAACAATTTGAAATTCGTTGGAGTGATGTCGATGCCAATGGCCATTTAGCCAATTCTGCATACACTAATTTTATGAGTCATGCTAGAATGTCTTTTTTTGGTGAACAAGGATTTTCAATGTCCGAAATTAGAACGCATAATGTAGGGCCTGTCGTTTTTTACGAGCACATGTTTTACTTTAAAGAATCTTTTATTGGAGCTCCAATTACAGTAACTATTGAAGTTTCTGGTTTAAGTGAAGATGGTATGCTATTTATGTTTGAACATAATTTTTACAATGTCAAAGGCGAAAATTTAGCGTATTGCGAAATGCAAGGAGGTTGGATAGATTTAAAAGCAAGAAAACTAACAGGTCTGCCAATACCTTTATTAGAATTGGCTAAAAAATTCCCAAAATCTGAAAGTTTTAAAGTACTTATTAAGGAAGATACACGTAAGCATGGAGTAAGGCCAAAACCCATGGTATTAAAGTAAAAGCACTATTTAAAAGGCTGGTGCTGCTTAAAAGACTTAATCTGCACGTTTTTTATAAACGGTTTTAAAATTTGATTAGCCAAATACCTTTTATGTTTACAATAACAGGTTAATGTTTTTGGCTCTGCGCCTAATGTACTTTTTATTTCTGAGGCTGTTCTGCCTAAATTAATCTTATGAGATTTTGTTGCGATACCGAGTCTTACATAGTCATTTAAAATACGCGTATAAATTCCATATTCTTTATTATTAGAATAATCAATACCTATAAAATGAGCATCTAAATTGGTGTCGTTTTGCATGGCTGATAGAAACCCAACCAAGTTGTCATTTAAAAAATAACCTTTTACAATAAACTTTTCTTTGAAGGTGCCTTTAAGGTGAACATAGGTTTCGAGATTTAAGATTTGCGCATTAAAATCCGCATTCTCTATAGTATTTTGGTACAATGCCTGAAGTTCATTTCTATGTGATTTAATATCTTCAACAGAAAATAATTTAATATCTAAAGTTTCACTTTTTGCATCTGCTCTGTTTGCTTTTACACGATATTTAGATTTTAATGCACTCGTGTAATCTCCAAAAGACGTCCATTCGGGCTTCAATGTAATGATCATATTTGGCTCTACTTTCATAGCTGCATAATCATAAGATTTTAATTGATCTGTAATGTAGAGTGACTCATTTTTAAAGTCTTTAACAAAAATAGAGCTTAACTTTTTTGTGGTTTTAGATAGTTTTTTTACAGCTTTAGCAATGGCGTTAAAGGTTTCAATTTTAGGCGCGCCGCCTTTTAAAAATGTACCATATTCTCCACTTAGAAATACGTTACCACAAAATAAAACTCGAATTTTATTATTGCAAAACGTGTTATTTAGAACACGTCTTACCTTACCTGACATTTTAATATTTTTTGTAATGGTTTCTACACCAATGGTTACAATCTGTGTATTGGCAAAGGCAACGGCTTTTTTATTTTTTAAAATAAAAATATAATTAAATTCAATATCTGTATTTGCAATTTCAAATGCTTTTAAAAACTCAGGCGAATAATAAATATTAGTACAACAATTAACATTATCCCAATATTTTTGTGGAATGCTATCTATAGTTTTAAATACGTCTGATTTTAAATGCAAATTAATTCGCTTTTTTTGGTTTTATAGTAACAACGTAGACCCCTAAAAAGATGATAATCATAGCTCCGATTTTTATAGCATCTATAAAATCTGCGCCCATAATAAGCGCAAAAAGTCCGGCAATTACGGGTTGAAGATAAATAAACATGCCTACTGTAGATGCTTTTAATTTGTTTAAAGCGATTGGATTAAATAAATACGTTCCGAAGGTTGCTCCGATAATAACAAATAAAACTGAGAAGGTTGTGTAGGGAGTAAATGTCTCCCATTCTATAGCATTCAGTTCATCGTAACCAAAAGGAATAAGTATTATTAGGCCAAATAGAAACATCCATTTAATAAATGTAAAAGGATGATATTTAGCGGTTAGTTTTTTAATCAATATCACATAAATACTATATGAAATTGCATTTAAAAATATAAATAGATTACCTAACAGGACATTGTCTCCTGGTCGCCCAGATTTACCATAAATTGTTAAAATTAAAGCGCCAACTAAACCTAAAGCAACACCAAGTATTTTTAGTTTAGTTACGTTTTCCTTCAAAATAATTGCAGAAAGAATTAAGATTATAATGGGCACAATAATCATTATAGACGAGGCATGTATTGGAGTTGTGTACTCTAAACCTTTAAAAAATAAAAGCATATTTATAACTACACCAAAAAGAGCAGCGACAAAGAATTTTAAATAGTCTTTTTTATCAATTTTCTGCTTTGGTAAAAAAAGACTTATAATCCAAAACAACAATGTGGCACCAGCTACTCGCAATAAAACAAAGCCAAAAGGTTTAATATAATTTTCATTCATCACAGTTTTTGCAATCGTGTAATTAAGTCCATATAGTAGCTGAACCATAAATAGTGCGAAAATGGCAAAGCCTCTACTATTCATGTATGGCGATTTTTGCAGTTTCAACTGTTTTTTTAGAATTACCTATAAAAACCTGCTTGTTATAAATAATAACAGGTCGTTTTAGAAACGTATAATGTTTTAAAATATAGCTTTTGTAATCGTTTTCAGAAAGTGATTTTTCTTTTAACTTTAATTCTTTATATAATCTTGCGCGTTTGCTGAATAGGTTTTCAAAACTACCGGCTAATGCTTTCATTTCTTCAATTTGAGATTGAGTAATTGGGTCTGTTTTTATATCTTGAATTATAAAATCATCAGTTAAGTTAATCATATTCATAATACGTTTACAAGTGTCACAAGTACTTAGGTAGTAAATCTTTTTCATGATTATTTGAATAATTTCTAAAGTGCAAATTAACTTCATTTAAATCTAAAACAGATTAGATTTAGTAAATAAAGTACAATACAGTATTTTTACCATAACGAATTTATTACACCTTATGGATTATTACTCAATAGCAACAATACTTGTCGTCTTATCGGCCATTTTTGGATACATAAATGTCAGATTTTTAAAACTACCAATTACTATTGGTCTAATGCTAATCACTATTGTGTTTACTTTAGTATTAGTTGTTATCGGTCAGTTTGATGACACGTTACTTTTGAGAGAAAAAGCCTTTGTAGAGCAAATAGATTTTGAAACGGTACTCCTAGATATTATGTTAAGTTTTTTACTTTTTGCAGGTGCTTTACATACCAATTTCGACCAGCTTAAAATACAACGTGGTCCAATTTTAGCTTTTGCAACCTTTGGTGTGCTTACATCAACGTTTCTAGTTGGGATTTTTATGTACTACCTTTTACAATTGGTAGGTTTAGAAGTTTCGTTTATTAACTGTTTACTTTTTGGGGCTTTAATTTCTCCTACGGATCCAATAGCTGTTTTAGGCATATTGAAAAAAGCTGGCGCACCCAAAAAACTAGAAACTAAAATTGTAGGAGAGTCTCTCTTTAATGATGGAGTTGGAGTTGTGGTATTCTTAACCATATTCGCGATTGCTGCGAAACCTAATGTTGCAATTGAGCTATCTGAAATAGCAAAATTATTTGGTCAAGAAGTTTTTGGCGGTATCATTCTGGGAGGTTTACTAGGTTGGGTAACCTACCGACTAATGCGCTCTATAGATAATTATGAAGTCGAAGTTATCTTAACTATTTCTGCTGTAATGGGAGGCACAATGTTAGCACACCAATTACACTTATCTGCTCCTTTAGCTATGGTAACCGCAGGTTTAATTGTAGGAAACGATACGGTTAGAAATTCTGCCATGTCAGAGATTACAGAAACGTATGTAGATAAATTCTGGGAGCTCATAGATGTACTACTAAATACTATTTTATTTATAATGATTGGTATGGAGATGTTAGTACTCACTTTTAAAGAAAACTATATCTATGCAGGTTTATTGGCTATACCTTTAATTTTAATGTGCCGTTATTTATCGCTTTGGTTACCTGTTAAATTCTTTTCTAAACGTTTAGATTTTGTTCCAAAGACCAATTTAATAATGACTTGGGGAGGCTTACGCGGAGGTATATCAATTGCTTTAGCTTTAAGTCTTACAAATGATATGGACCGAGAGTTATTTTTAGTTATTACTTATATAGTTGTAGTTGTCTCTATTGTAGGACAAGGTTTAACTGTAGAGCCAATAATTAAACGATTAACGAGGAATGCAGATTAATTTACTTTTAAATAAGGCTTTGCGTTAGAAAAGGGAATTACAAATTCTGTATAACCTTGGTCGTAAGATGCAATTTCGTAAACATTGTATAAAAGCACCAAACCATCATCTGTAAACCCAATATTTTTAGGTAGTTGAAATGGTTCACCAAAAAAGAAATCTTCGATATTTGATTTATCTGAGTCTTCAGACTTTAAAGATGATTTAAAATGTTTTTCAGCTAGCGTTTTAAATGCCTCAGTGTTCTCAATAATATCTTGTATTGCGAATAGGTTTCCGGTGTTTGGATCAAAATTTAAGAAGCTAATTGTGTCGTTGCCATGCGCTCCACCTTTATCCGTATATATACTAAGTGCAATAGTTACAATTTCGGTAGATATGTAGGTGACTTCAGACTCAATATTTAATGACCAAGATTGTTCTCCTTCAGGGAAATCTTTCTTAAAATTTACAAATTCGGTGTTAAATGTACTTAGCGCTTCGTCTAAAGTTTTGATGTTTTTTGAATCTGAAATAGCTTTAATTATTTCATTCTCAATTGTTGTATTAATGGCATTAGATATATTATTATCTGTAGTCGCTTTAGTCAGAATTACAGTAATTTCAGCATCAAAGGCTTTAGATATTTCATTTGTTTTAAATGTGAGCGGTTTAATTTCTTCATCACATGAAAAAAGAACCACTACAAAGACTATTAAAACTTTAATTTTTTTCAAAACTTAAAGGCATTTTGTTAAACAAAGACTAAAGGTATTATATAGATTTGAATAGAACGAATTATACTTTAAATTCTTGTACTCAAAAAAGACGTCTTTCTATCTATTAAGTTAATTTTAAAAAAAGAGTTTGAGCACGCTAAATATTTTTATTTATGAAATTTAATACTAAAACAATACATGGAGGTCAAAAACACGACCCTGCTTATGGTGCAGTAATGCCACCAATTTATCAAACGTCAACTTATGCGCAAACGACTCCTGGTGATCATAAAGGCTATGCATATTCAAGAACAAGTAACCCTACACGTAGTGCTTTAGAGCATGCTTTTGCAAGTATAGAAAATGGGAATTATGGCTTAGCGTTTGGCTCTGGTTTAGCCGCTATTGATTCTGTTTTGAAATTATTAAAATCAGGTGACGAAGTTGTTTCTACCAATGATTTATATGGCGGTACTTACCGTTTGTTTACAAAGATTTACGAAGAATTTGGTATTAAGTTTCATTTTATAGGTATGGAAAATGTAGAACGTATTGAAGACTATATTAATGAAAACACAAAGTTGATTTGGGTAGAAACACCAACGAATCCAATGATGAATATTATTGATATTAAAACTACGGCTAGTATTGCTAAAAAGCATGACGTATTATTAGCAGTAGACAATACATTTGCAACACCATACTTACAGCAGCCTTTAGATTTAGGCGCAAATATAGTAATGCACTCTGCTACTAAGTATCTAGGAGGGCATAGTGATTTAGTTATGGGCGCGCTTATTGTTAAAGATAAAGCATTAGCGGATCGCTTGTATTTTATACAAAATGCCAGTGGTGCGATATGTGGACCACAAGATGCATTTTTAGCACTTAGAGGTATAAAAACACTACATATACGTATGCAACGCCATTGCGAAAATGGTAAGGCTGTGGCAGAATTTTTAGCCAATCACCCTAAAATAGAAAATGTATATTGGCCAGGATTTGAGAGTCATCCTAATCATAATATTGCAAAGTCTCAAATGAAAGATTTTGGAGGTATGGTATCGTTCACAACTAAAGGGAATGATTATGAAGAAGCAATTAAGATTGTAGAGAACCTTAAGATTTTTACATTGGCGGAATCTTTAGGTGGTGTAGAATCTTTAGCAGGCCATCCAGTTAGTATGACACACGCAAGTATTCCGAAAGAAGAGCGAGAAAAAATAGGAGTTGTAGATTCTTTAATTAGGTTGAGTGTTGGTATAGAAGATGAAGATGATTTAATTGCAGATTTAAGGCAAGCAATCGGATAAAACGGATTGGTAATTTATTTTAATCGAGATAATATATATAACCAAAATTTAGCCAAACATTCCAATCATTATTTTTATTTGATGGTAAATTATGGTCTAGTCCATCTATAAAATCATTGAAATAATATTGCCCTCTAAGCTCAATAAATAAATCTGATAAGACAGAAAGCTTATAGCGCGTTCCTACACTTGCAACAACAGACCATGTGTTTCCTCCTTCAGCATCTATAAACGGATCTCCATTAGCTGCATCACCCCAGAAATTATAAAAATTGTCGTTATTGTTAATGTTTCCGTTACCAAAAGTTGTATTAACAGAAGGATTATAAGACACAAAGTGTGCACCAGCAGCTATAAAAGGTGCAAAAGAATAAACACCGGCAGAAAAAGCTCTAATACTCATTGGGAAATACTCTAATTGCATACCAACATCCCAGTTTTGAGCTTCACCTGTATGAGCCCTAAGCTGATTAGCTTCTTCACTTGTTCTGCTATTATCTACCCATTTTCCTATATGTTCTAGTTCTGTCTTGTTCCAAGAAATTTCACTTCTAAGTTTAAAGTGGTCATTAAAATAAGTATCTGTAGAATAACAATTACAATCTGCACGATATGCAAAGTTTATATAATGTACAATACCAACAGCAATACCCGTATTACCTGCATTAGTACTAAAATTATTTCGGACTCCAAAATCAGATTTAAACGCCACAGATCCAACAAAAGCACCTATTTCGTGAGAAAAACCTAACTGAGAATAGCTGTTCTGGACTGAACAAATTACTAACAAGAAAAGGAAAAGTCCCTTAAAATATTTAATCATATTAATCTGTATTGAAGTGCTTTGCCAACAAATATATAAAAACTCGACAAAACATAAAGTAAAACGGATAAAATGCAGAGTTTATTGTTTTTGGGGATAATGCAATCTCACAAATTATTATTGAGAATATAAAAAAATAAGTTATTATTTTTACAGATAATGTATCTTTACACCCATTAAATCATAAATTCTTAACAATAATTTATATGAAAGATAAAATTGAAGCTTTTTTAGATCTTGTAAAGGATCGCAATGGTCACGAACCAGAGTTTTTACAAGCTGTTCAAGAAGTAGCAGAAGCAGTTATTCCTTATATCGCTAAACACGACATTTATAATGGGAAGAATATTTTATTAAGAATGGCAGAACCCGAACGGTTAATTTCTTTTAGAATTTGTTGGGTAGATGATTCTGGTGAGATACAAGTAAATAGGGGTTATAGAATACAGATGAATTCTGCAATTGGACCATATAAAGGCGGATTGCGTTTTCATCCAACAGTGAACGCAAGTATTTTAAAATTCTTAGCTTTTGAGCAAGTCTTTAAAAATTCACTTACAACATTACCAATGGGTGGTGGTAAAGGTGGTTCTGATTTTGACCCAAAAGGAAAATCAGACAATGAAATTATGCGTTTTTGTCATGCTTTTATGAGTGAATTATTTAGACATATTGGCCCAAATACAGATGTGCCTGCAGGTGACATTGGAGTTGGTGGTAGAGAGATTGGCTATATGTTTGGTATGTATAAAAAACTTTGCAACGAATTTACAGGTGTTTTAACAGGTAAAGGTGCTTCTTGGGGAGGATCATTAATTAGACCAGAAGCTACAGGATACGGAAACGTATACTTTGCGCAGAACATGTTAAAAGCTAAAAATGATTCATTTGAAGGAAAAAAAGTGGTTATTTCTGGATCTGGTAATGTTGCGCAGTATGCAGCAGAAAAGGCGATTGAATTAGGCGCAACTATATTAACATTGTCAGATTCTGGCGGATATATAGTTGATGAAGATGGTATAGATTCAGAAAAGCTCAAATTTGTTATGGACCTCAAAAATATTAGAAGAGGTAGAATTAGCGAATATGTTGAGAAATATCCTAATGCAAAATATGTGGTAGGAGCAAGACCTTGGTCTGTAAAATGTGATATTGCTTTGCCATGTGCAACGCAAAATGAACTAAATGGTGAAGAAGCAAAGCAATTAATTGAAAACGGATGTATGTGTGTATCTGAAGGTGCAAATATGCCTTGTATGCCAGAAGCTATTCACGAGTTTCAAAAAGCTAAAATCCTATTCGCACCAGGAAAAGCCTCTAATGCTGGTGGTGTAGCTACTTCTGGTTTAGAAATGAGTCAAAATTCGTTACGCCTAAGTTGGACAAGAAAAGAAGTAGATGACAGACTTAAAGATATTATGGAAGACATCCATGACTCTTGCGTACAATACGGAAAAGAAGATGATGGATCTATTGATTATATCAAAGGAGCAAATATTGCTGGTTTTGTAAAAGTTGCTGATGCAATGATAGCCCAAGGAGTTATTTAGTAATAGAATAGTTATAAATTTTAAAGTCTCTATAATAATTATAGAGGCTTTTTTTATCACATAATATAGGATTGGTCATATATTATCGTTAGTATTAAATATATTTGAAAAAATTAATTTTTAATGCAAAGAGCTATTATAAAAGTTGTTCTATTAGTACTGCTAGTCTCAACCAAAAGTTATGCTCAAGATTTTTCAGCGCTTTGGGAACCACATTTTTCTTATAATAGGGTAGTTGATGTTGTTGCTGGTGAAAATAAAATTTATGCTGCGGCACAGAATACAGTTTTTCAATTCGATATACTTTCCCGAGAATTAAATACGATTACTACTGTTGAGGGACTTTCTGGTCAGGATATTACAACTATCTATTATAGTGAAATCTATCAATATGTACTTGTTGGTTATGGCAGTGGTTTAATAGAACTATACTCAGAAACAGACGGTTCTGTACTAACGATAGTAGATATAGTAGACAAGACTAATATAACGCCAGAGAATAAACGTATAAATCATTTCTATGAAAATAATGGTTTAGTATATATATCAACAGATTTTGGGGTCTCTGTATATGACTTAGAACGTCTAGAATTTGGCGACACCTATTTTTTGGGTAATGGAGGGTCACAAATAACAGTTAATCAGGTTGCTCTTTTAAATAATGAAATTTATGTGGCTTGTAGTAATAACAATGGGATTAAAAAAGCGGAGCTTACAAACCCTAATTTAATTGATTTTGCGCAATGGGAAACTATTTTAGCAGGTAATTACCGCACCATCAATACATTAAATAGTAAAGTGTATTCGGTAAGGACAAATAACCAGCTTTACGAAATAGATGAGACTAATATAAATATACTATTTAGTTTACCACAATCACCAATAGATGCAAAAACAACAGATTCAAATTTAATATTTACGTTTACAAACGCTACTCGAGTTTATGATACTAATATACAATTAGTCAATACCTTTGAACCAAATACAGAGTTTGATACTAGTTTTACGTCAGCTACAATAGTCAACGATTTGGTTTATATAGGAACAGAAGATTTGGGAGTTCTCGAAATTCAAATAACAGAAAATAATCTTTATACTGAGATTAAACCTAATGGCCCATTATTTAATAGTGTGTTTAGAATCGATGCGGATTCTGAATCTGTTTGGGCGTCCTTTGGTGATTATACAGCGTCAATTAATCCATCTCCATTCAGAAGTCGAGGAGTTAGTTATTTAAATGATGAAGAATGGGGTAATATACCATTTGATAGTGTTTTAGGAGCTCGTAACTTATCTGAGATTTCAGTTAATGTATTTAATCCAAATCAGGTTTTTATTAGTGCTGTACATGATGGTCTGCTAGAAATTAATGACTTTGAACCTACTGTATTATACAACCAAAATAACAGCGGATTAGAATCGTTAATTGTGCCTAGTTCGCCAAATTTTAGCAGTATAAGAGTTACAGATACAGAATTTGATACTAATGGCTTATTGTGGTCTGTAACCAGCAGGGTAGATAGAGCTCTAAAATCCTATGATCCAATAACAGGGAATTGGCAAGGTTATAGTTTTTCTAGTTTAATTGAGAATCCATTATTAGATGACCTTGGTTTTTTTGAAATAGAAATAGATAATAATGGGACTAAATGGATAGGCTCTTATTCTAACGGATTACTAGCATATAATGAGAATATAGCATCTATCCCTTTACGGAATATAAATTCTGAAGCACAAAATGTGCCTCCGTTTGCTAGGTTTGTTGCTTTAGCTTTAGATGATAGAAATCAATTGTGGATTGGAACAACAAGGGGACTACGAGTGTTATTTAATACTGCAGGCTTTTATGATGACCCTAATCCAAGTTTAAACAGAATTATTATTTTGGAAGATGGTATCCCTAAAGAGTTGTTAGAAGGACAATCTATTACAGATATTGAGGTAGACGGTTCAAATAATAAATGGGTTGCCACGTCAGATTCAGGAGCATTTTACTTTTCATCAGATGGGCAGAATACAATTTATCACTTTACAACAGATAACTCTCCATTACCGTCAAATAGAGTTAATGATATCGCAATAGATTCAGATAATGGTATTGTATACATAGCAACTACAAGAGGATTAGTTGCATTTAAAGCTGGAGGTTCAAAACCAGAAGAGACTTTAGAAAATGCTTTTGCTTACCCTAACCCTGTAAGACCAGAGTATAATATTCTTGGATTTAATGATTTAAACGATATTAATAAGGGAGTTAAGATAAGCGGTTTAACAGACCGAGTTAATATTAAAATAACAGATATCGAAGGTAACTTAGTTGCAGAAGCACAGTCTAATATTAATCTAAGATCCTCTAATGCAAATTATAATTTTGCTATAGATGGAGGTACAGCGATATGGAATGGTAAGAATCTTGGAAATGCTGTAGTTAGAACAGGCGTATATTTAGTAATGATTTCAGATTTAGTATCTTTTGAAACTAAAGTCATCAAAGTTCTTATCGTTAGGTAGTAGTAGACATGCACTCAAGAAATAATTGTATTGTTCTTTCAAAGTTAAAGTATAGAGATTATGATCTTATCGTAAAATGCTATACGCAAGAGCGTGGTGTTGTGAGTTATATTCTAAGAGGAGTTTTGAGGTCTAAGAAAAGCCAAGCCAAAACTGTTTATTTTCAGGTATTATCTCAATTACAAATCGAAGAAAGTTATAAGCCAAATTTATCGTTACATTCTATAAAAGATATAAAGCTTAATTATATTTATAAGAGCCTTCACACCAATATCTATAAAAGTGCCATTGTTTTATTTCTATCCGAGATTCTTTCGACCGTTCTTAAGGAGGAAGAAAAAAATTTAGATTTATATAATTATATAGAAACTGCACTCCAGTATTTAGACAATGAAGATAAATTCTCAAATTTTCATTTATTGTTTCTTTTAAAATTGACTCGCTATCTTGGTTTTCAGCCTGAGAGTCAGTTTAATAAATTTGACTATTTTAATTTAGAATCTGGGGTATTTGAAAATGTCGAAAGTGGAATTTATTCCATCTCTGGCGAAAATTTAACACTATTAAAATCTTTGTTAGGCATAAATTTTGACGCCCTTTCTTTAATAAAAATTAGCGCAAAGCAAAGACAAGATTTCTTGAATATGTTATTGCATTATTTTCAATTACATTTGGGGGGGTTTAAAAAGCCGAAATCTTTACAAGTGCTCAATGATGTATTTCATTAAGTCAATTTATAAGAAAAGAATTTTATGTCTACTAATTTGAAAGTAAAGTACTTTATAGTCTTACCTTTTTTTTGTTTTCTTTTTACGTTAATTAGTTCTGCACAAACAATTACGGTATTAGAGGAACTCACAAATGAGCCTATTCCTGGAGTAGTTTTATATAATTTAAAGAAAAATAAATCTGTTGTAACAGATATTAATGGAAAAGCATTGCTAGAAAAGTTTGGTAGTAATGAAACCATTTTCTTTCAAAGTATTTTATACATAAAAACACAAATAAAAAAATCAGAAATAGAACAGAATAATTACATCGTTTATCTTGTCCCTAGTGTAGAAAGTTTAAATCAGATTGTAATATCTGCCTCTAAATTCGAACAAAGTAAGCGCGATATACCTCAAACAATCGTAAGTGTAAGCGCTAAAGAAATAGCGTTTGCAAACCCACAAACAAGTGCAGATTTACTAGAGAATACAGGTAATATTTATATACAAAAGAGTCAGTTAGGTGGAGGTAGTCCAATGATTAGAGGTTTTTCTACTAACAGATTATTAATTACTGTTGATGGTGTAAGAATGAACAATGCCATCTTTAGAGGCGGTAATCTACAAAATGTAATTTCAGTAGATCCATTTACAGTTCAAAATACAGAAGTAACTCTAGGGGCTGGTTCTGTGGTTTACGGAAGTGATGCCATAGGTGGGGTAATGAGTTTTTATACTAAAAAACCGCAATTGTCTTATAAAGATGATTTGTTTCTAAGTGCTAATGTTTTAACAAGATACGCAACTGCTAATACTGAGAAAACAGGTCATTTTGATTTTAACTTAGGTTATAAAAAATGGGCTTTTTTAACAAGCGTAAGCTATACAGACTTTGATGATTTAAGAATGGGAAGTAATGGACCTAGTGATTATCTTAGAAATGAATATGTGGTAAGAGAGAATGGAGAAGACATTATCCGATTAAATCCTAATCCGCAAGTACAAGTGCCAACAGGATATAGCCAAATTAATTTAATGCAAAAAGTAAGATATGAACCGTCAGATAATCTCAATTTTGATATAGGGTTGTATTTTTCTACAACATCTGATTATCCTAGATATGATAGATTAATAAGGCCAAGAGGTGAATCATTACGCTCAGCAGAATGGGAATATGGGCCACAACAGTGGTTTATGGGAAATTTTCAAGTAACCAAAGTTAGTAGTAGTTCTAACTTTTACGATAAGCTGCAAGCAACAGCAGCATACCAGAATTTCCAAGAAAGTAGAAGCGATAGAGATTTTCAATCGGCATTGCGTGAGGTTAGAGCTGAAAATGTAGATGCGATATCATTCAATTTAGATTTAGAAAAGAGTTTAAGTTCTAAAACCACTTTATTTTATGGTCTAGAGTATTTATATAACACTGTAGGTTCTAAAGGACAAGAAGATAATATAGATACAGATACAAGTATTGCTACTGTTACACGCTATCCTAATGGCTCAACATGGCAATCTATAGCAGGTTACGCAAGTCTAAAATACAAACCAAATCCAAAGTTTGTATTTCAATCGGGTTTACGATATAATCAAGTTATTGCAAATGCAGATTTTACAGAAAATAATGTGTTTTTAAATCTTCCGTTTGATGATGCCCAAGTAAATACAGGAGCACTAACTGGTACAGCTGGTATTACATGGTCGCCAAGTGATATGATACAATGGAAACTTAATGCGTCTACAGCTTTTAGAGCACCAAATATAGATGATGTTGGTAAGGTGTTTGATAGTGAGCCTGGCTCTGTAGTTGTTCCTAATAAAGACTTAAAAGCTGAGTATGCTTATGGAGGTGAGTTGGGTTTAAAATTGAATTTTAATGATAAAGTTATTTTTGATTTAGCGACCTATTATACGTTCTTAGATAATGCTTTAATTAGAAGAGATTTTGAACTAAATGGAGAAACTGAAATTATATATGATGGTGAATTAAGTAATATTCAGGCCATACAAAATGCATCACAGGCTTGGATTTATGGTTTTGAAGTTGGTGTAGAGGTTAACTTTACTGAGTATTTAAAGTTGCGTTCTCAATACAATATCATTGGCGGAACAGAAGAAAACGAAGGTATTGAAGTCCCAATTAGACATATTGCACCAAATTTTGGTAGGACTCATTTTATTTGGAAAAAGAAGAAACTTCAATTAGATGCATTCTTAGTATATAATAATGAGTTGTCATTTAATCAATTAGCACCTTCTGAAGTGGGTAAAGATTACATCTATGCTTCTGATGAAGACGGAAATCCTTATGCTCCATCATGGCAAACGCTTAACCTGCGTACACAATACCAATGGACTGATAATTTCAGTATTACAGCAAGCTTAGAAAATATTACAGATCAACGTTACAGACCCTATTCTTCTGGTATTTCTGCTGCAGGTAGAAATTTAATTTTAGCTTTAAAATATACCCTGTAAATATTTGCTTAAAAAAAGCTTCATTTTATAAATTAAGCTTTTTCTATTTTGTGTAGTAAGCCTATTTTTGCTTTACAGCTTTCTTGCTAATTACTTGTCCGTTAGACAATGTAACTCTAGCAATATATGCTGCTTTACTTAGTTTAGATAAGTTATAGACTTCAGTTGAGTTGCTTCCGCTTAAGTTATACACGCGTCTGCCTAACATGTCTAAAATCTTAACATTAGTTATTGTTAAGCTATTTGTTATTTTCACTTCAACATCACCATTAGCTAGCTCAACAAGAGTTAAATCATTTGAGTCAACTTGGTTATCATCAATAGAAAGTATATTGTTGTTAAATACAATTTCAAAGCGGTTATTAAACTCACCAACTTCTGATGTAAAGTTATAATTAGAATCTTTAAGATTATGAATGCTACCTAGCAGATTGTCTTTTAAGTAAATAGTATTAGCGTTATAAAAAGCACCTTCAAATTGTGCGATTGAAACGTTATATATAGTAGGCACCTCTATTACAGCATTAAAGCCAAGCTCAATAACTTCGTTAATATTTAAACCAGAAATTGCTTTACCTTGTATGACAAATTCATCCGTACTATTATCTATAATAGAATAAAGTTTTGCAAAGTTTTCAGAAGACACATTTCGTTTAACGTCATAGAATGAACCGTCATTATTGTCTGTCGCTCCATCGATATGAGCCACAGCAATTTGACTAAACACACCATTGTCTGATGTTAGGTTTAACCATAGTACCTCACGATTAGTCGTTGTAACGTTTGAATTTCTAAAAAACTGATTATTATCACCTGTAACACGCATAGCATTATTAAATGTAACATTTGTGCCTGATAATGCCTCAACAAAGAAACCCTGTCCTGAAGGTACAAAGCCATTAGGTGTTATACCAGATGCACCAGCTGTACTAACTCCACTAGCAGAAATTATAGCATAATCTGCAACAGAAAAATTTTCTTCACCATTACCAGAAGCATTAGCATTTAAAGGTGTTGCTTGGCTCCATAAAAAGAGATGGTCTACTATACCAGCATTAGTAGTAAAAAATATCGCTGCATCTATAGCACTAGGATAAGGATTACCAATAAAATTCCAATCACTATAAGTTCCACCACTTGCATTAGAAATAGCAGGAGTAATAACACCATTATTAAATGGGCCTTCAAATGTAAATTGTTGAGGTGCTGGAAGCATACCAGCAGGCACTGCAGTCGTTGCATAACCCACACCTTCTGTCATCACACCAGAGGCAGCCTGCCACGCGTTACCATCATCATCAATATCATCTTGTCCAGGGGCAAAAGTATTTGTATTATTTACTTCCGCAAAAAGATCTACAAAATTAGCGGCATTAAATACAAATCGTCTACTCACCGGTACGTTTGCAAATGTGTTTTCAATAGTTTCACCGTTAACTGGTGAACTCCAATATGTATATTCAAAATAACTGTTTAGAAGTGATGTTTCTTTTTGAACTGTAATTGTTCCATCAGCAACTGTTGATGCAAAATTGCTAACTTGAACAACTGAACCTCCTGGAAAAACAGTTATATCTCCATTAGCAATAATATCATTTTGTACTTCAATAAAAGTACCATTTTGAATATTTATGAAGTTGCCAGCGTTTACTGTTAAACTACAAGCACTAAAGCTGGTTTGCAAACTACCAACAGAAGTATCAAAGTTACCATCAATAATAACTGTAGTATTAATATTAGGCACACCATTATCCCAGACTAAACCATCCCAAGTTGTGGTGGCAGTACAACTTGTACTTGAGGAGATGCAAATATTGTCAAATGTTGCTGTAGGACCTGCATTTGCATTATGTTTCCAAAGTGCAGAAATAAAATCCAAGCTAGAATTTGTATAGGTGTTATCTATTGCATTACCAATAAGATTACCTGCATTTAAAGATATTGGATTACTAAAAAAGGCACCATCATCTCTAACATATAATTCCCAATTATCTGTTACTGGGTCAAACACAACACGCATACTTAAATAGTCATTATCATATTCAGTAATATCTGCAACTATATTGGTATGGCTAGCATTGCCATCTATTCCATTAGTAAACCTAACCAATCTCACAAAATCAGGTACGGTATTGTTGCCAGGTGTACCTAGTACAACTGCGTAACCATTTCCTTCTAACATATCAGATTCAGTATTACCTAATACAAATGCTATACCATTAGCATTACCATTAAATCCATTCGGGTTTCCTACACTTGATCTCATATTAAACTCCCAAGTAATAGGGTTTGCAAGAGAACTCAATGTTGTATTATAAAATGCAGATACATCCTGGTAAACATAATCGTAACCAGCTACTCCGCCAGTACTAATCGACAATTCATTAGCTACAATAGATACATCGCCACCAACAGAATTCCATTGAGCATCAATTGTTGTTGCAGAAAAATTATCTGAGATTGAACACGTTATAGTTGCTATTGCAGAAATAGAACCATTTACAATGATATCATTGTTTGCCCCACTAGCACCTAGTCTACCATTACCTCCATTCGTATTGGCTGTACCATAAAGTCTATATGTAACTGCAAAAGCATTATTAGTTTGTCCAACATTAAACGTTACTGTTTGAGAATTTGCTGTTATGGGAATAATTTCATCAATATTAGTAGCATATCCATCTAAAGAACTCCTTAAGGCTACAGATGTAAAACCATTATTGTTACGTCGTGTTTTGAATAGCATCGTAGTGACATCAAATTGAAAGCCAGCATTTGGTGTTATTGTAAATTCTAAGTAATCATTATTAGTTACTGCATCTGAAATGGTTGTAGTAGTCCAGTTGGTTGATGCAAAACTATTATTATTCTCTAAAGCATTTAAACCTGCTCCTCTAGATATTGTAGAAGATGTTAGTGCAAAGTTATTAAAATTTGATACTACAGCATCAGCTACACCATTATTACCATTAAATTCAAAGGTTAACAACTGACAATAGCCAAAGTAAAAGGACGCTAATAGTATAAGTAGCGAAATGGAATATTTTTTTTTCATGAAAAAATATTATAGGTATAATTGCCAACTTAATTAATTAGCTATTATTTTTGCTATATGAACGCCGAAAAAACCTATTCTGTCGACGAAGCGCAAAAAAAGCTTGAAAATTATTGCGCATATCAAGAGCGATGCCATAAGGAGGTGCGATTTAAGCTTAGAGAGATGCGAATGATACCGCATGTAATTGATACTATTTTGGTGCATTTAATTCAGCACAATTATCTTAACGAAGAACGCTTTGCTAAAGCTTATGTACGAGGTAAATTTAGGATAAAAAAATGGGGAAAAGTCAGATTAATCAGAGAGTTGAAATTTAGAGATATATCAAAATATAGTATGGATGTTGCGCTAAAGGAAATTGATTTAGAGGACTATTATAATACACTTGATGAACTCGTAAATAAGCGAATAGAACAGGTTACCGAGAAAAATAGATACAAAAAGAAAAAAAAAGTGGCAGATTATCTTTTATATCGCGGTTGGGAATCCCACCTCATTTATGAAAAACTTAATGAATATTTATAAAAAGAGCCTTTTCGCATAGCGAAAAGGCTTTTTTTAATTCTAAAAACTTAGATTCTATAAGTTAAAAGTAGCTCCGAAATTAATGGTAAATTGATTGTGTAATTTTTCTACAGGTGATAAACTACCAGAATCGTAACTTGCTAAAGGTGCATTTAATTCTGTGTAAATACCAAAGCCAGTAGTAAATAAATAACGTGCACCTATATGACCACCAAAATTCTTTAAACCAAAGCTTAAGCCAGGATATAAATCAAAATTTTCGTCTATGGCTAAAACGTTTCCGATATTAGCATTAAAACGTGCTCTTATATCGATGCGATCACTAAAATCTGGATCTAATTTTTCATCGACACCCAAAAGATAAGTAGACGATAATCCTAAAGAGATGTTTTCTCCAATACCATAATCATACGACAAATTTAAGCCTGTACCGTTATTTTGGAAGTTAGCACCTGCTTGAAATTTGCTATCTCCTTTACCTTTAAATGCCTGAGAATTGCCAAATATGAATGCAAATAAAGCTGTTATTAATATGATTTTTTTCATGATTTTTTTAAAAAAATATTACCAAATATACGAATTGTAAACTAAAATTACACAATAATTAAATGAAACCATTGGTGTTAGATATGGCTTTTTTATTTTTCCAATCTATCCATTTTTGGCCCTTTATACGACGCATTAAGTTATCATAATTACGCATTATAAATATGTTGTAAATCGCTTTTCTTAGATTTTTAGGATGTCTTGCAATGGCACGTAAGCTCATAGAAAATCCGGGTGTAATATATTTCATATAGTGCCAGTACCCTTCTGGCATGTAGAGTGTTTCGCCGTGTTTTAAATCGCAGACCCAACCTTTTGCATGTTTTAGAGCGGGCCATTTTTTAAAATCAGGATTTGAGAAATCAATATCTTCTCTTGTGATTAAGGAATACGGAATTTTATATAAATATTTATTCTGTTTCTGATCGAATAGGATGCATTGTTTCTCACCTTCAAAATGAAAATGAAAAATATTAGCTAAGTCAATATCGTAATGCATAAACGTATGTGAATTGGTTCCTCCAAAGAATAGCATTGGTAAACTTTTAAGTAGTCGTAACCCAAAATCCGGGTACTTAAAATCTTTTTGAAGTTGGGGGATTTCTTTTAAAATATTCCAAAGAAAAATTCTAAATTTTGTAGGCTCTTTTTTTAATAAATCTACATAATCACTCATCTTCATGGTGGCATGTGCTTCATTAAATCCATCTTTATAATCTACAGGTCTATCATCGTAAAGTGGAACAGTTATGTCACCAGCGATATCTTTTATGTAGTCTAAATTCCATTTAGAATATGCAGGCCAATCTTCTATACAACGTTCTATTACTACCGGTTTTTGTAGTTTAAAATAGTGTTTTATGAAATCCGCTTTCGTGATGGTTTTAACACGAGGAATTTGTTGTAGATTTAATTGCAAAAGTTAAAAATTTAGTAAGCTAAAGTTAATAAAACGTTACGAGAACATAATTATTATGCCGTTCAAAATTTGTGTTATAACCACTTAGATTTGCGTTCTGTAGCATCCAAAATATCAACATTTAAAACTGTTGCAATTTCTTTAGCTTTCATAAAAGCATCATTTTCATCATAGGTTTCGTAAGCTTCAATTTTTTGATTGGTGTTATAGAATAAATTAAGTTTTATAATTTCATTAGAAACATTTGCTTCAGCAGTTCTAGATCTCAAGGTTATTGTTTCATTAGTTCTAAATACCGATATATAGTCTGTCTCTGGAATTGGTTTCCAGGTTCCTACGGAAATACTTAATATTGATTTTATCTCTCTATACTTTTTATTTTTAAAGTCGAATTCTGAACCTTCTACCAAAAGAAGAAAAATACCCATACCAATTAAAATAAATCCTTTGAAACTAGAAAATAAAGAAATTATTCCAACGGTTAAGGCTATAGAACCTAGTATTAATTTCCAAATAGGAAGCTTTCTTTTAAATAGCAGTGTGTTCATAAAATAATTATATAAGAAAAGCCCACTTTTTTAAAAGTGGACTTTTCTAGTTTAACTATTTCTTTTCAGACTTATAAATCTCAGCATCTTCTGCTTCAATCTCTTTTTTGTCTTTACCTTTTAAATACTCAGGTAAATCCATACCAGCCATATTAAACATTTCTTGTAAAGGTGGTACTGATTTGTACATACCAGATAAGAAATTAGCGGTAGATGATTTTCCGTCTTCACCATTGCCACCATTATCCCAAACAGTTACCTTATCAATTTTAATATTCTTAATAGCGTCTGATTGTATCTTTACCAACTCAGGTAATTTATCTGCAATTAATAATAATACAGCATCTCTACTATTGTTGCCAGCAGCTTTTACAATTTCTTGTAAACCAGCTGCTTGTTTAGTTAGAACTTCAAATTGCCCTTGTGCTTCAGCCTGTGCTTTAAATAGTATCGCATCTGCTTCACCTTTAGCACGTCTTCTAATACGTTCTGCTTCTGCTTCTGCATCAATTTCAACTTTCTTTTTGTCAATTTCAGCAGGTACAATGATATCTGCCATTTGGGATGAGCGCACACGTTCTGCTCTTGCCGTTTCTGCTAATTGCTCTGCGGCATAAGATTCTTCTAATGCTTTTGCAGTTTGTACTTTTTCTGAGGCAATAGCCACACGTTCTGCTTCTGCTTCACGTTGACGGCGTAACGAATCTGAATTGGCTACTGCAATTTTTGCAGTATTTTCTCCTTCGACAGCTTGTGCATTAGCAGCAGCAACTTGGGTTCTTTCATCTTGTACAGCATTGGCTTCACCAATAGAACCATCTCTAGTTTTTTCAGCAACTGATTTACGTGCTGCATTAATAGCGTGCGCAGCCGCTTCTTTACCAAGTGCTTCAATATAGCCAGACTCATCAACAATATCTGTAATGTTTACGTTGATTAACTTTAAGCCAACTTTCCTTAATTCGGTTTCAACACTATCTGAAATATTGGTTAAAAATTTGTCACGATCATTATTAATTTCTTCAATATCCATCGAGGCAACGACTAAACGTAATTGACCAAAAATAATTTCTTGCGCTAGTTCTTGGATTTCATTCTGTCCTAAACCCAGCAAACGCTCTGCTGCGTTTTGCATAACACCAGGTTCAGTAGAGATACCGATGGTAAAACGTGATGGTACGTTAACACGAATATTTTGCTTAGATAAGGCATTCACCAGATTCACTTCAATAGATATTGGTGTTAATTCTAAAAATTCAAAATCTTGAATTACAGGAATAATAAATGCGGCACCACCATGAATACATTTTGCAGATTGGCCTCCACCTACTTTACCATAGACCACTAAAATTCTGTCAGATGGGCAACGTTTATAACGTTTTATCAATATAATTAATGTCAATACTATAAATAGTGCGACAAATATTAATAACATAGGGCCTCCTATGCCTTCCATGTTAATTGTTTCTTGTATGCTCAGTAATTTCATATGTTTTTGGGTTTAAGAGTTAGTATTGAGTTATTTTGAGTTTAATCGTTGCTTAGTAAACGATTTTCACCCTCTTGCAGTTGTTCATTTTCTGCGTGAGAAGGTTTAATAGGCTTACGTGTGTTGTCTACGATGAGAATTCCGTTTGAGGTAACATCGAGAACTTTTATAATGGTTCCAGATTTTAATTCGGTTAAGGAATCTGTAAGTGCATCTAATTCTCGCATGGTACCTTGCACATTTACAGTGACTTTACCAATTCTAGAGCGATCTGCACCAATAGTTAAGTAAACTTCGCCAACAGCATCAATAGCATTTTTATAATTTAGTGTTCCGCTATCTGTCAGTTTGCTAATAAAATAGAATAATGCTGCCATAACAGTCATCATTACTAATCCGCATAATACAGATACAATAACTGTAATTGGTTTTGATAAGCCAGCATCGATACATGCAATGCCACTCCAGCCAAAAATGGTAAAAAAGCCAACTAAGTTTTTAAAACTGATAAATTGAAAACCAGCTCCAAAATCAGCATCCATATCAGCGTCAAAATTACCAAGATCATCAGCATCACCTCCAGTAAAAGCCATAATCATAACTATACTAAAAATTAGTGAGCCAATAATAGCGACGAGCCAATACACCTTTGGTAAAAATTCTAAATTTGAAAACCATTCTACCATAATTGTAAGATTTAAAATGCGTTAATAAATATACGACCATTATGAGATTTTTCAATCTTATTTTGAAAGTAAATTGGGCATAAAATGACCACCAAGTAAGACTTAAGAAAAGTCATGGTTTATTTGAAATCTTTTTTTGGATTTGAATAATCCAAATAACGAATGTCAACTGTATTTTGATGGTTATTGTAAGTACGCTCGTTTCTATACTTTGTATACTCAAAAAGTTTTGAGTTGAGAACTACTTTCAATATATAAGTAGCAAATGAAGGAATTTTGTTACAGAAAATTTAATAAATATTTTTATTATTACTTAAAACTGTAACGTATTCCAAATAATACATTACTTGGAGGCATTGGTGTAAAGCCAGTTTCAATATAATCTGCATCAAAAATATTACTTGCAGTAATGGTAAATTCCATTTGTTTTAACCTGTAAACTAATGACGCATCCCAAACATTATAAGTTTGCCCTGTAGTACGCTCTGCATATTTATAAACAACATTTTGACGCATATTTTTAAATAACTGTGTGCTTAATCTTGTTGTGTATTGATGTTTTAAGGTGTTTAAAGAATAACGTGATAGTTCTTCGTTTTGCTCTAAAATATTATCATCTAAAAACGCATAGCCAAAAGCTAAAGTCTGTGTAAAGCCTTTGTGTTTAAAATTATAAGCAGCATCAAATTCAAAACCTTGAGTATTAACTTCTGTGATATTAGTGGCTGTGAAAATTTCTTCACTTGCATCAGGTCTTATGTAGTCAATTAAGTTTTGAGCATCTCTATTAAATACGGCTAAAGTGGCTCTAAATTTTGGTGTGATGTATTTGATACCGATTTCTTGAGCAAAAGCTTCTTCGGGTTCTAAATCTGGATTTCCGCTAGTACGAGGATCAGAATAAAATAAATCTGTGTATGTTGGAATTCTATAAGTATATCCAATATTTCCATAAACTTTTACGTCGTTAGAAACATCAAAACCAATGTCTAATCCAGGGAATGCATGAAACTTAAAATCCGAAAAGTAAGTTAGCGCAACACCTGGAGTAATATCTAACTTATTATCTAGTAATTGAAAACGATGCTCTAAAAACATATTAGTCATAAAGCGATTGCGATTGCCTAGATTATTACTTCGTAAGTGAATTTTAGAAAGATCAACACCAAAACCTGTAACACCTAATTTAGAAGTGTAAGAGGCATTGGCTTCTGCTCCAATCTTATCTGAGATATGGAAATTTCTAAAAAACTCAGGCTCAAAGCGTCTTAGTAAAAAGACATCTTGGTTTCGTTTCCAATAGACACGAGGTGAGATTTTTAGTTTTTCAGATTTAAAGGTTGTTGTAAAAGCGATTAAACTATTCTGCGTTTCTTCGTACTCGTTAAACGATGGATTAGTGGTGTAAAAATTCTCTGCACCAAACTTACGTTCAAAAAAAGTAGCGATCATTTCAATAGGTTGATCCTTTTTATTGAATACACTTTTTAAGAAAATATTAGAATTATCATAATCTGAATTAGGTCTATAACCTTCAGAAGTTACTTTGCCAATATGTACAATATGAGAGGAATTGTCTAGTTCTGTACCAACCGTTAAATTTCCATTTAATTGACCAAAAGAACCGGTTTCAAAATTTGCAGAAACACTATTATTTAGAGTTTTTTTAGTCACAATATTAATCGCTCCTGTAAAGGCATTTTGTCCAAAAATACGAGCAGCAGGTCCTTTGATGATTTCTATGCGCTCAATGACTTCTATTGGTAAAGCAGCATTCATAGTATGGTGACCGGTTTGTGCATCGTCCATTTTTATACCGTCAATTAATAGAAGCGTTTGGTCAAAGCCACCACCTCTAATATATAAATCGGCCTGGCTACCACCTGTGCCACGACGTCTTATGTCTACACCTGCAACTTGTTGTAATAAATCAGCAATATTTACAGCAGCACTATTTTTAATATCTGTAGCTGTAATAATACTTATGGTTCTCGAATTTTCTTTAAAAGGAAGATCAATTCGTGTTGAGGTAATAACAATTTCTTGTAAAGAATCGGTTTTTATTTCTTGTTCTTGAGCATTTAGTTCAAAAACGGTAATTAAAATGAATGTAAAAAGGTAGACTGTGTTTTTCATCTATTTAAGTTATGTAATACTTGTTATTGAACGCATTTAAGCATTACAAAAGTCGTAACTTTCCGGACGATTAAAGTAGTCCAGTTTTAAAATAATGAGTAGTCCGGCTAATCAAATTATTAAACAGCTTATTACATTCGATAAAACGGTGGTGCAACCTGTCTATATACAAGTAGCACAGCAAATAATAAATGCAATACAACGTGGGTATTTAGAAAAAGGTGTTAAGTTACCAGGAACTCGGATTTTAAGCCAACTATTAAACATTCATCGTAATACAGCCGTTGCTATTTATGACGAATTGGCATCTCAAGGTTGGGTAGATATTATAGCCAATAAAGGGACTTTTGTTTTGGTACCCGAGCCAACCACAGCAAAAATTAAAGCTACGGCACAACATTTACATCAGGCGTATGCTTACCCAAAAGTAGCAGGTTTTCCTTTTCAAAAATCATTTAACCTTGCTTCAACGTCTCAAGAAACTACTGCAAAGTATATGATTAATGAAGGTAAGCCCGATTTACGTTTGCATCCTGTTCATCAGTTTTCGAGATGGTATAGTGCTGCCATGAAACGAAAATCATTAATAAATAAGTGGAATAGAACAAGCGCTTTTACACCTTCGGTTTTTAAAACGCAGCTCTGTAATTATTTAAATGCCACGCGTGGCTTCCATATAAAACCTAGTAATTTAATAAACACACGTAGTACAGAAATGAGTCTTTATATAATGTCTCAGCTGTTGATTAAACAAAATGATTTGGTATTGGTTGGGCAGTTAAGTAATTATGCGGCTAACATGATTTTTCAACAAGCTGGTGCAACTATTAGAACAGTTCCATTAGATAAAGAAGGTTTAAATGTCGATTATATAAAAACCCATTTTTTAAAAAACAGTATAAGATGCGTTTATATATGTGCTAATAGAGATTATCCAACAACGTTAATGTTGAGTGCAAAACGCCGTTTACAATTGTTGCAACTGGCAAAAACGTATGGGTTTGCAATTATAGAAGACGATTATGACTACGATTTTCAGTTTGAAGGTTCTGCGATGTTACCTATGGCAAGTGCTGATGCTAATGGCATGGTCATTTATTTAGGTAAATTAGGACAGTCGTTATTTCCAAGTTTTCATACAGGGTTTGTGGTAGCACCCGAAAACTTAATTTCTGAAGCAAAAAATTACTTGCAATTATTAGATAGACAAGGAGATTTAATACAAGAGCAAATGCTATCAGAACTTATTTCTGAAGGTGAAATATACCGTCTTAAGAAAAAAAACATCATC
>TARA_R100001369_G_scaffold49261_1_pt1 | contig 59131 bp, 60 predicted proteins | sample TARA_R100001369 | Tara Oceans TARA_R100001369 (sample SAMEA2621528) | marine metagenome | biome: marine biome (ENVO:00000447); feature: surface water layer (ENVO:00002042); material: "saline water (ENVO:00002010), including plankton (ENVO:xxxxxxxx)" | depth 5 m
TCAAACTGAAAGGTAGAAAGCACGGCCCAATTGCACACTAACGTGTTATATCAAAAGCAATATACACTTTTAATCAAATATGTTCCGGGATAAACGTAGGTTTTCTGGACTTTTATCGGTTTCCGAAAGTTGCTTCAAAGTAACATCTAACGGACTCTTAATCTTCATTAGGTCATGTTGAGTAACATGTGTGTAGATCATGGTGGTCTCTGGTCTGGAATGTCCCAGCAAGGCCTGAATATGTCGCAGATCGATGCCATTCTCCAACATATGGGTGGCAAAAGAATGTCTTAAGGTATGCGGCGTTACATGCTTTTTAATCTTTGCTCTGCTACAAGAAAATTTTAAAACACTTCGCACAGAGGAAGCGCTGTATTCATTTCCATCTTTACCTTCAATAAAAAGTTGCTCCGGTTTATAGGTGGTTAGATAATTATATAACAGGGGAATAAAAGCTTCGGCCATCACAACATGTCTATCTTTCCTGCCTTTTCCATTTCTTATATAGATCTGTCGCCTGTCCACATCAATATCCTGGAGTTTTAGGCTTAAAGCTTCCCCAATTCGCAATCCGGAAGAATAAATTAGAATTAGTAAGGTGCGATGCTTCAAATTTCTTGTGGCCCTAAAAATATCGATCACTTCCTCTTTAGAAAGTACAGTTGGCAAATATTTGCTTTTATTAGGCCGGTCTATAGCATCCACATCTAGTCCCTCCAATTGGTGCAGCTTTTCAAACTGTTTTAACGCACTTATACACTGCCGGTGGGTGCTTATAGAATAATCTTGTTGTGCAATTTCCTTTTCAATGAAAAGTTCCAGATCCCGATTGGTATATTCAGCAATTGGTTTTTTCTGAAATTTTAAAAGTTTAAAGATAAAACTACTATACGTGCTAATGGTACTTTTACTGTAGCGTTTCCCTTGTAGATAGGAAGTGAATTCATTCAGATCCTTTTCGGCTCTCGGCGCTAAACTATAGGGCTTTAAAGCAGAATAATCTATCTCACATTCAAACTTTTGTAGATGTCTATATACTTTGGCTTTGCTCTCTTGGGTTAACGCAACATAGAAGCAAGAATGGGTCTTGCTCCAAGTAATTTCTGGAAGCATTTTTAAATGCGTTTTTAAGCCCTCATTGTATTTAAATGCAATTCCCATTTGCAAGTTATTTTTATGCTGAAAAGGGAAAAGTCTAACCTGCTCCATAGTCATTGATTTATACAGTTAAAATACTATAAATAAATGATTCAAAGCGGTTTATGATGAAAGTAATTAATGAATTAAGGATTAGGTTTACTCATAAATCCAGCATTCCATTTTTAATTAACTGAAGGGGTATAGAACTTTAGAAGAACTTTTGAATGATAAAAATAAAGCCTTATTAATTTGAAACTTAAACCAGCAATTATTTTTGATCAAAATAAATAAGCATTCTTTGGTGATCTTACTAACTCCAAATACCTATAATGAACTACTGATGCTTGAATTTTTGGATCTAGTGGGTCAACTATTTGGCTTTAGTGAATACCGCTACTTTACGTAGTCCTGATAAAATATTTTATTAGCAATTAAATTCATTTTGAGTAGTTGGCGGTTATTTTTATTCTACAGCTACCTCAGGTCGATCGCTTTCTTCTTCAATTCCATCTTCTATCATTTCTTCAACCTCTTCTGCTTCTCCTTCTTCAAGAGTTTCCACATCCTCTTCCTGGATGTCTTCCTTATGATTAATAAAAAATTTACAGAAAAGCGGTAGATGGTCACTTCCAATATTTCGTAAAGTCTTAAAATCTTCAATAAAAATATCTGTGGAATGGAAAAAAAGATCAATAGGAAATCTCAGGAATCTATAGTTGGCGTGGAAAGTAGATACAAATCCTCGGCCAATCCTTGGATCTATTAATTCTGAAGTTTTTCTAAATAGAATGGAAGATTTTGCCCAAGCCACATTATTAAAGTCGCCAACTACAATTACGGGGTCTTTAATTTCTTTAACTCTCATACCAATAGAAAGCAATTCCCCATCTCGTTCTTTAGAATTATCCTCTTCGGTAGGGCTTGGTGGTGGAGGATGAACTCCAAAAAAGGTGAATGGAGTCTTGTTTTTGGTTAGTAAAGAAGCTTCTATGCTTGGCAGATCGTCTGCAATAAAATAATTCACTTTTATCGATTCTGTAGTTAATCTGGTATAAAAATGAATTCCATACGTATTCTCTAAGGGCACTTTTTTAAAGTTTGGATAGTTAGCTTCAATCTCAATCATTGCATCATCCCAAGCCTGATTAGATTCCATGGTAAGTAAAATATCTGGCTTAACTTCTTTCACCAATTTTATTAATTCCTCATAACGCTCATTAAATTGATAAACATTCACAGAGATAATAGAAATAGTTTCAGTTTGTTTCGCAATAGTTTCCGAAACTTTCCTTTTGTATATGGTGGTGTAGGGAATTAAAATTACCGCATGATTAATTAGAAGCCCGGTGTGTAATAACACAGAACCCCAGAAAATAGGAGTTTTTTCTTCAATAAGTAAAATACCAAAAATTAGGGTAATGAGTTGTAGTACCAATAATTGTATCCTCCCGAACTCCCAAACCCGAAACATCCAATGCTGATGGGTTATGAGGGGTAATAGACTTGCCATGATAAGTAAACCCGATAAAATATAATAAGTTATAAGCATATGTTGTAGATAAGCGATGCCTTATTACACCTTTGTTTATTTTGTAATCTTTTCATAAATAAAGGTAATAAAATTACAAATCCATTAATGTTTATTCATGTCTCTTGGTAAAATAAATTTCTAGGAAATATTGTATTAAGAGATTTGGTTAAATAACATTTAAAAGTAAGAACATGTCTTGTTATAAAACAAGCAATCCATTCTCTTTTAAAAGTTGCATAGATTTCGAGAACCAGAATAGTTCAAAATCTTCCAGCTCGATTTCAAAATCGGTTTTAAGCGACGAAAAGGAGGGAAGTTTTTCGGTATTCGGCTGCAAGGTTGGCAATGTTTTTAATAGCCAATCTCCAACTTCTTTATCCAGAATAATTTTGAAGCTGTCTCTATTGCTATGAAAAGTAAATACTAATTGATGCCTTGTTACTCCTCTCTTAGTCTTCACCTGCTCAGTAACTAAAGGCATTGCGCCCAACCAAAGTATTTTTGCTGAAGGTTTCACGTTGAAATTTGGAGCTATTTCTAAACATTTTTCTATAAAGTTCGGTTGGATCTGTGTCTTCGGAATTTTAAAATCGAACCATTCCTGAAGCGAAAATTCAAAACCAATCCCATGCATGAAATTGAAAAGTGATTTCTTTAATCCGTAGCTAAATTTTGAATGATCTATACCAGTTTTATCTGTAAAATCGACATCATTATTGGCAAACGTGATATTCTTATAATTAGGAGTAACCCCATAATCTGAAGGATTTAATCCTACGGGACTATGTGCTGTCAATGCGAACTGATGCCAAAAGCCAGATTGAATAATTCCCATTTCAAACAACTGCCTCACCATCTCCAAACTGTCTACAGTTTCTTGAACCGTTTGTGTTGGATAGCCATACATTAAATAGGAATGTACCATAATGTTAGCATCGGTAAGATTTCGAGTTACCTGGGCAACTTGTTCTACCGTAACGCCTTTATCTATAAGTTTTAGTAACCTGTCTGAAGCTACTTCCAAACCACCAGAAATAGCAATACAACCGGAAGCCTTAAATAAATAACAAAGCTCTTTGGTGAAATTCTTTTCAAACCGAATATTGGTCCACCAAGTTACCATAAGTTTTCGCTTTATAATTTCTAAAGCCAAAGCCTTCATTAAAGCAGGTGGTGCAGCTTCATCTACAAAGTGAAATCCGTTTTCCCCTGTTTGCTCAATGAGTTGTTCCATTCTGTCTACCAAAATTTTGGCAGCAATGGGTTCGTAAATTTTAATATAATCCAACGAGATATCGCAAAAAGTACATTTTCCCCAATAACAACCATGCGCCATGGTAAGCTTATTCCAGCGCCCATCGCTCCACAAACTGTGCATAGGGTTGGCGATCTCAATTACAGAGATATAATCTTCTAATAAAAGATCGGAATAATCTGGGGTTCCTAATTCACTCTGCTTATAATCTCCCCTAGTAGTGTCATTTTTATAAACAACTTTTCCATTTTCTAGAATAAAAGTTCTTTTAAAAGTGGGGGCTTCGGAATTGTTTTTAGAACAAACAGCTTCAGATAATAGCTCAATTGGTAATTCACCATCGTCTAAGGTGATATAATCTAAAAACTCAAAGACTCTGGTATCAGAAATAGATCGTAATTCGGTATTTGGAAAACCGCCACCCATCGCGATCTTGATACTTGGATAATTCTCTTTTATAAATTGTCCGCATCGAAAGGCGCTATATAGATTTCCAGGAAAAGGGACAGAGATGCATACTAATTTAGGCTGTGTAATTTTTAGCTGATCATTAAGGATCTCTAACGTAATAAGATCTATTAAAGTGGTTTCTTCTTGTAGTTCCTCGTAAAGTTCATCAAAGGAATTAGCACTTTGCCCAAGGCGTTCGGCATACCTGCTAAATCCAAAATTATCATCGATGCACTCCACAATAAAATCTGAAAGATCTTCCAAGTATAAGGTGGCTAAATGTTTCGCTTTATCTTGCATTCCCATAGATCCAAAAGCCCAATCCATATCGTCTAGCTGATCGAATCTGGAAGCGCGAGGCAGAAAATCATCGGTGCAAATTTGTCTGGCCAGTGTATTATTCTTGCCTTGTAAAAAACGAACAACTTCGTTCAAAGGTTGTAAATACGCTTCTTTTAAAGCATAGATCCGTTCACAATTTTCAGATTGAATACTATCATTTAAAAAAGCGATCTCAAATAATTCTCTAAAAGTATCTTCAGAAAAAAGCTCTAGAATTACTTCTATTCCAAGATCCATCTGATAGGCCGAAACATTTTTGGTGTTCAGAAACCCCTTAAGATATGCCGTAGCGGGGTATGGAGTATTTAATTGGGTAAAAGGTGGAGTAAGAAGTAAAAGGTCTTTCAAAATAGCATATTAAATAGATGCCTACAAAGATAGCTTATTGTTCGCTTTTTAATATTTCTGAAACAGCTTGTTTGTAGGCCTTTGGATTATTTGCTTTTTTTATTTTTTTGAAGGTCTTCTGCGGATTGCTAAACGTTTCTGAAAAGTAAGCCCAAAAACCTTGCATTTTCATCTTGATAGGAGTTGGCCCAGATAATGCAGCATCATACTGCTCATAGATAGTATCATGAAATTCACTGAAGATCTTCCAACGGTCTTTTGGATATTCGGTAGTATCATTCTTGATCATACTCGGCAAAAAAGGATCTGCAATAAGTCCGCGCCCGATCATAAAATGATCGATGCTAGGAAAACGCTGCTGCATGTTTTTAAACGCCTCAACATTGGTAATATCACCGTTATAGTATAATTTATGTTTGGTGGCGGGAATACATTTCTCAAAGGCATCAAGATCTACCGCACCTTTATAAAGTTGTTTCCCAATGCGCGCGTGAATAGCAATATTCTTCAGCGGATATTTATCCAAAATAGGAAACGCATCTAAGATCTCATTGCTATCTTCATATCCCATTCTCATTTTCATAGACACTAAAATATCGGTCTCCGAATGTGCCCGATCTAATATGTTGTCAATTTTAGCGGGATCACAGATCAATCCAGAACCCATTCCTCGTTTGGTGACCATAGGATAAGGGCAACCTAAATTCCAGTTGAGTTCTTTATATCCTAGTTCTTGAACATATTTAGCTACAAACAAAAACTCTTCGGCATCGTTGGTGATCACCTGCGGAATCACTTCTAGAGTATCATTATGCTCTGGAAGAAGGTCTCGCTGATAGGAATTCTTCACCACCATTTTCCCATCTAGCCGAATGTAAGGCGCATAAAAGGTGTCTATTCCACCAAAATAATGATGGAATGCATTCCGAAATCGGAAATCTGTGAATCCTTGTAAGGGAGATGAAAGTAAGGTAAAACTCATAGGTTTAATAATGCCGGCAAAGATACTTTAAAAAGTGGGCTTATAGTTTAGAATTAAGCTTCGATGTAATCTTTATATTCCAAGAAAAATGATTCTAATAAGATCATGTTTTCATTTAAAAACTCAAAAACCTGCGGCCAATGGTCTTTATTATGAATGTTAACGGAGTTTAATTGCACATAAAATCTAATGATCATTTTACCTTCTGGAAGAACGTAGTTGGTATCTATTTGGATCTGCTTTAAATATTCATCTTTCAGGATGCTTTTTAAGCCATAGATCTTCTCAAAATAATATTCCTGTATAACTTCATCTGCACTGAAAACATCTAAGGAAACCTGAGCAAATTCAGTATTAAAAGTGAATTTTAATTGGACTTCCTTTATTCCAGTATTGTATAACACCCATCTACGAGGGTAACCTTTTCCAAAATTGGTCCAAAATTCCTCTCTAAGCTTCTTAGACTCTTCCTTAATGAACATATTTAGAGAAAATAAGCTAATAGAATTCCTGCAATTATCACCAAGAGTTTAGAGGCGTTAAAAGTATGATTTTTCGAAGCCTCAAATAAAATAGTGGTGGAAACGTGCAAAAATATCCCAATAACCACTGCATTAATATAATTGTTATAATCTTTAAGAATTTCAAAATTACTTGCGAACCAGGTGCCTAAAGGTGTCATGATGGCAAATAAGGATAGGAAAAAGAACACTTTAGCTTTGCTTATTTGAGAATGCAGTAAGAAAGCGGATAAAATTGCCGCAACGGGTATTTTATGGATCACTACCCCATACAATAAATGTTCTGTAGAACTTAAAGGAAAACCTTCTAAGAACGAGTGTATCACTAAACTTATAAGCAGAAGAGCGGGGAAATTACTCGTATTTTCATTATGGTGTATATGCCCATGTTCGGCTCCCTTAGATAGAAATTCCAACATGATCTGTAATAATAATCCAATCATTATAAAGATCCCTATCTTGGAACTTCCAGACTCATAAACCTCTGGAAGCAGTTCAAATACCGTTACCGAAAGTAAGTAGGCACCACTAAAAGATAGAAGTAGCTTAAAGCTTAAAGAGGAGTTCGGCTTTAGGAATAAGGCAATAAAATACCCAACTAGAACCGATAAAAGCGGCAGAATATAGATCATTAAAAAAATAGCTTTCTCAAAATTAATTTCTACAGGTTGAAAAGTAAAATTTTTAATATTTTCCTTTAATAACGGGTATTCTGCTCAACATGTAATTGTCATATCGCACAAAAATAACGTATTTTTGCCATTTAAGAAATGATGGGAATGGATAATAATTTTGAAATGGTAGCCAAGACTCTTTTTGGTTTTGAACCAATATTGGCAAAAGAGTTACGCAATTTAGGTGCAATAGATATAAAGGAAGGCGTTAGAAATGTGCGCTTTTCTGGAGATAAGGGTTTTATGTATAAAGCCAATCTTTGTCTGCGTACCGCAATAAAGATATTAAAACCTTTTAAATCCTTCCGAATAACATCTGAAGAGGATCTTTATAATGAAGTTAAAAAAATTGCTTGGGAAGAATTTATGGAAGTAAATGATACCTTAGCGATTGATGCTACTGTGCATTCCGAAAAATTTACCCATTCAAAGTACATTGCGCAAAAAACTAAAGATGCCGTTGTAGATAGATTCAGAGAGAAATTTGGATCTCGCCCAGATGTAGATTTGGATTTTCCAACTTTGCGAATCAATGTGCATATAGAAAATAATACCTGTAATATTTCTTTAGACAGTTCAGGACAATCATTGCATAAACGCGGCTATAAAACTGCTACTAACATTGCACCTATCAACGAAGTACTAGCTGCCGGAATGCTGCTTTTTTCTGGTTGGGATGGACAATGTGATTTTATGGATCCGATGTGTGGGAGTGGAACTATTCTTATAGAGGCCGCGATGATCGCATGTAATATTCCGCCAAACTTAAATAGAAAGGAATTTGCTTTCGAAAAATGGAAAGATTGGGATGTCGATCTTTTTGAAAAGATTGAGGAATCTGTATTAAAGAAAGTACGTGATTTTCATTTTACGATTACTGGATACGATAAAGCTCCTTCTGCAGTTACTAAAGCAATAGATAATGTTGAAAACGCGAATCTTGCTGAATTTATTCAGGTAAAGCAACAAAACTTTTTTGAAAGTTCGAAACCCGGAGAACGTCATTTACACATGATTTTTAATCCGCCGTATGGAGAGCGTTTAGATATAGATATGCCTGCATTTTATAAAGAAATAGGGGATACACTTAAACAGAGCTATCCTGGAACTGAGGCTTGGTTTATTACTAGCAATCTGGAAGCTATTAAGCACGTAGGTTTGCGCCCAACGCGAAAGATAAAATTGTTTAATGGTGCGTTAGAGTCTAAACTTTTGAAATATGATATTTATGAAGGAACTAAGAAACTTCATAAGATAAGAGACCAAGAAGAAGAGTGAATTTAAACACATTTCGACGAGCTCAATGTGACTACTATATTGTCATCCTGAGTTTGTCGAAGGATCTCATTTATAGTACAATAATTCTTGAATAGTTTTCCTTGTGATACTGAAATAAATTCTGGATGACAATGCTGCTTAAACCACATTTCGACAAGCTCAATGTGACTACTATATTGTCATTTCGAGCGGAGTCGAGAAATCTTTATTGATAAAATCTTCGGTTAATTTGTTGGAGATTCCTCCTTCCTCGGAATGACAAGAAAAGTTTAATTGGTCATCAACACATTTCGACAAGATCAAAGTGAAAACTATATTGTCATTTCGAGCGGAGTCGAGAAATCTTTATCGATGAAATCTTCGGTTAATTTGTTGGAGATTCCTCCTTTTTCGGAATGACACGAAAAGTTTAATTGGTCATCAACACATTTCGACGAGCTCAATGTCACAAAAGTGTCATCCTGAGCTTGTCGAAGGATCTTTTTTCCTAAAACTTATTCCTTCGCCTTTTTGTAAAGCGGAATGAGGTAAGAAATATTATAACTATAGCCAACGCCAAACTGGCTGAAATCATTAGTCTTTCCAAAACCGGGAACTGCAAGATTGTCAATGTTAGAAGGTGTGGTTTGTGTGATCATTCGCTTCAATTGTACATTGGCTCCTAGGTATAAATTTTGAAACAACTCCACCTTTATCCCAGCCAGCAATTCGATCCAACTTGCAGTAAGTCCTTTGGTTTGTTCTGAAGCATCAATAACATTGGGGCCAAAATAATCTGTAGTTGTGCTTATCGCATAACTTTCTAAAGTTTGGGAGAATGTCGAGAACCCATAACGTAGCCCAATAATTACCATATTTTCCATTCCTGCCCAATTCTCATAAGCATTGTAATCTGCTCCTAATTTAATATAACTGCCTTTATCGCTTACACTTAAATTCCCTTCAGAAAGCTCCATATTCTCATTACCAATTTCGGCTGCTAAGTAATAGTCCTTATAAATCCTGTAATCTCCCATTAGTTCCAATCCCTTATAGGAATCATCCAAAAGGGTTCGCAAAGGTTTGCTAAGATCTAATCCCACACGAAGCCCGTAACGTTCTTTGTATTGAACGGTATCTGTTGCAGTTTGAGCTTGTATAGTTCCAATTCCTAATAGCCCAACAAGACTAAAAGTAAATAGAAATATGAGTGGTTGTTTCATCTTCAATAGTTGAATTTAATATAGTAACTTTTTTAATCCAGTTTTGAGTACTTGGCGTTTCATTTTCCAAAGTAGCTTGCAAATTCACATAACTCATCCTAAAACTACAAGCTCTGTTAATATATACTTGATTTCTCGCATAGGTAAATACTATCTCATCTATATTTTCTGTTGAAGTACTGTCGGTTGTAGCAGCGGAATTCAATATAAATTGGTAAGTCGTTGCATCTACATCTGTTCTTAAGGGAATACTTATTTCTGAAGAATTCACTCGTGTAAGATAATTTCCATCTCCACCTTCTGCTAAAACACTTAAATTGGTTGGCACTTTTGGAATAGAATCGTTCGGAGATTCGTTATCGTAAAAAGATATTTTAAGCAGGGGAGTGGTAAGGGTAGATTCCGGACAAATATCATCCTTTTGGCATCCCATCACCACAAGGAGCATAGCAAAGATTCCCAGTAAAGCGATCCCTCCATTTTTCATACTTATCGTTTTTCCAAACATACTACATTTTCTACGTGAAAAGTTTGTGGGAACATATCTACCGGTTGTACTCTAGTAACCTTATAATGTTCATCTAATAACGCCAAGTCTCTTGCTTGGGTAGCCGAGTTACAACTCACATAAACAATTCGTTGAGGTAAGATACCAATAATTTGAGCAACTACATCTTTATGCATTCCATCTCTTGGAGGATCTGTAATGATCACATCTGGATGCCCATGTTCTTTAATAAATTCTTGAGTGAATACCTTTCTCATGTCTCCAGCATAGAATTCAGTATTATCTATGTTGTTTCTTAGCGCATTTTCTTTAGCATCTTTAATTGCAACAGGCACGGCTTCTATGCCCACAACCTTTTTTACTTTTTGAGCCACAAATTGAGCAATAGTTCCAGTTCCTGTGTAAAGATCGTAAACCAATTCATCTCCGGTTAATCCCGCAAAATCCCTGGTAACTTTATATAATTCGAAAGCTTGTGCAGAGTTGGTTTGATAAAAGGATTTAGCATTTATTTTGAATTTTAAACCTTCCATTTCCTCAAAAATATGATCTTTTCCTTTGTAACAGATCACTTCTTGATCATAAATAGTATCGTTTCCTTTTCCATTTATCACATATTGAAGCGAGGTGATCTCCGGAAATTTTTCAGCTAAACTATCAAGCAAGAGGGTTCGCTTTGCTTTATCTTCAGCAAAAAGCTGAAGCACTACCATAATCTCTCCTGTGGATGAGGTACGAATCATTAATGTTCGCAATAATCCATATTGATTTCTGGTATTGAAAAATGGAATATCATTTTCTACCGCAAATTTTCTTACATGATTCCTTATAGCATTACTTGGATCTTCTTGTAAATGGCATTCTTTTATATCTAAGATTTTATCCCACATTCCTGGAATATGGAACCCTAATGCGTTCTTATCTTCAAAATCCTTCTCGCTATTAATTTCATCCAGAGTTAACCATCGGCTATCACTAAAGGAAAATTCCATTTTATTTCTGTAAAAATAGATCTCTTTACTTCCTAAAATAGGATCTACTTCTGGAAGCTCCACTTTGCCAAGGCGTTGTAAATTATTAGTGATCTCTTGTTGTTTATAGAATAATTGATGCTCATAACCCATATGCTGCCATTTGCAACCCCCACAAGTACCAAAATGAATACACACCGGTTTTACTCTTTTGTCTGAAAGCTTATGGAATTTAGTTGCAGTGCCCTCATAGAAGGATTTCTTTTTCTTAGTAGTTCTAATATCTGCTATATCACCCGGAATAGCGTTATTTATAAAAACTACTTTTCCATCTGGCGCTTTTGCAATACTTTTTCCTTTGGCTCCGGCGTCTAAAACTTCGAGTTCTTCGAATACAAGATTTCTTTTCTTTCTTCCCATAGCGCAAAAATAGGATAATTGTGAAGATTTTATAGCGCTGCCATTATAAATTTCAGATAACATTTAGTAATTTGCGCTAGTTAAATTTTTGGATGATTTCTCTCCATATTTCAGAATAATTTTCTACAAATAAGCAGGAATTGTTAGTTTATACATTTTAAAATATAGAACATGCATTTAGAAAAAGTAACAGCTTCAGACCAGGCAATTAAATTAGAGGACAAACACGGGGCTCATAATTACCATCCATTACCGGTAGTTTTAAGCAAAGGAAAAGGAGTTCACGTTTGGGATGTTGAAAATAAAAAATATTACGATTTTCTTTCAGCATATTCCGCAGTGAATCAAGGACACTGTCACCCAAAAATAGTAGGAGCAATGCATGAGCAAGCCTCTACCTTGGCATTAACATCCAGAGCATTTCATAATGATATTTTAGGACCATACGAGAAATACGTTACAGAGTATTTTAATTTTGATAAGGTGCTACCAATGAATACGGGAGCAGAGGCTGTGGAAACTGCTATCAAAATAGCCAGAAAATGGGCTTATGAGAAAAAAGGAGTAGAGGAGCATCAGGCACAGATAATTGTGTGTGAGAATAACTTCCATGGAAGAACAACTACGGTGATCTCTTTCTCTAACGATGAAAATGCACGTAAGAATTTTGGACCTTATACTCCAGGATTTATCAAGATACCTTATAACGATATCGATGCTTTAAAAGATGCTTTAGCGAGCAATGATAATATAGCTGGTTTTCTAGTAGAGCCAATTCAAGGGGAAGCCGGAGTGTATACTCCAGCAGATGATTATATGCAAAAAGCAAAGGAATTGTGTAATGCCAATAACGTTTTGTTTATCGCAGATGAAATTCAGACTGGGATTGCAAGAACAGGAGCTTTATTGGCTGTTTGTGGTAAATGTAGCTGTCAAGGACATTGCGAGCAACAAGCCACCTATAGTAAACCAGATATGTTGATCTTAGGAAAAGCACTTTCTGGCGGAAATTATCCTGTATCTGCAGTTCTAGCAGATAATGAAGTGATGAATGTGATCAAGCCTGGACAACATGGTTCTACCTTTGGAGGAAATCCAGTTGCAGGAGCAGTGGCAATTGCAGCATTAGAAGTTGTTAAAGATGAAAATCTTATTCAAAATGCACGAAAACTAGGAGATCTATTTAGAAGTGAATTGAACAAATATATTGAGCAAAGTGATCTTGTGAGTTTGGTAAGAGGGAGAGGTTTACTAAATGCAATTGTTATAAATGATTCTGAAGAAAGCACCACTGCATGGGATATTTGTATGGCACTTAGAGACAATGGTCTTTTAGCTAAGCCTACACACGGAAATATTATTCGTTTTGCACCACCATTAGTGATGACCGAAGCTGAATTGTTAGACTGTGTGAGTATCATAGTAAAAACTTTAAAGCAGTTTGAAAAATAAAATTTTAAAATTATAGTTTAAAGAGGCTGATCTTAAATAGTATTTTAGATCGGCCTTTTTCATTAGAAAATTACAATTGCATGGCCAGTAAAGAATTCATGGCATTTTTAGAAGAACTACTTACTCCAGAAAGAAATGCGTTGTTCAATAAAGTACTAGAGCAGCGAACCAATCATTTTACTGTAGTTACAGAAGATGTTTACCAGTTGCATAATACCAGCGCCGTTATAAGGAGTTGTGATGTCTTCGGAATTCAAAATGTGCATGTTATCGAAGAGCGAAATTCCAAACAGATAGATCGGGAGATTGCTATGGGTGCTCAAAAATGGGTTTCTTTGAACAGGCATCAGAATAGCAAATCTTGTATTGCCGAATTAAAGGAAGCTGGCTACCAAATTGTAGCTACTTCACCAAATGAGACAGCAGTAGAACTTTCTGATTTCGATATTTCCAAACCTTCCGCTTTGTTTCTAGGTACAGAAAAGAATGGATTGTCAAAAGAGGTTTTTGAGAAAGCAGATCTTTGCATTTATATTCCTATGGTTGGATTTACAGAAAGTCTTAATATTTCTGTTTCCGCAGCTATAATCTTACAAGAACTCACCACAAGATTAAGAAAAAGTAAAATTTCTTGGGAATTAAGTGATTATGAGAAAAATGAAGTTAAATTTGAATGGCTGCAAAAAAGTTTCAAAAATTTCGATCAGTTGGTTAAAAGATTTCAGAATAGTTAATTTTTTTTAAATTTGTTGCTAATAGCTAAGAAGTATACATGACCTTATTCTTTTATATCCTTATAGCCATTATCACTTTTATTGCATTCCTACATGCATGGGCAAAAAAGGAATTTGATATTAGTCGAACTGTTGTTATAAACACACCAAAAGAGGATGTGTATAATCTTATTCGTCAGCTTAAAAAACAACCATCCTGGATGCCATGGATGGAAGAAGATTATAAAGGGACCTTAAAATTTAACGGCGAAGACGGCAAACAGGATGCTATTTTATATTGGAAAAGTAAAAATAGATTTTACGAAGGAACCCAAAAAATTGTAAAGCTAAATCAAGGAAGGATCATGGAAACCAGGGTGCTGGTTTTAAAGCCGGCAAAAATGATTTTTCTTGAATATAAAGGTTTAAAAGGTTTGGACGAAAACAAAACCAAGATGGTTTGGGGCATTAGAGGTGGGCTTAATTTTCCTTTTTCTGTAATGGCGCTAATTCAACCTGTAGACAAAATGTATGGGGATGACCTTGAAAAAGGACTTAAAAATTTAAAGAATATTTTAGAGCATAGAGCTGAAAAATCCGAACTTAAGGTTTATTCTTAAATTCGGATTTTAAATACTTTACTATGGTTCTATCTTTTTAGAACCTTATATTCTTCATAACATCCATTTATTGCATCCAATATTTGTAGATCGTTTGCGGTATTCATAAAATCTTTAGAGTAATTACATCTCGCTAAGATCTCTTCAATTTCCACTTCGTTTATCTGTAATACAGCAGCTAAGGTTTCTCTATCAAATTTTGTGGCTAATAGTGTCCTTATCTCATCATCTGCCTTCATTTGCCTTAGCTTTTTCATTTGCCTAGGCTTTTTCCCGAAGAGATTATAAAGTCCATCTGCGGGGTTAAAAATAGCTCCTAATGTTTTGGCTGCAGCACTTTGGGAATAGCTTCCGCCTTCGTATCCAGAATTTAATCCGGAAATACTATATCTGCTGTTCTCGTAAATAGGAATATTCTTAACATCTATCTCTAAATAGCCAGTAAGTCTAATTGGACTTACAACTACTTCTTCCAAGGCAATTCCCAATTCTGTCATTTTAACCTTTACACTCCCGTATTTTAACCAGTCGTTGGTTACTCGAACCTGAATGGTTCTAAAACCTAAATAGGAAAAATACAAGGTATCATTTACAGTTGCCAGTATCTCAAAATCTCCCTCGGCAGAAGTGGTAGTACCTTTAACCTGATTTAGGTTAACGATGTTTACATTTTCTAGCGGTAGATCGTTGGAAGCATTTAAAACTTTTCCATTAACGATATCTTGAGCCTGAATAGCACCTGTGGTGCAAAGAATAACAATGAAAGATAAGATGGATAGTAACCTCATAAAAGTAGAATACATTGGAAGAAGTTTATAGTAATAATTATACCAAACTCCTTCCAATGTTTATTTTTTTATGATCTGTTAGATTTTCTACGATTTACAGAACTGGTGATATTCTTTTTTCTGCTTCCTCCTCTTCCTGAAGAAGAACCAGCACTTCCTGAATCACTAGATTTTGCACTTCTTCTTGGGCTTGAACCTTCAGAAGATTTATTATCGTTCCTTGAAAATGAAGGTTTATCTGATCTATCGGATCTTCTTCCTCTAGATTCAGAAGAACTATCGCTTCTTCTAGATTTAAAGTCTCCGCCGCCGCTTCTTCCACGACCTCCACCAGAAGATCTTCTTCCTCCACCACCACGACCGGTGTCTTGAGAAACTTCTACATTTACGCTTCTTCCTTGATGCTGTACATTTTCGAAAGTTGCAATTACCTTTTCAGCGATGTCTGAACTAGTGTTGAAGAACGAGAAACTCTCTTTTACATCTACTCTAGAAACATCATCTCTTCCAAGATCTAAAGTTTCTTTTAGATAATCTTTTAAAGACATCCAATCGAAATCATCTTTAGAACCAACATTAATGAAGTAACGTGTGCTATCGCCACCGTAAGATCCGCCAGAATCACCATCTCTGTCTCTATCTCTAGAGTTTGAAACTTTTGAATTAAGGTCTTGAGCGTTTTTATAATAGTTGAAGAATCTTGTAAATTCTACAGAGAATACTTTTTTAACTATCTCTTCTTTCGTCAATCCTTCTAAAACCTCTTCTATACTTGGTAGATAAGGATCTATATCATGATTGATCTTTGTGTTTTTAATATCGTTAGCTAAGTGAAAAAGCTGCACTTTACAAATTTCCATTCCGTCTGGAATATCTTTTTGCTCAAAATTTTGCTTGATAATGCGCTCTATACTCTTGATCTTTCTAAGTTCACTCTTAGAAACAATAACCATAGAAATTCCAGTTTTACCAGCTCTACCAGTTCTACCGCTTCTATGCGTGTAGATCTCTGGTTCATCTGGTAATTGGTAGTTTATAACGTGTGTAATATCATCTACATCAATTCCACGTGCGGCAACATCTGTTGCAACCAACATCTGGATCTGGCGATTTCTAAAACTTTTCATTACCAAATCACGTTGGTTCTGACTTAAATCTCCGTGTAAAGCAGCAGCATTATAACCATCTTCGATCAATTGCTCCGCAACTTTTTGAGTATCTCTCTTTGTTCTACAAAAGATCACAGAGAAAATATCTGGATTAGCATCTGCCAATCGCTTTAAAGCGGCATATCTATCTCGGGTGTTCACTAAGTAATACTCATGTGAAACATTTGAAGTCCCTTCGTTCTTATTTCCAACAGTGATCTCTATTGGATCACGCATGAATTTTTTAGCGATAGTAGATACCTCTCTAGGCATAGTAGCAGAAAACAACCACGTGCTTTTCTCCTTAGGTGTATGAGATAAGATATTTGTGATATCCTCAAAGAATCCCATGTTCAACATTTCATCTGCCTCATCCAAGATGCAGTATTCAATTCTTGAAATATCAACCAACTTACGCTTTATCATATCCTGCATTCTTCCCGGAGTTGCAACAATTACTTGTGCGCCACGGCGAATTTGCTGTGCTTGATCTGTTATGCTAGCTCCACCATAAATAGCTACTGTATTTAATCCCGGTGTAAACTTCGCATAATTTTTAAGCTCATTTGTAATTTGTAAACACAATTCCCTGGTAGGGGAAAGAATTAATCCTTGTGTATGCTTACTTTGTGCGTCGATTTTGTGGATGAGTGGAAAACCAAAAGCGGCAGTTTTTCCTGTACCTGTTTGGGCAAGTGCAACCATATCGGTGTCTTCTTGCAATAAAATTGGAATCGCTTTTTCCTGTACCTCACTCGGCTCTGTAAAGCCCATTTCCTCAACAGCTTTAAGTATGGCAGGATTTAATCCTAATTGTTCAAATTTATTCATATAAAATTTTAATAAGTTGCAAAGGTACGATTTCCTTTACAGCTTACACAAAAATTCTTAAATGAATATCAACCAACTATTTAGCTAGGTAATCTATGAGATATTTTAAGGCTTTTGCCCGATGACTTAGCTTCGATTTTTCGCTTAATTCCATTTCAGCAAAAGATTTTTCTGAATTATGAGCTTGAAAAACAGCATCGTAGCCAAAACCATATTGGCCTTTTTTCTCCTTTAAAATATGGCCTTCACAAATTCCAGTGAATAAATGTTGATGGTCTTCAAAATTAAGAGCAATCACGGTTTTAAATCTGGCAGATCGATCTTCCTTGGATTCTAAATTAGTTAGCAGCTTCTCAATATTGGCCTCATTATCTTTATTTTCACCAGCATATCTGGCAGAATAAACACCAGGTTCTCCATTTAAAGCCTTTACTTCCAAGCCTGTATCATCTGCAAAACAATCTAACTTATAATGCAACTTCACATAATTTGCTTTTATTATAGCATTGCCATCTATAGTATCTTCGGTTTCGGGAATTTCTTCATAACATCCTATATCATCTAAAGAAAGCAACGTGAAATGTTTTGGGAATATAGCTTGAACTTCTTCAAATTTATGCTTATTATGGGTTGCAAATACTAATTTCATATAGGCTTAATTAACGGTGGTGGTAAGGTTCATTCTTTAAAATGGTAAAAGCTCGATACAATTGTTCTGTAAAGAAAAGTCGAACCATTTGGTGAGAAAAAGTCATTTTAGAAAGTGAGATCTTTGTGTCGGCTCTGTTATAAACATCTTCAGAAAAGCCATAAGGACCCCCAATTATAAAGATCACTTGTTTTAATCCGCTATTAAATCGTTTCTGAATAAATTCTGAAAAACCAATCGAGCTAAGTTGCTTTCCATTTTCGTCGAGAAGCACTACAAAGTCTGAAGAGGATAGTTTATTAAGTATAAGATCTCCTTCTTTTTGCTTTTGCTGATTTTCATCTAGATTCTTAATATTTTTTATGTCGGGGATCAATTCAATTTCAAATTTATTGTAGAACTGAAGACGTTTAACATATACATCTGTTAAATTTTGAAGGGTTTTATCATCAGTTTTACCTATACCAAGTAATTTTATGGTCATTTTACTAAGACTTTGCTACATTTACAAAAATAACTATTGCAATGATTTCACAGGCACAATTTCAAAAGGAAATTGAATTAATTATTTCGAACGCTGTAAGAGAAGATGTAGGTGAAGGAGACCACAGTTCTCTGGCGTGTATTCCAAAAGAAGCTCAAGGTAAAGCTAAATTACTTGTAAAAGACGACGGTATAATTGCCGGAGTAGATTTCGCAAAGCAGGTTTTTAACTACATAGATCCAGAGTTAAAGATGGAAATTCTTATTAAGGATGGAGAAAGAGTTCAAAAAAGAGATATCGTGTTTTTTGTAGAAGGTTCTTCCCAATCCATTTTAAAAGCAGAACGTTTGGTATTGAATGCTATGCAACGAATGAGTGCAATTGCAACTAAAACCAATGAGTTTGTGCAGAAGTTGGAAGGAACCAATACCAAGATCTTAGATACTAGAAAAACTACTCCCGGGATTCGTGCATTAGAAAAATGGGCAGTGAAAATCGGAGGTGGAGAAAATCATAGATTTGCACTTTATGACATGGTCATGCTAAAGGATAACCATATAGATTTTGCTGGCGGAATTACCCAAGCTATTAATAAAACAAAGCAATATTTAAAAGATAAGGGTCTGGACCTAAAGATAATTGTTGAAGCCCGGGATTTTAAAGAAATTGAGGAGATCTTAAAGAGCGATGGCATTTACCGTATTTTGATAGACAACTTTAATTATGAGGAGACCAAGCAAGCGGTAAAATTAATTAATAAGCAATGTTTAACCGAATCCAGTGGCGGAATAACCTTAGATTCAGTTAGAAAATACGCAGAATCTGGTGTGGATTATGTTTCAAGTGGGGCCTTAACTCACTCCATTTATAATATGGATCTTAGTTTAAAAGCCGTATAGTTCATGCAAGAAAAAAAATCTTCCAAATCATTATTAAATAAAATATCTGATGCTTGGGAGTATAGAACCAATAAGATTGTGTTACCTGGATTAAATGGTTTTACAGCACATGATCTTTGGGTAATTTATTCTGGAGGAATTATTGAAGGTACATTCTCTACCAGAGCTAGTGCCATTGCCTTTAGCTTTTTTATGGCCTTGTTTCCCTTCTTATTGTTTGTGCTGAATTTAATACCTTATATAGAGTTTATAGACGATTTCCAGTTGCAGTTCCTGGTATTCATGGATTCTCTATTGCCTCCAACCACCTCAGATTTTTTTAATGATGTTTTTTATGATATTGCAAGCACTCCTCGTGGTGGGTTATTATCTGTTACCTTCATACTGTCTATTTTTTTAATGACCAATGGAGTGAATTCTATATTCACCGGATTTGAATTTTCTTATCACACCAATGCTAATAGATCTATAATTAGGCAGTACATAATCGCAGTGGGTGTTTCCATTATTATGGCATTGTTGTTGCTTATTACTGTAATACTAGCGGTTTATCTTACCTATGCGGTAGATGATATAAGTGAATGGGGCATATTTGGAGGAAAGAGTATTTCTCCTAAATTAGTAAAGTATACTGCTTTTATATTACTGTTCTATACAGCCGTGGCAACCTTATATTATTCGGGGACACGGGAAGGTAGACAAGCAAGATTTTTCTCGGTGGGCGCATTATTCACCACTGTTTTAATCTTATTAACTACGTATCTGTTTGGATTGTATATTGAAAATTTTTCCAGATATAATGAATTATATGGCTCTATAGGAGCACTTTTAGTGCTAATGATATATATCTGGTTAAATTCTAATATATTGTTGCTTGGATTTGAATTGAATGCCTCACTAATTAAAATGAAAAAAAAGTCAAAATTAACTTAACTAAACTCAAACTAAAATGAAAAATGTTTTAATGTTATTGTTCGCAATGGTAACCATTGCTTCTGCACCTGCACAAACTAAAGTTGCTGGCGTATCTGTACCTAATACTGTTAATTTTGATGGGGTGAATCTCACGCTGAATGGTGCTGGGGTAAGAGAAAAATATTGGATGGATATGTATGCTGGAGCTCTTTATCTTGACAAGAAAAATGCGGATGCCAACGGCATTGTAAACGGAAATCAGCCAATGGCAATCAAACTTCATATTGTATCTAAATTAATTTCCAGCGATAAAATGATAGATGCTGTTACCGAAGGTTTTGAAAATTCTACCAATGGTAAAACTTCTAAGATATCTTCAGAAATAGCACAATTCATCGGGTATTTTTCAGAAGAAATTAAGCAGAATGATATTTTTGATATGGTTTACCTTCCAAAAGATGGCGTAAAAGTGTATAAGAATAATAAGCTTTTAGGAACCATTAAAGGAGCAGATTTTAAAAGAGCTTTATTTGGAATTTGGTTGTCTAATAAACCAGCCGATAAAAACCTAAAACAATCTATGTTAGGAAAAAGCTAATTGAAACCATTTAATTTCAATTAGAACAGAACGAAAAATGAAAATGAAAAAACGTATTATATATAGTATTCTTTTACTTTGTGCAGGTTTAAACTTACAAGCCCAATCGGTGCTTGGAAAATGGAAAACTGTTAATGAAGAGACAGGTAAATCCACTTCAATAATAGAAATATTTGAAGCGGATGGTGAACTGCATGGAAAAGTAGTGAGAATACTAAAAGAGGAAGATAGAGATAGGGTTTGTAGCAAGTGCGAAGGAGAAATGAAGAATAAGCCAATTGAAGGTTTGGTGGTTATGACCGGATTAGAAAAATCTGGAGACGAATACTCTGGAGGAGTGGTAACCGATCCCAAAACTGGAAAAGTGTACAAATGTAAGATCTGGCTGGATGAAGACAATCCTCAGAAATTGAACGTACGTGGATATATCTCACTTTTTTATAGAACTCAAACATGGTTGCGAGCAGAATAAAAATATAATTAGTTAGTTGTTAAAAAAATCCACTTTTTTAAAGAGTGGATTTTTTATTTGAAGTAAAAAGAAGTTTAAATTTGTGAACCAACTTAAAAATACTACATGGGTTTTTATATAAATGTAATTCTTCCTCTTCCTTTAGAAATGCAATTTACCTATGAAGTATCCCAATCGGAATCTGAGTTTTTGAAACCTGGAATGCGGGTATCGGTACCATTTGGTAAAACAAAGATCTACACCGGTATTGTGGCCTCTATTCATAATGATGCTCCAGAAAAATATGAAGCTAAACTTATAGATCAGATCTTAGATGAGGTTGCGGTAGTTACTGAAGCTCAGCTAAAGTTCTGGAAGTGGATAGCTACTTATTATATGTGTTCTGAAGGAGAGGTTCTAAAAGCTGCTTTACCAGGTGGCTTTCTATTAGAAAGCGAAAGCCTTATTCAGCTTGCTCCAGAGTTTTCTGTAGATGAGGTAACTTTGGACGATCAGGAATATTTGATCTTTGAAGCTTTGCAAAGGCAATCTTCCTTGAAAATCCAAGAGATCATTCAGCTGTTGGATAAAAAAACAGTGCTGCCTGTTATTAATCGCTTGGTAGCTAAAAATATTGTAGTTGTAAATCAAGAGCTATTCGAGCAATACAAACCTAAAGTGATAAGGTATGTAAAGCTTAATGAGACCTATCTTGTGGAAAGTGAAATGCATCGGTTATTAGACGAGCTTTCTAATGCACCAAAACAGCGAAATGTGATATTAACGCTTTTTCAGCTGCAGGCAACTTCTAAAAAACCTTTAGAAATAAAAACCTTATCTAAAGCTAGTGGAACCTCTTCCGCAGTAATAAAAAGTTTGATAGACAAGCAGGTTTTAAAAGAATTTCATCTTCAGAAGGATAGAATAGAGTTCAACATTGAGGAAGCTGATCATTTAATGGTTTTAAATGAATGGCAGCAGCGAGCATTTAAAGAAATTAATGAAACTTTAATTGAAAATGATGTATGTCTTTTACATGGTATTACTTCGTCTGGTAAAACGGAGATCTATATCAAGTTAATAGAGCAAGTGCTAAAAGAAGGAAAGCAAGTTTTGTATTTGCTTCCAGAAATAGCATTAACTGCACAATTGGTTTCCAGATTACAAAGTTATTTTGGAGAACAGGTGTTAGTATATCACAGTAAATATTCTGTAAACGAACGTATGGAAGTCTATAGGCATGTGCTTAACGCTAATGATAAGGCTAAAATAGTATTAGGCGCACGTTCTGCAATCTTTCTTCCGTTTCAGGACCTTGGACTCATTGTGGTAGATGAAGAACATGAAACCACCTTTAAACAATTTGATCCAGCTCCACGTTATAATGCGAGAGATGCGTCTGTTGTTCTAGGAAATATGCATCAGGCTAAAATTGTAATGGGATCTGCAACCCCATCTTTAGAATCTTACTATAATGCTACTCATAATAAATATGGGTTGGTCTCTTTAAATAGAAGGTTTGGAAATGTTATGCCTCCAGAGATCGAGGTGGTAGATCTAAAAGAAAAATATAAGAAGAAACGAATGACTGGTCATTTTTCTGACAGGTTATTAGAAGAGATAAAACTTACTCTGGAAGAAGGAGAACAAGTGATCTTATTTCAGAATAGGAGAGGATATTCTCCAATTTTAGAATGTCTTACCTGTGGACATTCCCCGCAATGCCCGAATTGTGATGTGAGCCTTACTTACCATAATAATAGCAATCAGTTAAGATGTCACTATTGCGGCTACCATATGGCAATGCAAAAAAAATGTATGGCATGTGATAGTGTAGAATTAACTACTAAAGGTTTTGGTACAGAACAAATTGAAACTGAACTAAAGTCCTTGCTTCCTGATGCAAATATTGGACGAATGGATCTGGATACCACCCGCGGAAAACATGGGCATCAAAAGATAATTAGTGCCTTTGAACAGGAAAGCATCGATATTTTGGTGGGAACTCAAATGCTCAGCAAAGGTTTGGATTTTAGAAAAGTTAGATTGGTTGGAATTATGAATGCCGATAACCTTTTAAATTTCCCCGATTTTAGAGCTCATGAGCGGAGTTTTCAGCTCATGCTTCAAGTGGCAGGAAGATCGGGAAGAACCAAGAATAGAGGAAAGGTGATCATTCAAACTTACAATCCGCATCATCAAATTGTAAAGCAAGTTTCAGAAAATAACTATTCAGATATGTATAAGGAGCAATTGGAAGAGCGCTACCAATACCAATATCCACCTTTTTATAAACTGATTAAATTCACCATTAAGAGTAAAGATTATTCCAAGACAAACGATGCTGCAGAATGGATAGCAAAAGCTTTGGCAACGGTTTTTAAGGAACATGTTCTAGGTCCGGAATTTCCTCCCGTAGCAAGAATTAGGAATGAGTATTATAAGAATATTCTAATCAAGATACCTCCAAAACAATCTTTAGGAAAAACAAAAAGACATATACATAAAATATTAACTAGTTTTAAAGCCATTGGAATATGGCGAGCTGTAAGAGTGATCACCAATGTGGATCCTTCTTAGAAAATTAATAGCTTATAAAATTGTAGGGAATTTGTAAACTTGGAGGGGTTACTTATTGCATGGCACTTAAAGCCTCAATAAGATTAGATTTTTTATGTCTACTTAAGGGTAACTGTTGCTTATCTATTTCTATATTCTTACTGTTATATCTCTCAACTTTTTCAAGATTAACAATATAAGATTTGTGAATACGCAAGAACTTATCTGTAGGTAATTGTTTTTCAAAAGATTTCATGGTTGCAAGTACTACAAACGTATCTTTTTCGGTAACAAATTTCACATAATCCCCTAGAGCTTCAATATATTTTAACTTATTAAGGAATACCTTTCTATTCTTAAGGTTGCTTTTTACGAAGATAAAATTCTCATCTTCAATAGGAACACCGTTGGTTTTTAATTGATAAAGATTAATGGCTTTTGCTACGGCATTATTAAAGCGTTCTTTATTTACAGGTTTTTGTATAAAATCTACTGCATCATAATCAAAAGCTTTAAAAGCGTACTTGGTTTTTCCGGTAACAAATATAATTTGCGGTTTATTTGGGAGATCGTCCAGTAATTCAAAGCCTGTGAGAATAGGCATTTCAATATCAAGAAAAATTAGATCCACCTCAGTATCTAACAAACCATTTTTAGTTTCAATGGCATTATTATATTGTGCAACCACCTTTAAATTAGGGTGATCCATAATTAGCTTCACGATCGAAAGTCGTTGTAAGCTAGAATCATCCACTACAGCACATCTTAGTAAAATTTCATCCACAGTTGATCCGGTTAAGTCTAAACAATATTAATCATAAATTCTTATTAAAACAAGACAAAAGGAAATTAGGTTTCGATGAAATGCATACTATATATAAAATGTGTTATACGTAATAGGCAAAGGCTTTGTAGATAATAAAAATAATGTTACTTTTGCACCCAATTAATTTAAATCATATTTTTATGAATCATTATGAAACTGTTTTCATCTTGAATCCCGTTTTATCTGATGACCAGATAAAGGAGACAGTTAAGAAATACGAAGATTTTCTTGTTTCTAACGGCGCCAAGATGGTATCCAAAGAAGATTGGGGGCTAAAAAAACTAGCTTATGCAATCCAACACAAAAAAAGTGGATTTTACCACTTATTCGAATTTCAAGCTCCAGGTGAGGTAATTAACCCACTAGAAGTTGAATTTAGAAGAGAAGAGCGTATGATGCGTTATCTAACAGTACGTTTAGATAAACATGCTATTGCTTGGGCAGAAAAAAGAAGAAATAGAAACAAAGAAAAAGCGTAGTTATGTCATCTATTGAACAACAAGCAAAAGGAAAAAAGGACGGAGAAATCAGGTATTTAACTCCGTTAAACATAGAAACCAACAAAGCCAAAAAATACTGTAGATTTAAAAGATCTGGTATTAAGTACATCGATTACAAAGATGCAGATTGGTTGTTGAGTTTCGTTAACGAACAAGGTAAATTGTTACCACGTCGTTTAACTGGAACTTCTTTAAAATATCAACGTAAAGTGGCTGTAGCGGTTAAACGTTCTCGTCATTTAGCATTAATGCCGTATGTTGGCGATTTATTAAAATAAGAAAGAGGCAATTATGGAATTGATACTTAACAAAGACGTAGAAAACTTAGGTTTTAAAAATGATATGGTAACTGTGAAGAACGGATACGGTAGAAATTTTTTGATTCCTCAAGGATTTGCAACATTAGCAACTCCTTCTGCTAAGAAGGTTTTAGCTGAAACTATAAAGCAACAAGCTTTCAAGGAGCAAAAGAACATAGATGCAGCTAAAAAACAAGCTGCTAAACTAAATGGATTAGAATTGAAACTTACTGCTAAAGCAGGTGGTGGAGACAAGATGTTTGGATCTATTACTAATGGAGACCTTTCTGATGCATTAGCTAAAGAAGGTGTAGAATTAGAGAAGAAATTTATTACGATCGCAGGTGGAAACATTAAGCGTTTAGGACAATATGAGGCAACTTTGCGTTTTCATCGTGAAGTGATCTCTACCTTTACTTTTGATGTTGTAGCTGAGGCATAATAGAATAAAATAACTAAGCTGCTTAAAGAATATCTTGGATATTTTTTGAGCAGCTTTTTTTTTAATTCAATTTTTACAATTGATCATAGAGGTAGTTTTTCAATATTGTACCTCGCATTTTTTTAATCTTCAGAAATAGAGCAATGAAATATAACAGACTTAGTAAGGAACAATTTGAAGAATTACATCAGGAATTTATCAACTTTTTAGCATCACAATCTATAACTGCTCAGGAATGGGAAGAAATAAAACGTGATAAGCCGGAAGTTGCCGAAGATGAATTGGATGTTTTTAGCGATCTTATATGGGAAGGAGTACTAGAAAAAGTAACTTACTTGGAGCATTTCTCTAAACACCAGATGTATCTTTTCAACATTACATTGGCAGAGATCAAACTAGTAGCTGTGAAGGTGGATAATGAGGCAATAGACATTACAACTCGCCAGGGTTACCAATGGTTGCAAAGTAATTTATTAGATGATACTGTAAACCTATTTACTTCAACCAAAGCAATTAGTGAGGATAGAAATAAAGATATCTTCGCTTTAATTAAGCAAGGTGCAGTAATCACCAAGGGAGAATTGTTCGAGTATTTTAATAATATGGTCGAGAATTCTTAATTACTCATATCTTAAAGACTCTATAGGATCCTGCTTAGCCGCTTTATTTGCTGGATAACTTCCTGCTAAAATTGCTACCAAGATAGTAATTCCTGTTGCCCAAAGCATGGCTTTCCATGGTGTAACAAAATTAAATTCGGCTACAGAGGAAACTGCGTACCCAATTAAAATTCCTAAAATAATCCCTAAGAGTCCTCCTAATTGGCCAATGATCAAGGTTTCCATAAAGAACTGAGTTGCAATGGTACTTTTCTTTGCTCCAAGGGCTTTTCTAATTCCAATCTCTCGTGTTCTTTCTGCAACAGAAACCAGCATGATGTTCATCAAAGCAATAGAAGATCCAAAAATAGTAATTATGGATATGATCCAGGCCGCAATGTTTAAATAACCGGTTATTGATAGAATTCTGTTTATTAGATCGTCACTTTTTTCAATTCCAAAATTATTTTCCTCCACAGGATTTAATCCTCTAATATTTCTGAAGGTGATTATAGCTTCACTTTGTGCAGCCTCTAACATCTCTTTATCCCCAACTCTAACGCTAATATTATAATTGATATCAGGTTGTGTAAATACAGAACGTGCTGTTTCAATTGGAATAAGCACTCTTAGATCTTGATTATTTCCGAAGGTAGAACCTTTAGATTCCAAGATCCCAATTACCTGAAACTTAACTCCACGAATACTAATGGTCTTATTTATTGGATTGGTGTTTTTAAAAAGGCCTTCGGCAAAGTCGGCTCCAAGTACCGCAACTTTATTATTATTTTGAATATCAAAATAGTTGAATTCTCTACCTTCTTCTAATTCCAATCCAGAACTCACTAAGTAGTTTTCATTTACCCCCAAAACAGAAACTTCCGGATCTGTCTTTTCACTTTCAAATTTTACTTCAGCAGTAGAAGTTCCATTAAAGGAGATAGAGGTTAGGGTTTCAGGAAAAATAAAATTCTCCTTAAACGTACGCACTTCTCTGTAAGTTAGAATAGGATTTATTTTCTCTCTTTCCTCACCACCTTGTCTCTGAGTAGTAAATTCATAACGTTGCAAATTAAAGGTGTTTGCTCCCATCGAAGCAAAATCGCTGCTAATGGTGTTCTCTAATGCGCTTACAGCACTTAGAATTCCCACCAAAGCAGTTATACCAATTGCTATAATTAATACGGTGAGAATGGTTCTAAGAAGCTGACTTTTAATAGATTCAAAAGCAATTCTTACATTTTCCTTAAAGAGTTGAAACATAATTTGAGCTATCTAACACCAAGATTAGACTGAGAAGATATAGATATGTTACTTAAATTTTCAAAATTGTTTTGGTTCCCTTAAAAATTAAGATATTTGCATCTTAAAGAATTTTCTGAAAACGGTGATGAATATTGATAAGTGGGGATTTTTCGCAGATCATTATTTCATCTTTTTAAAAGCATTGCAAAACTAAATTATGGCTCAAAAACCATCTATTCCAAAAGGGACCAGAGATTTTTCTCCTATAGAAGTTGCCAAGCGCAACTTTATAATGAATACGATTAAGGCACAATTTGAAAAATTTGGATTTCAGCCTATAGAAACTCCAAGTTTTGAAAATTCAGATACTTTAATGGGGAAATATGGAGAAGAAGGAGATAGATTGATATTTAAGATCTTGAACTCTGGAGATTACCTTAATAAAGCAGATCGAGAAGCTTATAAAAACGCGGATAGTTTAAAGTTAACCGCATCTATTAGTGAAAAAGCTTTAAGATACGATCTAACCGTTCCTTTTGCCAGATACGTAGTTCAACATCAAAGTGAGGTAGAGTTTCCTTTTAAGCGCTACCAGGTACAACCAGTATGGAGAGCAGATAGACCACAGAAAGGTCGGTTTAGAGAGTTCTTTCAGTGTGATGCAGATGTGGTTGGGAGTAACAGCCTTTGGCAGGAAGTAGAATTTGTGCAGTTATATGATGAAGTTTTTACTGCGCTAAATTTAAATGGAGTTACCATAAAGATTAATAATAGAAAAGTCTTATCAGGTTTTGCTGAAGTTATTGGCGAACAAGATAGATTAATAGATTTTACAGTTGCCCTAGATAAATTAGATAAGATTGGAGAGGAAGGCGTTAAAAAAGAGATGCTTGAAAAAGGGATCTCTCTGGAAGCATTAAAGAACATTCAACCGATATTTGGATTGAAAGGAAATTTTGGGGAGAAGATTAAGGTGTTAAAAGATATTCTTTCTGGATCTGAAATAGGTTTAAAAGGAATTGAAGAGCTGGAATTTATCCAGAAAGTTATTTCCGAAATGCCATTGAAATCTGCGGTTCTGGATCTGGATGTTACTTTGGCTCGTGGATTAAATTATTATACTGGCGCTATTTTTGAAGTTGCACCTCCTGCAACAGTAAAAATGGGCTCTATTGGTGGTGGAGGTCGATACGACGATCTTACGGGCATCTTTGGACTTAAAGACATGAGTGGGGTGGGGATCTCTTTTGGATTAGACCGAATTTATTTAGTCCTTGAGGAACTCGATCTTTTTCCTACCGCAGTTTCAGCAAACACCAAGGTGCTATTTATAAACTTTGGAGATAAGGAAGCGCTTTATGGTTTAAAAGCGGTTCAAAAATTGCGTGAGGCTGGCATTGCTGCAGAGATCTATCCGGATGCTGCTAAGATGAAGAAGCAAATGAACTATGCTAACCGAAGAGAAATACCATATGTTGTGCTTGCAGGTGAAGAAGAAATGAATAATGAAGTATATGGATTAAAAAATATGGCCACAGGAGATCAAGATAAAATAGGGCTTCAAATAATGATAGAAAAACTAAAATAACTATTATCAGTTTTAAGAAATGAGAAGGTCCTGAATAATTTTATTCAGGACCTTTTTTATTTATATAATAAAGTTACAATCCCTGTTGTTCCATTATTTCTTTTTGTAATTCCATGATACCTTCAGTTCCTCCGTTAAATATAAAAAAGAGGATAATGGTAATTAGAAATACTGCGCTTAAAACCAATCCTATAATAGCAAGAATTCTCCCGATCTTTACATTCTGATACCCATAATACATTTCGGGATTAGCATTGTAAATAGCCATGGCCTTGTTAGATATAACGATTGTGATTATTCCAAAGACTACTCCTAAAATTCCGTAGCAACAACAGCCTACTAAAGAAAGAATTCCAAAAACTAAAATAAGTGTTGCATTAGGTACTTCTTGTTTGTTTAATTCCATAAAGAGAAAAGTTTTAAAGGTTGGTTTTAGATGAATAGATAATACATTTTTATTAAATAACTTAAAAGTAGTACTGTTGCAGTTAGCAAAATGAGTCCTATTTTTATATAATAATCATATTTAAAATTAAAAAAGAGATTTGTAATCACAAACGCTAGAAGAATAAGAATAGGATAGATTGCTGGAAACATAAACCATGCTCCATGAAAATCTCCCCTAAGTAATAGTAAAACAGCTCGCTGCCCTCCACAACCGTAACATTCTATTCCGAAAAGTTGCTTATTTAAGCAGGGAAGTAAAAGGTCTTCCATTAAATAAAATAATTTAATTTGAAATTATTACTTTTTTAGAAATTACAGCAGCATTTAGGTTGGTTATTTTTATAATATAAAGTCCTTTACTTAATCTTCGGGTTGGAAATTCATGAAGCTGTTCGTTGGTGATGTTTTTCTTTTCTGCTATTTTCTTTCCCAGCGCATCATAAAGTGTAATATTAACTGGGGTATTTCTTACGGGAATCCTTACTTCTAGAACAGCATCTGGATTGTTCTGGAAGATATTATAATTGTTAATGTCTTTAACGATCTCCCAATTAACAAATAAAAATTCTTTGTTCGTATAAGTTAGTTTAAATCTTTCCAAATATTCTCCAGCCTCTAATCCCAATTTTGGTGACGTGTTTTTTAAGTTATAATAGATCCCGGTAACTTTATCAAAAAGGAAAACATCTGCATTAATATTTTTTATCTCAGCTATTTCAAAAGTTACTTCTGAAGCTTCAGTTAGAAGAATATAAAGTGGGATCTCTTCCAACTCATCAAAAGGCCGAACGTTGATCAAATAATTATCTTCTTCCATATACCATCCGGCATCTGAGCTTAAATATTCAGGGTTAATCGCATCTCTGGCATGATCTATCCCTACAGTAGCTGCATCTTGTAACACCAACAAAATCTGTCGGACATATTTATCATGGAAGCCAATGTTTAATCGCAATAATGGATAATCTTCATTGACAGATGCTTTCTTCTTTTTTCCTTTAGATTTAAATTGAGATAGAATTAGGTCTTCTTTTATATAACTTCGATATTCATTTTTAAAATTGATCACACCATCCTTACTTCCAATTACAATAAATCCCTGAGCTATTGGGGAATACCTTCTGGCATAATAATTTCCAGTTACTCCAGAATTAGAAATTGTATTCCCATAACCATCATATTTATTAAATACTGCCGGCACATATCCGTAAATACCAGCTCCGGGAGAATAAGCACCGTATCCACCCTCATACTCTTTTAGAAAATGAGAACCTGTACTTTTTGAATCCCAGAAATAAGCAATTCCTGTGGTGTTGGTATTTTCGAAAAGGAAATAATTTAGGTCGAGGGCAGAGGGGTATGGATTTCCTATCAATTTGCTATCACCTTCTTTTATATCTAACGAATAATTGCCAGAATTGGGTCTACCTCTAAAATCGTATCGCTGATTGTCTCCCGGATTATTAACTATTCCATAAATAATTACGTTTAAATTTGTTCCTGAAACTCCTTTCATTGTAAAGCCCTCTCCCGGTTTCACTTTAAATCTATCCCCAACATATTCCCAATCTGAATATTCGGTACCAGATAACTTATAAATCCATTTATTGGATATTTTTAGTGGGTTTGAAGTGCCGTTATGTTCGGAGGTTATAATTGCAGCGATACTTTGAGTCTTTTCCAGAGGATCAAATAAAATAGAACCGAAGGAGGAATTTGGATTTGGGTCTATTACCGGTGCGCTCCAATAATTATACGTGAAGTTTGTTGCAACACCTTCCTGGAAGACTGAAATTTTTCCATCTCCAGCATTTATCGAGTTACTGTTTCCTTGAAGGAGTTGACTTTGATCACGAAGAAAGATATTTGGCGCAGCGTTAGATCCGCTGTTAGCAATTAGGTTTATCTCTTTTTCAACAAATAGCATTCTATCAACCACATAGATATATGAATTGTGATTGCTGCTTGGTTTAATTACCAATTGAGAAAATCCTATATGCGGCAATAATAAAATTGCTATAATGTATATTTGCTTCATAAAGCATTCAATTTCCTTAAAAATAAGACATTAATTTTTATAAAAGTGACGTTTTTAATTTTTTAAGTGTTACAAATCAGCAGTTTATGAATAAAAAATACGGCCAGCTTATCAATACTTTTTTAATAATTGTTGGTGGTGGAATGCTCATCTACTCCATAACCGGGGAAGAAAGAAACAAATATTTACAGATTATTGGATTAGTTGTAATTATGTTCGGCTTATATAGAGCATCAAATTTTTGGGTAGAGAATAAGGAAGATGAAGAAGATCCTACAGATCAAGAAAATAGTTAGATATGAATTTTGAAGTGAATGATAAGGTAGAAGTTTTAGATGATGCGCTTCAAGGAAGGGTTGTCAAAATAGATGGCAATTCAGTATACATCGAAACAACTGAGGGTTTTCTATTAAATTTTGATCCTTCAGAACTGGTTAAAATTGAAGAAGAACAGAGTAGAATGATCGCTTCTCAAAACGTTTCTTTTGAAGAAGTTATCAAGGAGAAGCAACCTGAAAAAAGATCTAAATCTTTAAAAGTGAAACCCAAAGAGCGAAATGCGCCGCCAATGGAAGTAGATCTTCATATAGAAAAACTTGTAAATTCCTTTGGAGGAATGAGCAACTATGAAATTCTTAACCTGCAATTAGAAACAGCTAAACGGCAAATTGAATTTGCGGTGCGCAAAAGATTACCCAAAATAGTTTTTATTCACGGGGTAGGAGAAGGAGTTTTAAAAGCAGAACTGGATTACTTGTTGAGCCGATATGATAATCTCAAGTTTTACGATGCCAATTTCCAGAAATATGGAGTTGGTGCCACAGAGGTATATATCTTTCAGAATTCCTAATTTTCTTCTGGAGTAGTATTATTTGATGGAATAACTATTTTTACAGTATTAGATAAAAACTCTCCAAATTCATAAGAACTAAAAGAGATCTCTTCACCACTTCCATCCTGATTCTGAAGTTTTAAATTTTGAATAGTGATAAAAGATCTATATTTTGTATCTATCTTATTTTGAATAGTTGCGGTAACCTCACTTAAAGCATTTGTTTTGGTTCTATCTAAATAAAAAGCTAGTTCATTTTCGATATTTTCGGCGTCTGTAGGTAGTTGATCTGCCTCTTGAACTTCAAATTTGGTTAATTTACCATCACCATCATCATCGTCGTCTAAATAATTTGGTATTCCATCTTGATCGGTATCACGATCCCCAGCTGCATTTACTTCATCGCCACTCCCATTAGTGATTTCAACTTTAGTTAGCACATTATCCCCATCATCATCAATGTCGTTTATGTTTAATATTCCATCGTCATCGGTATCACCAGGCTCCTCCTCATTGTTTGGTACACCATCTCCATCTGTATCTGTTTCATTTGCAGTTGCAGTCTCGGTAGTGATTACTACGGTTCCGCCAACACTAATAAATTCTTGGATAACTTTTGGGGTACTTGGCGGTAGGGAATTACAAAAATAATCACTGGTAATTGTACCGTCGTAAACGCGATAGTTTATTTTATTTATGTTGTCCAGATCAAAACGAATCACATTTTCTATATTAGTAGTTAAAATACTAGCCGAATCGCTAATTGCTGTATTATTAGTGACTAGTGATATAGATTCAAAAACATTCTCTGTATTAATTTTAAAAAAGACCTTGGGTCTGCCATTTTTGCCGCAACTTTTAATACTTGCATCTTCAAATTCGAAATTATTTATAATAATATCTCCATCATTACAAGAGGAAAAAACAATTAATAAAAAAGTTATATAAAAAATGTTGCGCATTGTTTTTGTTTTCAACAAAAATAAAGCATTAGTATTTTATAGCAGAGCATCCTTAAAACAATTTTATTTCTTTTATTTTTGTGCTCCATGAGAAAAGTATATTTAGATAGTGCAGCAACCACGCAAATGCGTGACGAAGTTATAGATAAAATAACAAGTGTAATGAGAGATTTTTACGGAAATCCTTCTTCTACACATAGTTATGGAAGGTCATCTAAATCTTTAATTGAGAATGCAAGAAAATCGATTGCCAATCAACTTAATGTTTCTGCTGCTGAAATTATCTTTACTTCTGGCGGAACCGAAGCCGATAACTTAGCCCTCAATTCGGCTGTTAGAGATCTTGGAGTAAAAAGAATTATCACTTCTAAAATAGAACATCATGCCGTTCTTTATACGGTTAATCAATTAGAAGAATGTTACAATGTTGAAGTTTCCTATGTAAATCTGGATGAAAATGGACAAGTAGATCTTGATCATCTAGAGCAATTATTAGCAGAAGGAAAGCTTAAAACTTTGGTGAGTCTTATGCACGTGAACAACGAGATAGGGAATTTGCTAGATATTAATAAAGTTGGGCAATTATGTAAGGCCAATCAGGCTTTATTTCATTGTGATGCAGTACAATCTATCGGACATTATGAGTTGGATCTTCAAAAAACTTCAGTAGATTTTACAGCAGTTAGCGCTCATAAATTTCACGGACCGAAAGGAGTTGGTTTTGCATTTATAAGAAAGAATAGCGGCTTAAAACCTTTGATATTTGGAGGAGAGCAGGAGCGAGGCAATCGTGCTGGAACCGAGAGTGTACATAATATTGTGGGTCTTGAGGAAGCTTTTAAACTTGCTTATGCCAATCTTGATGAGGAAAGAAAGTATATCACCTCTCTTAAAACTTATTTTATAGAACAATTGGAAGAAAAGATTCCGGGAGTTAAATTTAATGGGAACTGCCGAGATACAACTAAAAGCACCTATACTTTGGTGAACATTTGTTTGCCTATTACTGCTGAAAAAGCTTTGATGCTGTTGTTTCAATTAGATCTTAAAGGTATCGCTTGCTCTAAAGGATCTGCTTGCCAAAGTGGAAGTGACAAGGGTTCTCATGTACTATCAGCCTTTCTTTCCGAAGAAGATATGAAAAAGCCTTCTTTGCGATTCTCTTTTTCAAGATATAACACCAAAGAAGACTTGGATTATGTGATCGATACCTTAACCGAATTTATAGATGCTTAAAATATCCTTTACTTTTTAAAGAAAGTGGCCTCATAAGTCTTAGCGTTTCCAACATTATCTGTTACAATCAGTTTTAAATGATTTTCCGTTTCGGTTAAAACTGCATCGCTAAAGTTATGAGTTAAGGTGTTATTCTTATACTCATATTCCATAAGAATGAATTTACCATTTACCGTTGCCCGGTAACTATTTATTCCAGAAAGATCGTCTGTAATTCTAAGTTTTATATCCTCATTGCTCGAGATCCATTGGCCATCCTTAAAATTGACTGGAGATATGGAAGGTGGCTTAATATCTGCCACCAAAGTATAATCGCCAAAAGTGCGAATGCCCGTTGTAAACCGATCTCCTTTTTTTGTGGTGTTATTATAACTAGGTCTTCCGCGGTATCCTAGACGAGCTATAAACATTTTCTCTTTATCCTCTGCACTATATTTGCTAACATCAAAACCTAGAGTAATATTAGTATGAATTGGTGTATTATCCTTGTGAAAATAAATGGTATCTCCTTTAAAAGAAACGTCTAAATAAGTATCTTCATAAAGGCTTCCCTTGGGGATATAAATATCAATGCCATTTTCTTCTATATTAAAAGCATTATTGGCATTTACAAAATAATTAGTCTCAGTAATTGGTTTGGAGGGCTTCATGCTTATTTGCTTCCCTTTAATTGGTACTCTTATAATGCGCTCATTTCCTGCATAATCCTTCACATTTACAGTATACATGTAGGATAAGCTATCTTGAATGTTAAGAATACCATTATCTACTGCATCTTTATAAACACTTAAAGGGTTTCTTGGTAAAACGTATAATCTTGTAATTCGAGAGTTATTATTGCTGAAATACTCATAATCTATAAGTTGATTTAGATTTCTAGTTTCATCAAAAGAAAAACGATCGAAGTTCAGCTGAAGAACAGGATCTCCATTCAGATTAGCGTCAATTTGATAGATCCCATTGTTATTAGCTGCGCCATCTAATTTATCTGTAGTGTTCACACCAAAAGCGATCTCGCCACAAGCATTTAACTCATCTGCTTTAAAAGAGCCATCTTTTAGTGGAATAAGTTTCACTCTTTGTCTTTCTCCAGAACCATTAACATGGGCTTCTTCTCCAATGGGATAAACCCACATACTATGGATTGTTGGAGCTTGAGTATCTTTTACGCTTATTCCAAATAGATTTGGGTTCATAGGACGCTGTAAACCGTCTCTTATTTCAAAATGTAAGTGTGGGCCACCGCTTCCGCCAGTATTTCCGCTAAACGCTACAAGATCGCCTACATTCACTTTAAGTTCATCGGCTTTAGGAAAAAGTTCAATTTCGTAAGTTTCCTGAGCATATTGCAGTTTCTTTATATAAGCTTCAATTTCTGGAGAGAATTTTTTTAAATGGCCATATACGGTTGTATAACCGTTTGGATGCTGAATGTAAAGGGCTTTTCCATAGCCATAATGTTGAATGTTTATTCTGGAAATATAACCATTTCCAGCTGCTAGAACAGGCAGTCCTTCTCTTTGCTGGGTTTTTATATCCATACCGCTATGAAAATGGTTGGAGCGAAGTTCTCCAAAGGTTCCGGCTAGAACTATATCTACATTCAACGGATTTTTAAAAAAATCTGTTGGGATATTGGATTGTGCAAATATAACAGTTGTAAAAAGGGATAATGCGATGCTAAGGACCTTCTTCATGCTCATATAAAACTTCAATTTTAAGGGGTTATAAATATAAATAAACTTTAAGAACTAATTAATGCTTTGGTATATTGTAACTTAGACTAATTTTAAAGGAAATTGAAAATAGATTTAAAAGTATTGGGAAATTTCAAGCGGTATGTTAACTTTGTGAATATAAGTAGCACGTTGAGCTTTTATGAGTGATTTAACGGAAATAGTTGATAACCTTGAAAATAGGATTAGCAAATTGCTTCATAAATATGAGGTGGTAAAACAATCGCAACTTTCTTTTCAAGAAGAATTAGAAACTTTAAAACTGGAAAATGAAAGACTAACCGAAGAGGTTAAAAATTCAGAGAACCGGATCCAGACTCTAAAAGCCGCCAACGCGATGCTAGGCAGTAATGATTACAAGAAAGAGACCAAGCTCAAAATAAACGGTTTAATACGGGAAATTGATCAATGTATTGTTCAACTTTCAGAATAAATTTATAAATGTCCGAAAAGCTTAAAATAAAGATATCTATTGCAGATAGAGTATACCCACTTACCATCGAGGCTGAGCAGGAAGAGGGATTACGAAAAGCAGCAAAGAAGATTGAAGCTATGATTAAGCAATTTGAGCAAAGTTATGCTGTAAGGGATAAGCAGGATGTATTAGCAATGTGTGCTTTGCAATTTGCAGCCCAAACAGAGCAAAAAAGTATAGATAATTCTAGCGAAGTACAGCTGGTAGAAGATAAATTAAAATCGCTTAATAATCTTCTTCAAGAGCACTTAGCTAATTAGTTCTTTCTAGATACAATAAGGTTTACTGCCTGTATTAGTGATAAATTTGATAAACTCAACACGATTTCTTTAAAAAGGGTGAGTTTTAGTTGTAAAAGCGTGCCGTCTTAGAGCGGATACTTGATCAGCTTGTTAGCCCTATACTTATTTTAAGGAGTTTATACAAAACTTGATCTAGTACAGGCTTTTTTATACAATTAAATTAAATATATGGAATCAATAATTATGATAATAGTTGCCGTGATAGTTGGACTTGCAATTGGTTTTGCAATAGCCAAATATCTCGAGAAAACAAATGCTTCAAAAATAGTAAAGGGAGCTAAAAAGAGTGCTGCAACTATATTAAGAGAAGCAAAGACGGAAGCCGAGAATATTAAAAAAGATAAAATTCTACAGGCAAAGGAAAAATTTATAGAACTTAAATCTGAACATGAAAAGGTGATCTTATCCAGAGATAAGAAAATTCAGGATTCTGAAAAAAGAGCTCGTGATAAGGAATCTCAACTTTCAAGTGAACTTGCCAAGAATAAGAACTTGAACAAGGACTTGGAAGATAAAATGCTGGATTATGAACACCGAAATGATTATTTAGAAAAGAAAAAGCAAGATATAGATAAATTACACCATAGTCAAATTCAGCAATTGGAAGTAATATCTGGTCTTTCTGCACAGGATGCAAAAGCACAACTTACCGAAACTTTAAGAGATACCGCTAAGGCTGATGCCATGGCGATGATCCAAGACACTATTGAAGAGGCAAAATTAACAGCACAACAAGAAGCTAAGAAGATCATTATTACCACCATCCAAAGAATTGGTACAGAGGAAGCGATAGAGAATTGTGTTTCTGTATTTAATTTAGAAAGTGACGATGTAAAAGGTAGAATTATTGGTAGAGAAGGTAGGAATATTAGAGCGCTAGAGGCGGCAACGGGAGTAGAGATCATTGTAGATGATACTCCTGAAGCAATTATCCTTTCTTGTTTTGATACCGTTAGAAGAGAGATAGCGCGTTTATCGCTTCACAAATTGGTTACTGACGGTAGAATTCACCCTGCTAGAATTGAAGAAGTGGTGAAGAAGACCAAAAAGATGATCGATGAGGAAATTATCGATATAGGAAAACGTACTGTTATAGATCTAGGTATCCACGGATTGCATCCAGAATTGATCAAGATAGTAGGGAGAATGAAATATCGTTCTTCTTACGGGCAAAATTTATTGCATCACTCTAGAGAAGTGGCTAAGTTATGTGGAGTAATGGCCTCAGAGCTTGGTTTAAATCCAAAACTAGCAAAACGTGCCGGATTGCTTCATGATATCGGAAAAGTTCCAGATACAGAGACTGAGGTGCCGCATGCGATACTGGGAATGCAATGGGCAGAGAAATATGGTGAAAAGCCAGAAGTGTGTAACGCTATTGGAGCTCACCACGATGAAATTGAAATGAATTCTTTATTATCTCCTATCGTTCAGGTTTGTGATGCTATAAGTGGTGCGCGTCCTGGAGCAAGAAGACAAGTATTAGATTCTTATATACAACGTTTAAAAGATCTTGAGGAAATTGCTTTTGGTTTTGGCGGAGTTAAGAAAGCCTATGCAATTCAGGCTGGTAGAGAATTAAGGGTCATAGTGGAAAGTGATAAAGTGACAGATGATAAAGCATCTAATCTTTCTTTCGAGATCTCTCAAAAGATCCAAACAGATATGACCTATCCAGGACAAGTAAAGGTTACTGTTATTAGAGAAACACGAGCAGTGAATATTGCTAAATAAGTTCAAAGTATACATAAACAAAAAGATCCCGCAATCGCGGGATCTTTTTGTTTATGTATGTTAGATCTTCATCTACTTTTCATCATAAATATCGTTGTAAGAATTTCCTTTGGTTACAAAGAATTCTCCGGTAACATATCTAAAATGTTCATCTAAAGAAGCAATTTCTTTAAGATCTTCTTCATTCAATTTTACTCCGGTACTTTCTAAATTCTCTATAATTCTACCTTCATTGGTAGATTTTGGTATCACGGCCGTTCCTCGTAAGGTATTCCAGTTAATTATTATCTGCGCAGGGGATGCTCCATGCTTCTTGGCAATTTTATTAATAGTTTTGTTTTCCAATAAGGATGGTTCATTCTCTGCTTTCATGTCAGCCGTTCTATCACCGCTGCCTAAGGGAGAATAGGCAGTTAAATGGATATCATTCTTACTACAGAATTCAATCAATTTATCCTGTTGTAAATAGGGATGAAGTTCTACCTGATCTACTTCCGGACCTTCTTTGGTTTCGGATAAAAGATCCTCTAACTTTTTAGCGCTAAAATTAGAAACTCCCACATGTTTAGAAAGTCCTTTTTCTTTAGCTTCAAGCATTTTATTCCAAGTCTCTATGATTGGTGCTTCTTCTAAAGACAAGAAATCTTCATCCTTTTCAGGAAAAGCTACATTAGGTTCAAATGCAACTGGCCAGTGAATTAGGTATAGATCCAAATAATCCAGTTGTAGGTCTTTTAGTGTAGTTTTTAATGCTGGGATCACATCTTCAGATTTATGTGCATTGTTCCAAAGTTTAGATGTGATCCAAAGATCTTCCCTCTTAACTTTTCCTTCTTTTAAGACTTCAGCTAAAGCTTCCCCTATTTCTGCTTCATTACCATAAACTGCAGCACAATCTATATGTCTGTATCCATTTTCTATAGCTATTTTAACCGCCTTTCCTACTTCTCCTTTATCAGATTTCCAAGTTCCTAATCCAATAGCAGGCATCTCATCCCCATTTTTAAATTTTAAATGTTTCATCTTTTAAATTTTCATGAAGTTAGTCAGCAATTAGCTCATTAAAAAATTATTGGAGCGCTTTAGCAAAACATTAATAATTGCTGCGTGGATGAAAGGTGTTTATCACCTTTTTTAGTTGACTTTTATCCACATGCATATAGATTTCTGTAGTGGTAATGCTTTCATGACCTAACATGAGCTGTATCGCTCTCAGATCGGCGCCATTTTCTAAAAGATGAGTAGCAAAGGAATGCCTGAAGGTATGCGGACTTATTTTTTTCTGAACATTGGCTTGTTTACCAAGGTTCCTAACGATGGTAAAGATCATTGCCCGAGTTAATGAATTTCCGCGTCTATTGAGAAATACTACATCTGTAGATTTTGGTCGAATAGGTCCTTGAGCTCTTGAATTATCTATATATTCTGTTATGTATTTTTCAGTTATTCCACTCACGGGTACAAAGCGTTGCTTATCACCCTTACCTGTTACCTTGATGAAACCTTCTTTGAAGAATAGGTCTGAAAGTTTAAGATCTAACAATTCGGAAACGCGAAGTCCGCAGCCATATAAAGTTTCCATTATTGCGCGATTTCTTTCGCCCTGTGCCGAAGTAAGATCTATTTGAAAGATCATTTTATCAATCTCTGCTAAAGAAAGAACGTCTGGAAGTTTCCTTCCAATTTTTGGAGACTCAATTATTTCCATAGGATTGTGCTCTCGGTACTCTTCAAAGATCAAATAGTTAAAAAAACTTTTTAATCCTGAAATCAATCTTGACTGAGATCTAGAATTTAAAGATTTAGCAACTTCATAAATAAATTGTTGAAGGATCTCGGCCGAAACCTTAATAGGAGAAATTGCAATTGAATTCTCTTGTAAATAGTTAATAAGTTTTTGAATATCCAGACAATAATTTAGGACTGAATTTTCGGATAGCCCTCTCTCAAGAAGCAAATAGGTCTTATAGTCTGCTAATGCTTGGTTCCAGGTCATTCTAAAGGTTATTAACAAAAATTGGTGTTACAATTGGCAATACTTTAGGCTTGCATAACACTTTCTTAACAAATGTAGGATTAATTTTGCTTGTGAACTTAAAATAGAAACAAATGAAAAAGTCAGTTTTATTAATAGCGATTGCTCTTGTAAGTTTTTACAATGTAAATGCACAAGAGTATGTAATGTTTGGAGTAAAGGGAGGAATTAATTCCAGTACTTTTAATGGGGATGGTTTTGGAAATTTTGATAATCCAAATTCTAGAACATCCTTTAACTTAGGGCTTTTAGCTGAAATTCCAATTTCAGATAAATTCTCTGTACAACCTGAAGTTTTATATTCTGGACAAGGTTATGATGTTGCAAGTAGAAATGATGCAAATGATGTAGAATATCAATTAGATTATATTAACGTGCCAGTTTTAGCGAAATTTTACTTGATCGATGGCCTTTCTTTAGAGGCTGGTCCACAGATTGGATTTCTTGTAAATAGTGAAATAGACAGCAATCCAAGTCAAGATAGCGGCGATGTTCCTTTAAATGAAGATCAATTCAATAAAGTTGATCTTAGTTTAGGATTGGGTGCTTCTTATAAGTTTAGAGGCGGGTTTTTTGTAAACGCTAGATATAACTATGGTTTATCTGATGTTTATGACGACTCTTATTCTAGTTTATTTAATAACAGTGATGTTAAGCATTCTGTTTTACAAGGAGGGATTGGATTTCTATTCTAGAAATAATTTTTAGATAAATATTAAAAGCGGTCCTTAATCAGGCCGCTTTTTTTTTGTTGTCTTTCCATTTTTAATTGAAATGCTTGATTTTTATAGTATTTTTAATCATTCTTTAAATTGGAGCCTCATGTTTAGAACATTTTTTTTAATCTTTATATTTTTCATTTCTACTGCATCTTTAAGTGCGCAGTATAGAAGGAACAAAGATACCAAACCTGGTTTTTTGGCAGGTTTTGTTTATGCCAAGGTAGATGGTGTAAACACCGAAACCAATTATGAAGATTATGGGGCAGGTGGTTATGCAGGTGCCTTTGTAGATATTTACATATCCGATAACTTTCATTTACAACCTGCAGCTAATTTTGGTTTTGTAAATGATTATAGCATTTTATATTTTCCTTTAATGCTGAAATATTTAATAGGAGATCGTGGTTTCAATGTACAGGCAGGACCACAAGTAACCTATTTATTAGGTGCAAATGATGAAACCAAAGATCAATTTGGTTGGGAAGTTGGTGCAGGCTTAGGAATGGATATTACCAAATCTATATTTATACAAGGTAGATACACCTATGAGGTTAGTAGAAGGAAAGTAGATGATTTTCTAAATCAACCTAATCAAGATTTTAAATTTAATAATATAATGATTGGGATTGGGTATAGGTTAAGTCCTGTAGATCGACTTTAATCTTTTATAAATCCTCTTATCTAGATTTTATGAAATTAATAATTATAAATGGCCCTAATCTAAATCTTCTGGGTACTCGGGAACCTAAAACCTACGGAAATACATGTTTCGACGATTATTTTTCGAAACTTCAATTTCAGTTTAGAGAGGTAGAATTGTCGCATTTTCAAAGTAATATTGAAGGAGAAATTATAGATGAAATTCAAAAGGCAGACAAGAATTTTGATGGGATCATTTTAAATGCAGCGGCATACACTCATACCTCTATAGGGATAGGGGATGCAATAAAAGCAATAGGAATACCAGTGGTAGAAGTTCATATTTCCAATACTTTTTCCAGAGAAAAATTCAGACATAAGTCGTTTCTCTCTGCACATGCAAAAGGAGTGATCTTAGGTTTTGGACTTCAGAGTTACGATTTAGCGATTTCCAGCTTCATAAAAAAATAGCATTCATGTTCAAAACCTATTTGAATTGGAGTTGTGGAAAGGATGCGGCCTTTGCATTATATCTCCTTCAAAATAACAAGGATTATAATTTAGAAAAACTAGTGACTACGGTTAATTCTGAAGTAGATAGAGTTTCCATGCATGGCTTAAGAACAGAATTATTGATCCAGCAAGCCCAAAGTTTGGAAATTCCACTACAACTTATAGAATTAAACGGAACGGTTTCTATGGAGGAGTACAATGCTGTTATGAAAGAAAATGTTAACCAATTGGTTGCTCAAGGTTTTACACACAGTGTTTTTGGGGATATATTTTTAGAAGATCTCAAAAGGTATCGAGAAGAGGAGTTGAGTTCTATAGGAATTATGCCAGTTTTCCCGCTATGGAAAAAGAATACAAAGAAATTAATTATCGAATTTATTGAACTTGGATTTAAGGCCATTACTGTTTGTGTAAATGCAAAAGCACTAGATAAATCTTTTTGTGGTAGAGAGGTAGATAAGAAATTCATAGAGAGTTTGCCAGATATGGTGGATCCCTGTGGAGAAAACGGAGAATTTCACACTTTTGTTTATGATGGTCCAAATTTTAAACAACCAATAGCTTTTGATATTGGTGAAATTATAGAAAGAAAATATACCCCATCAAAAACTGAAAAGGATTGCTTTAAAAACAAGCCGAAAGCATGGGATACGGTTTTTTGGTATTGTGATCTAATTCCAAAATAAAATAATAAAAAAAGCTCTGAGAATTCTCAGAGCTTTTTTTATGAAAAATTAATTTATTCTTATAAATGGATCACCTCGTCATAAGCAGCAGCAACAGCTTCCATCACTGCTTCACTCATAGTTGGGTGTGGATGAATAGCCTTTAATACTTCGTGGCCTGTAGTTTCTAATTTTCTTCCAAGAACTGCTTCTGCGATCATATCTGTAACTCCTGCACCAATCATATGGCATCCTAACCATTCTCCGTATTTAGCGTCGAAGATCACTTTTACAAAACCATCTGGAGTTCCAGCGGCCTTTGCTTTTCCTGATGCTGAAAAAGGGAATTTCCCAACTTTAAGTTCGTAACCTGCTTCTTTTGCTTGCTTCTCTGTCATTCCAACTGACGCGATCTCTGGTGTTGCATAGGTACAACCAGGGATATTTCCATAATCGATAGCTTCAACATGCACTCCTGCAATTTTTTCCACACAAGTAATTCCTTCTGCAGATGCAACATGCGCAAGCGCTGGTCCTGCAACCACATCTCCAATTGCATAGATACCGCTAACGTTGGTCTGATACCATTCATTAACAACTATCTTATCTTTATCTGTTTTAATGCCCAATTCTTCAAGTCCAATGTTTTCAATATTAGTTTTAATACCAACTGCTGAAAGTACAATATCGGCCTCTAAAGTTTCTTCGCCTTTTTTGGTCTTTACCTTAGCTTTAATTGTTTTTCCTGTAGTATCTACACTCTCTACAGAAGAATTAGTCATCACCTTAATTCCAGCTTTTTTCACGCTACGTTCAAATTGCTTAGAAATATCCTCGTCCTCTAAAGGAACAAGATTAGGTAAGAATTCTACAATAGTCACATCTGTTCCCATTGCGTTGTAAAAATGTGCAAATTCTACTCCAATTGCTCCAGAGCCAACCACGATCATAGATTTAGGTTGTTCTTTTAAAGTCATTGCTTCTCTGTAACCAATAACTTTTTTACCATCTTGCTTAAGATTAGGAAGTTCTCTAGATCTTGCACCAGTAGCTACTATAATGTGATCTGCTTCAACATCTTTGGTTTTATTGTCTTTATCTGTTACCTGGATTTTTTTTCCACCCTTCAGTTTACCAAAACCTTCTATAACATCAATTTTATTCTTTTTCATAAGGAACTGAACACCTTTGCTCATTCCATCTGCAATGTCTCTACTTCTTTTAACAACTTTACCAAAATCCTTATCTGCATTGTCTAGAGTAAGACCATATTCTTCTGCATGGTTTAAATATTCGAAAACCTGAGCACTTTTCAAAAGAGCTTTTGTTGGGATACAGCCCCAGTTTAGACAAACTCCACCAAGATTTTCCTTTTCAATAATGGCTGTTTTAAAACCAAGTTGTGAAGCACGAATGGCAGTAACATAACCTCCCGGACCACTCCCTAGCACAATGATATCGTATTTACTCATATTTCGAATTTTTTATGACAGTTTAAGAAGTTGCGAATTTAAGGAATATTAGCCTAAATTGAAAGAATTTGAAGAAGCCAAAATGGAAGTAAAATTTTTGAATAAAAAATTGGCTTTTTTTAATTGAAAAAGCCAATAGGATTTACTTATAATTTTTTACCTAAATTTATTTTATAACATCAGATTCTTTCATGTTCAAAGCTTTCATTACCTCTTTCATATCTGTAAGATCCAAATTAGATTGTTTTGTTTGAGCAAATGCTGCAGGAAGCACGATAATCCTGAATTTTTTATTTATTCTATAATCTGGACTTAAAGCTCCAAAATTCAATAAAGTTCCATTTGAATTTACTCCATCTAAAAAGATTAGTACATCTTCAAATGTATAATTAAAATTATACTGGATCGTTTTGTCTACTTCAAAATAGGTTTGAGGTATTGGAGTAAAAATTTCAATTGGAATTCCATTAGCGTCAGTTCCAGAATTACCCACTTTAAGGTAAACCAAAACAGCATCAGATTCGAATACCTCTACATCTAAATCATCAAATATTACGCTGAGAGTATAATCATTTTCGGCAGTAAAATCACCTGTTATGTCTATTGCGGTTCCAATAAATCCATTAACTCCAGAGGGTCCTTCTGGTCCCGGAGGGCCTGGAGGTCCTTCTACGCTATCGGTGCCGCAAGATGTAAGTGCTAAAAATGCACATATTAAAAGGGTAGATATTTTTCTCATGATTTCGAATTTTTAAGTTTGAGTTATGGTTTTTTATTAAAATCTATACTGGCAGAATTTACGCAAAATCGTTGTCCTGTGGACGAAGGCCCATCATCGAATACATGTCCTAAATGACTGCCGCAATTTGCGCAAAGGATCTCTGTTCTTATCATCCCAAAGGTTTTGTCTTGAACATATTCTATGCTTCCTTCTATGGCATCATCAAAGCTAGGCCAACCGCAATTGCTTTCAAATTTATTGTTGCTCTCAAACAACTTTACCTTGCAAGCGGCACATTGATATTCGCCATTATCGAAATGAAGATTGTATTTTCCAGTATGGGGAGCTTCGGTTCCTTTTTTTCTAAGAACTCTATACTGCTCATCAGAAAGTTCCTTTCTCCATTCCTCTTCAGTTTTCTCTACATTATACTTTTTCATATTTCTATTTTGTGTCTGGAATAAAATTCATAGCATCTCCATTTATACAATGTCTTTTTCCAGTAGTTTCACTTGGACCGTCGTTAAATAAATGTCCTAAATGTCCTCCACAGGTAGCACAATGAATTTCATCTCTTGTATATCCTAATTTAGAATCGGATCCCATAGCTATTCCACCTTCTATTGCTCTATCAAAACTTGGCCATCCAGTGCCACTATCAAATTTGTATTTGGTTTCGTAGAGTTTAGTTCCACAAGCAGCACAAACAAAAGTTCCAGGTTTTTTAATATCATTCAATTCGCTGGAGAATGGTCTTTCGGTTCCGGCTTCTCTAAGTATGTGATATTCTGCAGGAGTTAAAATTTCTTTCCACTCTGCATCTGTTTTACTTACCTTATAAGATTCCGCAGTTTGGGTGTTGGCTTTAGTTTCCTTTTTCTGAGCAGAACTATTGCAACTAACAGTAACAATGGCTAATAGTGCAAAAATTAAATTTTTCATATTTTTTATTTTAAAACTACAAAGATTATACCGCTATGAATGTTGTTATTTTGTTAATTACTTTAGAATCTCCTAATATTTTTCTGTGGCCCAATTTTTCTGTGAGCATAAGCTCACTGTTCTCCAGGGCATTGTCAATTTCTATTGCTGAACTTACATGAACATCAACATCATCTTCATCATGGATAACCAAGGTTGGAATTTTCACGTCTTCAGCAGAGATCGCTCCAGAATAATTATCCATGTCTTCTCCAAACTTAGAATCGAAATAAGATTTCATTTTACCTGCTACCTTATCATTTAGCTTCATATTCTTGGCAAAATCTTTTGTGATATGTGTAACACTATTGGCAGTACCAATGATTACTAATTTTTTAAGTTCAACTCCATCTTTTGCAGCCTTTAAAATAGACATGCCGCCAAGAGAATGACCTATAGCAGCATGAAAAGGTCCATATAACTGAACTATATAATGAATGCTTTGAATAAAGAAAGGCATCATACTGATCTTTCCAGGCGATTTGCCATGAGCTGGAGCATCAAAACTAAGCGTGCTGAATCCTTTTTGAACCAGTGCTTTTGCTATTACTGCCATTTGTGTTCCGGTACCGCTCCATCCATGGATCAATAAAACCTTCTTGGGAGAATTGCCATAGTGATACACCACAATATCTCTGTTTATGGAAGGAATGGTTATAGTCTCTTGAATGGAATTTTTATCCATTTCCTTTTCTCTTTCAGGTAGATTATATCTGTAAGGAGTAAGAAACAGTCTTGCGGCAAATCTACTTGCCATAAGAGGAGAAATTGCAGTTAAAATTTTTCCGGTATGCAACAAATATTTAGGAGCCAATAACACCTGTGCTGGTTTGGCTGGGATTTTTTTATTTATCATGAAGTGATTTAGAAATGGCAAGTTACTTAAAACCCAAAAAATTAGCACATCTTAAAGTATGTAATGTACTCCAATTAAATACTGGTATCATTTTTGAAAATCAATAATTGTTAAAGCAAACATAAACCTTCTTCTAAGAGGGGTGATGTTTTGTATTTTTATCAACTTAAAACCAAAAATCATGAGAATTAGAAATTTATTTATAGCATTTTTTGCTGTAGTGGTTATGGCAGGTTGTAAGACCAATCCATTTACCGGAGAACAGAATTTGAATTTTGTATCTAACGATCAAATCTTTCCAGCAGCTTTTGCTCAATACGATCAATTCCTATCTGAGAATAAGGTAGTAACCGGAACTGCAGAAGCAAGAATGGTGAAGAATGTTGGTCAAAAAATAGTTACAGCTTCAGAAAGATTTTTGAATGCAAATGGATATCAAGGTTATTTAAAAGACTTTGCATGGGAATTCAATTTGGTTCAAGATGAAGCAGTAAATGCTTGGGCTATGCCAGGAGGTAAAGTAGTGGCTTATACTGGTATTCTTCCTGTTGCTAAAGATGAAACTGGCTTGGCTGCTGTAATGGCGCATGAGGTTGCTCACGCATTGGCAGATCATGGAGCACAACGTATGAGTGCTGCACAATTACAACAATTAGGTGCGGTTGCCGGTAGCGTTGCTTTAAGCGGTAAAAGCCAACAAACACAACAAATTTTTGCGCAAGCTTATGGATTAGGTTCTACAGTGGGTGTAATGTTGCCTTTTAGTAGAAGTCATGAAACTGAAGCCGATAGAATAGGTTTAACTTTAATGGCAATTGCTGGTTACAATCCAGATGAAGCTGCAGACCTTTGGAGAAGAATGGCTGCTCAAAGCGATGGAAAAGCTCCACCAGAATTTTTAAGTACACACCCATCTTCTACAACAAGAATAAATAATCTTACGCAATGGGCTCCAGCTGCAAGAGCTGAAGCTGCGAAATATGGAGTTACCTCATTTAAATAAAAATGATAAAATAACTTTTTTAAAAGCTGCTCTTTATGAGCAGCTTTTTTTTTATTTTTAAAAAATGAAATATCCTCCTAAAGGAAGCAAAAAGTTATTAAATGCCTGGGCATTTTATGACTGGGCCAATTCTGTATATAGTTTGGTTATCGCTTCAGCTATCTTTCCAATATTTTATGGAGCAATAACCATAATTAAAGATGCCGATGGTAGAATTATAAAAGATACTGTTGAAATTTTTGGTTACAATATTAATAATGATTCATTGATTAGTTATGTAACTGCTTCAGCTTTTTTGGTGGTATCCATTTTTAGCCCTTTTCTTTCAGGAATTTCCGATTATGTTGGAAATAAAAAGTCGTTCCTTAAATTTTTCTGTTACTTGGGTTCACTCTCATGCATAGGTTTATTTTGGTTTAGCCTTGATTTTCTTTGGTTCGGATTGCTTTGTTACTTTTTTGCATTAATTGGATTTTGGTCAAGTTTGGTTTTTTATAACTCCTATCTTCCAGATATAGCTTTTCCCAAGCAACAGGATAAAATAAGTGCCAAAGGTTTTTCATTGGGTTATATAGGTAGTGTGATTCTTCTAATTATTTGCCTCATAATGATCATGAAATATGAATGGTTCGGATTTCAAGATGAAGGTTTTCCTACACGGTTTTCGTTCGTATTGACCGGAATATGGTGGATGGGTTTTAGTCAGTACACTTATAGGTACTTACCAAAGGGAAATAAAAAGCAAAAAATGACAAGGAACCTTTTATTCAATGGATTCCGGGAAATTAAGAAAATTTGGATAACTCTTAAAGATCAATTAACATTGAGACGCTATTTGGCGGCATTTTTCACCTATAGTATGGCAGTACAGACTATCATGTTAATAGCTACGTATTTTGGCATTGAAGAACTGGATTGGGGAGAACAGGATCCAACAACAGGACTAATTGTGAGTATTTTATTAATACAATTGGTTGCAGTTTTAGGAGCTACTTTAACTTCTAGAATTGCAATAAGAATAGGGAATATTAAAACCTTAATCTTCTTGAATATCTTTTGGATAGTGATCTGTATCTATGCGTATTTTATAATTACACCTCAGGAATTTTATATTGCAGCGGCCTCGGTTGGACTTATTATGGGAGGGATCCAAGCTTTATCCCGATCTACCTATTCTAAAATGCTTCCAGAGAACACTCTGGATACTGCTAGTTATTTTAGTTTTTATGATGTTTCAGAAAAAATTGGAATTGTAATAGGGATGCTTATGTATGGAGTTGTAGCTCAAATAACAGGAAGTGTTAGAAGTTCCATTTTATTTTTGATAGTTTTCTTTATTGGAGGAGTACTACTGTTGTTACGTGTGCCTAAAAAAACCGATGATCAGGTAAATGGCTAATTCCCTGTTCATCGGTTGAAATAAATTTTAATTTTACGTCTAATTCTTAGAAATAGCTCCAGAACCAGATGTTTTAAAGTCTTGTTTTTCTGGATTTCCGCGATAAGAGATGTCTCCAGATCCTGAAACTCTAGCTTTTAGAGATTGGGAGGCAGAGACGGAGATATCTCCAGAGCCCATAACGGCAGCATCTACATTTATAGCATTAAGATCGAAAGCCATAAAATCTCCAGATCCAGTTACTTTGCAATTCAAGATACTTGCAGCGCCTTTCAGCTTTACATCTCCAGAACCCGTTATTGAACCGCTAAGTTCCTTAACATCTAAGTTTAAAAGCACATCACCAGAGCCAACAACGCTCAACGTTAGTTCTTCAGTTTTTAAAACTCCAGAGTTATATAAATCTCCAGATCCTGTAAGTGAAAGATCTGAAATAGTTTCTACAGGAACAATTACCTTTATATCCATGTTTCTTGAAGGATCAAGAGAAATGCCTTCCTTTATCGAGATCCTCAATTTACCATCCGTTACTTCCGTAATAATATATTCCTGGAGATTGCTTTCTGCTTCCACTTTTAATGAACCTTCCTTACCGGAAATTATTTCTACATCTAAAGAGCCCACGAGCAGGACATTATCATAATCTGAAGTTTTTCGGGAATCGGTAACCATATTACCGTTTCCACTTACTTTTTTACTTCCCCACCATTGTGCGTTCATATTGGTAGAAGCTAAAAGGATGATACCGAATAAAATAATTGTTTTTTTCATGTTTTGTTGGTTTTTATTGATGAATTATTTTTTTTGAAATGTGATCTTAGCGTAACTGCTTTTGATGTTAATATTTGCCGAATTACTTGAGTTCATATAATATCCTGAGTAATTTTTTTGAGTAGATTCTTTACTTTGCTTCTGAATATTAAAATCTTCCAAACCATTTACACTTCCATAGGAAGATTCTACATCAAAACTGAATGCTTGATCTTGGGCATACCCAATTTTAACTCCAGCATAATCACTAGCTATTTTAATCGTTCTTGCACCTTTTACTACCTTTTCTATTTCTACATTTCCATAATCTACACCAAGATCTAAAGAATGGTGCACTTGCCCAATGCGAGTATTTAAATAATCTGCATTTCCTTCTATTTTCTTAACTTTATCTACAGTTAAACTTCCGTAATCACAGCTGAACTTTAAATATTCCACTTTACCAAATTTAGATTTTGAATAATCTGCATTTAGATCTACAAATCTTGCATCTTCAACTTCAAATTCAGAATAGTCTGCATTTATCACCGCATTTTTTACAGTTCCGATATGGCTATTTCTGGAATAATCTATATTGATGTAATTGCTTTCCCCTAAAAGTTCTCCTATATCAATACTTCCATAATCGCAATCGATCTTAGCATTTCCTTTAAGTTTATCTAAATAAATATTTCCGTAGTCATTTATAAGGTGAATATTGTTATTTACAGGTGTCTTTATGGTATAACTGATCTCCATATTTAAATTGTTACTATCTCCAAATAGCACATCCCACCATGATCGATTTTCTTTTTCTAAATAAGTCTTTGCAAATACTCCTTCTGCTGTTTGACTCATTTTTATGTTGATATCGTTCAGTTTTTCTTTTACTTTTCCTTCATCATTTCCGTTCACTTTAACAACCACATCTATCTCGATGCGATTCTCATTCCAGGTGGTGACATTTATGTTCCCGTAGCTGTTATCTATTTTTAGTAGATCATTAGCGGACACTTCGAATGATTTTGAGATCTTCTTTTCTTTGGTGTACTTACCAGATATGGTTTTTGGATTGATAGTTCCTCCCGAATTAGGAATAGCGGGGTACATCACAGCCATTAATAATATATTAAATAATAGTGCTTTCATGATCGTTATTTTTTAATTCTTTAATTTCTTCTATTTGGGTTGATACGTTATTTAGTAGATCTATGCGTTGCTGTAGATTAGATACCATGGCGAAAATCACCCTTTTATCCTTTCCGCTACTAGAAAGATCTTGCTTAAGCTTTTTATACTCTGTATCCAATCTTTCTAATTGTTTAAGAGCATCATTTACTATTATTTCCGTTTCTGGAGATTTAGCCAGATTCACTTTTTCTAATTCAGCTTTAATGGCTGTGGAGTAGAATTCTTGTGTCTCCTTCATCTCGGGAGAAATAGCTGCTAGATCTGTAGATTTATTATAAGCCTTTGTACTAAAAAAGCTTCCGGCAATTATAATTATAAAGACCAGACTTGCTGCTATAGCTAGCCAAGGAGACCAAAAACTTCTAAAGTTGTCTTTTGGTATCTCTTTTTGTTGAGCCTCTTCCTTTAATTTCGTTAAAAAACGTTCTTCATGACCTGTTCTAGGTTCTTCTATGTCGAACTCTTCTGTTGTAAAGAGGCTATATAATTCTTCATCTTTCATTTTCAGATAATTTACTTCTAAGTTGTTCTTTTGCTCGTGAAATGGTTGTTCTGCAATTTGCGGGTGTTAACTTTAAGATCTCGCAGATCTCATCATAATCAAATCCTTCAATTAAATGAAGCGTAAGGATTACTCTATAGTTTTCCTTCAGGGAATCAAACATTTTTAATATTTTTTGAACCTTGGAACTGGTGTTTTCTTCACTGATATCTATTCCATCCTCTTCGATTATTTCATTTTTAAATTCATCTTGATAGCTTACATGCAAGTACTTCGAGTTTTTATTATAAGCATTAATACTAATATTCACTACAATTTTCTTGATCCAAGCTCCCAAAGTAGATTTACCTTCGAAGGTGTGCATCTTAGAGAAGGCTTTAATAAATCCTTCTTGCATGATGTCTTCAGCTTCCGCTGGATCTTTTACGATCCTATAGGCGGTATTATACATCGCTTTATAGTATTTCTTATAAACTTCCAATTGCGCTCGTTGATCTTGCTTTTGGCAACGTGCAATTAATTCTTCGCTGTAAGTAATGGTTGGTGTCAAGAAATTTCTATTAAGCTTCTACTATAAAGATACCTTTGTTTTTAAATTGTTACAGTTTTGGAAAATAATATTCAAGAAAGACTGCTGGCATAACAATTGAAATACTTGTTGAAAATAATACCCACTATGCTAGATAGCAGTAGGATTAAACCTTTGCAGAAGATTTTGCGTAGTTATAAATAATAAACTGTTGTGACAGTTTGACCTAAATTAAGATATGGCTAAATCTAAACTATTAAATATTGACAGTTTGTCATTTCAAGGAATTGATGAAGATGCAGAGTTAATTCCATTAATGACCCCAGAAGATGAAGAAGAAATAAATAAAGAACAACTACCCGAAGTTCTACCAATTTTACCCTTAAGAAATACAGTATTATTTCCTGGAGTTGTAATACCTATAACCGCGGGGAGGGATACTTCCATCAAACTTATTAATGATGCTAATAGCGGAAACAAAGTTATTGGTGTTGTTGCTCAAAAGGATGAAGAGGTAGAGAATCCTGGTGTGAACGATATCTATAAAACTGGAGTGGTAGCTAGAATTCTACGGGTTCTAAAAATGCCCGATGGTAATACAACGGTGATCATACAAGGAAAAAAACGATTTAAAATAGAGGAAGTAACTGCTGAAAAGCCTTATATGACTGCCTCTGTATCGGAAGTTCCTGAAGTTCGCCCCGATTTAAAGAATGCTGAATTCTCTGCAATTATTGAATCTATTAAAGAACTTGCTTTGCAGATAATTAAGGGAAGTCCTAACATTCCTACTGAAGCTTCTTTTGCTATTAAGAATATAGAAAGTCCTTCGTTCTTGATAAATTTTGTGTCTTCTAACATGAACTTAAGTGTAGAGGAGAAACAAAAATTATTGAAGACCAATAACTTGAAGACAAGAGCATTGGAAACTCTAAAATTCATGAATGTAGAATACCAGAAACTGGAACTAAAAAATGTGATCCAGAGTAAGGTGCAAAGCGACATGAGCCAGCAACAACGTGAATATTTCTTACATCAGCAAATGAAAACCATTCAGGAGGAACTTGGAGGTGCTTCTAATGAAGATGAAATGGAAGAAATGCGCCATCGTGCATTAGATAAAAAATGGGACGAAAAGGTGAAGAAGCATTTTGATAAAGAACTTTCAAAAATGCAACGAATGAATCCTCAGGTAGCCGAGTATTCAATTCAGAGAAACTACTTGGACCTATTTCTTGATCTGCCTTGGGATGAATTCAGTAAAGATAAATTCGATCTTAAACGTGCAAAACGCATTTTGGATAGAGATCATTATGGATTAGATGATGTAAAAGAACGTATCATAGAATATTTGGCTGTATTGAAGCTTAGAAATGATATGAAATCTCCAATTCTTTGTTTATATGGACCTCCGGGAGTTGGGAAAACATCTTTGGGAAGATCTATAGCTGAAGCATTAGGTAGAGAATATGTGCGTATTTCTTTAGGTGGATTAAGAGATGAAGCAGAAATAAGAGGACATAGAAAGACCTATATTGGCGCTATGCCAGGTAGAATTATTCAGAGTCTTAAAAAAGCAGGAACTAGTAATCCAGTCTTTGTGTTAGATGAGATAGACAAACTAACCAATGGTCACAATGGAGATCCTTCTTCAGCACTTTTAGAAGTATTGGATCCAGAGCAAAATAGTGAGTTTCATGATAATTTCTTGGAAATGGGATTCGATCTTTCCAAAGTGATGTTCATTGCCACTGCAAATAGCTTAAGTACGGTTCAGCCTGCATTGAGGGACAGAATGGAGATCATTAATGTTACAGGTTATACTATTGAAGAAAAGGTTGAGATCGCTAAGCAACATTTATTACCTAAGCAACTTAAAGAACACGGACTTACCAAAGAACACATCAAAATTGGAAAAGGCCAATTGGAAAAAATCGTTGAAGGCTATACTAGAGAGTCCGGAGTACGTGGTTTAGAAAAACAAATCGCAAAAATGGTGCGTTATGCCGCCAAGAATATTGCGATGGAAGATGAATACGTTATTAAGATCACGAATGAAGATGTGGTTAAAATTCTTGGAAGCCCAAGAATGGAGCGTGATAAATATGAGAATAATGATGTTGCCGGAGTAGTTACAGGATTAGCTTGGACCAGTGTAGGTGGCGATATCTTATTTATTGAATCTATCTTATCTAAGGGAAAAGGGAATTTAAATATTACCGGAAATCTTGGAAAAGTGATGAAGGAATCTGCAACCATAGCTATGGAATACATTAAGGCAAATGCAGAAATGTTGAATTTAGACCCTGAAGTTTTTGAAAAATATAATGTACACATACACGTGCCAGAAGGAGCAACCCCAAAAGATGGTCCTAGTGCAGGAATTACTATGTTAACTTCTTTGGTTTCGTTATTTACACAACGTAAGATAAAGTCAAGCCTTGCAATGACTGGAGAGATCACTTTACGAGGGAAAGTTTTGCCAGTTGGTGGAATTAAGGAAAAGATACTTGCGGCTAAGAGAGCAAGAATTAAAGAGATAATCTTGTGTGAGGAGAATAGAAGAGATATAGAAGAGATTAAAGCAGATTATTTAAAAGGGCTTACCTTCCATTATGTTAAGGAAATGAAAGATGTTATTGAGTTAGCTCTTACTAATGATAAAGTGAAGAATCCTAAAGTTTTATAAATTTTTAAACCCCGAATATTCGGGGTTTGTTTTTTAATTTAGATTATTCAGAATGTGTTTATTTATATTTGAAACCTGATAAATAAGCTTTAATAAAATTTAAATATTTCATTTTGACAGATTCCAAAATCACCATAGCAATAGATGGTTTTTCTTCCACAGGAAAAAGCACGGTTGCAAAACAATTAGCTAAAGAATTAAGTTATGTATATGTAGATACTGGCGCTATGTATAGAGCTATTACGCTATATGCAATGCGAAAAAAGTATATTACAAAGGATTCCTTTGATGAAGAAAGTCTAATTAAAGAATTGCCGTCTTTAATTTTGAAATTTGTTTTTGAGGCTTCTCGAGGTTTCGCTGCTATATATTTGAATGAAGAAAATATAGAAGATGAAATTCGTACAATGCAAGTTTCTGAGTATGTTAGTAGGGTATCGGTTCTATCAGAAGTTCGTAAAAAATTAGTTTCACAACAACAGCAAATGGGACTTGAGAAAGGAGTTGTAATGGATGGTAGAGATATAGGAACTGTAGTTTTTCCAAAAGCAGAATTAAAGATCTTTATGACCGCTACTGCAGAAGAAAGAGCAAAGCGCCGATTTAAGGAAATGAAAGAGAAAGGGCAGGAGGTAAGTTACGATGAGGTTCTTAAAAATGTAGAAGAGAGAGACCATTTAGATACCACCAGAGAAGATTCTCCTTTAGTAAAAGCCGATGATGCCATAGAAATTGATAATTCTTCATTAACACTGGAAGAGCAGTTTAATACTTTGCTCAATATTGCTAATGAGGTTATTGCTAAACACAACTAAGAGTTACTGAAGATGAATGACTGAGGCCAAACTTCCTAATTCTTTATTATATCTTATGGCCGTTGGAGCGGGATTGGTAGTTGCCAATAACTACTATAATCAACCCCTTCTAAATCTTATTGCAGAAACTTATCAGGTAAAGGAAACAGCGGTAAGTAATATTCCCTTATTTACTCAGATTGGATATGCGTTAGGATTGCTATTTATTATCCCGTTGGGAGATAAATTCCCCAGAAAAAAGCTAATTCTTATAGATTTTATTCTCATCATCATTAGTTTACTTGCTGCTGCCTTAGCACCTTCTTTACTTATACTTACCATCGCTAGTTTCTTTATAGGATTTTCTTCAGTAGTTCCTCAACTTTTTGTTCCAATGGCTGCTCAGTTAGCTTCAGAAGAAAGAAAGGGCAGGGCGATTGGTATCGTAATGAGCGGATTGTTAATTGGTATTTTAGGAAGCAGGTTTATTAGCGGAATAGTTGGAGAGTACTTAGGCTGGCGCGCCATGTATTATATGGCAACAGGAATTATGCTCGTTTATTGGCTCTTATTAAAACTGAAGTTACCAGAGCTGGCTCCAGATTTTAAAGGAACTTATGCGCAACTAATGAAATCTATAGTTCATTATTTTAGAACCGAAAGTTCGGTGAGATTGGCTGCAGTTAGAGGTGGGTTAGGATTTGCAGGGTTTAGTGCTTTTTGGACAACCTTAGTTTTTCTTATGGAAGATTCTTTTAATTATGGAAGTGCAGTTACTGGTGCTTTTGGAATTTTAGGAATAGGAGGAGCACTTGCTGCTACCGTTATGGGTAAACTTAGCGATAAGATGAACAAGAATAAGCTTATCACCATATCTACAATTATCATGATCTTAGCTTGGGGAATTTTCGAGTTTTCGGGTACTTCCATTGTAGGTTTAGTAATTGGAGTTCTGCTAATAGATATGGGATTACAATCTTTACATATTACCAATCAAAACATCATCTTTTCAAAAAATCAGGATGCCAGAAATAGGATCAATACTATCTACATGGTTGGGTATTTTATTGGAGGTGCTATAGGTACGATAACAGGTGCTTATGCATGGCAGGAATTTGGCTGGACAGGCGTTGCTAGCCTGGGATTGATCTATTCCATTCTTATTTTAATTTTCCATTTTTTATTCAAGGATTCGGTTTCATAAAACAGAGTCATCAAATATTTGAATATTAAAATATATGTTGTATTTTTGCACTCCTTTTTAGATAAAGAAATGGAAATAGAAAAGGGCTGAAAATCAAATATATAATCACTTCTGTGTTTAATTATCTGAAATTTCCATAAAGAACCCAGAATACAAATATTACAATCAGCAATGGCTGAAGAAACCAAAAATCAAGAAGTTTTAGAGTCTAACTCTAAAGATTCAAACCACGCGGCACCGTCTGCACAACAGGAAAACCCTGAGCAATTCTTAAAAGATTTTAACTGGCACAACTACGAGGAAGGAATAGATCCTGTAGATGATACTAAGTTAGAAGAGTTTGAGAAGTTGGTAGCTGAAAATTTTGTAGATACTTTAGATGATGAAGTAACTACAGGTAGAGTGATCAATATCACAGATCGTGATGCGATTATCGACATCAACGCGAAAAGTGAAGGAGTTATCTCTTTAAACGAATTCCGTTACAATCCAGATCTTAAAGTTGGAGATGAGGTTGAAGTATTAATTGATGTACGTGAAGACGCTACTGGTCAATTGATCCTTTCTCACCGTAAAGCTCGTGTGATCATGGCTTGGGATCGTGTGAACAAAGCACATGATGAAGCATTAATCGTAAACGGTTTTGTTAAATGTCGTACTAAAGGTGGTATGATCGTGGATGTATTTGGAATTGAGGCATTCTTGCCAGGATCTCAGATAGACGTGAAGCCAATTAGAGACTACGATGCTTACGTAGGTAAAACAATGGAATTCAAAGTTGTGAAAATCAACCACGAATTTAAGAATGTTGTTGTATCTCACAAAGCGCTTATCGAAGCGGATATCGAAGAACAGAAAAAAGAAATTATTGGTCAACTAGAAAAAGGTCAAGTATTAGAAGGTACTGTTAAGAATATTACTTCTTACGGTGTATTCGTAGATCTTGGTGGAGTTGATGGATTGGTTCACATTACAGATCTTTCTTGGTCTCGTATTAACCATCCAAACGAAATAGTTGAATTAGATCAGAAATTGAATGTTGTTATTCTTGACTTCGATGAAGCTAAGACTAGAATTCAATTAGGTTTAAAACAATTGCACAAACATCCTTGGGAAGCTTTAGATCAAGATCTTAAAGTTGGAGATAAAGTAAAAGGGAAAGTTGTTGTAATTGCAGATTATGGAGCATTTATAGAAGTTGCTGAAGGAGTTGAAGGACTTATTCACGTTTCTGAAATGTCTTGGAGTACGCATTTACGTTCTGCTCAAGATTTTGTAAAAGTAGGGGATGAGGTTGAAGCTCAAATCTTAACTTTAGATCGTGATGATCGTAAAATGTCCCTTGGTATTAAGCAATTAAGCGCAGATCCATGGACAGATATTACTTCTAAGTATCCAGTTGGTTCTAAGCACACAGGTATTGTACGTAACTTTACAAACTTTGGTGTATTCGTAGAATTGGAAGAAGGAATAGAC
>TARA_R100001369_G_scaffold92509_1_pt1 | contig 59002 bp, 56 predicted proteins | sample TARA_R100001369 | Tara Oceans TARA_R100001369 (sample SAMEA2621528) | marine metagenome | biome: marine biome (ENVO:00000447); feature: surface water layer (ENVO:00002042); material: "saline water (ENVO:00002010), including plankton (ENVO:xxxxxxxx)" | depth 5 m
ACGTTATAGTCGATGACGCGTTTCACCGCGACGAGTACTTTCATATGGCGTGCTCCTGGCGATTAAAAATATTTAATCTTGCTTAAATTTTGCATAGCGGAATATTATTTCACTTTATAACAAGAACAATAAAAAAGCACAGCACAAAGGTCAAGCGCTTCCGCATTCTTGCCAGATCTAGTGCAGTTGGTCACTACCTTTACAAATATCCGATAACGCGTGAGAGGGTAGGTAGAAGCGAGGGTCTTTTGCCATGGATGGCAAAAGTAGCTCCCAAGGACGGGTTTACAGCGCCCTCGCGTAGACCTAGCCTCACTACTAAGGCGTGCGATATTTAAAAGGGTGACCATACAAACCACGCTGCCAATAGCGGAATCGAGGCGACCAGAAATCTGCCGTTCCAGCGGTAACCGATACGTGTGGCGGGTACACCAGTAAATCGGGATAAAATCAACATAGATGCGGTCATGGGTGACGACATTAGCGCCAGCGCCCAGCCCACCATCAGCGATGCACCTACCAGAGCCGGTGTTAGCCCCTCAATGGCTAACTGCGGTAGCAGCCCCACCAGCAGCGTTACCGTCACGATAGGATTAACGCCTACCTGGGCCAGCCCCACCACCATCAGCATCGCCAGTACGGCATTGAAGGCGCCCCACTGGTTCAACACCGTTAATAGCGGCGCCAGTTGCTGAGTGTCAACCAGCCCAACGCATAAGTGCCCCAAGTAGCCCGCCGCCCCTAGCACCACGATTTCATTAGCACTGGGCGAAAGCAGCCATGGCAACTGACGATGCACCGCGCTAACCGCGGCGGGCAGCCCACAGAAGCCAAGCCTGCGCCGCTGCCAGGCAAGCCAAATCAGCGCCCCTGTGGGTGCACCTAACAACGCGGCAATGGGTAAGCGCAGCTCTAATAGCCAGGCAAGGCTAAACACCAGCGCTACAATCCCAAGCAGCAACACACTGAACTGGGCCAACGGGCGTAACGAAGGAGCATTTACCTGGGCTTTATTGGCAGGGGGATGTGGCCCGGTGAGAAAATCCACTGCCCAACCCGCCAGAAAAATTAGCACTGCGGCACCCAAAATATACGGCGCAAGCGCCAGCCAGGTAACCTGAGGAAGGCTCGACAGCACCACCGCCACTCCAATACCCATAGGGGAGATCAGCGGCGCCAGGGAAAACCCGCGTAGCAACGCCAACATCATGCGCCGTTGACGAGCCTCTTGCACCCAGGCACGCCCTTGGGCCGCCCCTAGGGTGTTACTCTTCTCAATCATGGCGGCAAATAAGTTAAGCACGCCGATATTAAGAATAATGCCAAACAACGCTGAACCGAGCGATAAAATCGGGTAGCGGCGACTAGGCGGTTGAAGCAGCATGCTTTGCCCACAGCGGCGCACCAAGCGTGAACGGTAGGCAGGCAAACGCAGCATGCTCAACGCCACCACAAAGGTAGCAAAAAACGCAAAACGTCCACTGGCGTCAAACAGTAGCTGGCCTGGGTTCGACGAGTGCCAGAGCGCTAACAGCGACACTATTCCCGCGACTAGCAGTAACCCTTTGGCCATCCGCGTTAGCTTGCCAGCAAGCGTTAATAGATAGAGTAGCAGCGCGGCAATGCCGACAGCCTGCCAAAACAGGCTGCCGACCACCAGATGAAACAGCGTTGCCAAGGTGACCAGCAGCAACAGAGAAACCCGCAGGCGGGCTGGGCTCACTCAGCCTTCTCCCTGGGTATTTTTGTCTGGGAAGCCTTCGGACGATTCACTGCCACTGCGGCGCCGAAAGGAGCCTTCTCCTATGGCCACTAAATTGCCTTTCTCATCGACGATCTCACCGCTGCTCATATAGGTTTTCTGTCCGCCGCCGCGCACCGTGCCTATTGCCTTCAGCACACCTTCCCGTGCGGGGCCCACAAAGGTCGTGGTTAATGAGAGCGTCATTCCCCGGCGAATATTGCCCTGTACGTCGCAGTGCAAACCGGCAAGGCTTAAAGCGCTATCCAGCATCGAAGCCAATACACCACCGTGAACATTACCGCTGCGGTTTAGGTGTTTAGGCTCGATAGTGAGCTCAACCACGACACGGTCTTGCTGCCACTCAGCCACCTGCATACCTAACAATTCGTGATAGCCCATGAGCGCTTTTTGAGGCGTATCGGGTGTAGGTATTTTCGCAGAACTCATGAGGCACTCTCCTGCTGGGCTAAATCCCGCAGCCGCCCTTTTAGTATTTTCCCGCTGGCGGTGGAAGGTAGCGTATCCATTAAAACAATTTGAGTAGGGCGTTTGTAAGGTGCCAAGCGTTCGGCGATAAACGCCTTTAGCTCCGCCACATCAACGTCAACGCCCGGCTCACACTGCACAAACGCCACGATTTCTTCATTACCGGCGATTTGACGCCCAACGACGGCGGCTAGCGTTACCGCTGGGTGTTCATTAATCACCGCTTCCACATCCGGCGGGTAGATATTAAACCCCGAGCGAATAATTAGCTCTTTGCTACGCCCTACAATATAGAGTTGATCCTGGTGATCGAGTTTGGCGATATCGCCGGTATTTAGCCACCCCTCTTCGGTTAGCGTGGCGCGGGTAGCTTCCGGCTGGCGGAAGTAGCCGTTCATAACATTAGGCCCGCGCACCCATAGCTCCCCCACTTCGTCTCCAGGCTGCTCGGCAGTTCCGCTGTCGCTAAGCGGCTCCAGACGGTACTCAAGCAAAGGTAATACCCGGCCAACGGTGCTAGTTGCATGGCGGTCATCGATACGGGTCTGGCTGATGGTAGGGCTGGCCTCTGTTAAACCGTAGCCGTTATGCAGCGTCAGCCCAAAGGCTGCCTCTACACGCACTTTGGTGTCGCTATCTAACGGCGAACCACCCGCCGAAATATAAATTAGGTCAGGCGCTTCTAAAGGGCGCTGCTCGCGTTTTAAAAACTCTAACGCCCGGGCATACATCGCCGGCACGCCCTGGAGAACGGTAATTCGCTCCTGCTTTAGCGTCGCCAGCATATGGGCAGCATCGAAGCGCGGCACGGTATAGAGACAGGCGCCGTTATAGAGCGACCCCATGCATACTGACGAGAGGCCAAACACATGAGACATGGGTAGCACGCCGTACACCCGCTGGCCTTCGCTTAAATGGCGCATGCCGCCTGAAATCGAGGCGATATAGAGAATGCCACGATGGGTCAGCATGACGCCTTTAGGTGTGCCAGTGGTGCCTGAGGTGTAGATCATCGCCGCCACCTGCTCGGCGCCGCTCGCGCAGACAGGCTCGGGCTCACTGTCATACAGCGGCGAAATGGCCAGCCCACCCAACTGAGGGTGCTGGTAGCGGTCAGCCGCGTGGCGCTCAGCGTGCTGACACGCCTCTGGGGATGCTTCACAGGTATAAAAGACTCGCCGGGGCAGGCAGTTGCCCTGAACCAGATCAACTTCCTGTGCTGAGAGGCGTGAGTTCACAATCGCTACCCAGACATCCAATTCGCTGGCGGCCAGCAGCAGCACGACCAGAGCGCGACAGTTTTCACTCACCGTCATAATCCGGTCACCAGGGCGAATGCCCAAGGCACTTAACCAGTCACAAGCGGCATGTATTTCGTGGCCGAGCTCGGCATAACTCCAGCGCAGATTGCCATCCACGATAGCCGTGTGCTCGCCAAGCAGCTTGGCATTTTCAAGCACGCGGGTACTGAGGCGCTCGGGAAGCTCGGCCACCAGCTCGCTGGCAAGGCGGCCAAAAATAGGCTCGTCCGGCGCTTGGTAGGAAACCGATAAAGCCATTAGGACGCCTCCCGCACCATGTTGCGAGCAATGACGATTTGTTGAATCTGGGTAGTCCCTTCGTAGATACGAAATAGCCGCACATCACGGTAGAAACGCTCAACTGCGTATTCCGACATGTAGCCTGCCCCACCGTGAACCTGCACTGCGCGGTCTGCGACACGGCCAACCATTTCGGCGCAGAACAATTTGCAGCAGGAAGCCAGTGTCGAAACGTTTTCACCATCGTCTTTGCGCCGTGCGGCATCCATCACCATGGTTTTGCCTGCATAGGCTTCGGTTTTACTATCCGCCAGCATGGCTTGGATCAGTTGGTGCTCGGCAAGCGCCGCGCCAAACTGCTTACGCTCCATGGTGTAGTGCAGCGACTCTTCCACTAAGCGCTCGGCCACGCCTACACAGACCGCCGAAATATGCAGTCGCCCGCGGTCTAGCACCTTCATGGCCGTTTTAAAGCCTTGCCCCTCTTTTCCGCCAATAATATTTTCAGCGGGCACCCGGCAGTTGTCGAAAATAATATCGCAGGTGTGGGCGCCCTTCTGGCCCATCTTGTTATCCGCAGGCCCGCGTACTAACCCTGGCGTGTTGCCTTCGACGATAAAGGCTGAAATACCGCCTGCGCCCTTATTCTCCGGATTGGTGCGCGCCATTACGGTGAACAGATCGGCTTCTGGGCCGTTGGTGATATAGCGTTTGGTGCCGTTCAAGATATAGTGATCGCCATCCCGCACCGCCGTAGTGCGCAGGCTGGCGGCGTCGGAGCCGGAATCGGGTTCGGTGAGGCAGAACGAGCTAAGAATCTCGCCCGTGGCCAAGCGTGGCACATACTTGGCTTTCTGCTCATCGGTGCCATCAATCAAAATACCCTGGGCGCCAATGCCATTATTGGTGCCAAACACCGAGCGAAAGGCAGGCGATGTTTTACCAATTTCCATCGCCACCAGCGCTTCCTCCTCCATCGTCAGGCCTAGACCGCCGTACTCTTCAGGGATCGATAGCCCGAAAAGCCCCATATCTTTCATTTCCGCAAGAATTTCCGGGGGAACTGCATCTTCCTCGGCTAGGCGTGCCTCATTAGGAATTAAGCGCTCACGGACAAAGCGGGCGATGGTATCGACAAGCTGGTTAATCAATTCGGGATCGCGAATCATGACGGCTCCTGGTGGCAACGGGTTTTATAGTTAGCGTTATCATTCGAAGTAGCGCTGGCGTGGACAGCGTATGCGTTTTGCATAGCAAAACTATTGTCCACTATTCTTGTCAGGCACTTTTGCATAGCCTAGGATGGCAGTCAATAATTGAAACACTATTTTGCAATGCAGAATCATAATACTAAAAAGCCTCTGATTAACGTAATGAGCGAAGGCCAGACAAGGCAAAAATCGACGAAAAAGCGGAGTTTACGGGTTATAAATGAGCATTTTGATCGGACTCGCGCACGAGGCGATTTTTAACGCCGTATGGTCAAGCGCAATAGTTAATCAGAGGTTTCTTAAATAAGTACCCATTTGCAGAGAGGATTTAGCGTATGGCTAGCGAATCAACACCTCCCCCCTTTACCACGCTTGGCATCGTCGGCACCGGCGCCATGGGGCGTGGCATCGCACAGTTGGCTGCCCAGGCCGGTCTAGACGTCATGCTCTACGACGTTAAAGAGGGTGCCGTACACGAAGCTAAAGCTTTTATTAATGGTTTATGGCAGAGAAGTGTCGAAAAGCAGCGCATTACCGCAGAGCAGGCGCAGCACTATAGTAAACGGTTGATTGAAGCCCGCGAGCTTGCCGCGCTCGATCCCTGCGATATTGTGGTAGAAGCCATTGTCGAGAAGCTGGAGGCCAAGCAGGGGCTGTTTAGCGATTTAGAAGCAATCCTCAGCCAGCAGGCTGTGTTGGCGACCAATACCTCTTCACTCTCCGTCACGGCCATTGCCGCCGCCTGCCAGCACCCTGAACGGGTTATTGGCTTTCACTTCTTTAATCCCGTGCCGCTGATGAAGATTGCCGAGGTCATCCCTGGCCTGCGAACCACCGATGAGGTGACTCAGCGGGTCAATGCTCTAGGTCAAGCCATGGGCCACTTTACGGCCCAGGCCACCGATACACCTGGATTTCTGGTTAACCATGCCGGGCGTGCCTTCGGTACTGAAGCGCTGCGACTGTTAGGTGAAAGCGTGGCAGACCCGGCGACCATTGATCGTATTATGGTTGATCAGGGCGGATTCCGGATGGGGCCCTTTACCCTGCTTGACCTTACCGGGCTAGATGTTTCCCACGCTGTGATGGAGTCGGTATATCACCAGTACTATGAAGAAGCACGTTTTCGCCCTTCCCCGTTAACCCGACAACGCTTGGCCGCGGGCTTGCTGGGGCGTAAAACCGGAGAAGGTTTTTACCGCTATGTGGAAGGCAAACAGCAGATGCCGGATGAGCCTGCCATCGCTACTGTTTCTCCATGCCCGGTATGGATTAGCCAGGATGACCCCGAAAGCGCTAAAGCGCTCACGGCGCTGGTGACTGCGGCTGGCTGGTCGTTAGAAACCGGCACGCAGCCCACTGAACAGGCGCTCTGTCTGCTTACCCCTTTCGGTGAAGATGCCACCAGCTGTTCGCTGCGCCAGGGTCTAGACGCCAAGCAGTGCGTGGCGGTGGATATGCTCGCAGGGCTTGATAAACGCCGTAGCCTGATGGCCACGCCCATTACCCGCTCCGCTTTCATTCAAGCAGCGCAAAGCCTGCTCAATCAAGACGGTACGCCGGTAAGCACGCTTCAAGACAGCAACGGCTTTGTTCTTCAGCGCATTATTGCCTGCATCGTCAACGTCGGTGCCGATATTGCCCAGCAAGGCGTGGCAGAACCCACGACTATCGACCGAGCGGTTGAGCTGGGTTTGGGCTACCCATTCGGCCCATTGCGCATGGGTGACCATTACGGCGCCACGCGCATCATGACGATATTGACCAACCTGCTTGAGGCCACCGGCGACCCACGCTATCGGCCAAGCCCCTGGCTGCGCCGCCGCGCCGCGCTGCAAATGTCGTTAACCGCCGCTTAACGGCCCTACCAACAACAAGGAGCACCACCATGCAAGACGCCTATATTTACGACGGTTTACGCACCCCTTTTGGTCGCCACGGTGGCAGCTTAGCGGCTATTCGCCCAGATGAGCTGCTGGGGCTGACGCTTAAAACACTGGTTGCCCGCAATCCATTCGCGCCAGAAAGCTATGAAGAGGTGCTGGCAGGCTGCACCAACCAGGCGGGGGAAGACTCCCGAAACGTGGCCCGTCACGGCGCATTACTGGCAGGCCTGCCTATTGAAGTGGCGGGACAAACCGTCAACCGGCTTTGCGGCAGTGGCTTGGCAGCGATGATGGATGCCGCCCGGGCGGCACGGCTAGGCGAAGGCGAGCTGTTTTTAGCGGGCGGCGTTGAGTCCATGTCCCGTGCACCTTATGTTTTGGGTAAAGCGGACTCCCCCTATGCGCGCAACCAGCCGCTGTACGACACGGTGATTGGCTCACGCTTTCCCAACCCCTGGATTGCTAAAGAGTACGGCAGCCACAGCATGCCGGAAACTGCTGACAACATTGCCCACGACCTGAATATTGGCCGCGATGAAAGCGATGCCTTTGCCGCCCGCTCTCAGGCCCGCTACGCCCAAGCGCTGGCCTCAGGTTTCTACGACGGCGAGATGTTTGGCGTAGAGGTGCCCCAAGGACGTAAACAGCCGCCACTGTTGGTGGAGAAAGACGAACACCCCCGCCCTCAAAGCACCCAAGACAAACTGGCCCAACTGGGTGCGCTATTCGAGGGTGGCGTTGTCACCGCCGGAAATGCCTCGGGTCTGAATGACGGCGCCGCTGCCATGATTGTCGGCACCAAGGTCGCCGGTGAACGTGTGGGTCTAGCACCACGCGCGCGCATTGTCGCCAGCGCCATTGCCGGTGTGGCTCCGCGGGTTATGGGGTTAGGGCCAGTACCCGCTTCACAAAAGGCATTGGCGCGTGCAGGGTTTACCCTTGAGCAGATGGATGTGATTGAAATTAACGAAGCGTTTGCCGTTCAGGTGCTTGGCTGCGTGCAGCAGTTGGGGCTCTCCGTTGATGATCCGCGTTTGAACGCCAACGGAGGCGCTATCGCCATTGGTCATCCCCTGGGGGCTTCCGGAGCACGCTTGGCGCTTACGGCTCTCCGCCAGCTTGAAGTGACCGGTGGGCGCTATGCGTTGGTTACCATGTGCATCGGCGTCGGTCAGGGCATTGCTACGATTATCGAGCGTCTGGACGGCTGATTTAGTGTCAAACAGCCGCTTTTTCGTTGATGGGTATGAACGCTGCGTCTAAGTAGATATGCGATACTGGGCGCCATAAGCCACCTATTGTTGGGATATTGAATGCACCCCACCGACACTGATGCTGACGACTCGCAGCTGCCTGGAAAAGATCGTAACTTTGTGACCGCCCTCGCGCGCGGTTTAGAGTTGCTGCGCGCCTTTGGCGCAGGTGAAGAGTATTTAGGCAATGCTGAGCTCTCCAACCGTACGAGTATCCCTCGCCCGACGGTGTCACGTTTAACCTATACCCTGACGCAGTTGGGCTATCTCCAACACAATACCCACCTGGAAAAGTACCGCCTTGGGCCAGGTGTCTTAGCCTTGGGGTATCGCTTTCTCGCCAATATGGGCATTCGCGAAATTGCCCGTCCGCATCTGCAGAAATTTGCTGATGCCACCGACTGCAACGTTAGCCTGGGCGGAGCCGACCGCAGTGACATGGTCTATCTGGAAACCTGCCACGGCCATGGGCCGCTAATCATTCGCCTGGACACGGGCTCCCGCCTGCCCATAGCCACTTCCGCCATTGGTCGTGCCTGGCTATGCGGTTTAACAGACGAACGGCGCCAGCCGGTGCTCCAAGAGTTGGCCAGCGAGTATGGTAGCGACTGGCCGCGTTATGAAGCGGGCATACAACAGAGCTTTAAAGACTATGCGCAGTACGGTTTTTGCCTCTCTGAGCAGGATTGGCAGCGCGATATTAGTGCGGTGGCGATGCCGCTGATTTTGGAAGATGGCGCCGAGGTCATGGCGATTAACTGCGGTGGCTCCAGCCTGCGCTTGGATCACGACCGCTTGGTTAATAACTTAGGCCCACGTCTCAAAGAAGTCGCTAATCAGATTAAGCAGGAACTAGCGCCAAGAAACCGCTCGGCAAGGTAAATTCAAGCTTAGGGAGACTTTAACTAACGCTCGTTTGAATGCATCATAGACTTCTAAACAAGCGCATCGATACCAAGAGCGCCAAGGAGTGGAGATGCCAAGCGAGTGGATAGCGCGTCATGATCAAACAGTCGCCCTTAAAGGCGAGTGGACGCTTGCCAATTACCGCCATATCAAAGCGGCGCTTAATCACAATGAAACTCGAGCCGAGCTTGGCAAGCCAACGGATGCGACGGTTTCACTAGACGCAATAACTCGCCTTGATACCGCCGGCGCCATACTCATTGTGGAACTGATTGGCGTTGAGAAAGCGCAGGCGGTAGCGGATTGGGCAGGAGAACTGCCGAAAGAGCAGCAGGCGCTGCTGGTGCGTATTGCCGAAGCCATGGAAGCGCCGCTTGACGTTGACCCCCCTTCCTATTCACGTATTAGCCAAGCGCTTGCCAGCGTGGGCCAGCACATGGCGGGGCTTTGCTCTCAGCAGCGCCAGCTGCTGGCCTTTATTGGTCTCGTCATGGCCACCCTCTTCCATCTGGTATTGCAGCCACGCCACTGGCGCCCAACGGCGACCGTTGCCCATATTCAGCAGAGCGGTCTTAATGCCGTACCCATCGTCGCGCTACTCACCTTTATGGTGGGTGCCGTCGTGGCTTTCCTTGGCGCTACCGTTTTGCAGGATTTTGGCGCCACGATTTATACCATTGACCTTGTTGCGTTCTCATTCTTGCGAGAGTTCGGCGTTCTGCTGGCAGCAATTTTATTAGCGGGACGAACCGCCAGCGCCTTTACCGCCCAAATTGGCGCGATGAAATCCAATGAAGAGATTGATGCCCTGCAGGCCCAAGGGCTAGATCCTATCGAGCTTTTGGTGCTTCCACGGGTAATGGCGATGTTAATTAGCCTGCCCATGCTCGCCTTTGTGGGTATGCTCAGCGGCTTAGCGGGTGGCGCTATGGTCGCCCACCTGTCACTGGATATTTCACTCACCCAGTTTTTGACCACGCTGCAAAAAGACGTGTCGGTAATGCACTTTTTGGTAGGGCTCAGCAAAGCACCGGTGTTTGCCTTTGTGATCGCCGTTATCGGCTGCCTGGAAGGCTTTAAGGTCAGCGGCAGCGCGCAGTCGGTAGGAGAACACACCACGTCAAGTGTCGTTCAGTCGATTTTTATGGTGATTCTGATTGATGCCGTCGCCGCGCTATTCTTTATGGAGATGGGCTGGTGATCGCTTCAGATAAACCGACAGGGCAAAGTAACCAACCGGTCATTAAGGTTCGAGGCTTAGTGAATCGCTTTGGCGCTCATGTGGTTCACGAAAACTTAGACCTAACCCTTGAACGTGGAGAAATCCTCGGCGTTGTAGGCGGTTCTGGTACCGGTAAATCAGTGCTGTTACGCAGCATCGTCGGTTTAAAGCGCCCCAATGACGGCACGGTTGAAGTCCTAGGTACAACCCTTAACGAGCTTAACGAAACACAGCGCAGCCAAATAGAGCGGCGCTTTGGCGTACTGTTTCAGCGCGGCGCATTATTTAGCTCGTTGAACCTGCAAGAGAATATTGCCTTACCGCTAATTGAACACGCCAAGCTACCCCGTGAAGACGCCGAGCATCTTGCCAGGGTCAAGCTATCGTTGGTCGGGCTTCCGCCACAGGCCGCACTGCAGTTTCCTGAGTCGCTGTCTGGCGGCATGGTCAAGCGCGCCGCCCTTGCCCGTGCCTTAGCGCTTGACCCTGACATCCTGTTTCTTGATGAGCCCACGGCGGGGCTTGACCCTATCGGCGCTGCGGCCTTCGATCAGTTGCTGGTCACCCTTCGCGATGCGCTGGGTTTCAGTGTATTCCTGGTCACCCATGACTTGGATACGCTCTACGCCGCCTGCGACCGGGTAGCGGTGCTCTCACAAAAACGCGTATTAGTCGTAGATATCATTGATAAAGTGGCGGGCACTGACGACGAGTGGATTCAAGACTACTTTCACGGCCCGCGTGGTCGAGCCGCACAGCGTGCTCATACCGGCTCTTCAAATAACGCTAACGTCCAGGAGTGACTGCACATGGAAACACGGGCGCATCACGTTTTAATCGGTCTCTTCACGCTGGCCACTGCCGCTGGCGCGTTGCTGTTTGCACTATGGATGAGCTATGCAGCAGGCGAGCGTAGCTACCAACCTTACCGCATTCTATTTGAGCGCAGCGTTAGCGGCTTATCGGTCAGCAGCCGAGTGCAATATAACGGCATTGAGGTGGGGGATGTCACCGAGCTCAACCTTAATCCTGATGACCCTCGGCAAGTGATTGCCCATATCCGCGTCTACGATGACACACCAATTAAGACAGACACCCGGGCAAAACTTGCCTTTGCCAGCATCACCGGCAGCATGTCCGTGCAACTCCACGGCGGCACCCCCGAAGCCCCGCTGCTGATTGATCAAACCGATATCGACGCGCCGTTTATACGAGCAGACCCTTCGCCCATCGCTACACTGTTCGATGAAGGCGAAGATGTGATCGAGAACATCAACTCAATCCTGAAAAACGTTAACGAACTGTTTGACGATAATAACCGTGATCAGGCAGGCAATATTTTAACCAACATTGCTCAGATTACCGAAATGATTGCCGCCCAGCAGAATGCCCTAGATCAAAATATGGCGCTTTTCGGCGAAGCCACTCGCCAGGCAACTAACACGCTTAGCAGCATCGACGAACTTAGCCAGGAAGCGACACAGCTGCTGCGTCAAGATGGCCGGCTGGTAATGGAGAGCGCCGCCGATGCGAGTCACGATGTCGCCCGGGCAGCTCAACGCATAGAGCAATTAGTGGAGACTAACGCTGGCGCCATCGAAGGCAGCCTGCAGGGCGCGCAAGATATTGCTCCGGCACTCTCTTCGCTACGCTCCACACTCGATACACTGGATCGTATTACCCGCCAGCTAGAGGAGAGCCCAACAGACTTTTTCCTGGGCCGTGATCAGGTAGAGGAGTTCCGCCCATGACGTTACGCCCCACTGCTATCGTTTCAGTTTGCGCTGCGCTGCTACTCAGCAGTGGCTGCTCGATTCTGCCCGAAAGTAAGCCAGCGACGCTGTATCGTTTGCCCAGTGCCGATGTACAGCCCGTTACCCCCTCATCCAATTCGCTGACGACCAGACAACGCCTCGCGGTGGCTGCCCCACAAGCGGGCCATTTACTCAGCAGCAACCGCATTGTGGTCTACCCAGAGGGCAATACCGTTAATGTATATGAAGGCGCCCGCTGGCAGGAGAATGCTCCCGACTTACTCCAGACGCGTTTGATCACAGGGATACAGCAGAGTCGCCTCTTTGCCAGTGTGGGAAGCGACAGCCTGCCTTCCGAGCTTCTGCTACTCAGCGAACTACGCCACTTCCAGAGCGATTATGTGACCCAGCCGCCCACGGTGAAAGTACAGCTCGATGTACAGCTCGTCAGCGCTCAAAACCGCACGTCTATTGACACTCAGAGCTTCACCACCAGTGTTCAAGCGAGCAGCGTCGCTATTACCAACGTGGTGGATGCGTTTGGCAGCGCCAGCGACGAGCTCACTGAACAGCTGACAGCGTGGTTGGCGGATGCAATTAACAGCTCAGAGCAGAAATAGAGGGTGCTTTTACTGTTCTGTTAATTTTTTCGCATACTCTCTTGGGTCGCGGGGGTAATAGCGCTCTGGCTGGCTTTCCAGGTGGGCAAAGTAGCGAGTGTCCTTGTACGGCATTTTCATGTAGCCCGAGACGCCTAGGCCCTCGATTTGGTCTACCGAGGCGAGAATGCGCGCCAGCAGCGTGCGGAACTCGCCCTCTCGAGCCGGATCCAGTAGACGGTAGTAGCTATGTATTTTGAGGTGCTGTGGCAGCGCTTCAAAAATGATCATGCCAGTATGGTGAATGTCATTGAGCTGCTGCAGCGCATGCATAATCGCCTCGGGCAGCACCAATAGCTCTTCTGGGTCGGGGCCATCTTCGAAGTAGCTGTGCTGACGGGTACGATCCTCGAGCTCCGGTACTGCGCTCAACTCGTAGCCTATCGCCATGCTGGGTTCGCTAACGAAAGTTTCATCCACGGAAGTACGTTCTAAGTGCAGTGTTTGGCGGGCATTAAACAAGCAGCTTTTAAACACGCCCTGACGATGAATCGCCCGCGCCAAATGCACCATATTATTGACCGCTTCAATAAAGGCAGGCTTCAGCGTAGGGTCGTGTAAATTTAACGACGAATCGATATACACACCCTCACGCTCCCAGCGCACCGCCAATCCCCCTACCACCGGATACTTGCCCAGGCGGCTCACCGACGCCAAAAAGGCCTTTTCGGTTTCACCCATACCCTGCATAAACTGCTTGTAGTAGCGATCTAACTGCACATCATTGACATCATTCAGGGTTTCTTGAGCATGCTCTTCCTGTGAAAAGACTTCGCGTAGAAAGGCTTTGCGCGAGCTGTACACCACGGTATCGATCTCCTGATGCGCAGGGCGCGCCCATACCGGTACCAGCGGTACATTGAGCGATGTGGGCAGATCGATCATTACTACCCTGGCCATTCGCGGCATGTTGTTTAAAAAGTAGTCGCCCGCTTTGCGCCGCACCTGAGGGTCAGGGTCGAGCATGCCATCCAGGGTACGTGCAAACTCCATCGGCAAACCCAGCGAACTGGCGGGAATCGCCCGATGGCCAAATCGACACGACTGCGCTGACGCCAGCGCATATAGGGTTCCCGCCGCTCCCTGCTCATCGAACCGCGGCGATGACAGTGCGCCGTTTAACTGCTCTTCGCCAATAAAGTAAACATCGCCCAGGCGGGCATTGGTTTGCTGCAGATTGTCCGACATCAGCTCCATGACGTTGGCGCCTACAAACTGCAGCTGTGCGTCTAGTTGGGCAAATACCGATGAGCCCCAGTCGATTAGCGCAATAGACTCCTGCTCGGCGTCATACACCAAGTTAGAGGGCTTAATATCGCCATGCACCACCGACCGTGCCTGGGGCCCTGACTCCCGCCGCAGGGCAAGCAGGATGTCGGCCAACTGCGCCGCAATGCGCACAATCAAGCGTGGAGAGAGGCGCCCCTGCTTAAGCGATACCTGCTCTAAATTCCAGCCGGGTGCGCGCTCCATTACCAAAATGGACTGCCCCCGGGAGCGCTGGTAAGCAATAAGACCTGGAATGCGTGGATGGGACACCTGTTCCAGCATAAACGCCTCTTCTTCGAGGCGCTCCTGCAAGCGCGCGGGTAGGGTAATGCGGGAGAATTTAAACACATAATGCGCTTTAGCGCCTTGGTGAACAGTGCTGCCAGCAAATACAAAACCGTAGGCGCCCTTGCCAATGAGCTCAATGCCCTGATAGCCCAACTGGGAGAGCTGCGCCTGGCACAGCGCCACCCAGTCTTTAAGCTTACGGGCATCGTGATGGCTCAGCAGATAGACCGACTGCTCTTCAGGTATATAAAACTGCTGAAGCGGTGCCTGGGACATAAGTCGCCTTGCTAGCCCAAGTGAAGCAGCATGGTTTCAGGGGCTTCGAGAAAGCCCTTCCAGGCATTACAGAAACGCGCAATGGTACCACCGTCAATAAAACGGTGATCGCCCGCCCAGGTGATGGTCATGATCGCCCGGCGCTGCACCGCACCCTGCTCATCAAAGCGCGGTAACCATTGGGTTTTACCAATTGCCACAATGGCGGCCTCTGGCGCGTTAATGATAGGTGCTGCGTAGGTGCCTCCCAACGCCCCAATATTGGAAATACTAATGGTACCGCCTTTTAGATCCGCCTGATCAACCCGCCCATCCCGCGCCGAGGTGGTTAGCCGCCCGACTTCCCGGGCAACTTCCAACAGAGTTAAGCGTTCAACGTTTTTAACATTGGGCACCATCAGGCCCGTCTTGCTATCCACCGCCATACCGATGTTGCACTGAGGGTAGTAATACAGCTCATCTCCAGCCGCATTTAACTGGGCATTAACGATGGGCTCTTCAGCGACGGCTAACGCCATGGCTTTCATAAAAAATGGCATTAGCGTCAGCCGTTCGCCCTGGGCCTCGGCCAGCGGCTTTAAGCGCTCCCGCAGCGCCAGCAGAGCAGTAACGTCGATCTCTTCACCGTAGTGAAAATGGGGAATCGTGCTGGCTGCCTCGACCATGCGCTTGGCCATGACCGCCCGCACGCCGCGGAGAGGTTCCACTCTGGGCGCCTGAGTTTCAGCTTGGTTCTTATAAGTTTGGTTGTTAACAACAGTTTGGCTAGATGAAGCTGAAGCTGGGGGGGCTTGATCCAGATGCGCCAACACGTCCTCTTTTAGCACCCGACCATCTTTGCCGCTGCCCGCGATCTCCGTGAGCTGTAGAGAGTGTTCACGCACTAGACGTCTAACGGCGGGGCTGGCTGGCACCTTGCCATATAAGCGGCCAGCAGCCGGAATACCTGTAGGGTTGGACGGTTCTGTCGTCTGTGCCATTGGCTTTTCACTGGCGGCCGATTGCGCACCGTCTAGCTCGGCCTCACTATTATTGTTACTAGCCCCATCCACTTGATAGGCATACAGCGGCGCATGCACTTTGGCAATTTGGCCCTGGGCCACATACAGTTTGGTCACGACACCGGCTTCGGGGGCGGTAATCTCCACCAGCGCCTTGTCGGTCATGACTTCAACGATAGGCTGGTCTTCTTCAATTTGATCGCCTTCAGCGACACGCCATTCGACGACTTCGCACTCGACGATACCTTCGCCAATATCAGGCAGTAAAAAATCGCTCATTGTTTTTCTCCCCATGCGTACTTAGGCATTAATAGCCACTAAAAGTTGACGCTTTCGCGAATCGCTTCAAAAATCTTCAGATGATCAGGCAGATACTCTTTTTCCAGCACCAGTGGAAAAGGCGTATCCAGACCTGTCACCCGGGCAATGGGCGATTCCAGGTAGAGAAAACAACGCTCTTGAATAGTGGCAGCGATTTCACCGGCAAAGCCGCCAGTTAAGGGGGCTTCATGGCTCACCACCAGTCGGCCGGTTTTTAACACCGACTCAGCCACCGTATCCGCATCCCAGGGCAGCAGTGAGCGCAGGTCGATCACTTCACAGGCAATGCCCTGCTCTTCGGCTAACTCAACCGCTTTGCCGATTACCTCCATCTGCGCGCCCCAGCCCACCACGGTAATATCCGTGCCCTCTTTGGTGATTTCGGCTTCGCCAATGGGAAGCTGGTAATCCTCTTCGGGCACTTCACCGACTGAAGCGCGATAAAGACGCTTAGGCTCCAGAAAAAGCACCGGATCCGGGTCGCGAATAGCGGCGAGCAGTAGCCCTTTGGCCTGATAGGGGTTGCGCGGCAGCACCACCTTCAATCCAGGTGTATGAGTGAAATAAGCTTCCGGTGATTGAGAGTGATAGAGGCCACCGGCGATGCCGCCGCCGTAAGGGGTGCGAATGGTCAAACCACCAACGTTAAACAGATCGCCTGAGCGATAACGGAACTTGGCAGTTTCGTTGACAATCTGGTCAAACGCCGGAAAGATATAATCGGCAAACTGTATTTCTGCCACAGGCACCGAGCCCTGGGCCGCCAAGCCATTGGCAAAGCCGATAATGCCCTGTTCGACAAGTGGCGTGTTGAAGCAGCGCGCTTTACCGTACTTCTCCTGAAGGTGACTGGTGGCCCGAAATACACCGCCAAAAATACCCACGTCTTCACCAAAGCAGATGACTTTTTCATCCTCTGCCATGGCGATATCCAGTGCATTATTAATTGCCTGGAGCATGTTCATGGTAGCCATGTTACGCCTCTCCCTGAGTATCAGTCTCGGTGCCCACGTCTAAATCCAACGACTGCGCCCCGCGGGGATAAGTCTCTGGGTAGCGACGAATATGGCGTTTTAACTGATCGAATTGGCGCTGCAGCGATGGGGTTATATCGGCATACACATCGCTGATCAGGCTCTCTAGCGGCGGTGATGAGCGCTTCTCAGCCCGTTTCATGGTTTCCAGCACTTCACGGCGCAGGGTTTCCTGCTGGGAAGTCTCCTCCTCTTCGCTCCACCAATGCTTCTTCAAGAGCCATTTTTGCAGCCGCAGCAGTGGGTCTTTGGCGCGCCACACCTCCTCCTCATCTTTCGAGCGATAGCCAGAGGGGTCGTCGGAAGAGGAGTGCGCGGCAAGTCGATAGCTCATGGCCTCGATCAATACCGGCTGATTTTTCTCAACGGCGATCTTGCGTGCCTGCCGCGTCGCTTCATAGACCGCCAGCACATCGTTACCATCTACCCGGATTACATGCATATGGTAGCCAAAGGCACGCGGGGCGATACCGTCGGCAGCAAACTGCTCGACGGCAGGAGTGGAAATGGCATAGCCATTGTTACGGCAGAAGAATATCACCGGCACCTGATGCACTGAGGCCATATTCAGCGCGGCGTGGAAGTCTCCCTCGGAGGCGGCGCCTTCACCAAAAAACGTTAACGTGCAGTGACCGTTACCAGCCAGTTTTTGGCCGTAAGCGTAGCCCGTGGCCTGAGGAATCTGAGTCGCTAAGGGAGATGAGATGGTCATGTAGTGTAGCTTGCGCGACCCATAGTGAATCGGCATTTGGCGGCCTTTGCCGTAGTCCAGCTCGTTGCCGAACAGCTGATTCATGAATTCTTCGATCGAGAAGCCGCGATACATTAAAGCGCCCTGCTCGCGGTACTGCGCCATAATCATATCGGCGTCATTTAGCGCAGCAGTGGCACCCACTACGGCGGCCTCTTCCCCGGTACACTGCATATAAAAGCTCAACCGCCCCTGGCGCTGAGCCGCCATCATGCGTTCATCGAGAATACGCGTGGCTAGCATTGCCTGATAGATACGCCGGGCGTGATCACGTTCAAGTGCGGGCTCATCAGCGTCGCTATGCAGCTCACCTTCTGGGTTAAGCAGGCTGAAAGTAGGAATTGAAAATTCGTCGCCGGTCATGAAGTCCGGCTGGTGTACGTACTGTGTCATCATTTTTGTCCTTGTTTTACCCCTTTTGAGGGCAGTGTTGTTGGTATTAACCGTTTATGCCAGTGGATTTATCTGTCATAGGTTAACGCAACATCTAGCTACCACAACGTTTAGGACAATAACGCAGCGCAAGGACTTTAGGGATGCTACTTAAGACGCAGAGAGGTTAAAACGCAGACAAATTAGGCACTAGAGATACGCGCACGTAGTTGACGCTGAAGCACTTCGAACAAGCTATCAATCGTCAGGGCTAACAATGCAATGGTCAGCGCCCCTTGAACCACATAGGCCATATTGCCGTTCACGATGCCGGAGATAATCGGGTCGCCAAGGTTACTGGCTCCCACGGTAGCCCCTAACGCGGCAGTGGCAATATTGATGGTCACCGAGGTTCGGATGCCCGCCAGAATGACCGGGGCTGCCAGAGGCAGCTCAACTTGACACAAGATTTGCGTTGGCTTCATGCCCATAGCGTGAGCAGCCGTTTTAATATCGCCTTCGACGCCCTGCAAACCAGCAAGGGTATTGCGCACGATAGGCAATAGCCCGTAGAGCATTAAAGCGACAATAATGGGCAAGGTACCAAACCCCAGAACGGGTACCGCTAGCGCCAGAACCGCCACTGGAGGAAACGTTTGCCCTAGCGATGCCAATTGGGCCACCAGCGGTAGAAAATCACACCCCCACCTGCGGGTAACGGCGATGCCCGCCGCGACTCCCACGATAATGGTCACCACCGCTGCAATGCCGACTACAAAGAGGTGGCGGCCTAGCAAAGTGACAAAACCAGCGCGATCGTAGATGACTTGCCGGGCATCGGGCTCAATCCAGCGAAATAAAGACTCGGCAGCCGACATGGCAAAGACGCTCATCATCAGCAGCGCCCCCCAAAGCAGTGGCCATAGCCATTGCGGGGCTTTTTTGTGGGTCTGGGCGGCGCTTAGCGAGTTACTCACGCGGGTTTCCATTGTCCAGTTGGGCCTCCTTGATAATTCTCCGCAACGATAGCTCACCGACAGGCACATCATGTTGGTCAACAACGGTCAACCGGTCGCTATGATCGCGCAGCATCATGGAAAGCGCCTGACGTAGCGAGAAAGTCCCTGGGATGCGCGACTGAGCGGGCAAGGTAGGCCCCATAGAGGTCATGTGATCTTTCACACGGGTTAACGCGGCTTGTTTAAGGCCTCTTTCCAGCCCACCTAAAAGCGACTCGACAAAAGGGTCGGCAGGGCTTTGTAATAGCGCCAGCGGTGAACCTTGCTGCACGATTCGACCTTCGCGCATTACCACTAAGTGATCCGCCAGTTTAAGCGCTTCATCCATATCATGGGTCACAAACACCACGGTTTTATGCAGCCGCGCTTGGAGCTTGGCCAGCTCATCCTGTAGCTTTTCACGAGTAATAGGATCAAGCGCGCCGAAGGGTTCATCCATCAACAAAATATCTGGGTCTGCCGCCAGGGCACGTGCAACACCCACTCGCTGCGCCTGCCCCCCTGAAAGCTGATGGGGATATTTATGCCCAAACTCATCGACCGGCAAACCGAGCAAATGCATTAGCTCGGCCACCCGTGACTGGACGTCCGTTGCTGACCACTTCAATAAACGTGGCACCAGGCCGATGTTGCGCGCAACGTTCCAGTGGGGAAACAGCCCGGTGTGCTGTATCACATAGCCAATCCGGCGACGTAGTTTTACAGGGTCATACGCGTCTATCGCCTGTCCATCGAGGATGATGTCGCCTTCGCTGTGCTCAATTAAGCGATTGATCATGCGCAAGGTGGTCGATTTACCACAGCCCGAGGTACCCACTAACGCACAGAATTTACCCTTCGGCACCCGTAGAGAAATATCGTCCACCGCGGTTTCATCCCCAAACCGCTTGGATACGTGGGATAGCTCGATCATCTTGTTCCTCCGGGGCGCAGCGCTTCTGCCAAGGCACCTAAGCCCGCATCCACCACCAGAGCCAGCATTAAAATAGGCAGCGCGCCAAGCAGCACCATATCCATGGCGGCCTGACCTAAGCCTTGAAAAATAAAAGTACCTAACCCGCCCGCACCAATCAGAGCGGCAACGGCGGTAAGCCCAATGGCCTGAACAGTGGTAATCCTCACCCCTTCCAGCAGCACCGGCAGCGCCAGCGGTAACCGCACCTGCCAAAAACGCTGCCCGGCACGCATGCCCATGCCTTTGGCGGCTTCTAATGTATCGAAACTGACTTGTTCAAGCGCGGTATAGGTGTTGCGCACAATAGGCAGCAGGCTGTAGCCAATCAGTGCAATTAAGGCGGGCGTAGTGCCAATACCGCTAACGCCAAGCTGGGCTAAAAAAGGCACGTTGGCGGCAAGCCAGGCTAGCGGCGCCAGCAGTAGACCGAATAGTGCCAAACTGGGAATGGTTTGAAGAAAGTTGAGTACAGCAAACGCGCCCTTCTGCAGCCGGGCATAGCGTCGCATCAGCATGGCGAGCGCTAGCCCAAGTATAATGCTGACACTGACGGCGATACCAACCAGCTTAATGTGCTGCGCGACGGCGCTGAGAAACTGTTGATCACGGGCTTTAAATTCTTGAACAAGGGCAAGCGTTTCCAGCCCAAAAGCTGCACAGAGCCACCACACCAGCGCGACACCACATAGCCATAGCGTGGGCCATATCCGGGTGAGATTTAAACGCAAGCGTAGTTCTACTAAACACAGCAGCAGTACAAACAGAACAACCCAATACGCCGCTCCCATGCCTAAACGCGCTTGAGGCATCTCAGGGTCAATCAGTAAATAGCTGCTCGCCATCAACCCCACTGGCATTAGCGCCATGATCACTATCACCGCCGCAAACAGCGCTCGGTAGTGGCGATGGGTTGGCTGGCACGCGAGAATACCGATAAAGGAGAGCAATAGCGTTGCTAATAGCGCACCTGGCCAGCCAAAAGCCTCCAGTGCGCCATGCCCCGTCCCTAACACAATCCGGTTGGGGGCCATGCTCACCACATCAAGTAACCAGAATGCAGCCAGCATAATAAGGCTCAGGCTAACGAGCACAACGTTAGGGTGCCACCCTTCCCAACGAAGCCGTGGGGTGGGCAGTGCATCCATCAACGACATTAATTAGTTATCCCGAGCATTAGCATTAAATTATAAGATTACCAGGCATTAATTATTAAGCGTATCGAGATAGTCGCTAGCCACTTGGGATGGAGACAGCCCGTTAACGGCGACATCGGCATTGAGCGTTTGCAGAGTGACCAGATCAAGGCTAGTGAAAACCTCATTGAGCAGCGCTTCTATTTCTGGATAGGCTTCAAGTACACTTTCACGCACCACGGGGGCAGGCTGATAGACCGGTTGCACACCCTTGGTATCTTCCAGCACGACCAGCCCCAGCGCACTTAAGCCACCGTCCGTGCCATAGGTCATCGCGCCATTAACACCGCTGGTCTGTTGGGCGGCCGCACGCATGGTAGCGGCGGTATTACCACCAGAGAGCACCAACAGTTGATCGTCACTTAACTCAAAACCGTAGGCTTCCTGAAATGCGGGCAGTGCTTGTGAAGACTCGACAAACTCAGCGCTTGCAGCAAATTTGAACTCGCCACCGTCAGCCAAATAGGCGGCTAGATCTTCTAGACTCACCAGCTCATTTTCCTCGGCGACATCCTCGCGGACGCTCATTGCCCAAGTGTTATTAGCGCTGGCAGGCTGCAGCCATATTAGGCCTTGCTGCGCATCACGCTCACGCACTGTTTCATAAGCCTGATCTGCATTATTCCATACTGAACTGTCGGTCATATCGAAAAAGAATGCGCCATTACCCGTGTATTCCGGATAAAGGTCAATCTCGCCCGCTTCAAGCGCAGTGCGGACAACGCTAGTGCCGCCCAGCTGCAAACGGTTTTCAGTGGCAATATCGTGGCGTTCCAGCGTTTGAATAATCAGTTCGCCCAGAACCGAGCCTTCTGTATCGATTTTGGACGATACCACCACGGGCTCGTTAGCGCTGACTTGAGAGAATGCCGCGAGGGATACGGTGCAAGCAGCGATTAAGGGCATAGCAATGAAAGGATTTGCTGAAAAGCGCATCTTTGAATTCCTTTTGAAGTGGGCATTTAAACGACTGAGGCTCTTATAGTCATTATAAGAGCCATCAGCGTTTAAGTTAGCGCATAAGCCACCAACGAGAGATAAAGGTTTTGGGTTAAGGTGCTTCTAATACCCAAGACGTGCCTTCTCGGGAGTCCTTAAGAATAATCCCTAAAGCGGCAAGCTCATCGCGGATCGCATCCGCTTGGGCGAAGTCTTTATTCGCCTTAGCCTCAATGCGCTGAGCAATTTTCGCTTCGATCTCGCTCTCGCTGAGCGGCATACCCTGCTGCTGCGTGCCTTTTAAGAACATTTGTGGTACTTGCTGAAGAAGCCCCAAAATAGACCCAAGCTGCTTTAACTCGCCCCCCAGTTTGGCAGCTTTATTAGGCTGCTCCTGCTTGGCGCGATTGACCTCGCGAGCCAGCTCAAACATCACCGCCAGGGCTTCGGGGGTATTGAAGTCATCGTCCATTACCTGAGTGAAGCGCTCACGATGAGCTGAAGCGTCATCGCTTGCATCACTATTTGCCTCGCCTGGCTCCAGACCTTCCAGCGCGGTGTACAAGCGCGTTAGCGATTTACGCGCCTCAGTCAGTGAATCAACCGAGTAGTTGATCGGGCTACGATAGTGACTCGCCACCAGCAGAAAACGCACCACTTCTGGGTCGTGCTCGGCCAGCACGTCGCGAATGGTAAAGAAGTTGCCCAGGGATTTGGACATCTTTTCCTGGTTCACCCGCACAGCCCCGGCGTGCATCCAGGTATTGACGTAGGTTTTGCCAGTGGCCGCCTCGGATTGAGCGATCTCATTTTCATGGTGCGGAAAGGTTAAATCCGGCCCGCCGCCATGAATGTCGAAAGTGTCACCCAGGCAGCAGGTCGACATCGCCGAGCACTCGATGTGCCAGCCAGGCCGGCCGTTACCCCAGGGCGACGCCCAGTGCGCCTCCCCTGGTTTGGCTGCCTTCCAGAGCACGAAATCGAGCGGGTCTTCTTTATGGATATCCACATCAACCCGGCTGCCTGCACGCATATCGTCTAACTGGCGGTTATTGAGTTTGCCGTAATCAGCAAATTTTCGCACCCGATAGTAGACATCACCGTTATCGGCCGCGTAGGCAAAGCCTTTTTCAATCAGCGTTTCAATCATTGCCACAATATCGGCGATATGGCCGGTGGCACGGGGTTCATGGCTGGGCGGCAATACAAATAGACGCGCCTCGTCTTCGTGCATGGCATCAATCATGCGCTCTGTCAGCGCAGTGATGCTTTCGCCATTTTCGTCGGCGCGCTTGAGGATCTTGTCGTCAATGTCGGTAATATTGCGCACGTAGTTAACGTCATAGCCGCGCTCTCGAAGATAACGGGTGATGACATCAAAGGCGACCATGACGCGAGCGTGCCCTAGGTGGCAGTAGTCATACACCGTCATGCCGCAGACATACATGCTCACTTTACCCGCTTCCAGCGGGGTGAAAGGTTCTTTGCGACGCGTCAGCGTATTGTAAATATGCATATGGCTATCCATGTTTGTTTTAGCCCTTCTGCTTGATTTTAGCCCAGCTATCTTTCAACCCCACGGTACGGTTAAACACCAAATGCTCTGGCGTAGAGTCATGGCGGTCAGCGCAGAAATAGCCGACGCGCTCGAACTGGAAGCGTGACTCGGGCGTTGCGAAGGCTAAGCTTGGCTCTCCGATGGCTTGGCAAACGACCAGCGACTCCGGATTAAGATGCTCTAGAAAATCGACATCCTTATCGCGATCCGGCTGTTCAACGGTGAACAGGTTGTCGTAAAGACGGACTTCCATTGGCACGCCATGGGCAGCGCTGACCCAGTGAATAACGCCTTTGACCTTACGCCCTTCGGGATTTTTACCCAGCGTATCGAAGTCGACCGAGCAGTGCAGTTCGCTGATCTCACCGGAGGCGTCTTTGATCACTTCGTCACAGCGAATCACATAGCTATTGCGCAGGCGTACTTCTTTACCTGGTGCCAAGCGGAAGAACTTTTTAGGCGCATCTTCCATAAAGTCGTCTTGGTCGATATACAGTTCGCGGCTAAACGGCACCTTACGCGCCGTCATATCTTCACGGGCGGGGTGACCAGGGACTTCGTACACCTCCTGGTGATCTTCCGGCACGTTGGTGAGCACGACTTTCAGCGGCTTTAACACACACATGGCGCGCGGGGCATTGTCTTCAAGATCCGAGCGAATGGCGTGGGTCAACATGGCGATATCCACCAGGCCACCGTCGGAACGAGTAACGCCAATCATCTCGCAGAATTTACGAATTGACGCTGGCGTATAGCCACGGCGACGCATGCCGGAGATCGTCGGCATACGCGGATCGTCCCAGCCATCGACAATTTTTTCGTCAACCAGCAGTTTCAGTTTGCGCTTGGAGGTCAGGGTGTAGTCGAGATTCAGCCGTGCAAACTCAATCTGGCGCGGTTTCGCGGGAACCGGCAGATTATTTAAAAACCACTCGTACAGCGGGCGGTGATCTTCGAATTCCAGGGTGCAGATCGAGTGGGTAATACCTTCAATAGCATCCGACTGACCATGGGTGAAGTCGTAAGAGGGATAGATTTTCCACTTGTCGCCAGTCTGGTGATGGCTGGCATGACGAATACGGTAAATAATCGGGTCACGTAGATTGATATTGGGTGAGGCCATATCAATCTTGGCGCGCACGACCTTTTCACTTTCGCCAAACTCACCTTCACGCATGCGCGCGAGCAAATCCAGGTTCTCCTCGACGCTGCGTTCGCGATAAGGGCTGGGCTTACCCGGCGTTGTTAAAGTACCGCGATACTCGCGGATTTCATCCGGCGACAGGTCGTCAACGTAGGCTTTGCCTTCACGCATTAAGTGCTGCGCCCAGGCATAGAGCTGATCGAAATAGTCAGACGCAAAACGCACCGGGCCTGCCCATTCAAAGCCTAGCCAACTGACGTCCTCTTTGATCGCATCGATGTAGGCCTGCTCTTCCTTGGCAGGGTTGGTGTCGTCAAAACGTAGATGACACTCGCCACCCAGTTGCTCCGCCAACCCGAAATTTAGACAGATCGACTTCGCATGGCCGATATGCAGGAAGCCATTGGGCTCCGGGGGGAAGCGCGTCACGATTTTAGTGACCTGGCCGCCCTCGATTTCGTCGCGTACTTGGTTGCGAATGAAGTTCGGCGCTGGGGTGGTCTCGTTGGTCATGATGGTGTTGATAACCTCGTGGTGAATGGCGTGCTGAGCCGTGAGGACATAGGATACTCCTATGGCCCTTCGCGGTGCAGGGCAAAACCGCTATTATAACGTGACGCCGATGCACAGCGCCAAGGCGAACGCCTTTATTGAACAGGAATTTATCTATGATCGTATTACAAACGAACCACGGTGACATCACCATCGCTCTTAACCACGAAAAAGCGCCAATTAGTGCGGCGAATTTTGAACAGTATGTGCACGACGGGTTTTATGATGGCACCCTGTTCCATCGCGTCATTGACGGCTTCATGGTGCAAGGGGGTGGTTTCGATAAGGAGTTCAACCAAAAGCCGACCCGCGACCCTATCGACAACGAAGCAGACAACGGCTTGAAAAATACCGTTGGCACCCTGGCCATGGCACGCACCCAGGATCCCCACTCTGCCACTGCGCAGTTTTTTATCAATGTGGGCGATAACAGTTTTCTTGATCACAGCGGTAAAAGCCTTCAAGGCTGGGGCTATGCGGTATTTGGTGAAGTCGTTGACGGGATGGATGTGGTCAATGAGATTAAAAACGTAGCCACGTCTCGCCGCGGCATGCACGCCGACGTCCCCTCTGAAGATGTCATTATTGAGCGCGCGTACGTCAAAGACGCGGAATAACGCCGGGAGCCTTATGCGCACACTGCTTGTTGCCGACCTTCATCTAAGTAGCGATACCCCCGAGATCAATCAGGGGTTTTACCGCTACTTAGAGCACACTGCTCCTGGAGCCGACGCGCTTTATATTCTTGGGGATCTTTTCGATGCCTGGATTGGCGATGATCTACTTGACGCCAATACACATCCGCTTAGCGTTGTTGCACATGAAGTAATTCGCCATTTGCGCAGACTTAGCAGCGACGGTACTGCGGTGTACCTAATGCACGGCAATCGAGACTTTCTGCTGGGCGAACGCTTTATAAATGCGTGCCAGGCATTTCTGCTACCGGATATTGAGGAAGTGGAAATCCAAGGCATTCCCGTTTTACTGCTACACGGCGATAGTTTGTGTACTCAGGATGAAGCGTATATGGCTTTCCGCAAGCAGTCGCGCAATCCAGAGTGGCAGGCGCAGATGCTTGCGCTACCTTTGGAACAACGTGTAGCACTTGCTCAGAGCTTGCGTACTCAATCTGGCGAAGCCAATGCTAATAAAGCTGAAGCGATTATGGATGTGACGCCACAAGAAGTCATTGCGCTGATGGAGCACCACGGCTTGACTACCATGATCCACGGTCACACCCACCGCCCCAAAGTACATGACTTGACTGTTGAAGACGTGCCTGCCAAGCGCTATGTACTAGGTGACTGGGATGCCCAGCACGGCTGGGATATTATCATTGAGCGGGCCGACCATACGGTACCTCGACTACGTCAGTTCTCTTTAACGGAACTACCTGATTCCTGACCGCGGTTTACGGGTATAAAAAAAGCCGATCATGTGATCGGCTTTTTTGCTCTTGCTGCTTTTAACTTGACCTTAAGCGACTCTAGCGCTCTATATCGGCATCGCTGCGCAGGTCATCAATCAATCCCTGCAACACCGATTGGGCACGCAACTGCTCTGCCATTTGCGAAACAAATGTCTCCATCTGCTCATCGACCTCACCTACACTGACGCTATCAAGCGCTACCACAGCCACTCCTTGCGGCAGTTCAACCGTGCGATAGACGTTCTCACCCTCTTCAGGGCGTTCCATGCGGAAGACTTCCTGTACAATCAGTTGAGGCACAGTGCTATCGGCTTGGCGGCTTACGCTGTTGGCTTCGAGCCAATCAACATCTGCCGACTGACCGTCTCGCAAACTTGCAACCAACGCTTGCGCCTCTTCACTCAGCGCCTCTTGCTGCTGTTCTGCGGCCACTGACATTTCAACATCTTCGCGCACTTCATCAAGCGGCAGCAGAGTCGCATCACGCTGCTCAGCAACCCGCAGTACCAAGCGACGATCCTGATCCAGCTCAATCACTTCGCTGTTGTAGCCCTCTTCAAATACGTCGTTGCTAAAGGCCGCCGACATTACGCCAGGTTCAGATAGCACCCCGTCAGCCTCATCATCACGAGCAAGCCAATCACTCTCCTGCAGCGTTAGGTCGAGTTCATCGGCAACGCTCTGCAAGTCGTCGGCAGCGAAGCTTTCATCGATCAGTTGTTGAACCCGCTGGTTAAACTCATCATCTATGTCACGCAGCGCCACTTCCCGCGCTAGCTCATCGCGCTGCTCTTCAAAAGTAGGGCCCTGAATGTCCGTCACCTGGATAATGTGGAAAGCGTTATCCAACTCAACAGGTTGGGATACATCGCCCTCTTCGAGACCAAAGGCCGCTTCGTCAAAGGCGTCGCCAAAGAAGCCACGGCTGATCACACCAAGATCACCGCCCTCTTCTGCGCTAGCCGTGTCGTCAGAATAGCGCAAGGCGGTATCTGTAAACGAATCACCGCTGTCCAGCGCTTCCCGAGCGGTCTCGGCTAATTGCTGCGCTTCATCGCGAGTGCGCTCATTGCCAAAGGTGATCATGATATGAGACACACGGCGGTCAGCATCGCGATTTTGCTCGCGCCAGGCGTCACGCAAAGCCTCTTCATCCACGTCACGGCCTTCTGCCATGGCCTGGCGATCAATCAGCACATACTCAAGACGCACCTGCTCTGGGCGCTCATAACGCTCCTGGTGGGCATCGTAATATGCTTGGAGATCGTCATCGCTAACGCTGATATCGGCGTCCACATCGTCACCATCCAGCACTATATAGCGGAAACTACGCTGCTGGCGCTGTAATTTGGCTAGGCGATCTTGCTCGTTCGGCAGGCTAAAATCACTGAAGGCTAAGCCTTGCTGTAAATGCTGTCGCTGTATATCGACGCGTAACTCTTCACGAAAGGAGATCGGTGTATAGCCAGCACCGGCGAGACGATTTCGGAACACCTCTGCAGAAAAACGGCCATCCTGATCATGAAATTCCGGCAGGCTGACAATTAACTGATCCAATTGCTGTTCAGAAACGGCAAAACCACCCTCTTCTGCATACTGGGACAGCAGTTGCTGAGTGATAAGCTGATCAAGCATATCGTTGCGCAAGGCACGCTCTTGCTCAGGCGGCACTTGCCCTGAACGCAGCGCGCGCTGAACCTCTAGCTCAACTTGCTGACGCATAATCGGCTGTCCGTTGACGCTCGCCACTTCGTCCGGATCGCTGCCAAAAAGCCCAAACAGTGACTCAATCCCGAAAAGTGCCATGGCCGCGACCATGACACCGATAATAATTTTGGCACCCCAGCTCCTGGAGCCATCTCGAATACTTTGCAGCATGCTAGCCTCAGATAGTCACAGCCAAACAGATCGGCCCGCTAAACCCAAATAAAAAGTGGGCCAGAAAATAACATGGGCGCATCGCCAATGCGATGCGCCCATTAGGTTACAGCAAACGCGGTCAAATTAGTTGACGGCGTCTTTCAGCGCTTTACCTGCTTTGAAGCTGGGTACTTTGGCGGCACTGATCTGGATTGGCTGACCCGTTTGTGGGTTACGGCCAGTACGAGCAGCACGCTCTTTGATCGCGAAGGTACCAAAACCTACCAGAGATACGCTTTCGCCTTTCTTAAGGCTATCGGTGACAGACTCCACCATGGCATCCAATGCGCGGGTTGCCGCTGCTTTCGGAATATCTGCAGACGCGGCAATGGCTTCAATCAGCTCGGACTTATTCACTCTTCACCCCTTGACTGTTTCAAAAAATGGCTCTGAACGGCATGGTCACCGATGGATACGACGATCAAAGCATAGCTGCGTTTTATAGCAATGCCTTGAAACATCTGTCAAGCAACCATGCCGCGAGATACCCGCTACCCAAAGCAGCGGGCAAATATTAAGTAAAATTAAAGACCAGCGAGGACTTTAACAGCTTAATGGGTACTAGCAACAACGGTATTACTAAACGATGCTTCGGTACTTTTCAATGGTGCACCGTCTTCTACCTTATCAGCTAGCGCTACGGCTAAGACATCATCTATCCAGCGTACCGGACGAATATCCAATGCGCCTTTGATATTGTCAGGTACTTCCTTGAGATCACGGCGGTTTTCTTCAGGAATTAGCACTGTCTTTATACCACCGCGACGGGCTGCCAGCAATTTCTCCTTCAACCCGCCTATCGGTAATACCTCACCGCGCAGATTGACTTCACCGGTCATTGCCACGTCGCAGCGTACCGCACGCTGGGTGTATGCGGAAACAATCGCCGTCACCATGGCAATACCTGCGCTGGGTCCATCTTTAGGCGTTGCCCCTTCAGGAACGTGGATATGCAGATCCTCTTTTTCGAACCGCTCGGGATCAATGCCATACGCTTCTGCCCTGGCGCGCACCACCGTATGAGCGGCACTCACCGACTCTTTCATTACATCGCCAAGTGAACCGGTCTTGTTAATTCGCCCTTTACCCGGCGTCACAACAGACTCGATGTTAAGTAATTCGCCGCCCACCGATGTCCAGGCAAGCCCTGTCACTCGGCCGATCTGATCGTCTTGTTCCGCTAAGCCGTAGCTGTAGCGGCGAACGCCTGCATAGTGCTCAATTTGCTCAGCCGTTAAGCTCTGCCCTGTCTGGTCAACTTGCGGCTCACGCTCTTTTTCAAGCCGTTCTCGCAGCACTTTACGCGACACTTTGGCAATCTGCCTTTCTAGCTCACGCACACCCGCCTCTCGCGTGTAGTAACGAATAAGCTCTAAAAGTGCGCTATCTTCCAGCGTTAACTCATCGCTTTTCAAGCCGTTTGCGGCTAATTGCTTAGGTAATAAGTAACGTTTAGCGATCGCCAGCTTCTCATCTTCGGTGTAACCCGGCAGACGAATAATCTCCATGCGATCAAGCAATGCACTGGGAATATTCATCGAGTTAGCAGTGCAGATGAACAGCGTCTCAGAGAGATCGTAATCAAGCTCCAGGTAGTGATCGCTAAAGCTGTTGTTCTGTTCAGGATCGAGCACTTCGAGCAGCGCAGAGGCAGGGTCACCGCGGTGATCCATGCCCAGCTTGTCGACCTCATCCAAAAGAAATAACGGGTTTTTAACCCCTGCTCTGCTCATCCGCTGCATCAACTTGCCTGGCAATGAGCCAATATAGGTACGCCGATGGCCGCGAATTTCCGACTCATCGCGGACGCCCCCCAGGGCTAAGCGTACATATTTACGATTGGTGGCACGGGCAATGGACTGGCCAAGCGAGGTCTTACCCACCCCAGGCGGCCCGACGAGACATAGCACTGGGCCTTTCATCTTGCGCACGCGCTTCTGTACGGCAAGATATTCCAGGATGCGCGCCTTGACCTCCTCCAGGCCGTAATGATCTTCATCAAGCACCTGCTGCGCTTTGACGAGATCATGCTTTACCCGGGTACGCTTTTTCCATGGAACAGCGACTAACCAATCCAGGTAGGAACGCACTACGGTCGCTTCAGCGGAGTTTGAGGCCATCATTTTAAGCTTATTAAGCTCTTGAGTGGCTTTCTCAGACGCCTCTTTCGGCATACCGGACTCTTTAATCGCCAGCTCGTACTTCTCAGTCTCGTTGGGCACATTATCCAGCTCACCCATCTCTTTCTGGATAGCTTTCATCTGCTCATTGAGGTAGTACTCGCGCTGGGTCTTTTCCATCTGCTCTTTGACACGCGAGCGGATGCGCTTCTCTACTTGCAGTAGGTCGATTTCAGACTCGATCAGCGCCATCAGATGCTCAATACGATCGCGCACCCGATCCATCTCAAGCAGCTCTTGCTTGTCGCCAATTTTAAGCGACAGGTGGGCACAAATGGTGTCCACCAAGCGGCTTGGATCTTCAATCCCCGACAGCGAATTAAGCACTTCGTTGGGGACTTTTTTGGAGAGTTTGACGTACTGCTCGAACTGATTGAGCAACACTCGTACCAGCGCTTCCTGTTCACGACTGGTCAGCGGTTCACTCTCTCGGGGCGTTAAATGCGCCTGGGTGTAGCCTGCGGCATTCTCTTCGACATTGAGAACATCCGCTCGGAAATTCCCCTCAATGAGTACCTTGACCGTGCCATCGGGCAACTTAAGCAGTTGCATGATATCGGCCACGGTGCCCATAGCGTAAAGATCCGCATTGTCAGGCTCATCTTGAGACGCTTCACGCTGAGCCACCAGTAGCACACGTTTATCAGCCTCCATCGCCGCTTCGAGCGCCTGGATAGACTTTTCACGACCTACAAAAAGGGGTATGACCATTTGCGGATAAACAACCACATCGCGCAATGGCAAAAGGGGTAGACATTGTGTCTGTTCGGCGTTCTGCTGCATCGCAGACGTTCCTCGACAAATCGGATGAGTACTTAAAAGAGTACTTAGAAAAGTACTGCACACTTTTCAAAATGCTGGCGTCTAGACGTTAGCATTGAATAGGCTAGGCAGTAACACTTCACGAATTAGGCTTTATAGCTCTCTAGCTAGAGAACCAGGCTTCACAACACGCTTTATAAGGGCTCTCTCTACAGCAGAGCTCTACAAGAACACCCTACAACAACAAGGGGTCGCCTTGGCGACCCCTTGATTTAGCGCAAGCGGTTGAAGCTGGGCCGCGATACTCGACTAGCCACTAACCATCAGTGCCGTCGACACGTGCATCTTCCTGCTGAGAGTAGATCAACAGAGGTTCGCTTTCTCCGGCTATCACAGATCCGTCGATGACGACCTTGCTAACACCTTCAAGCGAAGGAATTTCGTACATGGTATCCAACAGTACCGACTCTAGAATAGAGCGCAGTCCGCGAGCACCTGTCTTACGCTCCATGGCTTTTTCAGCCACTGCACGTAACGCTTCATCTCTGAATTCTAGCGTTACATCTTCCATTTCAAACAGTTTGGCGTACTGCTTAACCAGCGAATTCTTCGGTTCTGTAAGAATCTGCACCAGGGCGTCTTCCGTGAGCTCCATCAGTGTTGCGATGATGGGCAGACGCCCCACAAACTCTGGAATCAAGCCAAATTTAACCAGATCATCAGGCTCTACGTCGGCCAGCAGTTCACCCACCCCACGGGAGGACTCTTTGCTTTTCACCGCCGCATTGAAGCCGATGCCGCCTTTCTCAGCGCGGTCACGAATAACTTTATCCAGCCCTGCAAAAGCACCGCCTACGATAAACAGAATGTTGCCCGTATTGACTTGAACAAACTCCTGCTGGGGGTGTTTGCGTCCGCCTTGAGGCGGCACGGAAGCTGTCGTTCCTTCAATAAGCTTCAGCAGTGCTTGCTGAACGCCTTCACCCGAGACATCACGGGTAATAGAAGGGTTATCCGACTTACGTGAAATCTTGTCGATTTCATCGATATAAACAATGCCACGCTCGGCTTTCTCGACGTCGTAATCGCACTTCTGCAATAGCTTCTGGATGATGTTTTCGACATCTTCACCAACATAGCCGGCTTCCGTCAGCGTGGTTGCATCCGCAATGGTAAAAGGTACATTCAGTAACCGTGCCATGGTTTCCGCAAGCAGCGTTTTACCGCTACCGGTGGGGCCAATCAACAGAATGTTTGATTTACCCAGCTCTACGTCGCCGTCGCGTACATCTGTTTTCAAACGCTTATAGTGGTTATATACCGCTACGGAAAGCACCATTTTGGCGCGATCCTGTCCGATAACGTAGTCATCAAGCGTATGACGTATTTCGCGTGGCGTAGGTAAACGCTCCTCATCGCTCTCGGCATCGGCTTCGAGAACTTCTTCGCGAATGATGTCATTACACAAGTCGACACACTCATCGCAGATATAGACGGATGGGCCCGCAATCAGCTTACGTACTTCGTTTTGGTTTTTGCCACAAAACGAGCAGTAGAGCAGTTTGCCACCTTCGTCTTTGCCTTTGCCGTCGGCCATTCGCATACCTCTATCACTGCGGCGGCTTTCGCCGCCGGAAAAGCTCGTTAGATAAAGCAGAATCCTATCACGCTATCAGGATGTAGGCCGCTTATCCAGCACTGCATCAATCAGGCCATACTCTTTGGCTTGATTGGCGCTCATGAAATTATCCCGATCGGTATCACGTGAGACAGCGTCAATTTCCTGGCCCGTGTGGTGGGCAAGAATTTGGTTCAACTTCTCGCGAATACCCAGAATTTCACGGGTATGAATTTCAATGTCAGACGCTTGGCCTTGGTAACCACCCAGCGGCTGGTGAATCATGACGCGTGAGTTGGGCAGGCAGAAACGCTTGCCAGCAGCACCCGCTGTCAATAACAGTGCACCCATGCTGGCCGCCTGACCAATACACACCGTAGAGACATCCGGCTTCACAAACTGCATAGTGTCATAAATCGACATACCCGCGGTGACCGAACCACCTGGTGAGTTAATATACAGGTGAATATCTTTATCGGGGTTTTCCGATTCCAGGAACAGCAGTTGGGCAACAACCAGATTAGCCATGTAGTCTTCTACAGGGCCTACCAAAAAGATCACACGCTCTTTTAACAGGCGTGAGTAAATGTCGTAGGCTCTTTCCCCTTTGGCGCTCTGCTCAACCACCATGGGCACTAAACCGCCGGCGTTTTGAATATCAAACTCACTCATTCAGGTGATTCCTTGCGTCCGGGAAGGGAAAGGCGCACCGACATATAGGTGCGCCACGTTCCAGGGTGTTAGGCGCTCGCTTGCTCGCCCTCTTCAGCACCCTCATCTTGCTCTGCCTGCTGCTGCGCAGCGGCAAGGGCTTGCTGATAAGACATTTCAACGTCTTTAATGTTCGTTTGCTCAAGCAGCTTAGCCACCGCTTTCTCTTCGAGAATGGCAGATTTCACTTGGGTTTTCATCTGCTCGTTACCCATGTAGTAGCTAACCACTTCATCAGGATCTTGGTACTGCTCAGCAAGCTCGGTTACTTTTGCTTTGATAGCGTCATCATCGGCATCGAGTTCGTTAGCTTTGATCACTTCAGCCAGCAACAAGCCAACCTGAACGCGGCCTTTGGCCTGCTCTTCAAATAGTTCGTTGGGCAACTGGCTGACATCAAAATCTTCGCCTAAACCAAACTGCTGCGCCGCTTGGCGCTTCATGCCGTCAGTCTCTTGCTGAACGAGTGCGCTAGGCACAGGAATTTCGTTAACCTTTTTCAGCGCATCGAGCACTTGCTGCTTAACCCGGTTATCAACGGCTTGCGACGCTTCACGGGTCATGTTCTTCTTGATTTCAGCGCGGAATTTTTCCTGATCGCCGCCCTCAACGCCAAAACGCTCAATAAACTCAGCGTCTACTTCGGGCAATTTCTGGCTGCTGACTTTATGTACGGTTACCTTGAAGGTGGCTTCTTTACCGGCTAAATGCTCGGCCTGGTAATCCTCAGGGAAGGTGACGTTAAGGGTCTTCTCTTCGCCCGCTTTAGCGCCAATTAACTGCTCTTCAAAGCCAGGAATAAAGCTATTGGAACCAATGACTAGCGTGTGGCCTTCGGCGCTACCGCCTTCAAACGGCTCATCACCAATATAACCCTGGAAGTCGATAGTGACTTGATCGCCGTCAGCTGCAGCGGCGTCCACTTCTTCCCAGGCTGCATTTTGCTTACGCAGCGTATCGATCATCTCATCGACATCCGCATCACTAACCGAAACCACCGGACGCTCAATCTCTGTACCTTCGATAGAGTTAAGCTCAACCTGCGGGTAGATCTCCATAACCGCAACGAACTCTAGATCTTTACCTGACTCATTGACCGATGGCTCAATTTGCGGGAAGCCAGCAGGGTTCAGCCCCTCTTCGGTAATAGCACGCACATAACGCTCGCGCATTACTTCGCTGACAACCTCGTTACGTACGTCTTGGCCGTAGCGCTGCTGAACTACTGCCATTGGCACCCGGCCCTGGCGAAAACCATTCAAGCGAACGTTCTTCGCAGTGTCTTTCAAGCGAGCGCTAACGGCCCCGTCAATTTCGGCCGCCGGCACTTGAATGGTAATGCGGCGTTCGATCTGGGAGGTCGTCTCGACAGAAACTTGCATGAATTGTCCTCTAACGGCTGGGCGTTGTGTTGATTGCATATAATAAGTTCAAGGGGGCAATTTTAAGAACCCCAACGCATAGTGGCAAGCGCCATGCTCGCAACATGGGGGCAGTGATTTTAAAAACAAGGGAATAAGCGAGCAATTAACCACTTTAAGGCGTGTTTAGCTTCATTATTCGCCCCACGCTGCGTAATTTCTACCATTCTACTGCTTTGTGCGTCTTGCAGCGACTTTTTCAATCACTACCGCAAAAAAGCTAACTTGCATGACGCTCACCCGACCACCATAAGCTTAGCGCATGGAGAAGCACCCCAAGCGTAGCACCATGAGAAATGAACACCTGCCAACTGATCCAGTCCGTAAACAGCGCATGCCAGCCACCCATCACCACCATTCCCAGCAGCAGCATAACGACTAACCGTTTACATAGTTGTGGCAGACGGCGACGCGCTTCCACGGCCAGTAAGCGCCACTGAACAATCGCCGCAAAAGCCACCAGTGCTAAGGCGAAGATAATCAGCGTCTGGCGGGTTTCATGCCCTCCCGCCATGTAGCGAGGCAGAGTTGCCAGCATAACGACACATAAGCCCAGCGCAACGCTGATGCGCTCAGGCGAGGTGGGCGCTCGCTGCATCGCTCAAGCTACCTCTAATTGCTGGGCAACGATCCACTCTTCCACCCAGGGCACAGCAGCATCGTCGGCCATAAATGTCTCCATGGCGTCGATCTCTAGGCGCTCCCCTAAACGCGTCGCGCCATGATCCGCCAGCAATTCATCAAGCGCGCGGCCAGCACCACAAAATGTATCACCATACGAGCTATCACCGAGTGCAATGAGTCCATAGCGAAGTGTAGTAAGTGCGGGACTTTGGTCACGCAACTGTCGGACAAAGGGCACAAAACTGCCGGGAAAATCACCACTACCAGTGGTCGATACACAAAAAAGCGCCAAATCGGCGTCACCGTTGGCAATATCATCGACAGATGGCTGTTCAACAATCTCCACAGCGTAACCTGCCTGTTCAAATAGGGGCTTCACCTGCTCTGCCACATCAAGGGCACCGCCATACATGGTACCCACCAAAATATTTAGCTTCGGCATCGTCACTCCCCTGTCAAAGTGTCACAGTGCCAACCGTCAAGTCGACAAATACCTGATGAATTTGCTCAAATATTAACATGGCTGGCTAGAATGAGACACATCGCCCAAACGGGTGACTTACACGCAGCGCACAGGAGTGGCTATGCAGCAAACCTTCGAGGCTTGGATCACCCCGCTAATGATTAGCGGCCTGATCATATTTATGTGTTTTATTATCTGGGATTTGGCCAAAAAATCGAACGCAGGCAAATTTGGCACCATCATGCTGTTTGTGGTGCTCGGCGCAGGCATGCTGGGTTACGTCATTAAGGTGGTGATTACCTGGCTAATCGAAGGTGGCGGCATGCAGGGGTAACAAAAGCCATCATTCCACAGGCGCGCTTATCACTACACTCATCACAACAACGCCCATCATAAAAGAGAAAAGGAGCGCCCGAAGGCACTCCTTTTTTATGAAGGGGAGTCTTGCATGAAACGAGAGCAGCTACTGACCTGTGAGTAACAGCATTTCTCAAACCAAAAGACTATTCACCGCCTTCATAGTGCTCGACCTGCTGCTTAAGCTTCTGCCCTGGGCGAAACGTCACGACTCTTCGAGCAGAAATGGGAATTTCTTCACCGGTTTTGGGGTTACGCCCTGGCCGCTCGCGTTTATCTCGCAGATCAAAGTTACCAAAACCCGATAGCTTTACCTGTTCGTTCTCACGAAGGCAGGCTCTAATCTCTTCAAAAAAAGCTTCGACCATAGCCTTCGCTTCTCGTTTGGACAGGGCTAGCTCTGCATGCAAATGTTCGGCTAGCTCTGCTTTGGTCAACGCACCCATAAGGCTTCTCCTTATCCTTGAAGCAAACACAGCAACAAACGCTCTGTACCAAACGTACAGTAGCAAACGCATTGCCAAGAACGTGATAAGCATCGTGGCGTAGCCCAGGCACTCACATAGCTACTTAATTAGCCGCGCAGCTCAGCATCTAACTTGACACGCACTTGTGTCACAATTGAATCAACCAACTGATTGATTTCCTCGTCGTTTAGCGTGCGCGATGGATGCTGCCAGGTCAAGCCCAAAGCAATACTCTTGTGCTCTTCGGCCACGCCTTTACCTGAATAGACGTCAAATAGCTTGATATCTTGCAGATACTCACCTGCTTGTTGCTTGGCGCAATCCAACAGCGCCTGCACAGGAGTCGCCTCTTTGAGTATAAACGCCAAATCACGGCGCACCTCAGGAAAGCGTGATAACGGCTCAAAGGCAGGAATACGGCCTTGGCTAAGCGCATCCAGGCGCACTTCAAACAGCACGGCATCCATCTTTAACCCTAGCGTTGCGCGAACCTGTGGGTGCAGGGTGCCAATCCAGCCTGCTGGCTCTCCTCGGTGCTGCAGTTGCGCGCACTGCCCAGGATGAAGAGCTGGGTGCTCTGCAGGTTCAAAGCGCCATGCGTCAGCGTCACCGCCCAAGGCCAGAACACTCTCCAAATCGCCTTTTAGATCGTAGAAATCCACCCGCCCTTTCGCATCACTCCAGCCCTCGGCTTCCCGCGCCCCACAGACCAAGGCACCAAGCATCGGGACTTGTGACAACGCATCCAGTTCGCCGTTGAAGACTAGCCCGGTTTCAAACAGCCGTACGCGGGTTTGCTGCCGGTTAAGATTATACTCCATGGCGCGCACCAAGCCGGGAAACAAACTAGCACGCATCACCGACAAATCAGCCGAGATAGGGTTAGCTAGCGCGGGGCTTACGGCGTCGGGCAGCATGGTCGCTTGCAGCTCGGGAGCCACAAAGCTGTAGGTAATCGCCTCTTGAAAACCGCGGGCAACCATCTGGCAGCGCAGTCTTGCCAGGGTAAGCGTTGCCTCGTCTGCTGAACGGAGCGCCAAGCGTGCCGCCGGCCGGCGCACCGGCAAATTATTGTAGCCATGGATACGCGCTACTTCTTCGATGAGATCCTCTTCGATGGCCAGATCAAAACGCCAACTTGGCGCAGTGACTGCCCATCCGGCATCCTGCACGCTGACTTCAAGCCCTAGGCGTTGCAAGATATCGGTCACATCATCACTATCGAGAGCCTTGGAAAGCGCTTTTTCTAACCGCTCACTGCGCAAGAAAATAGCGCGCTCAGCAGGCATATGCTCAGCACTTTGCGCTTCAACAAGAGGCCCTGCTTGGCCGCCGCAGATATCAATCAAAAGCTGTGTGGCACGCTCAACGGCAACTGGCGTCAATTGTGGATCGACGCCGCGCTCAAAACGGTGCGATGCATCAGTGTGCAGCCCGTAGGAGCGCGCCTGGCCCGCAATGGCAAGCGGGGTAAAGAACGCTGATTCCAGGAAAATAGTCTGGGTATTTTCATTAACGCCGGAGTTTTCCCCACCCATCACACCTGCCATGGCTAGCGGGCCTGAGCTGTCGGCAATGATCAATGTCTCGGGGCGCAGCGCCATATCGCTACCATCAAGCAGTGTTAGCCATTCGCCCGGCTTGGCCATGCGAACCACTATGCCCTCTTGCAGGTTGTGGCGGTCAAAGGCGTGCATCGGCTGGCCCAATTCCAGCATGACGTAGTTGGTAATATCCACCACTGGGTCAATCGAGCGCACGCCACTGCGGCGAAGACGCTCTACCATCCACAGCGGTGTTTCAGCCTTAACATTAACGCCCTTGATTACGCGGCCAATATAGCGCGGGCACTGCTCTGGTGCCTCTATGCTCACCGCGAAGCTATCCTCAACTTCCGCGACCACCGGTGCGATTACGGGCCCGTTAACCGGCAAACGGTTAAGCACGCCGACTTCTCGTGCTATCCCCTTAATACTCAGACAGTCTCCCCGGTTGGGCGTCAGATCGACCTCAAACGTCATGTCATTAAGATGCATGAACTCTCTGAAATCGACCCCCACCGTCGCAGATGACGACAGCACCAGGATGCCGGGTGAGGCCTCTTCTTCAAGCCCTAGCTCCGATGCAGAGCAAATCATCCCGCGCGACTCAACGCCGCGTAGCTTGGCTTTTTTGATTTTAAAATCACCTGGCAGCACGCCACCCACCTGGGCAAAGGGGATTTTCTGACCAACATCAACATTGGGCGCACCGCAGACAACCTGCACAGGCTCGCCACTACCGTCATCAACGGTGCACACATTGAGCTTATCCGCGTCAGGGTGCTTCTCTTTACTCAGCACCTCAGCCACCACCACACCACTGAATGCGGCAGCTACCGACTCAATAGTGTCAACTTCCAAGCCCGCCATGGTGATTTGGTCGGCTATTGCCTGCGTTTCAAGCTGCGGCGAGACCCACTCACGCAGCCACTGTTCTGAAAATTTCATCGTTGATCCTGTATTCGGCGGCGGTCTTAAGCGAATTGACGTAAAAAACGCAGATCGTTTTCAAAGAACAGGCGTAAATCATTCACGCCGTAGCGCAGCATTGCCAAACGCTCAGCCCCCATTCCGAAGGCAAAACCGGTATAGCGCTCGGTATCAATACCCGAGTGACGAAAGACTTCAGGATGCACCATGCCGCATCCCATCACTTCCAGCCAGCCGCTGTGGGAACAGACACGGCAGCCTGCCCCACTACACATCACACACTGAATATCCACCTCGGCGGAGGGTTCAGTAAATGGAAAGTAGGAAGGACGGAAACGCACCGAAAGATCGTCTCGCTCAAAAAATGCCTGCAGAAAGTCTTCGATCGTCCCTTTAAGGTCGGCAAAGCTAACGCCCTCATCGACCAGCAGACCCTCGACTTGATGGAACATGGGTGTGTGGGTCAGGTCTGAGTCGCTGCGATACACGCGCCCCGGGCAAACAATACGGATGGGAGGCTCACTGCCTTTCATCGTGCGCACTTGCACCGGCGAGGTGTGAGTACGTAGCAGGCGCGTGGCATCAAAATAGAAGGTGTCAGCCATACCGCGAGCGGGATGGTGGGCAGGAATATTGAGAGCTTCGAAATTGTGATAGTCATCCTCAATCTCAGGCCCTACCGCCACATCATAACCAATACGAGTGAACAGCCCCTCTATGCGCTCAAGCGTACGTGTCACAGGGTGCAGGCCGCCTTCGGCTTGGCCACGCCCAGGTAAAGTGACATCGATACTCTCTGCGGCCAAACGAGCATTCAGCGCAGCGCTTTCAAGCTGCTGGCGCTTGGCATCAATTTCGTCGGCTAGGGTTTGCTTGGCCTGATTAATACGCTCACCCGCTACCGGGCGCTCTTCGGCTGACAGTTTTCCCAGACCTTTCAGCAAGGCAGTTACCTCACCTTTCTTACCTAAGTAGCGTACTCGTAACTCGTCTAGTGCGGCGACACTCTGCGCAGCCTGAATGGCGTCGCGAGCCTCAGATACCAGAGTAGGAAGGTGATCCATCCGTTTCACTCCGAATTAAGCGGTGTCCATCCCTGAAGATGGCGTGGCACGTTGAAGGTGACAAAAAAACAGGGGAAGAGCGGCTGCTCTTCCCCTGGATGGGTCACTCTTAAATGACCTCAGGCACGTTGCACGGGCAAAAGCCCAGCACAAACTACCTTATTGGGCAGCCTTGGCTTTTTCCACGATGGCAGCAAATGCAGCCTTCTCGTGTACTGCCAAATCGGCCAATACTTTACGGTCGATTTCGATACCGGCTTTCTTAAGACCGCCAACAAAGCGGCTGTAAGACATACCGTTAACACGCGCACCAGCGTTAATACGCTGGATCCATAGCGCACGGAACTGGCGCTTACGGTTGCGACGGTCACGGTAAGCGTACTGACCAGCTTTGATAACGGCTTGCTTGGCAACGCGGAAAACGCGTGAACGGGCACCGTAGTAACCTTTAGCAAGCTTCAATACTTTTTTATGGCGACGACGCGCTACTACGCCACGTTTAACTCGAGTCATAACACACTCCTGACTTTAAGGCTGGGGCAAAAAATTGTGCACCCAGAAAAACGAAAACCCGACTTATAGATTCGGCAGCATACGCTGGATGAGCGCTTTGTCAGACGCGTGAATTTGCTTCATTCCACGCAGTTGACGCTTACGCTTGGTCGTCTTCTTGGTCAAGATGTGGCTACGGTGAGACTGCTTGTGCTTAAAGCCATTAGCAGTCTTCTTGAAGCGCTTAGCAGCGCCGCTGTTGCTTTTGATTTTCGGCATGAGGAAAACTCCGCTCGATATTTTTTAGAAAACCCAGGGCCAACCACCATATTAACGGTGGTCCGTTTAAAACGCCGTTGGATCACTTCTTTTTCGGGGCAATAATCATGATCATCTGGCGGCCTTCCATTTTCGGGAAAGCCTCTACCGCTCCGATCTCTTCCAGGTCTGCCGCGATCCTTTCCATCAGTTTACGTCCGATGTCCTGGTGCGCCATTTCACGACCACGAAAGCGCAGTGTGACTTTGCCCTTGTCACCACCTTCCAAAAAGCGCGTCAGGTTTTTAAGCTTGACCTGATAATCGCCTTCATCGGTGCCAGGACGGAACTTGACTTCCTTAACCTGGATTTGCTTCTGCTTCTTCTTTTGAGCCGCTTTCTGCTTTTTGGTCTCAAAAACGAATTTGCCGTAATCCATAATCTTACAGACGATGGGATCGGCATTCGAAATTTGCACGAGATCTAGGCTTTCAGATTCAGCACGCTCAAGCGCTTCGGTGGTGGGCACTACACCCAACTGCTCACCGTCGCTACCAATAAGGCGTACTTCTTCTTCGACAATTCGCTCGTTCATTGGTGGGCGTTTGTCTGCTGGACGCCCGCGCTGGTTGCTTCTCTTGATCGTTCCGTCTCCTTAGGCAATTGACGATGTCGCCAGGGCTGCTCTCTCGGCAGTATGGCGTTCAATAAATTCATCGACCGTCATTGTACCGAGGTTTTCGCCGCTGCGTGTTCGCACGGCCACTGAGTCAGCTTCGACTTCCTTATCTCCCACCACAAGGAGATAGGGAACTTTCTGTAATGTATGCTCACGGATTTTAAAGCCGATCTTCTCGTTCCTCAAGTCCGCTTTAACACGCAAGCCACTTTTTTGCAGACGTTTCTCCAATTCGAGCGCATATTCACGCTGAGAATCAGTAATTGTCATAACAACCGCCTGCTGAGGCGCAAGCCATAATGGCATAGCGCCCGCATAATGTTCAATCAAGATGCCAATGAAGCGCTCCATGGAGCCTACAATAGCACGATGCAGCATTACCGGCGACTTGCGCTGACCTTCTTCAGTCACATACTGAGCCCCAAGCCGCTCTGGCATCATAAAATCGACTTGCATAGTGCCGACCTGCCACTCACGCCCCAGACAGTCTTTCATATGATATTCAATCTTGGGGCCGTAGAACGCGCCTTCACCAGGAAGTTCCTGCCATTCAACGCCACAGGTTTTCAATGCGCTACGCAGCGCATCTTCTGCCCGATCCCAAACCTCATCACTTCCAATGCGTTTTTCCGGGCGAAGAGCAATTTTAATAGCTATATCTTCAAAGCCGAAATCACTATACACCTTTAGCGCTTGGCGATGGAAATCAGTCACTTCAGGCTCAACTTGAGCTTCAGTACAAAAAACATGGCCATCATCTTGCGTAAATGCCCGCACACGCATAATGCCGTGCAAAGCACCTGAAGGCTCGTTACGGTGGCATCCACCAAACTCACCAAAACGAACGGGCAATTCACGGTAGCTACGCAAACCAGAATTAAACACTTGAACATGTCCAGGGCAGTTCATCGGCTTAAGGGCATACTCACGCTTTTCGGATTCAGTAAAGAACATGCCGTCCGCGTAGTTATCCCAGTGCCCTGATTTCTTCCAAAGCGATACGTCCATAATCTGAGGACAGCGTATTTCTTGATAACCACCCTCTTTGTAGACGCCTCGCATATATTGTTCGATCTGCTGCCATAGCGCCCAACCGTTTGGGTGCCAAAATATCATCCCCGGCGCCTCTTCCTGCATGTGGAAGAGATCCAGCCGACGCGCCAACTTACGATGATCGCGCTTCTCCGCCTCTTCAAGACGTTTGACGTAAGCCTTAAGCTGTTTTTTATCACCCCATGCGGTGCCGTAGATACGCGTCAACATAGTATTTGCAGCGTCACCGCGCCAATAAGCACCGGCCAACTTGGTCAGCTTAAAGGCTTTTAAGTGGCGGGTATTCGGTACGTGGGGCCCGCGGCACATATCGGTGTATTCTTCGTGATGATAAAGCCGGATGGTCGCGTCATCGGGAATATCGCGAACAATTTCCTGCTTATAAGGTTCATCGCGGTGTAAAAAAGTCAGCATTGCCTGGTCACGATCAACATACTCGCGTACCACATCGTACTCACGCTCTATCAGTGCCTGCATACGCGCTTCGATGGCTTCCAGGTCTTCTGGAGTGACGGATTGACCAAACTCAATATCGTAGTAGAAACCATCTTCAATAACTGGCCCGATGGCCATTTTGGCCTCGGGGTACATCTGCTTAACCGCATGACCAATGAGGTGAGCGCAGGAGTGGCGAATAATTTCCAGCCCTTCAGCGTCACGAGCAGTAATTATTGCCACTGTTGCGTCTTGCTCAATCAGATCAGCGGCATCTACCAGCACACCATCGATCTTTCCAGCGATGCAGGCCTTAGCCAAACCAGGGCCAATGGATTCTGCCAGCTGCATAATGGTTAGCGGTGCTTCAAACGTCTTTTGACTGCCATCAGGCAGAGTAACAATAGGCATTCAGATTCCTTGAGCGCAGTGGTGATCCATACCAAGGATCACATATCGCTATCAATGGTCTTGGGAGAGGTGTAAATGTACCAATAAAAACAGCAGCAAGACTAGCAGACTTGCCGACGGCTTAAAATAAAAACGGGAGGCATAAAGCCTCCCGTTTCTTTACCTGTGGATTGCCGTTAGCACTTTATAGTCAAACCGCAAACCTCAGAAGATAAGTGAACTTAGTTCCACTCATCCAGTTCAACGCGACGGTTCTGGAAGCGACCTTCTTCAGTCTCGTTAGACGCGACCGGCTGCTCTTCACCGTAACCTACTGCACGCATACGGTTAGCTTCTACGCCACGGCTCGCCAAGTAGTTAGCAACAGATTGAGCACGCTCTTGTGACAAGTTTTTGTTGTACTCGTCAGAACCGCGTGAATCAGTGTGGCCTTCGATGCTTACGCGAACATCAGGGTTGCTGACCAAACGCTCAGCAACACCGTTAAGTACACTCTGAGCGTTTGAGGTTAGCTGAGCGGAATCAAACTCGAAGTTAACGTCTTGCAGAACTACGCTATCCGGGCAACCCAGGGCGTTCACTTCTACACCAGCAGGAGTGTTCGGGCACTGATCACGGTAATCGGGCACACCGTCGTTATCGGAGTCAAGCGGACAACCGTTGGCATTAACTTCAACGCCAGCGGGAGTGCCTGGGCACTGATCGCGGTAGTCCGGCACGCCGTCACCGTCAGAATCTAGCGGGCAACCCTCGGCGTCAACTGCGACACCAGCAGGCACTTCGCCGTAGCTCGGGCACTGAGGTGCAACCGGCTCAGGCGTACGATCAGCACATAGCAGACCGCCGATAGCAGCACCAGCTGCGGCACCAGTAGCAGCACCGCTCTCTTCATCAGAACTACTGCTGGTGGCGTAGCCAATGCTGCCACCGATAACACCGCCTGCCAGACCACATACCGCAGGGTGCTGGTACCAGCTGCGGTCGCTACTAGCGCTTGCTTGGCCAGAAGACTGTGAGGCCGAGCTGGCACAGCCAGATAGGCCAACTACCAGTGCAGAACCGATTAGCAAGCCAGTCGTTGATTTTTTCATGCAAGACTCCTTCTTGATCCAATGCTGAAATGGCCTTTAGTGACCAAATCTATCCAATGCTTCTTATTGCGAGAGCATCCATTTTTCGCCTGTCCTGTATCACCAGTTTTTCATCGAGCTCTCAGTACTAAATACTGACGTACTAAACGCTCAATGCCCAGTGGCTACAAAACGTTGTGCCTATCATTAACGCTTAAGCGTAAAAAGGCAACAATGCCAAGATATCAACTTCTTGCCAATACCGACATCCTTCAGCATAGCAAAATTGCCGCAATGGGCACTAAAAAATAGTTTGCTATGCTTTTGGGCGGTTTAAACCGCTCAAAACCTGTCATTAATGCAGCGCTTTGCTGCCTTGGGCACGCCATTTCAGCACTGCCCGAGCTGCTTCCAATACGGCATCGCGCATCTCATTTTCTACCATCAGCCGCTCTTTGTCTTCCTGCATACGCTCTCGGGGCGACAACTGTTGACGGGCGGTATGGGTATTCAGGTGTTGAGTGCGGCTGTAGTGCTCGGCAAATGCCTTAAATTCAGCTCGTTCCGTTAAGCTAGGATCAATGATCTCCAGTAACACCTTGCACCGCCATGCTCCTTCGGTAATATCGACCTGCTCCTGAACCAGCGCGCTTACTACATAATCGAGGTTTTCTAAGCTATTTTGTTGAGCACGAGCGTCTTCATCACGACGATAAGCTTCTCGACGACTTACCTCTTTGCGTAACGACCATGCGTAGAAACACAGCCCTACAATGACTGCAATCGCCACGGCGAGTATTACCAGCGCTACCGTTGAGCTCATGAAACTCCTCATTAAGCGGATAAATTGCTTGACGAAAATTGTACACCCTTATACCACTATTCTGCCAATAGCATCTAGGCTTGCTTCTCCTCTTGCTGCATAGCAGTCCAACTCGTCTTCGGATCACCAAGCAAGCGCAGCAGCGTAGTGATCAAGTAATAGCGCCCCAAAAACACCTAATAAATAGCGAATTGAGAACCAGAATGCGCCAATAGGAGCAACAGGATCCTGCCCACGCCACACTCGCCAATTCCACACCATGAAGCGTGCATTCAGGCACAGCACGACCACTAGGTAGAGCGCGCCGCTCATGCCTATCATCACCGGCAGTAAGGTAGCTAACACCGTTAACCACCCATACAGCCAAATTTGCAGACGCGTAAAAGGAATGCCGTGGGTAACGGGCAGCATGGGGATACCAGCCCGGGCATAATCATCGCACTTGTGAATGGCCAGCGCCCAAAAATGGGGCGGCGTCCAGGCAAAGATAATCAACATTAAAAGCAAAGGTTCGGGCGTAATTTGCCCAGTAATGGCGACCCACCCCAGCAGCGGCGGCGCAGCGCCAGCAACGCCGCCAATAACGATATTTTGTGGCGTAGCCCGCTTTAAAAAGGCGGTATAAATCAGCGCATAACCAATCAGAGAGGCAAAGGTTAGCAATGCGGTTAAATGGTTAACCTGCCACGCCAATAGCGCAACACCCGCGACAGAAAGCAAGCATGCCCATCCCAGCGCGATGGCTACGGGTAGACGTTTACTTGCCACAGGACGACGAGACGTTCGTGTCATTACCGCGTCCAAGTGGCGGTCGATGACATGGTTAAAAGCCGCCGCACCGCAAGAGGCCAAGCCGATACCGGCTAATCCAAGAATTACGTTCGTCAATGGTGGTAGGCCCGGAGTTGCTAATGCCATCCCTACGGCAGCACATACCAACATAACGGCAACAACTTTAATCTTGCACAGGCCAAGTAGCTCTTTCCAGCCCCACACCATAGAAGGCACTGCCGTGGGTAGCGTCATTGTTATATTTCGCATGGCATGCTTCCCTTTTATTGAGCAATAACGTTGCTATAAGGTGAATGAGTCGTCGTTGAGTAAACGCCAGCTTCATGGTAGCGCCAACGCCACCAGGCCCAAACGAGTCCGACGGCCAACGCAATCGCGCCCGCTGTGTGCAGTATCGCCAGCCAAAGCGGCAACCAAAGCACCACATTGGCCACCCCCAAAGCCGCCTGCAGCGCATACAAACCGACGACAATCGCTAGCGGCCTTACCACACTCTGCCACTGTCGATAACGCCACCAGAGCACTATTAGCCCGACACCAAGCAACAATGCCCCTAGGCGATGAACCACTTGAATCGCGGTACGTGCATCGGCATGCAAATGCCCATGTAGGTAATTGGGCCCCACGGTTTGGGTGAGATGAAAGCCTTCGCTGATATCCATTGCGGGCATCCACTGGCCATTACAAGTAGGAAAACCTTGGCAGGCAATACCGGCATAATTGCTGGACACCCACCCACCTAAAGCCAATTGCACTACCAGCAAACATGCCGCAATACCCCACCACGCATTCACTCGCCGAGGCTCACTTGTGGTCTTTGGCGCAACGACGAGGCGTAAGCGAAGATGTAGCCAAAAGAACAGCAGCAGTACACTCAACCCGCCCAGTAGGTGAAGGGTAACGACTTGAGGCCATAACTTGAGCGTAACGGTGAAGGCACCAAAAGCGCCCTGGAGCAAAATAACCACCAGCAGCAACAAGCTTAGGTGCCACGGGTAATCGCGGCGATGGCGCAACGACCAACCCAAGGCTACAACGCTAACGACTACCAATCCCAGCAGCGTCGCGATATAGCGATGCACCATTTCTACCCACGCTTTAAAGGGCTCCAACGGGACATCGGGATGGCGAAGCGTGGCGAGATCACTATCAGGAACTAATAGCTTGCCGTAGCAACCTGGCCAGTCAGGACAGCCTAAACCAGCATCGACTAAGCGCGTCCAGGCACCTACCAGCATCACTACGGCAGTAAACAGAGTACCTACCAGTGTTAATCGCACTAACCAGCGCAAGCGGCGCTCAAATGAATCGTGCATGGCGTTTCCTTAACAGCAGAGGCTAGCGCGCTTTATTGAGGATTCACTTTAAGTAGATGCTGGATATCCTCGAGCACATCCTCAGTGGCTACGTTGGCCTCAAAGGCCAGTGCTGGTCGCCCCATTGGATCAAGCAGCCAAACCGAGTTGGCTTGACGCCACGGGGGCAAGCGTTGCCATTCGCTGGTCATTTCTCCTGGAAGCGATTCGGGATCCCCACCAATCCGCAGGCGGATTAATCTCGGCGCTTCGCGCCCTAAAGCACGGTGTAAACGCCAAAACTCATCCTTACGCTGCTCACACTGCTGAGCGCAGTCAAAGGCCAACACCCACTCCTCTTGGCTATTGACCGCAGCTGTTGTTAAAGGCCACTCGTCAAGCATGGGCAATTCCAGCTCCACATTTCCGTGGGCAGTATGGCGATCTGGAATACCGATACGTAACTCGACCATTCCCCAAGCAGCAACCATGGGTGCCGCAAATACGACAAAAATAAGGATTAACTTGAGCCGCTGACGGCGAATATGTCTGGCGTCCTGCATACTCTTCACCTCTGTTTATTTTTATTAACTAACACTTTTTTATCAGCGCCATCGCGACGCAATTTATATCCGCCAATAAACATAACCATTAAGGCCGCCAGTGCCAGCCCCCACCACTGAAAGGCATAGCCCATATGCCGGCTGGGTGGCATCACATTGGCTTCCCACCATGGGATTAAAACCCCATCGCCTTCGCTGGCGTGCAACCAGCCTGGGTAGCTAAACACGCCTAGTGAAGCGTGCCAGGGCTCAAGGCTAAGCTGCTGCAGCCTTACCCCTTCTCTATTTTCTCCATATAGCGGCCCGCCGGACTGAACCTCCTGCCACTCGCCAATCACTTCGACCGTACCGCTGGGAGTGGTTGTCTGCGGCGTTTCACGACGCGGCCCAGTGGCTAAAAAGCCACGCTGTATCAGCCAAAGCTGCCCGAAACTATCGCGCAGCGGGGTTAGCACGGCCACCCCCACTCTTCCGTCTACAATGCGATTATCCAAATAGAGCGTTTGCTCCGCCAAATACTGCCCACGCAACGTTACCTGGGCGCCTTGAGCTGGCTGCTCGGTAGGTTGCACTAAGGTAGGGGCTGCATCGCGAACGGCGATGGCTAACCGCTTGTCATCTGCCCGCCCCCACTGCCATAGTCCTAAACTAATACCCAACGCCACCAGCAAACTCCAAAACAGACACCAACTATAAAAACGCCATTGCCGAGAGGGATTCATCATGTGGTTACAACTACTCATTGCCGCCGTGTTTATTGCGATGGTTATCAGCTTGGCCATGGGCGCCGTTTTCCTGATTCGAGATAACGTCTCTTCCCGCCGCCTATTACTCTCTCTCAAATGGAGAATTGGATTAGCCTGTCTGCTCATGGCCCTTATTATTTTCGGCTATTGGTCGGGCCAGTTAGGCTAATGTGGCTATAAGACGTAGACAAAAATAAACAGCCCAACCCACACCACATCAACAAAGTGCCAGTACCAGCAAGAGGCTTCAAAACCAAAATGGTTTTCGTCGCCAAAGTGGCCCTTGATAATGCGTACCAGCATGGCGGCTAAAATCAGCGTGCCGATAATCACGTGCACACCATGAAAGCCGGTTAAAATAAAGAATGTTGCCCCGAAAATTCCGGCTTCCAAGGTAATGCCATAATGAGCGTAGGCCTCGTAATATTCGACACCCTGGATCATGATAAAGCAGCAACCCAATAGCACAGTTCCCGTTAGCCAGTTGCGGCAAGTCTTCCGGTCACCCACTTTTAAAGCTTCGTGAGCAACGGTGAGCGTGATGCTGGAAGTTATCAAAATCAGCGTATTGACGAGAGGCAGTTGCCACGGGCTAAAGACTTGTTCAGGGCCCGCAATGGATGAATCCGGTGGATTCAACAACGGCCACGTGGCGACAAAGTCAGGCCATAGTAATGCGGAAACACCTTTTGCCCCCTCTCCTCCTAACCATGGAATAGCAAACATGCGTACGTAAAACAGCGCGCCAAAAAAGGCGGCAAAAAACATTACTTCCGAAAAAATAAACCAACCCATACCCCAACGAAACGAGCGATCCATCTGATCATCATAAAGCCCTCCACGAGACTCACTAATGACATCACGGAACCAGAGCCCCATCACCGCAAGAATGCCCGCCACACCGATTAACACCAGTGGTAACCCGGTGTCGTAAACGAGTTTAATGCCCGTGCCGACCATCATGGCGCCTAGGGCAACCGAGCCGAGAACAGGCCATCGGCTACTCGCCGGAACATAATAGCTACCACTGCTCATATCGCTTCTCCCGCCGCTTTATTGTTCTTGGAACTGTTCTTGGAATCGTTCTGAGAGTCTTTATTGGAACTGCTATTAAGCGCGTTATTTAAAGTGATGCTTTGAATTTCGCGTTCTACCGGATACAAGGTATACACCAGTGTAATGGTATTAATGTCATCAGGAAGATCTCTCGCCAACTGGAAAACGAGCGGGATCGTCAGTCGCTCATTGGCCTGCAACTGTTGCTCCTGAAAACAGAAGCAGCTGATTTTACGTAGATGAAGCGTGGCATTGGAGGGTGACACACTGGGTACTGCTCTTCCCCAACTCTCGCTATGACTATTATTGGTAAAAGTAAAATCGACTTCCGCCATTTGTCCGGGGTGCACACTCATTTGGCGCATTTCAACGCTCATTTGCCACGGCAGGCCCGGGCTACCACGCGTGATAAATTGCACATTTATATAGCGTGACTCATCGACTTCTTCGTGCACGACGCTCTTCGCAGTGGCGTCCACCTTGCCGTTAATACCAGTAATGCTACAAAAAACGTCATAAAGCGGCACTAGTGCAAAGGCAAAGCCAAACATGCCTATCAATGCGGCGATTGTTCTAATAACCGTGCGGCGCACACCTACCCTTGCCTGCTCTTGGCTATCCATAACACCTCTTAGGCCAGTGACCCATGTGCTTTATGTCATTGCTAGTGGGACGTACGATGAAACACTGGCGGCGTTTCAAACGTATGTAGTGGTGCCGGACTAGGCACCGTCCATTCTAAATCCTCGGCCCCTTCCCAGGCTTTTGCTGGCGCTTTTTTGCCACCGCGCACACACAGTATGACGCCCAATACAAATAGCAGTTGAGATGCGCCAAAGAAGAAGGCACCGATGCTTGAGAGTAAATTAAAGTCTGCAAACTGAAGGGCGTAGTCAGGAATCCGCCGCGGCATTCCCGCCAAGCCTGCGAAGTGCATGGGGAAGAAGGTTAGATTGACACCAATAATCGAGAACCAGAAGTGCCACTGGGCCAGCTTCTCATTGGGGTAATGCCCGGTCCATTTAGGCAGCCAGTAATAGACCCCTGCCATAATCGCAAAGATTGCCCCAGGGACTAGCACATAGTGAAAGTGAGCAACGACAAAGTAGGTGTCGTGATACTGAAAATCCGCCGGTGCGATCGCCAGCATAAGTCCTGAAAAACCACCAATGGTAAACAGCACCACGAAGGCTAAAGCAAACAGCATCGGCGATTCAAAACTAATCGAGCCGCGAAACAGTGTGGTTACCCAGTTAAATACCTTCACGCCGGTTGGCACGGCGATCAGCATGGTGGAATACATAAAGAACAACTCTGCCACCAAAGGTAGACCCACTATAAACATATGGTGAGCCCAGACTAAAAATGACAGCAGTGCAATGGCCGCAGTGGCGTACACCATGGAAGCGTAACCAAACAAAGGCTTACGCGCGAAGGTGGGGATGATCGCGGAGACAATACCAAAAGCGGGCAGAATCATGATGTATACTTCGGGATGCCCAAAGAACCAGAATAGATGCTGGAACAAAACCGGATCCCCACCGCCTGCCGCGTCAAAGAAGCTGGTGCCAAAGTTGATATCCATCAACATCATCGTGATGACACCCGCTAGCACCGGCATTACCGCAATTAATAGGAAAGCGGTAATCAGCCATGTCCATACGAATAGCGGCATATCCATTAAACGCATACCCGGCGCACGCATATTTAAAATGGTCGCGATGATGTTGATGGCACCGAGAATGGAACTAATACCGGCAATATGTAGCGCAAGAATAAAGAAAGTTGTCGAAGGTGGAGCAAAATTTGTCGACAGTGGTGCATAAAACGTCCAACCAAAATTAGGGCCGCCGCCGGGCATTAGTAGTGTTGAAAGTAGCAGTGTGAATGAAACAGGAAGAAGCCAAAAACTGAAGTTATTCAACCGGGGCAACGCCATATCTGGCGCGCCAATCTGCAACGGTATCATCCAGTTGGCTAACCCGGTGAAAGCAGGCATTACCGCAGCGAACACCATGATCAAGCCGTGCATGGTGGTCATCTGGTTGAAAAACTCAGGCTCGACCAACTGCAAGCCGGGTTGAAAAAGCTCGGCCCTGACCACGAGGGCGAATATCCCCCCGATGAAAAACATCGTCAGCGAAAAAATCAGATAAAGAGAGCCGATCTCTTTATGATTGGTGGTCAGTAGCCAGCGCAAGATGCCTTTCGGCGGCGCAGCATGACCATGGGACTGCCCATCGGCGACGGCCGTAGTGTTATGTTGCAGCGGTGGCTGAGGAGGTAGTTTGGGCGCCATGTGTCTCTCCGAAATATTGTTGTCTGATTGAGTGGCAAACCAACATCACTGGGCAATTAACTCAGCTACTGCAGAGGGCTGCACGACATCACCCGTATCATTACCCCAGGCGTTACGTGTATAGGTGACCACAGCCGCTATCTCAACAGGGTTTAAGGTGCTGCGGAAAGCAGGCATAGCGGCACCCGATACACCGTTGACCACCTTATCTAAATGCCAATCCACATCATTGATGAGCTGTTCGTTATTTGCCAACGCGGGAAAGGCGGGTGGAGAACCTTGGCCTTCGGCCTGATGACAAGAGGAGCAGATCGATTGATACACCGATTCGCCGCGCTCAACTAGCTCATCCATTGCCCATTCACGGTCAACCCCCATGGCTTCCTGCTCAGCAGCCTCTTTACGCTCAGCCAGCCAGCTATCAAACTCCTCCTCCTCCACAGCGCGCACCACCACAGGCATAAAGCCGTGGTCGATACCGCACAGCTCAGCGCACTGCCCGCGGTAAATACCCGGCTCGTTGATCTTCACCCAATTCTCATTGATAAAGCCGGGAATCGTATCCTGCTTAACCGCTAAATCCGGCACCCACCAAGAGTGAATAACGTCATCTGAGGTCATTAGAAAGCGCACTTTACGATTTATCGGCAGCACCAGCGGCTCATCAACCTCTAATAGGTAGTGCTCTCCGCGAGTTTCTTCTCCGCTGATTTGCGTTCTCGGCGTACTCATATTGGAGGTGAATGCCACATCTTCACCCAGGTATTCATAGCGCCAACGCCACTGCTGGCCGGTAATCATTACATCCAACTCGGCGTCGGATGAGTCATACATGTTTTTTAAAGTTGCGGTGGCGGGCACCGCCATACCTACCAGGATCAAGATAGGGATAGCTGTCCATAACACTTCCACACTAGTGTGCTCATGAAAGTGGGCGGCCTTTGCACCTTTGGAATGGCGATAGCGAAACAGGGAGTAGAACATTGCCCCAAACACCACCAATCCAATCACGACACATATCCAAAATATGGTCATGTGCAGGCCGTAAATATCGCTACTCACATCGGTAACGCCGACAGGCATGTTCCAACCGTTCGTTTGAGCCTGCGATCCACTTGCAGCAAGGGATACAGCCATTAGCCACCACCGTGAACGCATAGAGACCTCCAGTTTTATTGTTGTTATTTCTTATCGTTAGATTAGGGTAGGATGAAATTAGATATTAGCAGTATAGAAAATATGTGAGATTCGTCACGCTTTGCTTATTTAACGCTATCAACGCTTTTCAGCGGGCCGCAAACATGGCCAAAAAAATAAGCATCAAAACGAACAGTAGCGTAATCACCATCCCCGTAACGAGGTAGGCTGCGGGCCTGCCACTACTAAAGTCCTCTTCCCGCTTTTGATTACTTTGAACGCCTAGTAGGGCTGCTAACACTGACTTGACTACAGACCACATACCACCTCCGGTTTTTTGGCTCTCGTATCAATCTAAGGCTGAAGGGTTAGCCACTATTATGATAGGCCTATATAAGCATTTACAGCCACGTAAATGACCGCCTATAGTTTCTCAATGTGAGATACTCAGCCAATTCTCAGGATCAGCGCCACCCAATGGAGTGCCTTATGCTCAAGCGCCACCTCGCCTTACCCATCACACTGTTTTTGATTATTCCGCTGCTGCTGGCAGGCTGTACGACTTACACTTGGCCGGATGGGTCTCAGGAAACCGTCATCGGCGTAGTGCCTGAAGAAGAGAATCAACGCTATGAGGAAGAACGCGTTGATGGCGTGCGCTATCGCATTCCCGATGAAATCCCGGAAAAGCGCAGCGAGTAATTATCGAAGTCGAGGCAGCGAAAGCTGTCACGCCTTTCGCTTGGTATGCGCGGTGGCGAGTGCTGTCAGTGGGTCTTCAGGCCAGGGATGCTTTGGATAGCGGCCGCGCATCTCTTTGCGTACTTCTGGATAACCCTTCTGCCAAAAGCTAGCTAAGTCCTGGGTGACTTGCAACGGCCGACGCGCGGGAGAAAGTAGATGAATCATTACGGCAACGGCACCATCGACAACGGTGGGCGTTACTCGCCAGCCAAAGGCCTCTTGCAGTTTCAACGCTAACACAGGCGGTCGTTGGGAAAGGCACGGCAGGTAGTCTAAGCCAACCTGCTTGCCGCTAGGAACCTCAAGCGCTAAAGGAGTTAACTGCGCAAATTCACTTTGTGCTTCCCAGGTCAGTGAATTGAGCAAATAGCGCTCTAGCGGCAATTTCTCAATTTGACTCAATCGTTTAATACCGATTAGATAAGGGGCTAGCCAGCTCTCTAATGAGGCTAATAGCGCTGGCTCTGTCCAATCGGGCCACTCGTCCCTCTGGTAATCGCGAAGTAGCGCCATTCGCCCACGCAACTGCTGTAAATTATCGCTAAATAACTGCTCGGGCCGCTGACGTAGTGCATTCAATAGCGCCTCTTTCACCGCTTCCTCGGGTAAGTGTGCTAAAGGTCGTTTGGCAACGACGAGGCTGCCGTGTGCTTGCACTTCTTCACCGATTAAACGGCCCTGTTCTTGCGACCACGCCACTCGTGGCTGCCATTGGCGAATGCCAGGATATAGCAAAAGCAGCGACTCAAGTGATAACGGTTCGCCTGAGATGATCCGCGCCTGTTCGCCAGCCGCACTATTTAATGCGACAGCAACAACGTAGGCTTGATGCGCCAACGTATCGTTTAACGGCAGCGTAGCGGTTTTTCCATTGGCAAGCCGAAACTTACCCGGCTCAATTGACTGGCCAAGGCGCTCAGGGTACGCCAGCGCTAAGAGTGGCCCAAGCGGAACTAGCACGGCGTCCTTAAGAGCCACTCCTGCTCGTTTAGCCAGCCTAAGTGCTTCGCGCTGCCAACTGGGGAAGCGTTTAGGCTGACGCAGTCGCAGTGCTAACGCATCGTGCAGGGATCGCACGTTGCTGTCGCGCTCTTCAAGGAGCGCCGCTACCCCACAGGCTAGAGACATAGCATGGAAGTCTGAAGCCCGCTCTAGCATCACGGCAATTCTCGGTTCAACTGGCCACTTGGCACAGCGGCTACCTAGAGGGGTAAGCTTGTGCTCGTGATTTAACACGCCTAATTGCTCGAGCAGCGATTGGCCACTGCGCCAGGCACCCTCCGGCGGCGATGTTACCCAACTTAGTGCTTGGGGTGATGCGACGCCCCAGCACGCCAATTCGAGCACTAGCGATGAGAGATCCGCTTGCTGAATTTCAGGCTCACCATAAGGCGCCAACGGCTGCTCCTGGGCCCAGAGCCGATAACAACTACCTTCCCGCTGACGTCCTGCACGCCCCCGACGCTGATCGGCACTGGCGCGATTGATCCGCCGAGTCGTTAAACGGGTTAGCCCGGTACGCGGCTGAAAAAGTGGCACCCGCTCCAGGCCACCGTCAATCACCACGTTCACACCATCCACGGTAATGCTCGATTCGGTGATAGCGGAGGAGACGATAATTCGCTGTTTTGATGTATTCGCCGCCAAGGCTGCCTGCTGTTCAGCAATACTCATTCTGCCGTGCAGCGGCCGAATCGCTAGATGGGGCAGCGTTTTTTCCAGCGCCTGAACCAAGCGATTAATTTCGGCGACACCCGGCAAGATTACCAGTATGCCTTGAGTACCAGGCAGGCATAGCGCTTCCTCAACCACCCGAAGTGCATGGCGAAGGCTCTCCTCACCACTCAGGGAAGGACGATAAGCCGTCGCCACAGGATACTGGCGCCCATGGCACTCAATAACAGGTACCTGCTCGCCCAACACCCGCTTGAGCGCTTCGACATCCAATGTTGCCGACATCACCAGTAGGCGCAAATCATCGCGAATACTGGTCTGCACATCCAGCGTAAGCGCCAATCCCACATCGGCTTCTAAACTGCGTTCATGGAACTCATCAAAAATGATCCCGGCAACGCCTTCTAACAGCGGGTCATCTTGTAACATGCGAGTGAGTACGCCTTGGGTCACTACTTCCAGGCGGGTTTGCGCGCTCACACAGCTATCTCCGCGCATCCGATACCCCACCGTTTGGCCAACGTCTTCACCCAATTCCTGGGCCATAAAGCTAGCCGCCAAACGCGCCGCTACACGACGAGGCTCAAGTAACAGTAGTTTTTGCCCTTTGACCCACTCTTCTTCAAGTAAACAGAGCGGCACGCGGGTGGTTTTACCCGCCCCGGGCTGGGCAATCAACATCAGCCGATTATGGGTAGCAAGGATGCTTTTGAGCGGATCAAGATACTGCTCAATAGGCAAAGCGCTCATGTGAAGGTTACTTTTCCACACTGTGAGCGTCTGCACTGCTTTTAGGTGCAGAATTGGGCGCGGGTGCAGTAACGCCGCACCCTTTTAGAATAACGTGCTCAAGAAAGGTGGAGATGGATTCAAGATCATCCTCAGTTAACGCATCGCGGCCTAGAATACCGCTGACCTGGGCACTATATTCAGTGTAGTGCTGGGTGGAAGACCAAATCAGGAAAATCAGCCAGCGCGGATCGACAGCATCCATTTTTCCCTGAGCTGACCATTGGTGAATGATTGCGGCACGAGAAGCCACCCAATCGCGCAACTCCCCCCCCAGATAATCACCTAAGAAGGGAGCACCGGCTAAAATTTCCGCCGCAAAAAGTTTTGAGCCTTCGGGATAGCGCTGACCAAGCACCATTTTGGTGCGGATAAAGTCACTGAGTACCGTCGCGGGATCACTATCAGGAGTAATGTCTTCAAGCACTTCGTTCCAGCGGCGCATCATGCGGTTAAGCAGTCGCACATAAAGCGCTTGCTTACTGCCCATGTAGTACAGAATATTGGCTTTGGGGAGACCGGCTCGATCAGCGATCATTTGCAAGCTCGCCCCGCGGTAGCCGTGCTGCGAGAACACCTCCTCAGCGGCCACCAGAATACTTGCTTCTATTCTTTCCCGGCTAGGGCTTTCATAAGTGGCAGTGACGGCGGTCATTAACAGTATTCCCCAATAGCGTGAGTGATTCTTAGCTTGAATGTTAGTTTCAGACGAATGCTTAGCTGGGTGAGTGGATAGACTAGACTGCCCCAAAAGTTAGCATTTCACACCAGTTTGCCCCACACCTGTGCAGTGATCAAATACTTGCAAGGTAGGGCGTTTTTCCCAAGCTCAACCTGTATTGACCGATCGGTCATCACAAGCCCGGTCTATACAAACACAGTGGAGTTCGGCATGGCAACAATTGCGTTCCTGCTCAATGGCACCCGTCCGCGGTGTAACGCTTCACCCGACACCAGCATTTTAACTCTACTGCGCGAGCATTTGTCCCTAACGGGCACCAAAGAGGGCTGCGCTTCCGGATGACTGTGGCGCCTGCACCGTGGCGATTGGCGAGTCAACGGCTGGGATCCAAAAGTTTACCAGCGCTAACGCCTGTATTACGCCTGCTCTCCAGCTATAGGGCAGGCACTTGGTAACGGTTGGGTTGTCGGAAAAAGGTCACCTGCACCCAGCTCAGGAAGCGATGATCGAATGCCATGGCAGTCAGTGTGGTTTTTGTACGCCAGGCATCGTTATGTCGCTTTTCACCTTACATAGCGATCTTACTCAACGCCCTGCTCCGCTATTACAAGAACTGTTACCTGAACGCCTGGAAGCTGCCCTGGGCGGTAATTTATGCCGCTGCACCGGCTATCGCGCTATTCGAGATGCGGCGCTGCGTATGAATGATACGCCCTACGAGCGCCCTCAGTGGTATGACGCTACGCTGCCAGCGTCAGAAAGCGAAGTTCAGACTACAGACTTTGGCTGGAGATTACTCAGCGCTTGGCGCCGCTCAAATCAGTTGATTGATGTTTCTCGGGTTGCCGAGCTACAAACAGTTGAAGAGGCCACTCATGGACATCAAACCGGCTGGTGGATAGGCGCTGGGGTTACCTATACCCAGCTCGAACCGCTGTTTGAAAAGCACTTTCCTGCGTTTGCTCATCTGCTGCATCGGCTTGGCTCCCAGCAAATTCGTAATCGGGGAACCCTGGGTGGCAATATCGCCAATGCCTCTCCCATTGGTGATACGCCACCCGTGCTACTTAACTTGAGTGTCTACTAAACTGGGGGCACTCCAAGGTTTTTCTACTCAAAATCTACGACTTACCATTAAGAGTGGTGAGTGGTGAGTGGTGAGTGGTGAGTGGTGAGTGGTGAG
>TARA_R100001369_G_scaffold11109_1_pt1 | contig 58056 bp, 59 predicted proteins | sample TARA_R100001369 | Tara Oceans TARA_R100001369 (sample SAMEA2621528) | marine metagenome | biome: marine biome (ENVO:00000447); feature: surface water layer (ENVO:00002042); material: "saline water (ENVO:00002010), including plankton (ENVO:xxxxxxxx)" | depth 5 m
GATATGCTCAACAGCTTCTTTTTCAGAGTTTGTTGGATCTTTTTGCAATGTATTATGAATAATTGCATAATCTCCTGTTGAGTTATCTTCTTTGTGAAGCAAAATAGTTTTAGTTCCAGTTTCAAGGATTTCCTCGATATGGTCTTTATCTAATTCTGTATCACGGTCTAATACGATCTCATTTCTTTCAATAGAAACTACTTCACCAGTATCTTCATCTACGAAATCCTCATACCAAGTATTTAATACTCTAGCCGCTAATTTACGACCAAGGTATTTTTTAAGTCCAGTTTTAGACACTTTAACTTCCTCTGCAAGGTCAAAGATCTCAAGGATATCCTTATCTCTTTCAAACCCAATTGCACGGAAAAGTGTAGTAACAGGTAATTTTTTCTTTCTATCGATATACGCGTACATTACGTTGTTGATATCGGTAGCAAATTCTATCCATGATCCTTTAAAAGGAATTACACGGGCAGAATATAATTTTGTTCCATTCGCATGGAAAGACTGACCAAAGAAAACACCAGGTGAACGGTGCAACTGAGAAACAACTACTCTCTCTGCTCCATTAATACAAAATGTTCCACTAGGAGTCATATAAGGGATAGTACCCAAGTATACATCCTGTACAATAGTTTCGAAATCTTCGTGTTCAGGATCTGTACAATATAATTTTAAACGAGCTTTAAGCGGCACGCTATATGTCAAACCACGTTCGATACATTCCTGAATGGAATATCTTGGTGGATCCACAAAATAATCCAGGAACTCTAATACGAATTGATTGCGGGTATCTGTAATAGGAAAGTTTTCCAGGAAAGTGTTATAGAGACCTTCATCTCCCCTTTCTTCTGATTTTGTTTCTAATTGAAAGAAATCCTGAAACGACTTAATTTGGACATCCAAAAAGTCTGGATAATCAGGCTTGTTCTTTACAGAAGAGAAATTCAATCTTTCAGTTTGCGTTGCTAACATCAATGGACGGAATTATAATTTATATAAAATGTGGGTGCGTTATAAGGCATAAGCTTCATATACGCAAAAGGGTTTAGACCTTCGAGAGCTAGTCCCGAGGTCTAAACCTAAATATATTGCTTGTGGTAAGCTTATTTAAGCTCAACCTCGGCTCCTGCTTCTTCTAATTGTGCTTTTAATGCTTCAGCTTCATCTTTAGAAACTCCTTCTTTTACTGCTTTTGGAGCACCATCTACTAATTCCTTAGCATCTTTAAGTCCAAGACCTGTAAGTTCTTTTACCAATTTAACTACAGCAAGTTTAGATCCACCAGCAGCTTTAAGAATTACGTCGAATTCTGTTTGCTCCTCAGCAGCATCATCACCACCACCAGCTGGACCAGCCATTTGTACAGCTGCAGCTGCAGGCTCGATACCATACTCATCTTTTAATATAGTTGCTAACTCATTTACTTCTTTTACAGTAAGGTTAACTAATTTTTCTGCGAAATCTTTTAAATCTGCCATTTTCTATCGTTTTAAAATGTTCTTTGTATATAAATAATTATTAATAGTGCGCGTATTTATTTCTCTTCTTTTTCAGATAGAGTTTTAAGAATTCCGGCTAACTTACCACCACTTGATTTTAATGCTGAAATAACATTCTTAGCAGGTGATTGTAACAATCCGATAATATCTCCAATAACTTCTTCTTTAGACTTGATGTTAACCAAGGTCTCTAGGTAGTCATCCCCTATATAAATAGCTTCTGCTATAAAAGCTCCTTTAAGTAAAGGTGTTTGAGATTTTTTTCTGAATTCTTTAATTACTTTCGCTGGAGCATTTCCAGTTTCCGAAAGCATAATAGAGGTGTTACCTTTTAAAACTGAAGGAAGATCTCCGAATTCTTTATCGGAAGCTTCCATAGCTTTAGCAAGCAACGTGTTTTTAACTACTGCAAGTTGTACGTTGGCTTTGTAACAAGCTCTACGTAAATTTGTAGTACTCAAGGCGTTTAAACCTGAGATATCTGCAAGGTAAATAATAGAATTATTTGTTAACTGCGCAGTTAAATCTTCAATTACTAATGATTTTTCTTCTCTTGTCATAATCTATAATATTATTGCTCAGTGAACCTTTTAGTATCAATCTCAACACTTGGGCTCATTGTAGAAGACATATATATACTCTTAATATATATACCTTTAGAAGCCACTGGTTTTAATTTCACCAACGTAGTTAATAATTCTCTTGCGTTTCCAGCAATCTTATCTGCATCAAAAGATGCTTTACCAATACCTGCATGTACAATTCCAGTTTTATCAACTTTAAAGTCAATTTTACCAGCTTTTACATCAGATATAGCTTTTGCAACATCCATAGTTACTGTACCAGTCTTTGGGTTAGGCATTAATCCACGTGGTCCTAAAACTCTACCTAGAGGCCCTAATTTACCCATTACACTTGGCATGGTGATTATTACATCAACATCTGTCCATCCACCTTTGATCTTCTCAAGGTATTCATCTAATCCTACGAAGTCTGCACCAGCTTCTTTAGCTTCAGCTTCCTTATCTGGAGTTACTAAGGCTAAAACCTTTACATCTTTTCCTGTTCCATGTGGAAGAGTTACTACCCCTCTCACCATTTGATTTGCTTTACGTGGATCTACATTCAAACGAACTGCAATATCTACGGAAGGATCAAAATTTGCGTTGGAAATTTCCTTTATCAAAGCTGAAGCTTCTGCTACCGAATACAGTTTACCGTTTTCGATCTTAGATTGTGCTTCTTTTTGCTTTTTAGTTACTTTTGCCATTTTTAATATCTATTTTGGATTAAAACGGCGCTTGCCCTTTTACAGTTACACCCATAGAGCGAGCAGTTCCCGCAATCATCTTCATAGCTGATTCTATCGTAAATGCATTTAAATCTTGCATTTTATCCTCAGCAATTGCACGAACTTGTTCCCAAGTTACACTTGCAATTTTTTTACGATTAGGTTCACCCGATCCTTTTTTTGATTTTGCAGCTTCAAGTAATTGAACTGCAGCTGGTGGAGTTTTAATTACAAAATCAAAAGACTTATCTTTAAATACTGTAATTACTACTGGTAATACTTTACCTGGTTTATCTTGAGTTCTAGCATTAAATTGCTTACAGAACTCCATGATGTTAACTCCGGCAGCACCTAAAGCAGGTCCAACTGGTGGTGATGGGTTAGCAGCACCTCCGCGAACTTGTAGCTTAACAACTTTACTTATTTCTTTTGCCATTATTATTGTTTTTAGATGATAGTTTTAGAGTGGAAGCTTTAAAAACTATCAAAAATATATGTAACAGTAATTTCCTTTATACCTTTTCTACTTGCATATAACTTAATTCCAATGGTGTTTTTCTTCCGAAGATCTTCACCATTACTTCAAGCTTACGCTTCTCTTCATTAATCTTTTCAACAGTTCCATTAAATCCATTAAAAGGACCGTCAATTACTTTTATGGTTTCCCCAATAGTAAAAGGAATTGCAACGTTATCTGCTTTTACAGATAATTCATCTACTTTTCCTAACATTCTATTTACTTCTGCTCTTCTAAGTGGAACGGGATCTCCTCCTTTAGTTTCACCTAAAAAACCAATAACACCATTAATCGTTTTAATGATGTGAGGAATTTCCCCACCTAAATTAGCTAATACCATTACATACCCAGGAAAGTAAACTCTCTCTTTAGAAATTTTCTTACCATTTCTAATTTGTATTACTTTTTCTGTTGGAACAAGTACTTCACCAATAAAATCTTCTAAACCATGATGAGAAATTTCTCTCTCAATATATTCTTTAACCTTATTTTCTTGACCACTTACGGCGCGAACCACGTACCATTTTTTATCCTTAACTTCTGCCATAGTCTAAAACTTTAAGATTTTATCCATTCAAAATATTGTTCAATTGCAGAGCTAAATACAGTATCTACCCCCCAAATTGCTAAAGAAAATATTATTGAAAAAACAGCCACAACTACTGTTAGTCTTTGAGCTTCTGCCCAACTTGGCCATGTAACGTGATTTCTCAATTCGTTATAAGACTCTGAAATATAATTTACGATTCCTGCCATGGTTTTATATTTTTATAACATAACTTTTAAAATACCCACTGTTTCAGAATTTTCTGGAAACCGCTTCTGACTTAAAATGCTACGAATTATCTTTTTTAAAAAATAGTTCCCAAAGGGTGACTCTAATTTATCAAGCACGGGTTGAGAGACTCGAACTCACGACACCTGGTTTTGGAGACCAGTGCTCTACCAACTGAGCTAAACCCGTAAATATAAGTTTAGGTATCCAGCATAAAGCAGGATACCTATAAACTTATGTTTTATTCTTAGTCTAAAATCTCAGTAACCTGACCTGCACCAACAGTTCTACCACCTTCACGAATTGCAAAACGCAAACCTACGTTCATCGCGATAGATTGTAACAACTCAACATGGATAGTTAAGTTATCTCCTGGCATAACCATCTCTACACCTTCTGGCAAGTTGATAGTTCCTGTAACATCAGTAGTACGTACGTAGAACTGAGGTCTGTAGTTATTATGGAATGGAGTGTGACGTCCACCTTCTTCTTTTTTCAAGATATAAACCTCTGCCTTAAACTTAGCGTGAGGAGTTACAGATCCTGGCTTAACGATTACCATTCCTCTTGAGATCATTGATTTCTCAATACCTCTTAAAAGAATACCTGCGTTATCTCCAGCTTCACCTCTGTTAAGGATTTGACGGAACATTTCAATACCAGTGATAGTAGAAGTCAATTTTTGAGCTCCCATACCAATGATCTCTACTGGATCTCCAGTATTTGCAACACCAGTTTCAATTCTACCAGTTGCAACAGTACCACGACCAGTAATAGAGAATACATCCTCGATAGGCATTAAGAAAGGCTTATCAACATCACGTGGAGGAAGTTCGATCCAGCTATCTACAGCTTTCATTAATTCCAAAACTGTATTTACCCATTTCTCTTCACCGTTAAGTGCTCCTAAAGCAGAACCAGCGATTACAGGTCCATTATCACCATCATATTCATAGAAAGAAAGTAAATCTCTTACTTCCATTTCAACTAATTCCAATAATTCTTCATCATCCACCATATCCACTTTGTTCATGAATACAACGATTCTAGGAATACCAACTTGGCGTCCTAAAAGGATGTGCTCACGAGTTTGTGGCATTGGACCATCTGTAGCAGCAACTACTAAGATAGCACCATCCATTTGTGCAGCACCAGTAACCATGTTCTTCACGTAATCTGCGTGACCTGGACAATCTACGTGTGCGTAGTGACGGTCTTTAGTAGAGTATTCTACGTGTGATGAGTTAATAGTAATACCTCTTTCTTTTTCCTCTGGAGCATTGTCAATCTGATCAAAAGACATAGCTTTTGAATATCCAGCATCAGCCATTACCTTAGTAATTGCTGCAGTTAAGGTAGTTTTTCCGTGATCTACGTGTCCTATCGTACCTATGTTCAAGTGCGGTTTGGAACGATCAAAAGTTTCCTTTGCCATAATTAATAATTATTTAATCTTAGTTATATATTAGTGTTCAATTTTATACAAAATTAAGAGCCAACGACGAGAATTGAACTCGTGACCTCTTCCTTACCAAGGAAACGCTCTACCCCTGAGCTACGTCGGCAAAAAAGGCTAGCTCCAACAAGTCGCCTTGTATGGAGATAAAGAACAGTTCTTACACTGTTATTGTCCTTAGAGCTAAAGATCACATTTAAAACGCGACATCTTTGTCTTAGAGCGAAAGACCGGGTTCGAACCGGCGACATTCAGCTTGGAAGGCTGACGCTCTACCAACTGAGCTACTTTCGCAATATAGAAACATAAAACATGTTCCTGTTGGTGTTAATCACTTTTAAAAGTGATTTGTGGGGAGAGCAGGATTCGAACCTGCGAAGACGTAGTCAGCAGATTTACAGTCTGCCCTCGTTGGCCGCTTGAGTATCTCCCCAAAATTACCTTTCAATATTTCACAGAACCACCGAATCAAAATTCCTGAAAAAATGGTTTGTTTTTTGAAGGTGCAAATTTAAGGAAATTTACTCCATAAATCAAAACATTTTTTTCTAAAATTTCAAGAGTTGATAAATTTAACAGCATCAACCATGCTTAAGACCGCTTTCACAATCTTTAAGTTCAAGAAAAAGCAACCTGCTTTTCTTGAGATCTCTATGCATTTTCAGTATTTCAAGAGCCGATGGAGGGACTCGAACCCACGACCTGCTGATTACAAATCAGCTGCTCTAGCCAGCTGAGCTACATCGGCATTTTTATACTTTTATAGCATAAAAAAGTCCGCTATTTCTAACGGACTGCAAATGTATACATTTTATTTATTTCACAAAAAGAATTTGATAAAAAATTCACTAAACATGAGCGCTCATTTTTTCTTTTCTTTTTAATAGTTGACGTTGTAATGTGTTAATTGATTCATCCACACACTCTTCAAATTTTTTACACCTTTTTTTCACTATAACATCCCCTCCTGGAATACTCAATAAAATTTCTGTAATTTTATTCTCTTTTTCACTTGTTTTCTGAACTTTCAAGAACACATCGGCATAAATTATCTTATCATAAAAATGTTCTAGCTTATCTAATCTTGCCTGAATGAAATTAATTAGTTTTTGATCTGCATTGAAATTTACTGATTGCACATTTACTTTCATCTCCTATAGAATTTAATTAAACAACTACTTTAATAATCATTCCTGGTTCTCACGGGGGTGAGAATTTTTATACACTTTGCTTAATTCTGCAATATTATTATGTGTATAAACTTGAGTTGCCGCTAAACTGGAATGACCTAATAACTCTTTTACAGAGTTTAAATTTGCTCCATGCGCTAGAAGGTGTGTAGCAAAAGAGTGCCTTAATATGTGCGGACTCTTTTTAACCTTGTTGGATGCTTCACTAAAGTAATTATTTATAATCCTATAAACAAGGGTTTCATATATTTTATCTCCTTTTTCTGTAATAAAAAAATCCTTGATATTTTTAAGATCTACAGCGCCCCTAAACTCCAAGTATAGCCTAAGATATCTAACAAGTTCAGGCAATAATGGAATATATCGCTCTTTATTCCTTTTTCCCAATACTTTAATAAGACCATTTTCAAGATCCACATCTTGCAGCTTAATTCCTATAAGCTCTGCTCTTCTAATTCCAGTAGCGTAAAACATAGAAACTATAGTAATGTTACGAGATGATTTAAAAGAATCCGGCTCAATGCTAGAGATAACATCTGTAATTTCTTCCTCAGAAAAAGGAATTTGTATCTTTTTTTTGATCTTTAGTGATTTGTGATTTGCTAGTGGAGTAGATTGTAATTGATCTGATTTTACGAGAAATCTATAATATGCTTTCAAGGATGCTACTTTCCTATTTACACTTCTATTAGTAATTCCAGAATTTACCAAATTAACTACCCAATTTCGAATCTGGGGATAATTTACGTGTAAAATATCATCCTTATCATACTCTTTTCTAATAAATTGCTGAAAAGCGCTTAGGTCTGTCTTATATGCCTGTACGGTGTTCGGAGAATATTTTTTCTCTAACTGTAAGTATTCGATAAAGTGAGGTATAGACATAAAAAAACTGTTGGTAAACAAAGTTATAAAACTTTACTTACCAACAGTGGTTTATCTTGGATACCCTTTAACGGGTTCGATTTAGTTTTCCATTCAATAGCAAGACAACAAATCGAAGATAGCTCTTTGAAGGGTTGCCCCTAACTCAAATCACTAGATCTCTTCCTGATCTCTTAAACGCTGAATGTATTGAGCTTTTTGAACTTGAGCTCTATTTACAACAGAAGGTTTAGAAAACGCTTGTCTGCTTCTTAGCTGACGCATTGTTCCTGTTCTATCAAATTTACGTTTGAAACGCTTTAGCGCTCTATCGATATTCTCTCCGTCTTTAACTGGTATAATTAACATAGTGTCACCTCCTTTCGTTAGAAATTAAAGCGCAAAGATAATGGATTTGATTAACCTCGCAACCTTTATTTAAATAATTTTATTTTAAATGCCTTTTGCGCCCTATTCCTAGTGTGCTGCCGGCTTGTACTCCTTTTTATCGATCACCATTTTTGCGATGATCTCTCTTAATATTTCAGAAGTACCTCCACCAATAGGACCTAGTCTACTATCTCTAAGCAATCTAGCCATTGGGTATTCTTCCATATATCCATAACCGCCTAATAACTGAAGACAGTTATAAATCACTTCATCTGCTATTTTTGTAGAAAGCAGCTTAGACATACTCGCTTCTTTCACTACGTATACACCATCCACCATACGTTTTACAATAGAATAATTAAATTCCTTACACATCTCCACCTCACTTGCCATATCTGCAACCTTATGTCTTAATGCTTGAAATTTATCAATGGTCTTTCCAAAAGCCATGCGCTCTCCCATATAGTTAATAGCGTAATCCAATGCAAACTCTGCTCTTGCATGTGCGTTTACACCCATGATCAATCTTTCAAAAGCGAAATGCTGCATAATATAATTAAAGCCTTCATCTTCATTTCCCATTAAATTTGAAACTGGGATCTCTACATTATCAAAAGCGATCTCGGCTGTATCGGAAGCTCTCCAACCTAACTTATCTAATTTGGTTGCAGAAATTCCTGGTGTATCTCTATCCATAAGGAAGATGCTCATTCCTTTTCCACCTTTTTCAGGACTTGTTTTAGCAGCAACTACTAGGTAATCTGAATAAATACCGTTCGTGATAAATGTTTTAGAACCGTTTATCACATATTTATCTCCCTTTTTAACTGCAGTGGTTCTCATTGCTGCCACATCAGATCCTCCAAAGGGCTCTGTTATACACAAACAACCTATTTTTTCTCCTAAAATACTTGGAGCTAGATAGTTTTCCTTTATCTCATCACTACCTTCCACATTTAAATGTGTCATTGCTAAATATGAATGCGCCCACATTGCTGCAGCAAAACCACCAGAATTTATTTTCTGAAGTTCTTCTAAAAAGATCACGGTATAGAAAAGATCTAGTTCTAATCCACCATACTGTTCTGGATAGTTTATCCCAAAATATCCCATCTCTCCAAACTTCTTCCATATAAAACGTTCTATGGTTCCCGTTTTTTCCCATTTTTCGATATGAGGAACTACTTCCTTTTGTAAAAATTCTTGAAAGCTTTTTCTAAAAAGCTCATGCTCCTCCGTAAAATACATGCTATTCATATACTATTATTCTAAAAATATTAGGGTGGATCTAATTATAAAGACCGAGAATTCTCGAACTTTTTCTTTCAAATTAGACCATATAATTAAATCGAACGTACAGATTTTTTGGAGAGAGGACTTTATAAAAGTCGTCTAAAATCCGAAATTCTATTCTAAGGTCAAATATAATGCTATTCTATCAATTTTTTCTGAAGGAAAGCTCTTAATTTTTGCTAATTCTTCAAAAGTTACAATTTCTTCATGTAGTAATTTGTAATTCACAATTTCCCGAGCAAGCTCATAATCTATATATGGAACTGAAGCTAATTCCAAAACTGTTGCCTTATTAATATCCAATCTATTAATTTCTGGTTTACTAATCACTTTAAAGTTTTGAAGAATTTCCTGCTTAGCCTCATAATTTAATCCATAAATATCCTTTAACTGAATTTCCGAAACAAAGCCTCCCAATTTTGTTCTATATTTTATTATTCTGGCAGATAGCACCTCCCCTACACCTTTCACCTTAATAAGATCTGCTTCTGTAGCCAGATTGAGATCTTGTTTGATTGTGTTTAAAGCTTTAGTAGAACTTATCGTGTTATTAAATTTATTACTATTCCTATTCTCTACCCATTCCGGAAATTTGAAATAGGGAGATATATTTGCCAGTAAACTATCTGAAATCAAAGTTACCGCCTGAAAATCTTGAGCTGAATTTACCCATTTATTGGATCTCCTAAATTCAAGCAACCTGTCTATTTCTTCTAAGGACATTCCAAGTGAATAACCTTTAAAATCTGTAATATAATTAGGATTGAATGGATAGATCTTTCCTTTTGTTTCTTCAGCTTTTACTATTTTTAAGGAATCTATTTGTTTCTGAAAATAGGCCGTTACCCCATCCTCATCTTCCGAGATCTCCTCTTTTGTACTAAAGTTGATGAAAAAATAAATGCATTGAAAAAGAATTATAAGAATTACTAATAAGAAAATCCCTCGCTGCTGACTTTTTGTGAAAACAAGTTGAGATCTCAAATTTTTCATATTTACCAATTTGCTAAGCTTATATGCTCTGCTATATAATATTACGAAATTTTTCTCTTTTTAAAACTTCATATAAATTGGTATAAAAGTAAAAAACCCAGGACTTCATATTAAGGAAGCCCTGGGTAATTATGTAAATGTTAAATAATTAATTACATATGTTTTGTAATGTCCTCAGCTCCATCTTGTATTGCTTCTTTCTTGATAGAAATAGCACCAATATAACGCTTCATTTCTTCTCTTACTTTAGGAAATAGGAACAATAAACCTATCATATTTGGGAATACTAATGCTAATATCATTGCATCCGAAAATTTTATAACAGCATCTAATGTTGCAGCAGCTCCTATTACAACAAACATTAAGAATAAGATTTTATAAACTAAATCTGCAGCTTTTCCCTTTCCGAAAAGGTATTTCCAAGATTGTAATCCGTAGTATGACCACGAAATCATTGTTGAAAATGCAAACAATACTATTGCAATTGTAAGAACATAAGAAAAGTGAGGAATTACAGAATCAAATGCCAGAGACGTTAAATCTACCCCATTTATTGTTTCGCCATTAGAATTTAAGATAACACTACTTCCATGTTCTGCAGTATAGTTAAATACGGATTGAGGGTCTGTTCCATTAATATTAAAGAATATAATAACTAAGGCTGTCATTGTACAAATAACAACAGTATCGATAAAAGGTTCTAAAAGCGCAACAATACCTTCACTTGCAGGATATTTAGTTCTTACCGCAGAGTGAGCAATTGCAGCAGAACCTGCTCCAGCTTCATTAGAGAATGCTGCTCTTTGGAAACCAACTATTAATACACCTACTAAACCGCCAAGTCCAGCCATAGGCGTAAATGCTCCATCAATAATTAATTGGAATGCAAAACCTATATCGCCAAAATTGGCAAATATGATAACCAAAGATGCTAATATGTAAAGTCCAGCCATAAAAGGCACAATTTTCTCTGTAATTTTTGCAATACGCTTAATACCACCAATAATTACTATACCAACAAAAACAGCAAGAACAACACCTATTATTACTCCGTTGGATCCTCCACTTAAACCCAACAATGAACTAATTTGAACAGCTGCTTGATTAGATTGGAATGCGTTACCACCTCCAAAAGAAGCTCCAACACAAAGTATAGCAAATAAAGCTCCTAGTATTTTACCAAAAGTTCCAAAGCCCATTTCTTTAAGTCCTTTAGATAGGTAATACATCGGCCCACCATATATTGTTCCGTCTGGTCCAACATCTCTATATTTTACACCTAGTGTACATTCAACAAATTTTGTTGACATACCTAAAAGTCCACAAACAATCATCCAGAAAGTTGCTCCAGGTCCACCAAGACCAATAGCTACAGCTACACCAGCAATGTTTCCTAAACCTACAGTACCAGAAACAGCAGTTGCTAACGCTTGAAAGTGACTTACCTCACCATGCGCACTTTCATCTCTAATTGTATTTTGAATATCTTCAACAGCTAATGCCTCATCATTGTTATAAAGTTTATCAACTCCATGTTTTTCAATATCCACATATTTACCCCTCACAGTACTAATTGCTGTTCCAAATTTGGTTATATTAGGAAACTTAAAGTAAATAGTAAAAAAGGATGCACCTAGTACTAATAATATTACAACAAAAGGAATGTTATACTCTCCAATAGGAACTCTGGTTAAGACAAAGCCTTCCCACCATGTGGCAATAGGCATAAAAGCATCATTAACTTTTTCATCTAATCCTTTCTCTTGAGCGAATGTTAAAATTGGAGCAAGGATTGCGAATAAGGAAAATAAAATTTTCTTCATTGGTACTTAGGGTTTATTAATTTAAAGTTTAGTAAAAATTGAAGCGGCAAGATGATTAAAAATTTTAGTAATTCAAATTTTTAGGAGTTAAAATGTTAAAGAATTACTAAACATGATAGAGTTGTTTTAATTTATCTATCTGATTTGGCCTTCCAATTAAAATCAATTTTGAATCTTTTTTCAAAATCATGGAAGGTTCTGGATTTACAATATATTCTCCATCTGGAGCCTTGTATCCTATAATAGAACAACCCGTTTTTTTCCGAAGATCGAGATCCATGATAGCCAATTCCTTTCCATCTGTACAAATTTTTTCGAAGGGGACTTGTTCTACATTTATACTGTCATGTTCACCAGAGACAGAAAGATTATCCAAAAACTCTACGAGATCTGGAACTACTACCAATGAAGCCATATGATCTCCACCAATTTTATCTGGCATGATCACATTATCTGCCCCTGCTAATTTCAATTTTTGATAACTTGTTTCCTCAGTAGCACGACTTATAATCTTAAGTTTTGGGTTGATCTGTCTTGCAGATAGAACGATAAATAAATTGTCTGCATCCCTGGGCAAAGCACATATCAAAGCTCTAGCTTTCTCAATCCCAGCTTTTTTAAGTATTTCATCTTCACTTGCATTTCCTTGAATAAATAGCAAATGATCTTCAGAATACCTATCTACTATTTCTTCATTAAGCTCTATGATCACAAAAGGTTGTTTATAAGCAAGTAATTTTTGTACAGATTGTTTTCCATTTCTTCCGTATCCGCAAACAACTACATGATTTCTCATTATTTCTACCTTTTTTAGCACTCTCTTTTCTCTTAAATTACCAATATTATTTTTACTGAACATGTACTCTGTGATTACCGAAATAGCATACCCTAATATAAAAATACTAGAGAGAATAAGGACCGAGGTAAATATTTTTTCTGTAGGCCCCAGCGGTCTTACTTCTCCAAAACCTACAGTAGTCACTGTGATCACCGTCATATAAACAGCGTCTACCCATGAGTAATCCGATAGATACCGATACCCAAGCACACCAGATAAAAATACGATGGCTAATAAAAGGAATGCTCCGTAAATTTTAGAATTTATAATAAATCTCATAGATCAAATACCGAGGTTCGTTTTGTGTAGACAAGATCTTTTAGTCTTAGCCAAAATGCGAAAGTCAAATAAAAAGCAAAACCTAAACCTAAGGTAGCAAACGAAAGGTAAATAAAGAACAAGCGAATTGTCTTTGCTCGAATACCTAATTTATCTGCTATTCTGGAAGAAACGTAAAATCCGTTTCGCTCGAAATAATGCCTTATGGAATAAACAAGTTTTAACACGTTTCAAATATAGCTAATTATCTAGACCAAGCCCTGAATTAATTTAGAACCTAAAGCGCACTTTAAACAAGCATTCTTGTCACAATATTCTTGTTTTAACTGAAGTAAACCCTGAGAAAGCATAGCATTTTTAGCTGTATTTGGCCTTAATTTTTCATAACGATCTATAATAGAATTGGTTTCAGGTAATAAATCTTGAATAATCCCTAAAATATTAGACTCATCAAAGTCTCCAATTGTTTGCAGATAGCAAAACTTTAAAGGTACTATGGTATTGATGATTATAAGATCTAAAAAATTTCTGCTCAGCTTTTTTGACCTTCGCTTATGAGTTTTTGAAAACGTATAGTGTGTGTTCCAGAATTCTGAAGTCTCAGTATTCAAAAGATCATAGATCTCCTCTTTAGAATTACTTTGTATAATTTTGGAAAATAATTGAGAGTTGGAACTGTATAAAGTAGCGAATTGTGAGAGCCTAATGTTTGGAAAATTATCTGGCCTCAGTCTAAAATATTTTGGCGGCTGTATGTGTGAGTTTTCTAACCTATACTTTTGTTTTAAATAGGTGTATTCCTGTTGCAAACTTCTATAATATATATCTTCAATAATAGGATCATCTAAAAGTCTGGCTTGCCCAAAAAGCATAGCTTCCAGCTGTAACGGAGATTTTCCTATTTTTCTAATAAGATTAAATTGAGTGTTATCTGCAATACTCTCAAAAGCATCTCCATTTACTTTGGAACCGAAACTCTTCAGCAATACTTTATAGAATACCTCTTCCCAATTATTTTCAGACCTTTTAAGCAGCTCCAAGATTTTAAGAGACTTGCTCTGTAACCTTTCAAAATAAACACGCTCTAACCAATTTTCTACAATAAAACCATCGAAATCACCAAAATCGCGTTCACAGTTTATCCATCGAGAAGAACCCTGCTGCAATAGATCTTTATAAGAAGAGATCGCATTTTGATCTACCAGTTGCTTCAATACTAAGGTGGGAATGTTGCTATTGTCTTTTCTAAATATCTCGATATCTTCTTCCCAAACTACATGAAGTATCACATTATCATAAGCAGAATCTATTTCGTGTCTATGCACATACCAATCTGAAGCTTTCAAATGGATCTCCACATTACCTGCCCAGATCTGATCTCCTATTTTAATTTTAGCATTGAAGAAGTCTGGACCCGAATTTAAATTATGCTCTCCATAAGTAATTATAGAAAGTGACAAATTAGAAGTTGTCTTGATATCTTTATGATCAAACTTTTTGAATTTCCAGAGGTAATGGAGAAAATCTTCTTGCATCAAATAAATGTAAAGAATTTACAATTATATATCTGATTATGAATATGTTAAAAAAAGTATTTTAGTAATAATTATTGTAATATGTTAAAAACCTCATCTATAAATAAATCTACCCAAAGCGAATACATTTTTCCACTTGGATGCAATCCATCGCTTGCGACTAGAGATCTGTCAGATTCTGCCATTTTGGAAATTGGTGTGATATTATAAAAAGGAAGACCAAATTCATCGGCAACCTTTTTTAGAACTGTATTAAATTCGGCAATTTCCCGTCCAATTTCTTCGGCATTAGAAGCACCAAAGGGGGTAGCTCCATAATCTGGGATACTTACCACAAAAACCCCTTCTTTTCCTGTTTTTGAAAATTCTATAGCTTCAGTGAAAATTGTATTGAGATCTATCTCATAATCTTCTATAGATTTATTTTGATATTGATTGTTCACTCCAATTAAAACAGACACGAGATCATATTTCTCATTTCCGAGATTGGCTTCCATGGCATTTAGTAAATTTTGAGTAGTCCAACCAGTTTTAGCGATGAGCTTTGGATCATTAATAGCAATTTCCCTGGATCTTAATGCTACAGTTAACTGCACTGGCCATCTCATGTTCTCTTCCACACTTTCGCCAATGGTATAAGAATCACCTAAAGCTAAATAACTTAGATTATCTGGATTGTTTATCGATTCTGCTTCTTGCTTTAAAGCCTCAGTGGGACTGCTGCAACCAATCATAAGGATTAGAAAACATAAAACAGCTAAAAGTGGTCTCATATATTTTGAATTTAATTTGGAAATGTAATTTTTTTTAAAATGCTAACAAGCTATTTTAATAAACATATAAGAGTTTGAAATAGTATATTTAAAAAAATTTAATTTATGAAGTATTTGTTTTTATTTCTTGTATTTATTTTTACAAACAACAGTATTGCTCAAAATAATAATGAAGCAGAAATTTTTTGGAATAATTTGAAAGGACATTGCGGTAAAGCTTATGAAGGAAAACTAGATGAATCTCTAAAAAACGATGCATTTTCTGGAGAAAAACTAGTGATGTATGTTATGGCTTGTGATAACAACACCATTAGAATCCCTTTTTATGTAGGTGAGGATAGATCTCGCACCTGGGTTTTGACATTAGAAGGAGACCAAATTAAATTAAAACACGATCATCGCCATGAAGACGGAACAGAAGATTCGATCACTCAATATGGTGGTATAAGTACAAATGCTGGATTAAAAGATCTTCAATTTTTTCCTGCAGATAAGGAAACAGCTTTATTAATACCTGCTGCGGCATCTAATATTTGGTGGATTACTTTAGATGAAAAAAGCTTTTCCTATAACCTAAAAAGACTGGGCTCGGACAGACCGCAATTTACAGTTAAATTCGATCTAACCAAGCCAGTAGAAATTCCCAGAGCTCCCTGGGGAGTAGAATAAGTTAAATTAAAAAAGAGCCTGAAAAGTTTAAACTTTTCAGGCTCTTTTTTAATTTATAATAATTGGTCTATTCTATGTAACCCATTTTTCGCATCCACTCATCATTATACATCTTTCCAACATATCTGCTTCCGTGATCGTGAAAAAGAATAACCACAACATCATCTTTTGAAAAATGTTCTTTTAGCTGAAGCAGACCCTTTACTGCTGCTCCGGCACTATTCCCGAGGAACATTCCTTCTTCTTTGGCAAGCCTGCGTGTATAAATGGCAGCATCCTTATCTGTTACTTTTGTAAAACCATCGATCAAAGAAAAGTCTACATTTTTAGGCAAAATATCTTCACCTATTCCTTCAGTAACGTAAGGATAAATTTCATTTTCGTCGAAGATTCCTGTTTCATGATATTTCTTAAAGACAGATCCATAAGTATCTATTCCCCATACTTTGATATTTGGATTTTGTTCTTTTAAATACTTAGCAACTCCAGAGATAGTTCCACCTGTTCCTACTCCAACTACAAAATGTGTGATCTTCCCATCGGTCTGTCTCCAGATCTCCGGACCTGTACTCTCATAATGAGCTCTCGCATTAGAAGGATTGTCATATTGATTTACATACCAAGAATTAGGGGTTTCTGCCGCCAACCTTTTGGAGGTAGAATAATAAGATCTTGGATCATCTGGCGCTACATCTGTAGGGCAAACAACCACTTCGCTACCAACCGCTCGTAAAATATCCATTTTCTCTTTGCTTTGTTTATCACTAAGCACACAGATCATTTTATAACCTTTTATAATAGCAACCAAGGCCAATCCCATTCCGGTGTTTCCTGAAGTTCCTTCAATAATAGTTCCTCCTGGTTTTAATCTCCCATCTGCTTCCGCATCTTCTATCATTTTAACTGCCATTCTATCCTTTGTAGAATTTCCTGGATTAAAAGTCTCGTATTTTGCCAAGACTAATGCATCTATCTCTTGGGTAAGTTTATTCATTTTCACCAAAGGCGTATTTCCAATGGTTCCTAATATATTTTCAGCGTATTCCATAGTTTATTTTTGAAAGTGCAAAGATACTTCACTTAAATCCTCTTTGCAAGAAATTGAGTAAATGTGTAATTAGGTAGGATTTTAATCGAATTTCATTGCTTTAACTGGAGAAATTTTGGTAATGATAATAGACGGGATCAAAAGCATTAATAAACACAAGATCAATGTTCCAATATTTACCGCTAGTATATATTCCCAACCAATATAAACAGGCACTTCTGTAACATAATAAGTTTCAGGATTAAGCGGGAATAATTTAAAATATTTCTGAATGAACAACAAACCCAATCCTATAAGATTTCCCCAAAACAAGCCTAAAAGTATCAAATAAGATGCATTATATAAGAAGATCTTTCTTATACTCCAATCTGCACCTCCAATTGCTTTTAAGATCCCAATCATCTGGGTGCGTTCCAAAATAAGCACTAATAAAGCAGTGATCATATTAATTCCTGCTACCAAGATCATGATCCCAATGATCAAAGCTATATTAAAATCGAATAATGAAAGCCATTCAAAAATGGAAGAATATTTTTGTTTGATGGTTTGGGTATCTAAGAAGGAATTTGTGTTATCATAAACTTCTACTCCCTTTTGGTCCAATTGGTCAAAATCATCTATAAATACTTCAAAGCCTCCCACCTGATCTTTCTCCCAATTATTTAATCGCTGAATATGCCTAATATCTGAAATCACATATAATTCATCGAATTCCTGAAATCCGGAACTGTAAATACCTTTTACTAAAAAGGCGCGAACCCAGGGGAGTTTATTTTCATCTTCTCTTAAAAAGTAGGTAATTATCTTATCTCCAACCTTAAATCCCAAACGGTTGGATAGATATTCTGAAATTAATATATCTTCATTTAAACCATCGCTATAATCTGGCAATTCCCCTTCCACAAGAAAATCTTCGAAATTTCTCCACATAAAATCGGAGCCAACCCCTTTCACAATAATTCCCTCAAAATCTGTTTCGGTTCTAATAATTCCAGCTTTTGTAGCAACCGCCTGGACATGAGTTATTCCTTCTACCGATTTAAATTCAGGATAAAAATCCTGATCCACAGAAACTGGCATTAGGGAAACTTGAGAACTATTATTATCGTAACTCTGTATTGTGATATGCCCATTAAAGGCGGCTATCTTTTCACGAATCTTGACCTGAAGACCAATCCCAGTGGCAAAAGACACCAACATCATGATCACCCCAATTGCAATTGCGGCAATTGCAATTTTTATTATCGGTGCCGAAATACTACTTTTATACTTCTTAGCGCTAATAAGCCTTTTGGCTATAAAAAATTCGAAATTCAAGACAGATTCATGATTTATAGATTCTTCAAAAATACATTTTTATTCGTTCTTATAATTACTGTTTCCTGCGGAAGAAGTACTGGCCGGGTTATAACTGAAAAATCAGAAAAAGAACAATCTGTGGAATCACCTCAAGACAGCCTTATTTATGATCAGATTTTAGTGCTTGGAGCCAATAGAACAGAAGATTATTTACCGCTTCTGAAAAATAAGAAAATTGGGATCGTTGGTAATCAAAGTAGCCTGATTAAACAATTATCCTCAAGTTCTGAAGCTAACAATTACACACATTTAGTGGATTCTTTGGTAGCTCTTAAAGTGAATGTAGTTAAAGTTTTTGCGCCAGAACATGGCTTTCGTGGAACTGCGGATGCCGGCGAATCTATAAAAGATGGGAAAGATGTAATAACGGGACTTCCTATAATTTCTTTATATGGAGATAATAAGAAGCCTAAACCTGAGCAATTAAAAGATATCGAGCTAATGATATTCGATCTTCAAGATGTAGGTACAAGATTTTATACGTATATCTCTACGCTTCATTATGCAATGGAAGCCTGTGCCGAAAATAATATTCCGCTTCTTTTGTTGGATAGGCCAAATCCTAACGGACATTATTTAGATGGTCCCACTTTAAAAATGGAACACAATAGTTTTGTTGGAATGCACCCAATTCCTGTTGTGCATGGATTAACTATAGGTGAATACGCTCAAATGATCAATGGGGAGAAATGGTTGAAAAATGGAATTCAGTGTAAACTTCAAGTTATAAAAATGGAAAATTATAACCATGAGCTAGCTTACGATCTTCCTGTTAAACCTTCTCCAAACTTACCTAATGCAAAAGCTATTAACTTATATCCTAGCCTATGCTTTTTTGAAGGAACAAATGTTAATGCAGGACGAGGAACTACTAAACAGTTTCAAGTTTTTGGATCTCCATTTTTAGATATGGAGATTTTTAAATACTCCTACACACCTATTTCCATGGACGGAGCTAAAAGCCCAAAACACATAAATGAATTGTGCTATGGAGAAGATCTCAGTATGCATGAGAACCTAAATAGCATTAACTTGAATTGGCTTATAGAAGCCTATAATAACACCTTAAATAAAGAGGAATTCTTCAATTCTTTTTTCACCAAACTCGCCGGCGGAACGGAGTTACAAAAACAAATTGAATCCGGAATGACTTCAGAAGAAATTAAAGAAACTTGGCAAAAAGATCTCGAGTCGTTTAAAGTTAAAAGGAAAGCGTATTTACTTTATAAATAGATCTATTTCAACTTGATCCTTCTCTTCATTTCCTCTACAATATTGTAAGCTGCAGGGCAAATGGCAGTATTTTTCAAAGTGATGTTGGAGATCTTATGAAAATCCTTTCTATCGGTATGCGGATATTCTCTGCAAGCCTTCGGTCTAACCTCGTAAATGGAACAGTAATTATCTTCACCCAAAAAAGTACAAGGCACTTGCTGTAGCACATGATCATTATCTTCGTCTACACGTAAATAATTAGCAATGAATTGAGCTGGTTTTTGTCTGAAATGTTTCGAGATTCGCTCAATATCCTTATTGGTAAATAACGGCCCAGTGGTTTTACAGCAATTAGCGCAGGTTAAACAATCGGTTCTTTTAAATTCCTCCTCATGCAATTCCTGCATTTGTAAGTCCAGATGTTTTGGCGGTTTTTTACGCAATTTTGCGAAGAACTTTTTATTCTCGTTATGCTTATCTTTGGCCTTTTTAGGGAGATCTTTTAAAATGTCGTCCATAAGCGCAAAGATATGAAGAAGCAAGAAAGCAACAAGGCCAAGATAGATGTGTTTGGAAAAGCAATTTCAGCATATTATCACGAGAACGATGAAACCCCTATTCTGGTTCATTCTCCAGATTTTGACGATGATGAAATTTTAGTTCCTTATCTTTTTAGAGGTTTTGAAGAAATGCCAGCCTTAGAGCAAGAAGCCTTACTTGATGCTGAAGGGAAAATACTTGATGTGGGATGTGGTGCAGGAAGTCATGCTGTTTATCTTCAAAATGAACGGAATTTAGAGGTGACCGCAATAGATATTTCTGAAGGCGCATTGGAAATATGTAAAGCCCGCGGTATTAAGGATGTTAGAAAAATAGATTATTTCGAATTAAAAGATGAAAAATTCGATACGATCCTATTACTTATGAATGGTACAGGAATCATTGAAAAACTAGAAAAACTAGATCGATTTTTTAAACATACCAGATCCCTTTTAAATAAGGACGGAAAGGTTTTAATAGATTCATCAGACCTAAGTTATTTATTCGATCCAGATGAAGATGGCGGAATTTGGGTAGATCCAGACGCACCCTATTATGGGGAATTAGATTTCAGTATTAGCTATAAAGGAGAAAGCTCGAATGAATTCTCGTGGCTTTACTTAGATTTTAATAGCTTAGCGCTAGCTGCAGAAGGAAATGATTTTAGTTGCGAACTTATTAAGAATGGGGAACATTACGATTATTTGGCAGTGTTAAAACCTTTATAGTTAGGATTTCGTACATATTTAATAGATACTTAATCTCTCTAAGTCTGGATAATTATAATTAAATTTAGAACTCTTTTTATTTGATAAATCATGAAATTACTTAAAATATTGGTTCCCTTTTTATTTCTAATTTTTTTAATTGGATGTTCCAAAGACTCTACAGATTCCGATAATGGAACCCCAGGAGTCGATAAAAGCGCAAATTTAAAAGCCCTCGGTGCCTCTGCCAACGAACTTTTAAGTGATGCAAAATTTACATCCTTAAGAATCGAAATAGTTTATGTTACAGGCTTTAAGCCTACAGATGAAGCATTAAACAATTTAGCGCAATTCCTTACGCAACACACTTTTAAGCCAGATGGATTATCCATTACTACTAGAGCTGTTACGAGTACTAATAAAGCTCCTTTTTCTATACAAGAAATTGCTGAGATTGAGAAAGTTGAGCGAAGTGTTTATAATGTAGGAGATGAGATTGCTATTTTTATTTATGTGGCAGATGGAAGCAACGAAAAAGATGTGAATGATAAAGTGATACTGGGCTCGGCGTTTAGAAATACTTCTGTAGTGCTTTACGGGAAAACTATAGAGAAAATTGCAAATAATTCTAATGCAGTAAATAAAAGCGATGTTGAAACCGCAGTCCTCAATCATGAATTTGGGCATCTTTTTGGCTTAGTAGATGTGGGATCGCCAATGCAAGTAAACCACGAAGACCCAAATAGCGAAGCTCATTGCAGTGTAAGTGGATGCCTAATGACTGCCAATATTGAGTTTGGAGGTAGTATTATAGATATGGTGGAGACCAATATTCCCGACTTAGACGATCTTTGTATAAATGATCTAGTTGCTAATGGCGGAAGATAATTAGAGGTTACCTGAAAATTAATTAAATCGTGTACCCTCCAGAACACTAATTTAAGCATATTTGATCTTCAGGTAGCCTTAACTTTTAAATAACATTCCCCATAAAAGTATGCCTTTCTAATATACTTTATTTCCATTCACATACGTTGAATTCACCTTCATTTTAGGTATCTCTTTGGCTTCAATTTCCATGATATTTTTATCCAAAATAATAAAATCGGCGAATTTTCCTGGTTCTATACTCCCCTTTTCCTTTTCTTCAAAATTGGCATATGCTGCCCAAATAGTCATTCCTTTTAAGGTTTCAATTCTGCTTAAAGCTTGATCCATTTTATAACCACTTTCGGGAAAATTTTGAAGATCTTTTCGGGCTACCGCTGCATAAAAGGTATAGAAAGGATTCACATCCTCTACCGGAAAATCTGTACCTAAGGCAACTATTCCAGCTTGATCTAATAATTTTTTAAAGGCATAAGCTCCTTCAATCCTGTCTGGACCTAACCTTTCTTCTGCCCAATACATATCGCTGGTAGCATGTGTTGGCTGAACGGATGGAATTATATTTTTACTAAAATATTTAAAATCGGTAGGATCTATGACTTGAGAATGTTCTACTCGCCAACGTCTATCTCCTTTATCTTTTAATAAAGCATCGTAGGTTTGTAACACTACCCTATTTGCAGAATCCCCAATAGCATGAGTATTCATTTGATATGGAGAAGCAGCAATGCGTTCTGCTGTTTTCTTGAAATCGGCCACCGAAGACAATAATGCTCCGTAATGATTGGCCTTATCTGAATATGGTTCTTTTAAAGCTGCTCCGCGAGATCCCAAAGCACCATCTCCATAGAATTTTACTGAACGTACATTTAAAAGATCTGTTTTATAAGGTTCCTTTTCCAAATAAAAATCTAAGTTAGATGGAGTATTACTTATCATGGTGTATAAGCGAATCTTTAAGTCTCCAGAATTATTCAAACTATCTATCAGTTCTATAGTATTTCTATCAATTCCTGCTTCTACCACAGTAGTTAAGCCATAACTAAAACATATTTTTTGTGCTTCTAGTAAAGCAGCAATTTGTTCTTTTTTTGAAGGCTCATCCATTGCATCATAAATAAATGACATTGGATTATCTATCAGAATTCCGGTTAATTCTCCGTTTTCAACTTCAATAGCTCCACCTTCTGCTTTAGAATTAACAGTTACTCCAGCTTTATCCAAAGCTGCTTGATTTGCTAATAAGGCATGCCCATCTACTCTGGTTATTGCAATTGGTGTTTCAGGAAACAAACTATCTAACTTCCTTTTATTCGGAAATTCTTTTACCTTCCAATCGTTCTGGTCCCATCCTCTCCCGGTAATAAAATTAGATTGTTTTTCTTTTTGAAATTCTACGATCCTTTCCACCACCTCATCAAAACTTTTGGTTCCCATAAGGTCTACTGTTTGCTTCTGAAGCCCCATTCTATAGAAATGTGCATGTGCATCTATTAATCCAGGAATCACAGTTTTACCTTTCGCATCAATTTTCTCTTTGAAAACGTATTTTTTTTGTAATTCCCCAGATGTTCCAATCTCGAGGAATTTTCCATCTTTTATTGCAAAAGCATCAGCTTTTGAAAAAGTAGAATCTACGGTATAAACATTTCCATTGTAAACTAAGAGATCTGCTTGTTGTTGTTTTTCAGAAGCACATGAAACTAATAGAAATAAGGTAATTGCTAACAGGGAGAATTTATTGAGCATAATACTAATTTTTTATAAAAATATATAATAGGTATGAGAATTCGATCGTTTAATGTGATACTTTAAAGGCTAAAGCTAATAATTATTAGCATAATCATTCTTTTCTATCCTAATCCAATAGCTTCAAGAATTGCTTATAACAAAAAAGGCTATTCCAAATGAATAGCCTTTTTTGTTTTATTAAAAATTAAATTTTTTAGTTATAATCGAATTTATAAGTTGCTCCAGCCATTACTTGTAATCCTTGCACAGGAAAATTAGACCAACGCTCGTAAGAATTCCCTAATAAATTATTTCCTTTTGCAAAGATGGAAAGCTGCTCTGTAAACCTGTATCCAAGATTTGCATTTAGATCTGTAAAGGCATCTAAAGTGATGGTTCTACTTCCCAAAGCATCTCCACCAACTAAAATTTCCTCTCTATCCATACGTTCTCCAACATAAAAAAGATTAGCTCCAGCAAACCATTTTTTGGTGATCTGATAGTCCATTAAAACTGCAGCTTTTATGTTAGGAAGGTTCCAAGCCTCTTCCTGTGAATCTGTAGAGTAATCGAAGAAAGAAGCATTCAATCCCAGTTTAAAATCACGATTCACATCTACATTGATCTCTCCAGAGAAAGACAAAGTATTAAGGTCATCGTAAACCACTCCAAAGGAGTTTCCATAGGCATAATCCGCAGAACTTGTTGGGTTGCTTAAGTTAGTTAAGAAAAGCGCTTTATTGATCTCTGTGCGGTAACCTCCCTTTAAACTATAACCAATACTGTTGGTTAATTTCCCTTTTGCTCCAACATAAAAATCATAAGGCTTATCTGTAGGTGCAATATTTAATGTAGGAGAAACGTAAGGATTCTCCTGAGAGAATTTGTAATAAGTATTCTGGGTCAAGGCTCCTTCTAAACCTGCAAAAGCGATAAAATAATCACCTGCCAATCTGTAGCTAGCCGTTACTTGTGGGTAGATATAAAAACTATTGTCACTATTCTCTGTATCCAACCCATAAACAAAAGATGCACCCAGATTTAAAGTTAGATCATCTCTTAACACTAATAAACTTGGTGTAACACCAAAGATCATATTGGTGTAATTAATCTCACCAAAGTTATTATAATCCTTTTCGAAATTTCCGTTTAATACATCTGCGAAAACCTTTGTACTAATTAACTCGCTGGCGATAGAAACTTCGAAATCTGTATCTGCTTTAAAATTATGTTCAGTAGAGTTGTGAGAGTCGCCAAAGTAGCGATAGTTTGCAGAAGCTTTGTTCAGGAAGGAGTCATACATTTCTATTTCTCCACCAAGGGTTCCAGAATAATAGTTTTGTTGAGGATCTATAGTTTGAGTAACCTCATTAGAAAGGTTTAAATCTTCTGGTAATCCATACCAATTGAATAATTGGTGCTCCAAACCTAACTGAGTATTCCAAGAACTGTTCTTATTTCTAGAACTATAGTTCAAATTTAATTCTGTATCGTAAAACTTATCGTCTAAACGAACCTCTTCAATCCCTCCTTGGGAAGAATTATGGGTAAGATAAACTCCAAAATTATCGCTACGGCTAATTTCTAAATTGCTATAGAATTCAGCTAGAATATTAGAATAGGATCCAAAACCAAGAGTTACATAATTATCATATAATTTCACTCTCTTTTCCTTCTCTACCTTGGTTGCAACACCTTTAGAAGGGGTAAATGTTGAAGCTACAGGAACTGAAAAAATACTGTATTTCACCGGTTTCTTTTCCAGACTTACAGAATCTCCCATCACCGGAGTTTCTTTTATTTTGAAAGCATCATTTACAGATGGTGTATAGGGTTTCACCACAATTACTGTTTCACTACCCAAAGGTTTATCCTGAGCAACTAGAACACCGGTAAATAAAAATGACAATAAAAACAGACTTCTTTTAATTGAAGGGGTTTGCATATTGAGGTACTTAAATGTTAGTTTGATTATATTAGTTTCTTGTGTCTACAGAAGCATTGGTCTTGGCTTCCATTGCTTTTATCTTGTTCAATTCTGTTTGTGCTTCCTGCACAACATCTGGAAACTCCTTAAAGTTCTTAATTACGTTATCCAAAATATATGTAGCCTGGTAAGCATCTTTCAAAGCATAGAAATTCTTAGCCATCACGATCAATCCTTTTGCTCCATAAAATTTATAGCCGGAATAATCTTTTGCTAATTTTTGAACAGACTCGTTAGAGGCTTTAAAGTTTGCTGCCTTGTTTTTAAAATAAGCATCATAATAAAGTGCTTCTGCAGCCAATTCTCCGGTTGCAATTTTCAAAACCTCAGCATAGGCGTTTTTTGCTTTAGTTTCATCACCGGTACTAAATGCAGATCTGGCGATGATCACCTGTGCATCAGATTTTACATTGTTTTCTATGGAAGAATTCTTCAATACTTTTTCAGCATAAGAAACTGCTTTACTAAAATCTTTTAATTCATAAAAAGATTTCATCAAGTTAGACTGTGCATAAATTACATTCTGATCGAAATCTGCCTCCCCTTCCAATCTTTGTAACAAGGGTAATGCCTCCTGATAATTTCTCTTTTCAAGATAGATCTGAGATAATCTTGCCAAAGCTTGCTCAGAGAATTCACTTCTTGGTTTGTTTACAACATATTTGTAGTTAGAAATCGCTTTATCTTTTTGATCTTCTCTAAAATAAAGCTGTGCTAAATAGAAATTACCTTTAAGAGAATTAAGTCCATTGGGGAACGACTGTAAGTATTTTTCTAAAGCAGTTTTTGCTGCTGCCGTATTGTTGTTTAAATACTGCTTTTCTGCAGCTTCAAAAGTTGTATTGTCCAGATCTGCATCGGTTACTTCAACAAAATCTATGTTTTTAACCCATGCAGCATATTCATCTGTCTTTCCTAGATCAATATATATCAATCTTGCGGTACTTACCGCTTGCATTGCTTCGGGAGTGTTTGGATAATCTGCAACCACTTTTTTAAATCTCTCTAAAGCTTTGTTTGCTTGATCACCATTAAAATATATAAGTCCTTGCTTTAGCATAGCTTGAGGGACAAAAGCACTTCCGGGAACATCGCGAATCAATTTATTATAAGATTCTATTCCTTTAGCAGTGTTATTCATTGCTACATAGGTATTTCCTAATTCATACATCGCATCGTCCCTGTAAGATGAGCGCGGATATTTATTAGAAAAACTACTAAGATCTTCTATCTTACTTTCATTTCTATCTACAAAACCATAACTAATAGCTTTTTGGTAGGCAGCATAATCTGTATTCCCAAGATTCATATCTATTGCCTTGGTATATGCTTCCATTGCTGGCCAGTACTTACTAGTTACAAAATAAGTGTCTCCTAATCTGGTATAGGCATCATTTCTTCTTGCCTTCTCATTATTAGACCCATTTGCATATCTGTTAAAGTAATCTATAGCTTTAGCATATTCCTTTTGTTTGAAATATGCATAAGCTATGTTATAATCTATATTATTCTTTTCGGCTAATCCAGCACTTGCACTCATAGCATTAAATTCTTGATAGCCACTTAAGGCTTCCTGCATTCTATTCAAGTTGAAATCGCTTTCTGCTCTCCAAAAAGTTGCTTTTGCTGTGATCACAGGATCTACTTTATTCTTTAATGCTTTTTCAAAATTGATACTTGCGTTTCTATAATCACCATTTTCATAAAGTTCCAATCCGTAGAAATACGCCACTTTTTGGTAAGCTGCCTTATCACTGAAGTTTTTATTGGTCTCCAAAAGCTGCATCGCTTTTTCGTAATTCTTAGAGGTAATAAATGAATCTATTAATAAAGTTTCCATTTCACTTCTTACAGGAGTATTTGGATACCTATTCAAATAGTTTATCAATACTTCAGAAGGGCTCATGTAACTATTCCCAATTTGGTAACTAAGCTTAGCATAATTCAAAAATGCGTCTTCTTGGATCTTAGCATCAAAATCCATTTCGCTTGCATTTTTAAAAGCATTAAGAGCTTGTTGCTTTTGGTCCAGATTTAAATAAGATTGTGCTAAATGGTAATAAGCGTTTTGGGCAATGCTATTTTTCCCGTCTATAATTTTATTGAATTCAGAAATAGCACTTTCATAATCTCCTTGCTTGTAATAAGCATAACCCAATTGGTAATAATCTGTATTGGTCCATTTGCCTCTTAATCCTTTATATTCTTTTAGATAAGGAATAGCTTGCTCAAACTTACCAAGGTTAAAATAGCTTTCTCCTATAATCTTATTAAGCTCAGAGATCTCAGCTCTATTTGCTTTAGGTAATTGCTCCAGTCCTAATTCTATTGCCTTTTCAAAATTCCCTTGCTTAAAGTTCATGTCACTTTGGAAATAAGAAAGGTTTTCAGAATATTTGTCGTTTTCCTTTACCTCTTCAAAAAGTTCGTTGGCTTGTTCATAATCGTCCCCTTCATATGCCATATATCCTAAGTAATATTTGGCTTGAGAACCATATTCCTTAGAATCACGCACTTTATTTAAGTATGTTGCAGCTTCTTCAAAATTATTAGAAGCATAATATGCATATCCATTATTAAAGTAATACCGCTCCTTATCTGCACGACTCATACCTTTTTCATCTACTTTGTCATACCATTTTCTAGCATAAGAATATTTCCCTGTTTGGAAGTAATAATCTGCCACATCTATAAAGGCAGTATTTCTTTTTGTAGAAGTAGGATAGCGCTCTACAAAGTCTTCCATTAATTTATCTGCTCCAGGCTGGCCAAGTCTTACCGCAGCATTTGCGATATAATAAGCACTATCGGAAATTATTTTTTCATCGTCACTTTCATCCTTAACCTCATCAAATAAAGTTTGGGCAGGTAAAAACTGCTGATTATTGTATAATTCCAGTGCCTTATTAAATTTTACTAGGTCATTGGTTTGAATGGCAGATTGTTGTGCAAAAAGGGATGTAAAAAATAAGGTGAAAACAACTAGGAAGGAGGCAATACGTCGTGTCATTAAATTGGTTTTAGGTTGATGAATCAAAGATACTTAAACACTTATTCCATAACGCAACAACATTGTGATAATTATGTTAATATGAAAAAAAGTGTCGTGCCCCTTTTGAAATAAGCCGAAATAGTGTAACGTTATTAAATAAAATTATCTCGAATGAATCCTATATGTCCTACAAAAAGAAATATTAGAAACAGATGAAAAATGTATATTTACCAATATTTTTAAACCTATATAACCAGAATCGTAACCTATGTCTAACATTGTCCTAGAATTAAAAAATGCTGCTATCTATCAACGTGAAAGTCTTATTTTATCTGAAGTAGATGTAACTATTTACAAAGGGGATTTTGTATATCTAATTGGAAAGACAGGAACCGGAAAAAGTAGTTTTATGAAAACGCTCTACGGTGACCTTCCTCTAACCGAAGGTGAAGGAAGCATTGTAGATTATAATTTAAGGACCTTAAAGGAAAATGACATTCCCTTTCTACGTAGAAAATTAGGAGTGGTCTTTCAAGATTTTAAGTTGCTAAATGATAGAAATGTTCGCGAGAACTTAAGTTTTGTTTTGAAAGCTACTGGCTGGAAAGAAAAACAATCTATGGATCGTAGAATAGATGAAGTATTGGATAAGGTTGGAATGAAAACCAAGGGGTTTAAGTTTCCATATCAATTATCTGGTGGAGAGCAGCAGCGTATTGCTATTGCACGCGCATTGTTAAATGACCCAGAACTAATTCTTGCAGATGAACCTACAGGAAACCTAGATCCACAAACCTCTGTAGAGGTTATGGAAGTTCTTCAAGAGATAAGTAAGAATGGAAACACCATATTAATGGCAACTCATGATTATGCTTTATTGTTGAAGTATCCATCTAAAACCTTAAAATGTGATGGGCAACGTGTTTTTGAAGTGGTGCAAAAATCTTTATAAATCTTGTCATTCCACATATAAGAATAATAACAGCTTTCTATGGAAATTCAAAAAACTGGTTTTACTTTGATAGGTGTGTCCCTGATAATCTTATTAGGTGTTATTCTGAAATTCTTCCCTAACTATAACTGGGTGTTTTTTCTCATCGCATTTTTAATAATTGCTTTAATCATCGCTACTATTATTGTTATTCAGAAGTATAACAACAAAAAGTAAAAGTTTTATAAAACAAAAAATCCCGAACCTGCAGTTCGGGATTTTTATATAAATACTTTTAAGTATTAATTTATTTTACTTCTCTTACGTTCATTTTCGCTAAGATAGATCTTACGCAAACGTATATGCTTTGGAGTTACCTCTACATATTCATCTTTCTGAATGTATTCTAAAGCTTCTTCTAAAGAGAACTTAATTGCCGGAACAATCTTCGCTTTATCATCTGCTCCAGACGAACGCACGTTGGACATTTTCTTTGTTTTAGTAATATTCACAGCCATGTCATCCTGACGAGAATTCTCTCCAATAACCTGACCTTCGTAAATATCTTCACCCGGATCCACAAAGAACTTTCCTCTATCCTGCAGTTTATCTATAGAATAAGGAATAGCTTTTCCTCTCTCCATAGAAACTAAAGAACCATTCTGACGTTCTGGGATACCACCTTTTAAGGGTTGGTATTCTTTAAAACGGTGAGACATGATAGCCTCTCCGGCAGTTGCAGTAAGCAAATTATTTCTTAATCCAATAATTCCACGAGATGGGATCATGAATTGGATGATCATACGTTCACCCTTAGCTTCCATACTGGTCATCTCTCCTTTTCGCATAGAAACCATTTCTACAGCTTTTCCAGAAACAGTTTCCGGAAGATCTATAGTCATTTCTTCTACTGGCTCACATTTCACACCATCTATTTCCTTGATGATTACTTGTGGCTGACCAATTTGAAGTTCATAGCCTTCTCTTCTCATCGTTTCAATAAGAACAGACAAGTGAAGAACACCACGACCAAATACCATAAATTTATCGGCACTGTCTGTAGGTTCAACTTTTAGGGCAAGGTTTTTTTCAAGTTCTTTAGCCAAACGTTCTCTAATATGTCTAGAAGTTACAAATTTACCATCTTGTCCAAAAAATGGAGAATCGTTAATGGTAAAAAGCATACTCATAGTAGGCTCATCAATAGCAATAGTTTTTAATCCTTGTGGATTTTCAAGATCGGCAACAGTATCACCAATTTCAAATCCTTCAAGACCAACTATAGCACAAATATCTCCTGCCTCAACTTCTTCTATCTTTCTTCTTCCTAATCCTTCAAAAGTATGAAGCTCTTTAATTTTGGTCTTCTTGATGCTTCCATCACGCTTAACCAAAGATACAGACATACCTTCTTTTAATTTTCCTCTTTGTAATCTTCCAATTGCAATTCGTCCTGTAAAAGATGAAAAGTCTAAAGAAGTGATCAACATTTGAGTAGATCCTTCTTCTATAGTAGGAGATTTTACATGCTCTAAAACCATGTCTAATAATGGCTCGATATTGTCGGTTTGATTTCTCCAATCGTCGCTCATCCAGTTATTTTTAGCTGAACCATAAACTGTTGGAAAATCAAGTTGCCATTCTTCAGCACCTAATTCGAACATCAAGTCGAAAACTTTCTCATGTACTTCTTCTGGAGTACAATTTTCCTTATCTACCTTATTTATAACAACGCAAGGCTTAAGACCAAGGTCTATTGCTTTTTGTAAAACAAATCTAGTTTGCGGCATAGGACCTTCAAAAGCATCTACTAAAAGAAGAACTCCATCTGCCATGTTCAATACTCGCTCTACCTCTCCACCAAAATCGGCGTGACCAGGAGTATCAATTATATTAATTTTTGTGTCTTTATAAACAACAGAAACGTTTTTGGAAGTAATGGTGATCCCACGTTCTCGTTCCAAATCGTTATTATCCAAAATAAGATCGCCCGTATTTTCGTTATCACGAAAAAGTTGACAATGGTACATAATCTTATCAACCAAGGTGGTTTTACCGTGGTCAACGTGTGCGATAATCGCAATATTTTTAGTAGCTTTCATAATAAACGCCTCATTTTTAAGGCTGCAAAGGTACTCCTAATTTTCTCGATATCATCATACTTACTAATTATTCTCAAATTAAAAAGCATTGAACTACTATTCTAATTTTCTGCTTTTTATAATTCTGAACTTTCATATTGAAAGAATCTCAGAAATCTGTGAGTCGAAGCTATATGGTAAAATGATTATTCTATAGTTGAATTCCTTTATTTTTAGAATGCCAATAACTTTCTATATCATTATCTTTGTGCCATAATTGAACATCATGAAACTAGATAAAATTCCACAACTTCAACATATTAATTCTAATAACTTCTTTTTACTTGCCGGTCCTTGTGCTATAGAAAGCGAAGAAATGGCATTAAGAATTGCGGAAAAAGTTATGGAGATCACTAATAAATTAAAGATCCCCTATGTTTTTAAAGGCTCCTTTAAAAAAGCGAATAGAAGCAGAATAGATAGTTTTACAGGAATTGGGGATGAAAAGGCACTTAAAATTTTGAAAAAGGTTTCTGAAACCTTTAAAGTTCCTACTGTAACCGATATTCATGAAGTTAGTGATGCCGCAATGGCGGCAGAATATGTAGATATTTTGCAGATCCCTGCTTTCTTAGTTAGGCAAACAGATCTAGTAGTGGCGGCCGCAAATACCGGGAAAGTAGTAAATTTAAAGAAAGGACAGTTTATGAGTCCGGAGAGCATGAAACATGCGGTTACTAAAGTGACCGATTGCAATAATGATCAAGTGATGATCACCGATAGAGGTACCATGTTTGGTTACCAGGATATGATTGTAGATTTTAGAGGAATTCCAACCATGAGGGAATATGCGCCTACCGTTTTAGATGTCACTCATTCTTTACAACAACCAAATCAGACTAGCGGAGTAACAGGAGGTAGACCAGATATGATTGAGACTATAGCCAGAGCCGGAATCGTAAATAATGTAGATGGTTTGTTTATAGAAACCCATTTCGATCCTGCAAATGCAAAAAGCGATGGTGCAAATATGTTGGATCTTAAATACTTAGAGAAATTGCTAACCAACTTAACTGCAATTAGAAAAACGGTAAATTCATTATAATTCATTATTCTTCGGTTTAAATAGTGAATTCCAAAATTTTAATGCCTTTTTTTAGTTTTAATTTATAAATTGTTGTTAAGCACAACATTAAATGTATATGTTTTCCTTAATTTAAGCTTCTAACCTTAAAACTGAAAACATATAATGGAAAATCAACTAGAAAATTTTGCTGATCGAGTATCCGATTTTTTGCCTGATCTCTTAGGCGCTTTATTGGTATTATTGGTTGGATGGCTTATAGCTAAGGGAATTAAAGCCCTTGTGGTGAGACTGCTAAGAAAGACTCGCTGGGACGAAAAAGTATTTGGACGAACCGATGTTGGAGATACCAATGTATTTCTGGGAAATATCTTTTATTACTTAGTAATGATCATAGTAATTTTGATAGTTCTCGAAATTCTCGGGATAGACCAAGTGCTTACCCCACTGGAAAATATGGTAGATGAATTTCTATCTTTTGTACCTAATATTATAGGAGCAATATTAATTGGAGCTATAGGATATGTTTTAGCCAAGTTTGTTGCCAATCTTGTTAGCATTGGCGGAAGCTTTCTTGACAAAATGGTAGATAAAACCGGATTTAAGGATACCGATAAATTGGTGAACATTCTTAAAAAAGTGGTTTTTATTATCATATTTGTTCCTTTTTTAATTCAAGCTTTTAACGCATTAGAATTAGAAGCTATTTCTGAACCTGCAAATGATATTTTGTACGGCTTCACAGAAATGCTGGGTGAAATTATTATTGCCGCCTTAATTTTAACTTTATTTATCTGGGGTGGAAAATTTCTTGCAGATTTCTTAGAAGATCTATTTAAGAGCCTTGGATTAGATTCTCTTGCTGAAAAAATACAGATCCAGAATATGATTGGTGCAAATCAATCTTTATCTAAGATAGTAGCAAACCTTATTTATTTCTTTCTAGTTTTCTTTGGAGTAATTACCGCAGTAGAAATTTTAGGATTGGATAGATTAACAGAGATTTTAAATCAGATACTAGAAGTAACTGGACAAATAATCTTCGGCTTGATAATTCTTGCTATTGGTAATTATATTTCAGTAATGATCTATAATACAATGACGAAATCGAGTAACAATAATTTTATCGCAAGTATTATAAGATGGGCATCCTTAGCTTTGTTTATAGCAATTGCCCTACGAACTATGGGAATTGCTAATGAGATCGTGGAATTAGCCTTTGGGCTTATTTTAGGAGCACTTGCTGTAGCCTTCGCCTTAAGTTATGGACTTGGTGGTAGAGAAGCTGCGGGAGAACATTTTAGGGAGATTATCCAAAAATTCAAAGATGATAAGGTTGCACATAGAGTTGAAGATCAAGTGAATCCTACAAAACCTCAAAGGGATATAAACGATCCTGCAAATCCAAATAGACCAGATTCTGGCTCTAGTGAATTTTGATAGCAGAAGAGATCCAAATGACCCAAGACTTAATTTATAAGAATTAAGATGTATATTTTGATAAAAGCCCGCAAATATTTGTGGGCTTTTTTTATTACCCATTGCTATTTCACATATTTACTCTTACCTTTTGTAAAGTATGTAACAACCATAAACAATGAAAAACAGAAGGCCTTTAATTATTGTAATTATAATCGGGATTTTATTACTAATTCCGCTAATAGCGATGCAATTTACTAATGAGGTAGACTGGGATCTAGCCGATTTTGTTTTAATGGGAATCTTACTTCTTTGCACTGGATTCGCATGCGAGCTAGTTTTAAGAAATATATCAAGTACTAAAAACAAAATAGTCATGTGCGCAATAATTCTAGCTATATTTTTAATTATATGGGCAGAATTGGCAGTGGGAATTTTTGGAACTCCTATTGCTGGAAGCTAGATTTAGCTAAATGACGAAAACTAGAATTGCTTAAAAATCATCTTTTTTGATTTATAGAGATAATAGAATTTTTGTAACATGATATTATATAATAGCTGTATTCCCAACATAATCCTGTAAATAATTAAATCGCGCTGTTAACTTGCCATCTTTTGTCATTCTTGCTCTCTCAAGGATGCCATCTTTATCTCCATTAAAAAAGGCTGGGATAACATATTCCATGAACATTAATCCAAATCCTTCACTTGCATCCTTAGGCAACTCACAAGGCAAATTATCTACTGCCATTACCGTGATTGCTCCTTTTTCTTTAAAGCCTACCTCTTTACCAGTTTTTGGGTCATATCCATAAATTGGATCTGCAATAGTAGAGGCTCTTATCGTACTTGCTATAGGACCATTAATATCACAAGAAATATCAGCAATTAAATTGATTTTAAATTTATTAGAATTTGCATCCTGCTGAGTAAAAAACACGGGAGCGCCATCTCCATAGAAATGTCCGGCGATAAAAATATCACTCACAGCCGCAAATCTCATGAAGTTAGACTGGTATTCTTCCGGGTGCTTATAAAAATGTGAATTTGTTGTATTCTTTCCGCTATTATGTATATTATAATCCAGCACATCTATTAAACAGTAAACCGGCTCTTGAAATTCATTTTCCAGATATTCTGAAACAATAACCTGCTTGATCTTTAAATGATCTAATATTTCCTTAGCTCCATGGGCTACTTTCCCAGATCCGGTAAGCAGTATTTTTATAATTGGAATTTTGATCTTATCCAATTCTTTTAATACAGATTTTAGATCTGCTAAAGCTTCAACTTTTGGCAGGTCGTATAAGCTATCTCTTAATCCTAATGCCCTAAAACCATTATAAGCGCCTACCAAACCTGCATACCTACCAAAACCAATGAGTCTATTACCATTTGCTTTGGTAATGGTTTCATGATCATATAATTCTATATTGTTTTTTAAAATTGCTTTTAAAAGATCTCTATTATAAGGTTGTTTTTTGATAGTGTGCGAAAAGAAGAAATATTTTTTATTTGGAATTAAGTTTTCAATAGGTACTTCCTTTACTCCAAGTAACACTTCACAATCTGAAATATCTTTAGATACTTGAAATCCTGCTTCCTCATACTCCGAGTCTTTAAAAATTCTGAACTCTGATGATTCAATTTTGAAACTTGCCTCTGGGAATTTTTGAACGATCTCTTGTAATTTTTTAGGTGAAAAAACTACTCTTCTATCCGGTGGGGTTTTACGCTCTTTAATTAGGGCAAATTTTATCATAGACTGGTATATCTTTTGTAGATTATTAGGTGATTCCCAAAGATATAAATTTTAATCTGTATCTTTGCACCGCGTTAGGGATAGAAGTGAAAATCCCATTTTAATTTTTTTAAATTAATATGGATTGAAACGGATAGCCCGGTCCCCGCTAAAGCGGGGAAACGCCATCCTTCGACAAGGTCAGGATGACAATAAAAAGTTCTTTATTTTATGGGGTCGACTTGGATTTGACAGCGAGTCTAATTGGATAGTAAGCACGTCGAGCGCTGGGATATAGCTCGTAAATCTCATATTTCACACTTTTTTAAACGGCGAGAATAACTACGCCTTGGCTGCATAATCCGAATTACAGTAGGATTATCTTTATCCCTACCAGGTAGGGAGCCGAGATACCTCGTGAAAGCCTTGATTTACGGCGTTCACACCAGAGGTATCGATAAAGTAAATATAGGAATTGCAGGGTCTTGATGTAATTCTGAAACTCGATTGAGAATACGTGTAAGATTGGTGGTTTTCGGCCGGTCTTGCATCGACAATTAAGTGAAAACTAAGCGTGAAGAAAGCTATGTTAATTGCTTGTTTGGACGAGGGTTCGAAACCCTCCGACTCCACAATCACTCGGAAGTTCCGAAATGGATTAAAATCATAAATTCCCGTCAGGTATTTTAACCTGAACGGGAATTTTTATTTTAAGACATCGGTGACCGCAGTCGCCGGGAAATTCCATTTGCATAATGTGAGCACAAGGGTTCTATAAACCCTCCGACTCTATTTTTTGTACTAGAGTCCATATCACATATCTCGTATTCCTTACGCCTAGGGTTTTTGTGATATTTTATTTTATAAGATATCATCTATCATCAAACTTATCCAGACCTATATAGCGATTCATTTAATTAAGAAAAAAATGATCTCAATTGAGGGTAATCCTATTGTTTATCAAATTTATGTGTAAAGTTAAATTTTTCACTCCTCTAATTTTTCAGTAACTTTTATTCATGTAATCTAGATCACAAAAATGATAATTATGATAACCAATATTCACTTTAGAATCGCAAAGTTAGATAGCTAACACATTCATTTAAATTCAATTTATTAAATTCAGATTCTTTTTAATAAATCTAATATATGATTACATGGCAAATTCTAATTAAAGGTCAGGTACAAGGCGTTGGTTTTAGACCCTATATTTATAACAAGGCCATCAAATTAAATTTAAAAGGTTATGTGCTGAATTCTACAATTGGAGTGCAAATAGAGCTTAATGCTTCCAAAAAAAATGCTGAAGAATTTTATCAAGACCTAATTGGCAATCTCCCTAAAAATGCCATTGTTACCTACAATTCCATTGAAAAAATCCCCTTTATACCGTTTAAAAATTTTGAAATTCGGCATAGTTCATCCTTAAAATTAGATGATGCTACATTAATTGCCCCAGAAACGACTATTTGTGGCGATTGTAAAAATGAACTCTTAGATCCCAAAAATAGGAGGTACAGGTATCCCTTTATTACCTGTACCAATTGTGGCCCAAGGTATTCGTTGATTCAAGAACTTCCTTACGATCGCGAAAACACTAGTATGAATACGTATACAATGTGTTCCAATTGCAGTTTGGAATATTTAAATCCAGCTGATAAAAGATTTTATTCGCAAACCAATTCTTGCCCTAACTGCAGCATTAAATTAAAACTTATTGATAGTTCTCTTAAAACTGTAGCTACTGATGCTTCAGCGTGGATAGATAAAATCGCTGAGCTTTGGACAGCTGGCAAAATTGTAGCCATAAAAGGCCTGGGAGGTTTTTTATTAACCTGTGATGCCAATAATGAAAATGCCGTAAAATCCCTAAGAGCAAAAAAAAGAAGGCCTTCCAAGCCTTTCGCACTCATGGTGGCTAATGTAGAAGCTATAAAAAGGGATTTTGAGGTGAGTGATATTGAAATGAAAGAACTGAAATCTTCAGCAGCTCCAATCGTTTTATTGAAAAATAAAAACGTTCATAGTTATTCAAAAAAGATCGCTCCGGGATTAACCCATTATGGGATCATGCTAGCATCCACTCCACTTCATATTTTATTACTGAATAAATATAAAGGACCAATAATAGCCACAAGTGGGAATATTCATAATATTCCTATAATTTATGACAACAAAGTGGCAGAAGAAAAACTTTTTGAAATTGCCGATTATATTTTGGAAGATGATAGAGAAATTAGAGTTTCTCAGGATGATAGTGTAATTAAATTTACTCCCATTGCTCAACAAAAAATAATACTTCGCCGCTCCAAAGGCTTGGCTCCAACTTATATAAATCCAAAAATTAATTGGACCGCGCAAATTATACTTGCAACAGGAGCCTTGCTTAAAAGTACTTTTTTAGTCCTTCATAAACAGAACACTTATATCAGTCAGTATTTAGGAAATCTCGAAGGTTTTGAAGCTCAAGAAAATTACAAGAAAATAGTGCAGCATTTTTTGCAACTTTTTTCAATTCAACCATCCTTAATTTTAATAGATAAACATCCAGAATATTTTTCTTCTATGTTTGGATTGCAACTCGCTAAGGATTATAAAATTCCTACTTATAAAGTTCAACATCATTTAGCACATTTCTCGGCTGTACTTGGTGAAAATAATCTGATAGAAACTTCTGTACCAGTTCTAGGAGTTATCTGGGATGGAATGGGATTAGGAGACGATGGCGCTATTTGGGGTGGTGAATTTTTTATCTATAATAATCGAAATTTCTCACGAGCTTTTCATTTTGAGTATTATGATTATTTATTGGCAGATAAAATGTCCGAGGAACCTCGAATTTCTGCATTGGCAACTAGCTGGGATATACCGGGTGCAAATGAACATTTACAAGAGAAATTTAGTGAAACAGAATGGAAATTATACAACAAAATGCTTTCCAGTAAAACTTCAATTATAAGTTCCAGTGTCGGCAGGATCTTCGATGCTGTTGCTTCTCTATTAGGTTTAATAGATAAACAGACTTATGAAGGGGAAGCAGCTATGCTTTTGGAAAATTTGGCTTCGAAATATTTCACTTCTAATCATCTAACTTTTAAGGAAAGTTACTTCATAAAATCTTTGTACCTTAATACTGTCTCTGTAAAGGATTTAATGCAGGGCATAGTGGAAGACCTAAATTTAGAATTGGATAAAGATTTTATTGCCGCCAAATTCCATTTTTCGCTGGTTGCTATAATCAAAAAAGTGGCAGAAAAACAAAATGCTTATAAAATTGCTTTTAGTGGAGGTGTTTTTCAAAATTCATTGTTAGTGGATTTGATCAAATTTCATTTGAAAGAGTATGAACTATATTTTCATAAAGAATTATCACCAAATGACGAAAACATATCATTTGGACAATTAATTTATCATCATATTAATACAACTTAAACATGAAGTTTCTAACAGAATATAGGGATGCTGCATTGGTTAAGCAACTCCTAGATCAAATTTCCAAATCCGTAACCCAAACTTGGACAATTATGGAAGTTTGCGGGGGACAAACCCATAGTTTGGTAAAAAATGGACTTTTAAGCATGCTTCCAGAAAACGTGCAGATGATCCATGGTCCTGGTTGTCCCGTATGTGTTACACCATTAAATTTAATAGACAAAGCTATCCATTTAGCCGAAAAAAGCAATGTGATTCTATGCTCCTTTGGCGACATGTTACGCGTACCAGGCTCTAAAAAAAGTTTACTGCAAATTAAAGCTGAAGGTGCCGATGTAAGAATACTATATTCTCCACTAGAAGCGGTTGATTTGGCCATTAAAAACCCTGAAAAAGAAGTGATCTTTTTTGCTGTGGGGTTTGAAACTACGGCACCGGCAAATGCCCTATCTGTATTACATGCTTACGAAAAGCAGGTTGGTAATTTTTCAATTTTAACCTCACATGTTTTGGTGCCCCCTGCTATGGAAGCGGTAATGAATGATCCTAATAGTAATATAAAAGCATTTCTAGCCGCTGGTCATGTTTGTACCATTATGGGGATAGACGAATATTATCCTTTGGTAAATAAATATAAAATACCAATTGTAGTCACTGGCTTTGAACCTGTAGACCTTTTACAAGGAATTTTAATGTGTGTGCAGCAACTCGAAAAAGGGGAATATAAATTAGAAAATCAGTACAGTAGAGTAGTAAAATCTCAAGGTAATTTAAGGGCTAGAAATGCTATTGATAAAGTTTTTAAAATAGAAAACCGCGAATGGCGTGGAATAGGGAATATTCCGCACAGCGGATATGAAATAAAGGAAAAATATCATGCTCATAATGCTAATCTAAAATTCAATATTAAGATCGATAAAGTGAGTGAATGCAAGGATTGTATTGCCGGACTAGTTTTAAAAGGCATTAAAAAACCTCAGCAATGCTCTCAATTTGGCACTAATTGCACCCCAGAAACCCCATTGGGTGCTCCCATGGTGAGCTCTGAAGGCGCATGTGCTGCTTATTATCATTTTCATCAAGCGAATAATGATTTAGTTTCGATTTCCTGAACTATAAATTATGAATGAAGCCAAACTAAAAATGCAGCTCTCCTGCCCTATGCCCAAATTGGACTTTGATATTATCACCTTAGGTCATGGCAGTGGCGGATTATTAACAAATAGGTTATTGGATAGTGGGGTTTTTAATCTCTTTAAAAATGAATACTTAGACAAACGTCATGATGGTGCTTTTGTTAATTTAGAAGGTCCCTCAGCTTTTACAACAGATAGTTTTGTGATCTCCCCTATATTTTTTCCAGATTCTAACATAGGTGAACTCGCAGTTAATGGGACGGTAAACGATCTGGCAATGTGTGGCGCGATTCCACAATATCTTTCTTTGAGTTTTATCATTGAAGAAGGTTTAAGCATGGAAGAATTTTGGAAAATTCTGGTAGCTATCAAATTTGCAAGCGAAAAAGCAGAAATCCAGATTGTAACTGGCGACACCAAAGTGGTAGAACGTGGTAAAGGCGATAAGATTTTTATAAATACTACAGGAATCGGAAAAATTCATCCGAAAGCGAATATTGACCTTTCAAGAGTCGAAATTGGGGATAAAATTATTGTAAGTGATAATCTGGCAACTCATGGAATTGCTATTATGTCTGTAAGGGAAGGACTTGAATTTGAAACCGATATTTTAAGTGACACTCGTAATTTAAATCATAACGTAAGTGCTCTTTTAGATGAATTTGGAGATGAGATCCATTTATTAAGAGACCCAACCCGAGGTGGTTTAGCCACAGTGCTTACTGAGATTGCCAGAGACGCCAAATTAGGAATAGATATCTTTCAGGAGCAAATTCCTATTGAAGAACAAGTGGCAGGTGCCTGCGAATTACTCGGCTTAGACCCATTATATGTTGCCAACGAAGGAATTTTTATAAGTATTGTAAATCCTGAAATTGCCGATAATTACTTACAAAAACTCCACTCTCTAGAAGGTTCCACCCACGCATCTATTATTGGTGAAATAGTGAAGGAACATACAGGACAGGTTGTTTTAACAAGCAGCATTGGAGGAAAAAGAGTTGTGAATATGTTAGTAGGGGAACAATTGCCTCGAATTTGTTAAAAATGAACTCAACAAAATCTAAAATATTAACCGCAGCCATAAAATTATTCAACCAATCGGGCTTGGTTAATGTGCGTTTACAGCAAATTGCAGATGAAGCTGGAATAAGTGTTGGGAATCTGGCTTATCATTACTACAGCAAAAAAGCCATTGTAATAGCATTAGATGAGCAATTGGAAAATGAAATTACACCCTTGCTTTCAATAGATCATAATTTTCCTTATCTAATCGATTTTGATAATCATTTGTCTGAATATTATTTTTTGCTTAAAAACTATTCTTTTTATTTTTTGGATTTTTTAGAAATAGAAAGGGCATACCCTGCTATTCATAAAAAAAGGAAAATTTATATAAATCAAATGATTGAGCAAATAAACAAATGGATGCTTTTAAATATTTCAAAAGGAATCTTAAAAGATGAACTTCAGGAAAATCATTATAAAAATACGGCCCACACCATTTGGATGATCATTACTTTTTGGTTAACACAACAACAAATAGTGGGAGAAGAATTGGATGGAGAAGGATCCTTTAAGATTATGATTTGGAACCAATTTTTGCCATTGCTAAGTAAAACGGGATGGTTGGAATGCGAAGCAATCATTTTACCACAGTTAAAGTATTATGAGCATTAATAAATGCTCTCATTAATTTTTGTAATTTCAATATAATTAAAAACCAATCTTATGTGTTTAGCAATTCCAGGAAAAATAATTTCTTTTGAAGACCAAATTGAAAGCGTTTTCCAAATTGGAAAGGTCTCATTTGGTGGAATAATTAAAAAGATCAATTTAAGTTTAGTACCCGAGGCGAAAATAGGAGATTATATTTTGGTACATGTAGGAGTAGCAATGACCATTATAGATGAAGAAGAAGCTGTTAGAACCATGAATTTTTTAGATGGTACTGGAGAATTGGATGAACTCTTGAATTAAAATTTTACTTTTTAAAAATAGATCACTTAAAAAATATTATAATGAAAATAGCTATTGCCGGAAAAGGAGGAGTTGGAAAAACCACAATTAGTGGAACACTTTGCAGGGTTCTTGGACGATCCCACAATGAAGTCTTGGCGATAGATGGAGATCCCAATCCAAATTTATCAGTTGTTCTGGGAATAGATAAAAGCGCTACGCCTCCCCCATCTCTGAGTACAGATATTATAGAACGTGTGGAGGAAGCTGAAGGAAAATGGAGATTTCAGGTTAAAATGCCTTTTGAAGAGATCTTAAATAAGTTTGGACAAAAAGCACCAGATAACGTAACGCTATTAATGGTTGGAAAACCAGAAGTTGCTGGTACCGGTTGTATGTGCGGTTCGCATACAGTGGTTAGGGAATTGGTACATTCGGCATTATCTTCAAAAGAAACTCAGATCACTATTTTAGATACAGAAGCTTCCTTAGAGCACATGAAAAGAGGAACTTCTAGATATGTAGATAAGATCTATACGGTAGTGGAACCTTACTTTAGATCTTTGGAAGCTGCCTCTAGATTTGCTGATATGGCTAAACAGTTAGGAATTGAGAAAATTGAAGCCATAGCCAATAAAGTTAGAAATCAAGAAGAAAAAATGGCGATTACTGAATATTGCAAAAAAATAAATTTGCCTATAGCTGTATTTGTTCCCTTCGATGAAAATGTGATGGAAGCAGATCTCAAAGGAATTTCGGTTATAGATCACAACGAAAATGCTCCGGTGGTAAAAGCGATAGAAGCATTTGCCGCAAGCTTAACTAATTGATTGAAATTGAGTAGTGAGTAGTGAGTAATTAAAATTCAGAATTCTGAATTTTAAACTATATAATTTATAATGCCGCTGCAGATTAAGTTCTTCATAATTCATGATAAAATTTAACTCTTACCTGTTACAAAATCCCCTAATCTAATTGCTTACAATCCAATTTAATTTGAACTAGCAAGATCATATTCTAGATCTGCAGGTCGATTAAAGAAATCATCTGCAATTTCAGTAGAAAAATCTACATTAGAATACACATATTCATCCATTATTTTTCCATTTGGCCAATACCTTGTCCATTTATGGCTAAATGTGATCCCATTCACCATTTTATGATCGGACCAATAGATCTCTTCTGGTCTAATTTCACCTAGATCAGATTTATTATAATATTCTATTTTATGGATCAACTTGTCATTGGGATCTATAAAAAATTTCCATCGATCTCTTCCAACTTCTGGGGCATAAGAAATATCTAATACCAAAGGTTCCATATCCAGATGTTCTATTGGATTAAAATTAAGCATGCTAAAATCTGTAGAACCCAAACTTGCTTGGACACCAGGATCTGTTAGTTTAAATGGCATTGAAAATCTAAAAAATGCCATAGAGGAAGCACATAGTGGCTCACAGAATTTTGAGTCGCACATCATTCCATGCTCTTGCGCAGTTGTTTTGGCATCTGCAAAATGATGGTCTTTTGAGGCCCAATAACCATTTTCATCTTTACCTACCCAAACCTCTTTCCCATCCTGATCTATAGATTTTACCTGTAGTTTAACTCCGTTATCGGTCTTTTTAAAATAAAAGGTTTCTTTGGTAACATCTAGTAATTTTCCTTTATCACTATATAAATTATGGGTGCGGGTAAATTCCCCGAATTTTAAATTATTCCAAGCTTCCATACCTCCAGCACTATCTACCAATTCTGCAACCATTTCTTCACCGGTTGGTTGTCTTAAAAAATTATTATAAAGGGCGTAACCAATTCCAGCCACAATAAGAATAAGCACTCCAATTTTTAATACTTGCATTCTTTTTATGGTTATAGGATCTACCAGATCTTTTACCATTAAAGAAAAGCTCCATGGAACTTTTTGTTCTTGAATGCTTGTAACCTTTTTATTTTCTGAAGTAGAACTTGTTTCTATTTTCATGACAAACCAATTTATATAAAAATAATATTTTTAATATGATTATCAAATACTTACACTCGTATCATTTTATATTTTAAGCCATTCCTTAAGCCTAATAACAGCTTTTGGGATTGCTTCCTGCATAACATTGCTCATTCCAATCGCAAAATCGTCATGTTCCTTTGCTTTACATCCAAATATAAAGACCTGTTTAGGCAACACCCCTAAAGCTTTTGCCAGCATTAAAGCTCTCATGGGACTGGTATAATGCATATCTGCCAAAAATGTTCGTTTTTCAAAAACTGGAAGTTTCTCTATATCGGTAATAGATTCAACCTCCTTAAAAAATAGTTCCCCGGGTACACCTTCCCAATCTACGGCATCTACAAGAACCAAAATATCATATTTATAATGTAATTCTTGTACCAGATGTATTCCCCCAATTCCAACTTCCAATACTTTTATTCGCTTTGGCAAAAATTCAAGTTTTCCAAATACTTTGGCGAATTCTACACCAAATGCATCGTCTTGCTTCAGTTCATTTCCAACACCTGCAATAAGAACAGAAGGTTCCTGCATGATTGATTATTTAATTTCAAACATAGCATCGTCCATTTTTAAATCGAACTGAATATCTTCATTCCTATAATTGGTAGTAAGCTGAGTGATCTCATCAATGGAATTGGCCTTAAAACTTTTTCTTTCTGTATTCAATTTTATGCCATCATTTTTCTCGATTTTTTCATTTTGTATATAGCTATAACCATCCCCATAATCCAAAAAATTAGCCAATAGCTCATTGCTATTTTTGTCGAAATAATAGGTCCATATATGCTTGCCAGCAGAACTGCCAGCTCCTTTTTTATAGGTAGTTTTTACAGCATGTACTAGCTTTCCATTTTTTAAAGTATCTACACCTTCATATTTTAAAACGGTTCCTGGATCGGTTAATTTAAAAGGCATACACATTACATATTGTGAACCAAAGGAAGAGTTCCAGGCCGAATTTATACTTTCTTCGTCTTCGAGTGCGACTCCATTCTTATATTTTATTGCTTGTTGGCTATTATTGATAATTTCATAATTATCACCCTCTTCTTCCCAACTAATCTTCATCTTTAATTCTGGCTTTAACTTATATTGGTGTAGTTGTTTTATTTCTCGTTCTGCTTCTCCTTTTTCATCCACAAACTGAATTACCTTAGTGTAAGTGAGTGTTTTTTTATTGTTCCAATATTCCCAACCTCCTGCACTCTCAATACTTTTTCTAACTATATCACCTGCTTCATTTTTAGGAAGATTATCTAATTGGGAAATCTCCGGGGCTTCTTGTACTTCTATATTTTCATCTTTTTCAGAGTTTTTACAACTACTAACCGCAAGCATTACCAATAAAATTAAACTTATTCCAATTGATGATCTTCTCATATAATATCGTTAGTTATTATTTTATTTAACTGGTAGTTTCTCTTTTAATTTCTGAGTTATTAAAATCATAGAGATCTATTAAAGTTTTAATTGTAAAATCCTGCTGAAAGGTGTCTATCAATTCTGGATGGCTGCTTTCCACCACTTTAATTAATCGGGATAAAGGCTCCCTATGCATGATTTCGAAATATTGAATCAGTTCTGTAGAAAGTTCTTTAAACTCCACAGATTCTAAATCTTCAACTTTTTTTATCAATTCTTTAACCTTCTTCAAGATCTCCTGATATTCTACATTATTATAATATACTGGTTTCATTTTTTAATTTTGGCTAGCACAATTATGTACACAATCATCTAATTTTACTCCATCTGAACCATAGCAAAAATCACAATCTGGGCCACATTCTCCATGCCCGGCTTTTTGCAATCCTTGGAAAGCTTCTGCAAAATGTTTTCCTGCTTCTGTTTTTCCAATTTTCGATAGACTTACTAAACTGTCTAAAGTCATCGAATTTTGATCCGCATCAATTAGACCCTGACTTAATAATTTATTGATATGAAAAAGCAAATTTTCTGAATTTGTATTAATAAAACTCAAGATCTGGCCTACAGAAATCTTGCTTCCTAGACCCTCCCCATCCATCCAATACATTACTTGAAGTATTTCCTCCTTCCAGAATAATGCTCTTAAAGCGGAATCTTCTATGTTTTCTGCTTCCATTACTAATTAATTAAAAAGTGTATCTCCTCTTAATTCCAGTATTTTCATACTTTCATCTATTCCATTTAAAGCAATTTGCCTGGTCAATTCTAGAATTTTTGGTACTTGGGCAACTACTTTTTTAGTAAACTGTTCGCCAGCAATTTCCATCCCTGGCTCTACATCTATTAAATATACTTCTTTTGGCCAAACTTTAAAGTGTTCGCCAATAACTAATAGATTTTCTACAGATATCACTCCAGTTGCGGCATCTCCAACACAAGCCTGAATTTGTTTATCGTCTGGCAATCCACCCATCCACTTGTATAAACTAATCTCGCCAATTTTTCGATGAGCTCTTTCTATTGCGACTAAAAACACAACTCTATCGAAGGGTACTTCTAAACTTTCCAGATATTGGATAATCGCAATAGGTCCCCAATTCATTTCGTCTACAACAACGTCATCAGGCCATTTAATAGCTTGTAGTTTTGGTAATAGATTTGGACCAACAGAATGATTTCCTAGCAATTGATAGCCAACAGTGCCTATTAAAACTCTTTTATTCAATTCCACAAGCGCAGGTTGTTACCTCTCTAGTTATAATGTGGTCACTTTCTTTGGCCATAATATGGGTGGTACAAGGCATACACGGATCGAAGCTTCGGATAGTCCTTAATATATCTATTCCTTTATAATCTTCAGGCTTGTCATATTTTTCGAGAATCGGAGTATTTAATACTGCTTCTTCATAAGGTCCTGGCGCTCCCCATGGAGTTCTTGGAGCGGCATTTAAGGTAGATGGAGTGACAATTTGATAATTATCTATAACTCCTCCTTTAATTATAAGATGATGCGTTAAAAAACCTCTTCCGGCGCCCCAAGCTCCAAATCCTATATGGGTTCCTTTTTTCGGAATCTCAAATGGAGTGCTCATTTTGGTTTCCCCGTTCATGATTAATTTTTGGGCTAACAGCCAATTGTCCATTGCCACCATTGCAGAATACGGGATACAATAAGCTCTTGCACGATTGCGCTCAAAAGTATTCCAATGGTCAGGGATTTTCCATTCCAATGTTCTCTCAGGCAACTGATGCTTAGGAACATGAATTTTCATACTATGCCCTGTATTTTCTAAAAATTTGCTTTCAGGAGCTTTTTTGGCCTTGGCAGTTAGATATATCCTAGAATATGCACCTGCTTCCATTGGCATTCTATCCCAAGTTGGACAAGTATCCCAACTATACCTATCCCTCCAACTTTGTTTTCCTGGCTTAGGTATGGTCTCTTTATTCCAAGGATGATTTGGACTTAATGGCATGCCTAAAGGATCAGTTTTAAATTGATGCCCATCCCATTTTTCATAGTAGGAATGCTCAACAAATTCTTCCAAACCTCCATTTACCTCACGCAAATTAGTGGTTACCACTTCTCCATTTATTAAAACTCCTGGAGTAGACCATCGGGCATTCCCCCATTCATTACAATTTTTAAAAGTGGCATCGTAAGCATCTGGTCTGTCCCATACCCCAGTATCTATCATATTTGCGGGTCTTATTCCACATTTTGCGTATTCTGGATTGCTATCTAAAAAGAAATCAAAAACATCGTCCCAAATCCCTGTTACTTTCTGACTGTAATCAAAGAATTTAATTAACCTACTATATACCTCATTCAGCGTACTCATGGTAACATTTACAGATAAACCACCTGGCACTACAGATTGAGGATGCGGATATTTACCTCCAATAAACACATAGGCTTCTCTGGCAACCCTGGTCATACTAAGGGCTTCTAGATAAAGTTTTCCTTTAAGCGGATTAAGATCCTTCATGATATCCAGCACATTTTCATATCCATGTACGGCTTTATTCTTGGCTGGTGTATTCGCAGCAAGATCTATTAGTTCTGGATTGGTCTCTCTAACTATTTCTTCAGAATAATCTGGTCCTGCAAGTAAGAAGAGATGTAATGGATGATCGTATAAATATTCTAATGCCAATAAAATATTTCGCATTACAATTCCCAATGGTGGTGGTTTAATCCCGATTGCCATTTCTATAGCTAATGCAGAACAGGTAGCATGTACCCCTCCACAAACCCCGCAAGCTCTACTACTTATATAGGCAGCATCCCTTGGATCCCTACCTTTTAGAATCACTTCATACCCTCTAAACAATGTGGCCATAGAATTCGTAGAAAGTACTTTTTTTTCTTTTAGGTCCACTACACTATGAAAAGCCAATGCACCTGCAACTCGAGTTACAGGATCGTAATCTACGCTACGTATAAAACCGTTTCGCTCCATTAATCCTTTAAGTTTATCTTGCTCTACTCCAAGATCTACTACTTTGTGCTCATAAGGATTTGACAAGCCTTCCTTAAGAAATGCTTTTCCATTTTCATCAAAATCTATTGGTAAATTTTTAAAGCACATAGTTTAGGATTTATTAGAATGTATTGATTACTATTTAAAGTTATACAAGTTTTAAAACTTTAGCAACGTTTATTAAATGATTATCTACTGAGGACAAACCTTCTTGCAACTTTATTAGAGCCGAATTTATAGTGCCCACCTTTCCAGCTAAGGGAGAACTATCATCTACGATTTTTTGAAGCCCACCAGCGAGTGTTTGCAATTGATTACCCGCTCTACGTAGAGCTACAATTATTAAAATTAAATAAATTACAAGTACTGTAACCAATAGGCCAACAATCACCAATGTTGCAATAAATAAGATGGAAGCGTTCATATGCTATATTTTAAATATTATTTATTGGTTCTGCCCGCAAGAGTAACTTCTATAGTTTCTGCATGGGTATTTATATTTCCTGCAACTTCCAGCATTCCGGATGCTACCTGAATAGTATCGTCTAAAGCTTTAATATTTTCAGTGTTATTTGCTATTCCGCTACCTGCAATTTTCATTTCGGTAAAATATCTTTCGATGTTTTTAGAAGCTTTCCATGTGCTATGCAATAGATAAATTAAATAAGGTAGAATTAAAACGGTTATTATTAATAAAATTAACCACAATATGTTTACAACAGATTCCATAATTCTATTTTTTATCTTGTGCTAAAACAGCATTAATAGTTCCAACTAAATGTTCGTCTACCACTTTTAACCCATTTGCCGTACTTGTTAAATTTTCATTAAATAAAATAACTTGAACAGGAAGATGGCCTGTCTCTGTTTCTATTGCCCTTAAGCCCAACCTTAATTTAGCGAGGTAACTCGTTGGTGTTCCTCCAATGCTCTGTAAAGAAGAGATTATAGAACGTAGAAATTTTACAAGTACAATTACTAACAATAAAACAATAAGGATGGTTGCTATCATTAATATAACTTTCATGATCTATTTATTTTGAATGATCTAAAATACAGTTGGGGCAACCTGGGCAGCCCTCGGTATGATGTTTTATACCTTCTACCCCACTTATTATTTCTACAGCGGTACTAAGAATATCTTTAACAACAGCATTTGTTGTAGTTAGAAATAATGGAATATGAACTGTGTTGCTAGCAGTCATTTTTCCCTCATCCCATATTTTTGAAGCAATCTTATTAATTTTTTTTGCAGTTTTATCGGTAAGATTTAATAAAAAACCCACCACAAAAATTACTACTATGGCAATTACCAATGAAATAATCCAAATAATCTCCCCTGCACTCATAGCATTTTATTTAGTTTCGACTTCTTCTAAAGAGCCAGCTACCAAGCTTGCATGATCCCTAATGTTTTTAGCTTCATTTAGAATAGAAACAGCCACTTTATTAGTATCCTGTAGTTCCCAAATACTTTTAGTGTTCTCTTTGATTTGAACAACTAAACCCAAAGCGGCATTGGCAAGCTTTAGAATCCTTTTTGAAGCTACCCAGATCATGATCAAAAGAATAGCAGCTATTATTATAATTAGTACAGCTATTGCTAGACCTATATACCATTGTTTATATAATACGTCTTCCATTATTTCTTATTATTAGATCCAGGTTTATGACTACCTCTATATTGAAGTTTTTGATAGGCATAGTGAGTGATTTTATCTAATAGACTTGGTTGCTCAATATGCCCCCACCCCGAAGGAATATGACCCTCTTCTATCCATTTATGTGTTTTATTGTGATATGCTAGTGTCATTTCCCTAAGGTTGCGTACTAGGCTACCAGTGGTCTTCGAAATAGTTGAAGAAACTTGAGTTCCTGGTGGCATTTTATAAAAAGGAGCAAAGCTATCTGGAAAACCAGGCATTGTGCAACCTATACAAGGTGCTCCAACATTCATACATCCACCACAATGATTAATTGCGCCACGCTTATTGATATTACATTGTACTACGGGACCCCAACACCCAATTTCCACTAAACATTCTTTATCGCCATATTCTTTTGCAAACGTCCCTTCTTCATAAAATCCGGCAAGGCTACAACCTCTATGAACTGTTTCAGAAAATAACCACTTTGGTCTTCCTAACTCATCAAATTCTGGTAGAGGAACCAATCCGTGTAGAAATAATAATACAGAAGCAATAGTTTCAGTAATATTATCTCCTTGAGGTGCACATCCTGGGATATTTATAACGGGTAACCCTAAAGAACTTCTGTAATCTTCACCAAGAAGATCCATTACGCTCGCAGCATTTGTGGGATTATTGGCAGCAGCCGGAACTCCACCCCATGTTGCACAAGTACCCACTGCAATAACTGCAGCTGCATGTTGAGACATTCTTGTAATCCAGCTAACAGATGGTATAGGTTGTGGATCCCCAAATTCATCTTTATCTGCTCCTAATCCAGACCAATAACCTCCAGTTTTGGCGGCTAAACTTTCATCCATAATAGAACCTTCACATAGTACCACAAAGGGATGACCTAATTCACCTTTAGCTGCAAGTCTAAATGGTTTAATAAATTCTTCCCCGGCATTAACTGCCAGCACAGGGTGATGTAGTACCACTTTTGCTATTCCGGGAAGTGTACCGTTAATTAGTTCTTCAACAGATGGGCTTGAAGCTCCAACGGCTGCAATAGAACACCCATCGCAACTACCTCCTGCAATCCAAAAGGCGTGTACTTCTTCAATGGCATTGGGCAATACACTAATTGGTTCTGGAGAAGAGATCATAATATAGTTTTGAATTAAAAAATTCTTGAACACTATTAAATTAACTGAAAATCAGTTAAATAGGTGTTATTTATACAAATATTTATTAGAAAATATTTTCTAATAAATAATGATAATACAAAGAAATACCATAGTAAAATATCCGTTTCAGTCCGTTTTTCTTTTAATTTTTACTCAGTTTTTTTTCCAAAAGCATCGTTAAATTTGTAATTAATGGTTTAGAATGTTTTTTTACCTAATTGCCCATTTTTACTAGAAATATTCATATACTTTTCTTTGATATTGGCTCTGTCGTTTTCTAAAGTTGATTAGGTAAAGCATTTAAGTAAGTATTTAAAGGATTGTAAACAGTTTTATAATTTTCACAAATCTCTGAAAGAAATTTTTGATATATTATATACCTTTGTTTACATAATTTACCAACCCATCCACTCCACTTCCAAAAACCTATTTCCACCACATTATTTTAGTAATTTTGCGAATATGAATAAAATTGATATTCGCACGGTAAATGTTGTGCAATATGTGCAACCTTTAAGAGAAGGCGGCTCTCTACCTGCAATAGTAAAGGCCGATGACGATTTTCTCTATGTAATTAAGTTTAGAGGTGCCGGACAAGGTAAAAAAGCACTCATAGCCGAGTTTATAGGTGGAGAATTGGCACGAGCTCTTGGATTAAATGTTCCGGAATTGGTGTTTATGAATCTTGATGATTCTTTTAGCAAAACCGAACCCGACGAAGAGATCCAGGATCTACTAAAATTTAGTGTTGGATTAAATCTTGGTTTACATTTCCTGTCAGGCTCTATTACATTTGATCCTTTAGTTAGTGAAGTAGATGCATTAACCGCTTCAAAGGTGGTTTTATTAGATAGCATAATTAGCAACATAGATAGGACCGCTAAGAATACAAATTTACTACACTGGAATAAAGAACTTTGGGTGATTGATAATGGTGCAAGTTTTTATTTCCACCATGATTGGAAAACTTGGGAAAATCATCTTACCAGAACTTTCCCTCTTATAAAAGACCATGTGCTCTTACAAAAGGCAACTCGATTGGAAGATGCTTCAAAAGAAATACAGAATCGATTTGATAAGGATCTAATTAATGAAATAATTACTAATATTCCAGATGAATGGCTTGTTAGCGAATCTGATAGCATAAATGGTGAGGAGATAAGAGCAGCTTATATTGAGTTTTTAAAATCACGCCTTTCTAAGATAGATGTACTCATAAAAGAAATAGCAGATGCAAGATAAATACACTTTTGAATATGCTATAATTAGAATTGTTCCTAAAGTGGAACGAGAAGAGTTCTTTAATGTAGGCGTTATCTTATTCTGCAAACGAAAAAAGTTCTTAGGAATCAAATATCATATAGATCCGGAAAAACTAAAGGTGTTTTGTTCAGATGTAGATCTATCGGTCTTTGAAGATTATTTAAAGGCGTGGGAATTGATTTGTCAAGGCTCAGCAGAGGGTGGAAAGATCGGCGCTATGGAAGTATCAGATCGGTTCCGCTGGTTATCGGCTTGCAGAAGCACGATAATTCAGAGTTCTAAAACACATCCAGGTTTAACCGATGATCCACAAAGCACATTAGAAGAAATTTTCCAAAAACAGGTGCTTTAAATTAGCTACCCAAGAAATCTTAAACTAAGGTTAAATGCGAAGAAATCACTTAAATCGTTTTTAAAAGAACGCTATTTAACGTATACTTCATCGCTAATAAAAATGAAGATATGAAAGAAGATAAAATACTGAATTATATAAAAAACGTATTGCAAAATATGCCAACAGATTGGATAGGACTCACTACCCACCGCTTGGATATTTACGATGAAAAATTGGCAAAAACCCAATTTTTACGGCAGTTTGAAACCTTATATGAGAACAATAATTCCGAGACTGCTTCTCTATCCATATTGCCAACCGCTTACGATTATATTCGTTTAGGGCATCCCCTATCCTGCATTTTAGAATGGGGCATTGCAAAACTGAATGATCTTGATGCAGATAATGTGATCAGTTTTTCATCTTCGACCATTCCTGTTTTAGCTATTCTAAGGAAAAATTTATTAGAAAATAAAAGCACTCAAATTCTTTATAAAGACGATTTACCAGAGATCTTTAATGCCGAAATTCTGAAAAAAGTTTACGGATATAAATTCGAAGTTAAAAAGGTAGAAAATTTAAATACTGTCGAAAAATTTGATGGAAGCACGGTTTTTATTTCAGATGAAATTGCAGTTCGCAAAATGGAACTTCCTACCAATATCGATTTTTATGTTAGTCTGCATGAACAACTAGGAAGTGTGCTAGTGGTGAACGGAGAAAAAAATGAAAGCTATGTCTCCGACATTCAACACGTAAGAAGAAGAGAAACCGTAGCCATGACACCGGCAAACTCTCTTGTTGCATTAAAATCTCTTGCAGATGGTTCTCCATTAGAAGATCATCAAGATCATTCTGCCAACAACCAAAGAAGCAAAAACAAAACCGCTGTATTAAATTCAATTAAAGAAATCACAGGAACCCATTTAACACCTTTGGTTGCCTCTAGCGGACTATCTATTCAATATGCTATTATGATGGGGCTCATTCACGATGCTTTAGAAAATCATAAAGGAAAAGCTATCAAATTTATTGTTCCTCCAAATTGTTATGGCGGCACAAATGACCAAGCAAGAAGAGTTGCTGCTTGTTCTAATAATGTTGAAGTAGTGGACTTACCCGTGGATGGTGATAATGATATGGTGCAAAGTATAGATCGGGTTTTAGAAGAAATTGCAAAGGAAGATGCTATCCCATACATAATTGCTGAAATTCCTACAAACCCTAGAGTTGAAGTTCCTGATCTTGAAAAGTTAAAGGCTGTTTTAACAAAAGAACGTAAAACTGCAAAGGGCGAAAATGCTATCGATCCTGTTTTTATATTAGATCAAACCTTCTGTCCTAACATACACTTTTTAGGTGAAAATAAAATACTTTCTAAAGTTAGAAGCATTTCTTATGCTAGTGGTTCTAAATTCCCAAGCGGTGGAAGATGTACTGCAGGTTACTGCGTAGGAAATAATAAAACTGAGGCATTAATGCAAAAAATTGAAATGCATCTAAGTCTTTGCGATAATGAAGCTACAAGTCAACAATATGAGATACTAGCAGAACAGTTACCTTCAATGAATCAAAGAATTATTGATGCTTATAAGAATACAAGAAAATTTGTAAACTTTATAAAAGAAACTTTACCTGAAGCAAAAATTAATTTTGTATCCGAAAAATTGGCAAAAGAAGGATTTACTCCATCTGTATTTTCCTTAGATCTTCCAACTAAAGGAAATACCGATGAAGAAAAAGAAGTTCACAAAAGAGAATTGAATCTTAAATTGATCAATTTAATGATCACAGAAATTCCAAATGAAAGTAAATTTTGTGTGAGCTACGGGCAGTTAAAAGGTTGCTATTGGACAATACCAGCAACATCCACTCAAGGGACGACTAAAGAAGGTGACAAAGATTATATTGTACGTGCATCACTTTCTCCTAATTTGGATCTAGATCTTCATAAAAAAGTCTTCTTAAAATTTGTTGAAAAAATATGAAGTTATTAAAACACGAATAGAATAAGTAAATTAAAAAAAGTAACCAACTACTTATAAATAAATTTAGCCGATTACTTTGAGATAATAAAAGAATCGAATAATTTTCAGTTAAAACCTTCATTCCCCGTTCAAAATGAACGGGTTTTTTTATTTAGAATTTTAGGCAGAACTAACCCGTTACTTTTGTTTTTAATTGTATCCAAATGGATTTAAAGGTTGGAAATGGAGAAAGGTTTTTATTAAGCGGAAGCCTGGGCAGTGACACAACTATGATTGCGAGCATAGAAAAAATTAGCGAGATGGCTTTAATTCAGATAGGAATTTTAAATTCTAAAAAAGAGTGATCCAATTAAAATAGTAGGAATATAATTAGTTGGAACACAAACGCAATTTTGTCTTTCCCTTTCAAACTTTTGAGATATCCTAAGTCTCTATTTCTTGGACATCGATTTCCATATCTTTTTACCCAGATTCACAATGGCCAGAACAATAAGTCCCACTACCAATCCCAATAAAAACTCCACGATTATTGAAGGAATGTTTTCAAAAAGACCATGAAAAAAATAAATGTTATGTGAGAAAATCCCTCCGGAAACCAGCAACAAAGCTATTGTTCCAATAATCGATAAACTTTTAATCACTTTAGGTAAGGCGTTCACCAGGAATTTTCCAATTATATCTGAAAAGCTATCCTCTCTTTCATTGAAATTGATCAGTTTTGTTCCAAATTCATCCATTCGAACAATAAGTGCAACAATACCATAAACTCCCACAGTAGCGATCAAAGCAATGATAGTAACTACTATTATTTGCGTTGAAAGAATTTCTTTGGCAACTGAACCCAAAGCAATGATAACGATCTCTACTGAAAGAATAAAATCTGTTATAACTGCAGATTTGATCTTTTCCTTTTCTCGCGCTAAAATTTCTTCTTCTGTAAGCTCTTCCAAAACAGGCATCTCTGAGGCGTGAGCATGTGGAAAGAAATATTCGTAAATTTTCTCTACACCTTCATAAGCCAAATACAAACCCCCAATAACCAAAATTATATTTATAGCTGCGGGGACAAAGGCACTCAACAGAAAGGCAACGGGTAGAATTATAAGCTTGTTTAGTAAAGACCCTTTGGTAATAGCCCAAAGTACAGGGAGCTCTCGCGATGAAATAAAGCCCGAGGCCTTTTCGGCATTTACCGCTAAATCATCTCCTAATATTCCAGCCGTTTTCTTACCGGCGACTTTTGTCATAACTGAGACGTCATCCATTAGGGCTGCGATATCGTCTAATAGTGCAAAAAATCCAGATGCCATATAATTCTTTATTAAAGCGCCAAGTTAAGCTACATTTTTCTAAATGACACAAAGAGAAAATAATTTAGTAAAACTTTAAATAATATTTTCTCAGCCAACTACTTAGAAAGTTAAGAAAAACAGAAATCGATTAAAAAATTAGGAAGTTCAGGGTTTAATCAGCTTAATTATCCTATTTAAAGCTCATGATTAGTTAGAATATTAGTTTATAAATTCAATATTACAATTTTTAAAACCTTCTCCATAATGAGCTTTGTTGGATTTAAACTTCTGAATTTCTACAAATTTAAGGACCTTTATAATTATCTCATTTTGCATATATCAACATCAATCCTAGGCGATATTATTATTATTCAGTTATAGCATGCACAAGCCATGACAACTTTATTACAACAAACTTCAAAAAGGAACTAATTGCTAGAATAAAATTTACTTTAACAGAAAAATGTTAAAGATTGTTAGCAAGATTTAAAATAATAGCTATAAAAACTATATTCATAATAGCAAGAAAAAGTTTCTTTAAAATAGAAAATTAACTTAAAAGTATTCAAGATGAAAACACCTAATTATGACGATAAAGTAGGGAAACACCCAATCCCTCATGCTAAAGGAATAGCAAAAGACGAGAAGAAAAATGAGGATGAAAAGAAAAAATCGGAAACTAAGAAAGATAAGAAGTAATTAAAAATTGGTTGCGTATAGAAGAAAAGCAGGTTCTTTTTAACCTGAAAAATCTAAGTACCAATAACTAATTTAAAACTTAAGAGAATTCATTATCTATTATTCTAACATATAAAGAATTATAGTGTAGTATCTCTCCTTCCGCATTTAAAAAGAAAACTTTAATTTAATTCAATATATTATGAGTAAAGAAAGTCCAAACCCAGAGAAAACAAGTAAGAAAGAACAATCGATCAATCATGAAGCAACGCAAGGAAAAAAAATAAACCATCAGGTGAAGGATAAGAGGGATCATACAGAACCTAGGGATAATCTATCTTCAAAATCTGAATAAAGGAACACAATGCTATTTAGAATACTTAGTTGAAGTAGGATTTTTCTAAATATTCTTGTGATTAAATAATTCCGCTGCCATCAGATATTTAGAATAACTGAAAATCGTATCATGGCATATCTGAAGACGTTTAAACCTTATTTTGATTAATTATTATAACTGATCTTTAACATTTAAGTTTAGCTTAACTAACACTTATAAGCAGTGGCTTTGGTAGAAGGTAAACTTGGAATAGCGTTATTTTTATTTTTTGCCTTCCTTCGAGGATTCTTTTCAATATAAATTTCCGAATTGGATTAAAATTATAAATTCCCATCAAGTGATCTTGATGGGAATTTTTTGTTCAATCACCTTTGTTTGCTAAATTTCTTTATTTATAGCTATTTCAATAATAAACGATCTATTATTCCATAATATGTAGTTCGGTAAAATCTTTATCTATGATCAACGTATTGTCTCCATTTACT
>TARA_R100001369_G_scaffold21881_1_pt1 | contig 57942 bp, 52 predicted proteins | sample TARA_R100001369 | Tara Oceans TARA_R100001369 (sample SAMEA2621528) | marine metagenome | biome: marine biome (ENVO:00000447); feature: surface water layer (ENVO:00002042); material: "saline water (ENVO:00002010), including plankton (ENVO:xxxxxxxx)" | depth 5 m
CAACATTGAAACGCGCTGTCAATTCAATATATCAATGAACATTTCTCCCCCTCCGCCTTCGGCACCTCCCCCAAAGGGTGAGGATCATTCCGTGCTTGGAAGGAAACTTCTTGTTGAAATAAAAGGAGTTGAACCTTTTTTTAAAACCCAACCTCGGGATCTCTTTTCAATCTGTAATTTGTGAACTTTTACTCCCGCTCAAAGCGGCTGCAAATATACAATGCTTTTTCCTTACCAACCAAAACTAATTTAAGTTTTTTTTAGTTAAAATTTTTGAGAACTTCTTCTCCTAAATCTTACATCACATACACACTAATCAAGGAACTTTTTGTCGCTTGGTATCTTAGTCCCAAAGCGGGTGCAAATATACATAGGTTTTTTGATTAAAAACAAATTTTAAATTAAAAATATAAAGATTTTTTTAACTCTCCCTAAAAAATGCGGGATACTAAAATACAATCTTTTTATAATTAATTCCAAATCAGATCAATAAAATTTTTCGGTTAAATTTCCGGAAGATAGTATCATGGATAAATAATTTAATTAAAATGGTTTCGGTTTTATTATTCAATGGTAAATACTCATTTTGGACAAATTTAACTCGCAATTATTGCCTGTAAATTAACTCCATATCATTTCTTGTGACTAGAATTAAAAAACAAGAAAAGTCTAGACAGATTGAATTCAAACGTAACAGCTTTCAAATCCCTTGTTATAAAAAGATGAGTTCAAAAAAAAACTCTTTTACCTTCTTAAAGTGTTAGGGATAGTAACGATATCCTTTTGGGCCATTGCAATAAGCACACAATTAATAGATGCATTATTTGATACTTATATAAGACATAAATAGCAAGGACCAAAAGATAGAGTGGATAGCCCGGACCCAATCTTTGGATTGGGGAACACCACAATAATAAAGAGTAATATATAGACGCTGCATATTGTGCAACCGCAATTAACCTATTATCTTTGCGCCATAATAAATTGATATGATAAAGATAAGTTTGCCAGATGGCACTGTTAAGGAATTTGAGAGTGGCGCTACTCCATTGGATGTAGCCAAAAGTATTAGCGAAGGATTTGCCAGAAATGTAGTTTCGGCAAAATTTAATGATACTATAGTAGAAGCTTCTACTCCACTTACTACGGACGGCAGTCTTATATTATATACCTGGAATGACAAGGATGGAAAAAAAGCATTTTGGCATTCTACTTCCCACGTTATGGCGCAAGCCATAGAACAATTATATCCCGGCTCTAAGTTAACCATAGGACCAGCGATAGAAAATGGCTTTTATTATGATGTTGATTTTGGGGATCAAAAAATTTCTGAAAATGACTTTAAAAAAATAGAAGATAAAATGCTCGATATTGCTCGTGGAAAACATGAGTTTAGTATGAGATCTTCTTCTAAGGCTGATGCCTTGTCTTATTATAAGGCACAAAACAATCCTTTTAAAGTTGAGTTAATAGAAAACTTAGAAGACGGAACCATTACTTTTTGCGATCATGACAGCTTTACAGATCTATGTCGAGGCGGACATATTCCAAATACAGGAATTATTAAAGCGGTAAAGTTAATGAGTGTTGCCGGAGCATACTGGAGAGGAGATGAAAAAAATCCTCAATTAACCAGAGTTTATGGTATCTCGTTTCCAAAACAAAAAGACTTAAAGGAATATCTAGAACTTTTAGAAGAAGCAAAAAAACGCGATCACAGAAAACTAGGAAAAGAATTACAACTTTTCACTTTTTCACAAAAGGTAGGTCAAGGATTGCCATTATGGCTTCCTAAAGGTGCCGCTTTAAGAGAGCGTTTGGAGAATTTTCTGAAAGCAGCTCAGAAAAAAGCGGGTTACGAAATGGTGATCACGCCGCATATTGGTCAAAAAGAACTTTATGTTACTTCTGGTCATTATGAAAAATATGGTGCAGATAGTTTTCAACCAATCCTTACTCCCAATGAAGGTGAAGAATTTTTACTGAAACCTATGAACTGCCCACATCACTGTGAAATATATAATTCGGCTCCTTGGAGTTACAAGGATCTTCCGAAGCGTTTTGCTGAATTTGGTACAGTTTATCGATACGAACAAAGTGGTGAATTACATGGTTTAACCCGTGTAAGAGGATTTACTCAAGATGATGCACATATCTTTTGTACTCCAGATCAGTTGGATTCTGAATTCAAAAAAGTAATAGACCTTACCTTATACGTATTTGAATCTTTAGGTTTCCATGAATTTACTGCACAGGTATCTTTAAGAGATCCATTAAAGAAAGAGAAATATATAGGAAGTGATGATATTTGGGAGAAAGCTGAATCTGCAATTCTTTCTGCAGCCAAGGAAAAAGGGCTTAATTATATAGTCGAAACAGGAGAAGCTGCTTTTTATGGTCCAAAATTAGACTTTATGGTCAAGGATGCTTTAGGCAGAAGCTGGCAACTTGGCACAATTCAGGTTGATTATAACCTGCCAGAACGATTTGAACTGACATATAAGGGAAGTGATAATGAAATGCACAGGCCAGTAATGATCCATAGAGCACCTTTTGGAAGTATGGAACGCTTTGTAGCAGTACTTCTTGAAAACACAGGAGGTAATTTCCCTCTCTGGTTAATGCCGGAGCAAGCTATTATACTCTCTCTCAGTGAGAAATATGAAAAATACTCACAAAAAGTTTTAGATTTGCTTGAAATTGACGAAATTCGCGCCGTGTCTGACGACCGAAGTGAAACCATTGGCAAGAAAATAAGGGATGCTGAAATGAGCAAAGTGCCTTATATGTTGATTGTGGGAGAGCAAGAAGAGAAAGATGGTACAGTTTCTGTACGTAGACATGGGCAGGGGGATATAGGAACAATGACTATTGAAGCCTTTGCAGAATTAGTAAAAAATGAAATTAAAAAAACGCATAAAGCGTTTGAAGTATAACTAAAATAAGATAGCCATAGCAATACGTAGAAAAAGATCGAAGCGACCGCTAAGAGAAATTAAAGAAGACCAACACCGCATTAACGGAAAAATCCGAGCAGAAGAATTACGCCTTGTTGGCGACAACATCGAGATGGGAGTTTATCCTATTAGAAAAGCACTTGAATTTGCAGAGGAGCAAGGGTTGGATCTTGTAGAGATTTCTCCTAATGCAAATCCGCCGGTTGCCAAGGTAATGGACTATAAGAAGTTTCTCTATGAACAAAAGAAAAGAGAAAAGGTCCTAAAAGCGAAAGCCAGTAAAGTGGTGGTTAAAGAGATTCGATTTGGTCCGCAAACCGATGATCATGATTATGAATTCAAGAAGCGTAATGCTGAGAAATTCCTTAAGGACGGAGCTAAATTAAAAGCTTTTGTATTCTTTAAAGGAAGATCTATTGTCTTTAAAGATCAGGGTCAGATATTACTTCTTCGTCTTGCACAAGATCTGGAAGAAATTGGGAAAGTGGAACAAATGCCTAAGTTGGAAGGAAAACGTATGACTATGTTTCTCTCTCCTAAGAAAACGAAATAAGAACGTTAATTATAAAATTACACGAGCATGCCTAAAATGAAAACTAAATCCAGTGCCAAAAAGCGTTTTAAGCTTACAGGTACAGGTAAAATTAAAAGAAAGCACGCGTTTAAAAGTCACATCTTAACAAAGAAGTCTAAGAAACGTAAGCTTGCTCTAACGCACAGTACTTTGGTACATGAGGCGGATGAGAAAAATATCAAAACTCAATTACGTTTAAAGTAGATTGATGTTTTTGATGGTTTAAACTATTTAAAAACCCTGGAGTTGTGCAATAAAAGTATTCAGAACCAATAATTTATGAATCGCCTTCTTCAAAAACAATTAAAATTATGCCAAGATCAGTAAATTCAGTTGCCAAGAGAGCCAGAAGAAAAAAGGTTCTTAAGCAAGCAAAAGGTTACTTTGGACGTCGTAAAAACGTTTGGACTGTAGCTAAAAATGCGGTAGATAAAGCAATGTTATATGCTTATAGAGACCGTAAAACCAAGAAAAGAAATTTCCGTTCTCTTTGGATCGTGCGTATTAATGCAGGAGCTAGAATTCACGGAATGTCTTATTCACAGTTTATGGGAGGTTTAAAGGCTGCCAATATCGGGTTAAATCGTAAAGTTTTAGCCGATCTAGCTATGAACCATCCAGAAGCGTTTGGAGCTATAGTAAACAAAGTAAAATAATATTTTTCACGATTAACGTTCTTATATATCAAAAACTCGCTCCAATGGAGCGAGTTTTTTTTATTACCTCCTATTGGATTGGTTTTTTGAGATGATCAGTCTTTCAGAATCTGAAAATATATATTCCTTTTAAATAATTGAATCAATTTCCAAATGCAGTAAGGACGACTAATTTTGTTTAAGCTCCATTATTTTTATGCTCATCGAGATAAATTCCCTACAAAGGCGCCAAATTTTATCTTCCATAAGTAATTGGAATTTGTCAAGGAGAGTTTTAAGGTGAGCGGGCATATTAGCGGGAACTTCAGAATTATGTTTGTAATCTGGCTAGTTTTAAGATAACATAATATTAAATTGACTCTTAAAATCTTTTATCAGGATAGGAGCTTCATTTTTATTAATTTTTCAAACTTGCTTAAGGATGTGCTATAAATACAAGTAATATTCCTATTGCAATTTTAGAAGCTCACGAATATTCCTAATAATTAAATCGGTTACCAAATAAAAATCCCGTGATTTTGATGTGAGTTTGAATTCCTTTGAATGACCTTGTTCATTTATACAATCACTTTTCTTCCTTTTTATCCTTATTCATACTCACTGAACTTTTCTTCTTTTCTTTACCTCTATCTGTGACTACCACTTCAGAAATGTATGCATTCTCTTCGTTTTTAGCTTCCAAAAAATCCTTTACATATAATTCCTTAATAATAACAATAAGAGCAGCTAGAATTGGCGTGGCCAATATTAGACCCAGAATTCCTGTAAGCACTCCTAAAAGCACCATCCAGAATAGTGTAAGTGCCGGAGGGAGATGAACCATTTTCTTCTCGATCATAGGTGTGATCAAATAACTTTCCACTATCTGAATTGCAAAATAAAGTATGAGAACATAAATAAACATGTTACCTCCTTGCATAAGGGCGATCAACACCGCAGGAGCTAAGGCCAGATATGGCCCGATATTAGGTATGAATGATAATAAAGCCGCTATAAATGCCAGAGCATATGGCATAGGCATTCCAAGAATTTCAAGACCAATTGCAGTAAAAATCCCAACAACTATCATAGAAAATAATTTGGCAATCATCCACAGACTAAGAGATTTTTGTGTCTTATCCATCACTTCTCTCAACCTCGGACGAAAATTTAAAGGGAACAACCTAATAAAACCTTTAGTGTAAATACCGGGACTAGACGCTAAAAATATTCCAGTAACAATAATGATAAAAAAGTTGGCTAGACCACCTATAGTTGTAGAAAAAGAGCCAACAATACGGGACATAACCTCATCCCTATTTTCAAATAGGTCGCCTAAATCAGTTGGAAGCTTATTAAATAAACTTTGACCAAGGGAAGTTTGAGAAATTTGTTCCTTTAGATTTTGGAGAGATCTTGGCAAAGTTTCGGTCATTTCCTTTACTTGCTCAGCCATAGATTGACCTATTAATAGAACAATTAAAAAAAAGATCACCGTGATAACAAGGAGCACAAGAAATAATGCCAACCCATATTTTATGGGGGTTTTTCTAACTATCCAAGCGGAAGCAAAATTTAGCAATACAGCAAAAAAGATTCCTGCAAAAACTAATAGGAAAAAATTGGTATGAAAAATAAGGAGAGCAAAAGCTGAAAGCATTAGCGATGCGATAAAAATTGTCTTAGTGATCTTCCGATTGAAATTATCTGCTTTTTCCATAAATAATTAATATAGCAATTACACCTTTACGTTTTCTGTTTCTTCTTTTTAGCTGCCGGAAATAGCACATTATTAAGAATAAGTCTATAACCTGGAGAAGTTGGATGAAGTTCTAATTCTGTTTTTGGATCACCAACTCGATGTTGATAATCTTCCGGGTCATGACCTCCATAAAACGTATAAAAGCCCCTACCTTTAATACCATGAATATATCGTGCTTCTTCATTTAACTTATTCTCGGCAAGGACAAGAACATTAGATTTTAAAGTAGTTTTATTAAATGCCGTAGTTTGTCCCATAAATCCTTTTACCAAACTTGTGTGATTTTGATTTAACATGGTTGGAATGGGATCCCATTTAGCAGAAAACTCCATCAAGGTAAAATAATCCGATTCAGTAGGGATCTGCCTTTTATCGGTCATGTCTATCGAAGAGAATTCGTAGATCATTGGGCTTCGTTCTAAAATAAAATCAGTGAAAGCAAAAGTGTTTTCAAATTTGATCTTAGATTGATATCCTGGTTCACTTGGATCTCCATCGAACATAGGCTCTGCAATATCTACGCCTTCTGCTGCCAATGCAATATCAAAGCTATCTGTAGCACTGCACATGGCAAACATAAATCCGCCGCCAATCACATAATCCCGAATCTTTAAGGCAACCGCTAATTTTTCTTCGGAAACCTTCTGATAACCCAGTTTTGTTGCCAAAGCTTCGGCTTCTCTTTTCTCTTCAATATACCAAGGGGTTGTCCTATAATTTCTGTAAAATTTACCATATTGTCCCGTAAAATCTTCGTGATGTAAATGCAACCAATCATATAACAGCAAAGCGTCTCCCAAAACTTCAGTATCATAAATAGTAGTATAAGGAATTTCGGCATAGGTTAAAACCATAGTCACAGCATCGTCCCAAGGTTTATTTCCTTGTGGTGCATAAACTGCAATTCTTGGGGCTTTTTCCAAAATAACAGCTTCCATATTCCTGGAAGGACTTTGTATTTCCTCTAATATAGAAACCACTTTGGAGTCGCTTAAAACTTCATAAGAAACTCCACGAATCTTACACTCTTTGCGCAAAGCATCTGTATCTGAAATAAGAAAGGAACCACCTCTATAATTTAGCAACCACTGTACTTTTAAATTATTCTGAAGTGCATAATATGTGATGCCGTATGCTTTTAAGTGATTCACTTGAGTATCGGCATCCATTGGAATTAATATTTGAGACGCATTTATTTGAAACGATATTATAAAAAAACCCAGCATTAAGACAAAGGTCATGATGCTGGGCTCGGGGTATTTATAGTGGTTGGAATAGAACACTCTCTTTTCACAACATAAAGTAGGTTTATTTTTTTTACAGGGCTTATTTGTTACAATTAAGTAATTCTTTTTATTGAAATTAAAAAGGGACGTCGCTGTCATCATCATTAAAATCGTCATTCATGGAGCTTCCAAAGGCTTCAGCAGCACTTGGATTTGGCAAATTATGACTTTTAAAAGTATCATCGTTTGCTGCTTCATTCATTTTGGAATGGAATTCACCAAAAGGTGAATCAAAGTCATCTAAGTTATCAAATTTACCAAGATGTCCAACAAATTTCAAGCGTATACTTTCCAGCCCACCGTTACGGTGTTTAGCGACAATAAATTCACCTTGACCAGCGGTTGGAGAACGTTCTTCATCATCCCATTCGTCTATCTTATAATACTCTGGTCTGTAGATAAAAGAAACGATATCGGCATCTTGCTCAATAGCTCCAGATTCCCTTAAATCACTTAACAAAGGTCTTTTACTACCGCCACGAGTTTCTACAGCACGCGAAAGCTGAGATAATGCAATAACCGGAATGTTCAATTCTTTTGCTAAAGCTTTTAAGTTTCTGGAAATTGTAGATATTTCTTGTTCTCTATTTCCTCCTTTTACAGAGCTTCCAGCGGTCATTAATTGCAAATAATCTACCACCACCATTTTAATTCCATGTTGGGAAGAAAGTCTTCTTGCTTTTGCTCTTAGATCGAATATTGAAAGCGAAGGAGTGTCATCTATAAATAAAGGTGCTTTTTCAAGATCCTTAACTTTTACATTAAGCTGTTCCCACTCATGCGTTTCTAAATTTCCGGTTCTAAGTTTTTCTGAAGACAACCCAGTTTCAGAAGAAATTAGTCTCGTGATAAGTTGTACAGCAGACATCTCCAAAGAGAAAAAAGCAACAGGTATATTATGTCCCACGGCAATATTTCGTGCCATAGATAAAGTAAGTGCTGTTTTACCCATACCTGGACGAGCAGCTATAATAATAAGGTCACTAGGTTGCCATCCTGAGGTAAGTTTATCCAACTTATCAAAGCCAGAGGGCACCCCACTTAATCCTTCTTTATTAGAAATTTCTTGAATTCTATTCTTCGCCTGGATCACTAAACTATGAGCCGTTTCTGAAGACCTTTTAATATTTCCTTGAGTTACTTCGTATAATTTAGATTCTGCTGTATCTAAAAGATCGAAAACATCTGTAGACTCATCGTAAGATTCCTCGATAATCTCGTTAGAGATCTTTATAAGACTGCGTTGAATATATTTTTGAAGAATGATCCTAGCATGAAATTCGATATGCGCAGAAGAAGAAACTTTTTGAGTAAGTTGAATTAGATAATATTCACCTCCTACTTTATCAAGATTCCCATCTTTTCGTAATTGATTAGAAACAGTTAATAAGTCGATTGCCTCTGTGTTTTCAAACAACTTGTAAATAGCCTCATAGATATGTTTATGAGCAGTTTTATAAAACACCTCCGAATGCAGAATGTCGATAATTTCATCTACACCCTTTTTATCGATCATCATTGCACCCAGCACAACCTCCTCTAAATCAACAGCTTGTGGTGGTATCTTTCCCTTTTCGAGATTAATAACATTACCTTGGCCATATTTTAAATTTTGGGGGGCTGTAACTTTTTCCATTTTACGAATGTAAATAATTTGTTAAGATAAACTTAAACTAATCCTTTATGTTAGTTCACAGGTAGTGAACAATCCACCTGTTCATAACTTAATTTTTTTGTTGATAAGGCCAAAAAAATCCGAAGAAAAACTTCGGATTTTTTTGAATGTATGATTAATAGAGAACTAATCCTTAAATACTCCCATATTTGCATATTTATCCATTCTCTTATTCACCAATTCTTTTGGTGATAAGTTTTGAAACTCTTTATAAGAGGCTAAGATTGTATCTTTTACCGTAGTAAATGTTTCCTCTCTATTGGCGTGTGCTCCTCCGAGAGGTTCTTTAACGATCTCATCGATCAGCTTTTGCTTAAGCATGTCCTTTGCAGTAAGTTTTAAAGCTTCAGCAGCAACTTCCTTAAATTCCCAGCTTCTCCATAAGATGGATGAACAAGATTCAGGTGAAATTACAGAGTACCAAGTGTTTTCCAACATAAGTACTTTATCTCCTACTCCTATTCCCAAAGCTCCACCGCTAGCTCCTTCTCCTATTATTACCACAATAATTGGCACTTTAAGGCGAGTCATTTCTAATATGTTTCTAGCAATAGCTTCTCCTTGACCTCTTTCTTCTGCTTCCAAACCAGGATAAGCTCCTGGAGTATCTACAAAAGTTACAACGGGAACTCCAAACTTTTCCGCAGATTTCATAAGGCGCAATGCTTTACGATAGCCTTCCGGATTTGCCATTCCAAAATTCCTGTATTGTCTTGTCTTGGTATTAAACCCTTTTTGTTGACCAACAAACATAAAACTTTGATCACCAATTTTACCTAGGCCACCAATCATAGCTTTATCATCCTTAACATTTCTATCCCCGTGAAGTTCCAGAAAAGTATCCCCACAAATTGCTTTTATATAATCTAAGGTATAAGGTCTATTTGGGTGTCTTGAAAGTTGAACACGTTGCCAAGCCGTAAGATTCTTATAAATTCCTTTTTTGGTCTCTATTAATTTCTTCTCGATCTGTTTACAGGTAGCAGTTACATCTACATCACTTTCTGCCCCAATATTACAAGCCTTTTGGTATTGTTCCTCTAACTCTTTAATGGGTAATTCAAAATCTAAATATTCCATGTTAAGTTATTGTGTTTTTTAATTAGCCTACAAATATAACAAACTTTGAAAGGAAGAATTCCTAAGATATCTTATTAATTTTGCGTTTTGTTTTAAGATAGCCGTTTAATATAACGGTAGATAGAATTAGAGCAGCACCATAGTAGAATGGTGGATTCATTTGTTCCTTACTTCCAAAAATTAGAAATGCAAGTACAATTCCATAAACGGGTTCTAGATTAGTGGTAAGCATTACTGTATAAGGACTTAAATGCTTCATTACTGCAACTGCTGCAATAAATGCATATGCGGTACATACCGAAGCTAGAATTAGCAAATAGCCCCAATCATCCGCAGAAAGTGTGAAGAATTCAGCATTGAAACCTTTTAAACCATCACTGCTAAAGGTAACATACAATAAATAGCAACTTATAGCCACAACTCCCGTGGTTAATTCGTAAAAAGAGATCACAGAGGGTGCGGTGTTGTGAATGAGTTTACCATTCATTAACGTAAAAACTGCTGCTAAAAAAGCCGATCCTAATGCGAGAATTATACCCAAAGTATAATCTGTCTCTACTTGAAATATTATGTAAAGACCTATGATCACCAATAATCCAAAGATTACTTCATAGCCTACAAACTTCCTTTTATAGAATATGGGCTCTAAAATTGAAGTGAAAAATGCGCCTGTAGATAATAGTGCTAATGTTATGGAAACATTAGAGACTTTAATGGCTCCAAAAAAAGTGAGCCAATGTAGCGCTATCACTAATCCTGCAACTATTAATAATAATAGTTTTCTGGGGGAAACTCTTGTATTTCTCTTTTTCCATTTAATATAAATGAAGATAAATCCGCTTGCAAGAAGCATCCTATACCATACCAAAGGAACGGCGTCTAACGAAATAAGAGCGCCCAAGACTGCTGTAAACCCCCAAATAAAAACAATTACATGAAAATGCAGGTAACTTTTTAATTTATCGCTTGGCATTGAAAAGTAGGTAGATTGCTAAAATTCCGAAAGTAACATTTGGAAACCATACTGCTATTAAAGGTGAGAAAGTGGATTGCTCTGCTAAGGTTCCAAACACCTTATCGAAAAATATGAAGATAAAAGCCAAAGAGATCCCTAAAGCAAGGTTCACCCCCATTCCTCCTCTTCTTTTCATAGAGGAAACTGCTACTGCGATAATAGTTAAAATAAATGCTGAAACAGGTAAGCTCCATCTTTTATAGGCAACTACTAAATACCTGTTCATATTTGCAGACCCTCTTCTACTTTCCTGTTCTATGAAGGTATTTAATTCGTTATAGTTAAGCGTCTCTGCAATATAAGTAACCGGAGTAAGCTCATCAAATTCGAATGGTAATATCGTGTCTACTTCCCTTTCATGAAAGATTTCGTCTCCTTCTTCTCCAATAATCCGTTTATCAAAATTAGTAAGCGTATAGGTGCTATCTGCTTCATTAAACTGAAGTCTGGAAGCACTTAATTTGAAAACTAATTTATTCCCTTCAAAATGTTCCAAGGTAAAATTACGTGCAGATTTAGTTTTAGGTTGAAAGTTGCTGGCATAGATATATTCAGTTTCATTTATCTGCCTATAAACATCACTAGTTTCCTGGACCTCTCCACCTTTTTTAAGATACTGATATTTAAATTCATTGAAACCTTTACTTGCTCTTGGTGCTAAATACATACTTAAGATCAAGGCTCCAATACATACTATAGTAGCTCCAATTAAATAGGGTCTTAAAAATCTCCAGAAAGAAACTCCACTGCTTAAAAAAGCAATGATCTCTGTATTATTAGCAAGTTTGGAGGTAAACCAAATTACCGATAAGAAAAGGAATAAAGGGAAAAGAAGATTTGCAAAGTAAATAGTAAAATCTAAATAGTATGCAGCTACCTCCATAAAAGGCACCTCATTCTCTAAGATCTTATCTATTTTTTCCGCTAAGTTTACCGTAATACCAATGGGTATGAACAACAACAGCATCAGGATAAAAGTTCCTAAGTAGCGTTTAAGTATGTACCAATCTAATATCTTCAACTTACAGTCGCTTATTCATTTGTTGCACCATTTTATTTTTCCAGCTGGCAAAATCTCCTGCTAAGATATGTTTTCTAGCCTCACGCGTTAACCAAAGATAGAAACCTAGATTGTGAATTGTTGCAATTTGCTTACCAAGTAATTCATTCACTGTAAATAAATGTCTAAGATATGCTTTTGAATATTCTGTGTCTACAAAAGTGATAGCCATATCATCTATGGGAGAAAAATCTTCCTGCCATTTTTTGTTTTTGATATTTATGCTACCATGAGCAGTAAACAACATTCCATTTCTTGCATTTCTGGTAGGCATCACACAATCGAACATATCAATCCCTAATGCGATATTCTCTAATATATTAATAGGAGTTCCAACACCCATTAAATATCTTGGTTTATCTTCTGGAAGAACGGCTGTCACCACTTCAGTCATTGCATACATCTCTTCTGCAGGTTCTCCAACAGATAATCCCCCAATTGCATTTCCTTCAGCTCCAACAGAAGCGATATATTCTGCAGATTGTTTTCTTAGATCCTTGTAGGTACTTCCTTGAACAATTGGAAAAAATGCTTGACTGTAATCATACTCGAATGGTGTTTTCTCTAAATGGTTTATACATCTATCCAACCAACGGTGCGTCATATGCATAGATCGTTTTGCATATTTATAGTCGCAGGGATATGGTGTACATTCATCAAATGCCATAATGATATCGGCACCAATTACACGCTGAATTTCCATTACATTTTCTGGAGTAAAGGTGTGATACGACCCATCTATATGAGACTTAAATTTCACTCCTTCTTCCTTGATCTTTCTTCTTTCGGAAAGGGAATAAACTTGATAGCCACCACTATCGGTAAGGATATTTCTATCCCAATTCATGAATTTATGTAGACCACCTGCCTTTTTTAATATTTCGGTTTGCGGTCTTAAATATAAATGATAGGTATTCCCTAAGATTATATCTGGATTTATGTCATTTTTCAATTCTCTTTGATGCACACCTTTTACAGAACCTACAGTTCCAACAGGCATAAAAATTGGGGTTTCAATAACACCATGATCTGTAGTAATCTCGCCAGCTCTGGCATTACTCTGCGGATCTTTGGCTAATAGGCTAAACTTCATAATATATTTTAAATAGCTGCAAAGATACTTAAGTAAAGCTCATATAAAAGTGCCTGGAATTTAAAAATTGTTAGCTAAATATTAGAAATCGTTGATAACTGACAGCATCTAACTTTGCGGTACGTTTTTAAAAACTTATTTTTGCAGCATTCAAAAACAACAACACAACAAACAATGCCAAACACAAAAGAATTAGAAGATTTTGTCACTCAGGTTCGCCGAGACATTTTAAGGCAAGTTCACAAAGTGAACTCTGGTCATCCAGGTGGATCCTTAGGCTGCGCCGAATTTTTCACCGCTCTTTACCAAGATGTAATGGAATATAGCAGTGATTTTACTATGAACGGAATTGGAGAAGATCTTTTCTTTTTATCGAATGGACATATCTCGCCAGTTTTTTATAGCGTATTGGCAAGAAGCGGATTTTTCCCGATTGAAGAATTATGCACTTTCAGACTTATAAATTCCAGATTACAAGGGCATCCAACTACACATGAGGGGTTGCCTGGAATTAGAATTGCCTCTGGATCTTTAGGTCAAGGATTATCTGTGGCAATTGGTGCTGCAGAAGCTAAAAAATTGAATAAAGATTCTCACATTATTTACACTTTACATGGCGATGGAGAATTGCAAGAAGGACAGAACTGGGAGGCTATTATGTATGCTGCTGGTAATAAAATCGATAATCTTATAGCTACCGTAGATGTGAATGGACAGCAGATAGATGGTGCCACAGATCAGGTTTTACCAATGGGTAATCTTAAAGCAAAATTTGAAGCTTTTGGTTGGGATGTTCTAGAAGTTAAGGAAGGTAATAATATTACTAAAGTTATTGAAGGTTTAAATGAAGCTAAAAGCAGAACCGGTAAAGGAAAGCCGGTTTGTATCTTAATGACCACTGTTATGGGACATGGAGTAGATTTTATGATGCATACTCATAAATGGCATGGTGTTGCTCCAAACGATGAGCAACTGGAAAATGCACTAGCCCAAAACCCAGAAACTCTAGGAGATTATTAAACTAATAACGCTTTCATTTTAGAAAGTTTATCAAAGCATCATGAAAAAATATACAAATACAGGAAATAAAGATACCAGATCGGGATTTGGAGCGGGCTTAACAGAATTAGGTAAAAGCAATGAAAATGTTGTTGCCTTATGTGCCGATCTAACAGGATCATTAAAAATGGATGATTTCAAAAATAATCATCCAGAGCGTTTCTTTCAAATAGGAATTGCTGAAGCAAATATGATAGGAATTGCTGCTGGAATTACCATTGGTGGAAAAATTCCTTTTACAGGAACTTTCGCAAACTTCTCTACAGGGCGTGTTTATGACCAGATTAGACAAAGTGTAGCCTATTCGGGTAAAAACGTGAAAATATGTGCATCTCACGCAGGTGTAACGTTAGGGGAAGATGGAGCAACTCACCAGATCTTAGAAGATATTGGATTAATGAAAATGCTTCCGGGCATGACCGTTATCAATACTTGCGATTATAACCAAACTAAAGCAGCTACGCTAGCTATTGCAGAATTTGAAGGTCCTGTTTATTTAAGGTTTGGACGTCCAAAAGTAGCCAATTTCACGCCAGAAGATGGAAAGTTCGAGATTGGGAAAGCAGTGAATTTAACTGAAGGAACCGATGTTACAATTATAGCAACCGGACATTTGGTATGGGAAGCATTGCAAGCTGCCGAGCAGTTGAATGAAAGCGGTATTAGTGCTGAAGTAATAAACATTCACACTATTAAACCTTTAGATGAGGAAGCTATTTTAAAATCGGTTAAAAAGACTGGTTGTGTAGTAACTGCAGAAGAACATAACTTTTTAGGAGGCTTGGGAGAAAGTGTTTCAAGAACATTGGCAGAGCATTTTCCTGCTCCTCAAGAATTTGTTGCAACTAAGGATACTTTTGGTGAAAGTGGAACCCCAGAACAATTAATGGAAAAATACGGTTTAAATGCTGAAGCAATAGTAAAAGCTTCAAAAAAGGTAATAGATCGTAAATAAATAATAAAAAAATTATTTTAAACCCTTCAACATCAGTGTTTGAAGGGTTTTTTTATTTATAAAGGAAATATTCGGCATATTAAATGCGTTTAATTTATTCAACATATAAATCTTATACATGAAAAAACTTATGATAATTGCCTTATTATTTATTGGAGGCAGCGTTATGGCACAAGCTTCTTATGGAGTAAAAGCTGGACTAAATTATGGTGCAACCGGCGATTACGAGAATTATTCTCAAGTAATGGGAGATGCTTCTACAGTAGTAGATGGAAAAGAAAAAGCGGGATACCATTTAGGTGGATTCGCTAAATTTGAATTTCTTGGTATATTCCTCCAACCAGAAATAGTTTATACAAGCCTTAACACAGAATATTCCGATTTTGATTATCAAGTTAATAAGATAGATGCTCCTTTGCTTTTAGGATTAAATGTATTAGGGCCTTTAAACATTAAGGCGGGTCCTTCCTTTCAATACATCCTAAAAAATGATCTAGAAAATACTGATCTTAAAATATCTGATGTAGAAAATGAGATTACTATGGGTTACCAAGTTGGCTTGGGCTTAGAATTAGGAAAATTAGGATTTGATGCTCGTTATGAAGGTGCTTTTAAAGAAAATAACGCGTTTGGAGATGCTGCTATAGATCGTAATTTTAAAATTGACTCTAGACCTTCTCAATGGATACTTAGCGTCTCCTATAGTTTCAATTAGAACTTCAAAAATAAGATATAAAAAAAGCCGCGATACAATCGCGGCTTTTTATTTTAAAGATCATTTACGTTTTCGAACTCTTCCTTATCTAAATAATTAGGAATTCCGTTTCCATTAGTATCAGGAAATGTAATTGTCCCGTCTTCACTTATAGTTATTTCATCCTTAGTCAAAGTTCCATCACCATCATCATCGGTATCGGAATGATTTGGAAATCCATCACTATCGGTATCATCATTAAATATAATCATATCTCCATCCAGATCTTCCATAAATGAAGGGATTCCATCACCATCATGATCTGTTTGATTTACTCCATACAATTGAAAACTAAATATTAAGGGACTGTATGCAGGAATAGTACCTGAAGTACTTGCAAAGTAACCTAGCCCAGAGGGAAAAAATATAGCTCCTATACCATAATCGTCATTCCAGTTTACAGTGTTATCATCGTTCAAGGTAAAACCTGAAGCTTCTTTAAATTCAACGATTCCTTCAGCAAAACCTGTAATAACTCCCCCCCTTTTTTGAAGAGTTGGTCTGCCATTAGCTACTGCTGAAGCAATGAATCCCTGAAGATCGAACCATACTGGCGAATTTGCCTGATCAAACTTTACTCCATTAAGAAGTTCACCTTTATAGCTTTGAAAAGTAGAATCCACAAAAGTTGGTTGATCACCAGCTCCTTCTCTAATTTTTAAAATATAGATCTTATAATCTATATCATCACGAGTAACCACTTTCGTTGTTAATAAGTCTGAATCTATCAAAGGTTTTTTATCTGCATTGTCACCAGAAATAGTATCAAAAATTATTTCATTATCAAATCCATCGGCAGGATTTGCAAAATCCTTTTCATTATAAAAGTGTGTCTGTAAATAAGAGATCAATGCTTCGTCATCGGCTACTGCTTGCTCTGCTCTATCCCGAAGGACAGGAGTTGTATCTACATTATCATCATCCTTTTTGCACGATACAACAGTTATACTTAAAAACATCATTAAAATAAACAACTTTTTCAATCTCATCATTACCTAAATTTAAGGCGGCAAGATACAATAATCTTGTATTTTTGCTTAGGATTAAGTGAGTTTTAAGAACCTAATATGAGAGTTGATAAATTTTTGTGGTGTGTGCGATATTTTAAAACCCGTAGTGTAGCTACCAACGCATGTAAAACCGGGAAAGTAAAAATTAAAGGAGATAATGTTAAACCCTCTAGAGAGGTATATCCCCAAGATAAAATTACAGTTAGAAAGAATCAGATCAATTATGAAATAGAGGTTCTTGATATCCCAACAAGTAGACTTGGCGCTAAATTAGTAGGACTTTACGTGAATGATATTACACCAAAAGAGGCATTCGAAAAAATGGAACTCCTTAAATATTCCAAAGATTACTACCGTAAAAAGGGAGTTGGAAGACCCACTAAAAAAGACCGTAGAGATATTGACGATTGGTTTGAAGAAAAAGGAGAGAGCAAGCAAGATACAGAAATAAAGTTAGAGAATAATGGAGAAGAAACTAAAGAATGAATTTAGACAAAGATTATTGGTCCAATAGATATAAGGATAATTGCATAAAATGGGATCTGGGAAGTATTTCAACACCTCTTAAAGCATATATAGATCAACTAGAAAATAAAGAATTAAAAATATTGATTCCGGGTTCAGGGAACTCCTATGAAGCTGAATATTTACATTTAAAAGGTTTTACAGAGGTTTATGTATTAGATATTGCTAATGAACCCTTGCATAATTTAAAACTTCGGATCCCAGATTTCCCTGAACAGCATCTATTAAATATAGATTTTTTTGATTTGGACACTCAATTTGATCTTATTTTAGAACAAACCTTTTTTTGTGCTCTAGATCCTGATCTAAGAGAAAAGTATATTAATCATATGTACAAGCTCCTTAAACCAGAAGCTAAATTAGTTGGCGTTTTATTTAATTTCGAACTCACTAAGTTTGGGCCACCATATGGTGGAAATTCTAAGTTATATGAAGTTTTGTTCAAGCCTCAATTTAAAATACAAAAATTAGAAAATTGTTATAATTCCATTCCACCTCGAGCTGGGAATGAATTGTTTTTTATCTTTAAAAAAAATAACTAATCTATGCCAAGTAGCAATAAGATCCTTAACCACGAACAGATCGAGCATAAAATAAAGCGTATTGCTTACCAGATCTATGAAAGTAATGTAGATGAAACTGAGTTGATTTTAGCTGGGATTGCGAAAAACGGATTTTTGTTCGCAAATAGAATAAAACAAGTTTTAGAAGAAATTTCTGATTTGAAAATCACATTGTGTGAGGTTTTAATAGATAAGAAAAATCCATTAAAACCAATTAAAACATCACTTAATTCCGAAGAATACAAGGACAGATCTATAGTTTTAATAGATGATGTTCTAAACTCTGGTACCACTTTAATTTATGGTATTAAACATTTCTTAGAGGTACCTTTAAAACAATTTAAAACAGCTGTTCTTGTGGATAGAAGTCATAAGAAATATCCAGTTAAGGCCGATTTCAAAGGAATCTCCCTTTCAACATCTTTAAATGAAACTGTGAAAGTGAATTTTTCTAAAGGAGGGGATAAAGTGGAATTAATTTAATTTTTCAATTAATTCATCAGCAATTTCTTTCGGAGATTTATTTTCAACATTAACCAAAAGATCTGCTTGGTTATAATAATAGCCTCTTTCAAACAGATGCTTCCTAACAAAATCTTCCAGATCATTTATGGTTTGCAAATGATTTATGAGTGGTCTTTTCTCCTTTTCATTAAACAGTCTTTTCACCAAAAATTCAACCGAAGCTTTTAAATAGATCAACTTAGAGTCTTCAAAACTTTGAATTAGATCTAGATTGGTGCCATAACATGGAGTTCCCCCTCCCAAAGCAACAATAAGAGAAGTTGGCTCTTCCAATACATCTTCCAGGACTTTAGTTTCAAGCCTTCTAAAATATAATTCCCCTTTTTGTTGAAATATTTCCGAAATAGAATGTCCTTCTATTATCGATATTTGATCGTCAAGATCTATAATTGGAAAGGAGGTTATTTCGGCTAATTGCTTTGCAACTACAGATTTTCCGGAACCCATATAACCTGATAGAAATATTTTCATACTGAAAAAGAGGCGTTTAGATATTAATTTAAAACATTTGCAAATTTATATCAAATTCCTCTTGAAAAATAAATTAATGATAGTATATTTGCACCCGCATTTGCAAAACAACGCAAGTCAAGATTTGGTAGCTCAGTTGGTAGAGCATCTCCCTTTTAAGGAGAGGGTCCTGGGTTCGAGCCCCAGCCAGATCACTATTTTTTAAGTTCTGTACTATTATTTCTTGCTAAAAGTTTAAAATTATTACTGCCTGTTAGAAATCCTATTTTTAATAGCGCATTTGCCCGGGTGCTGGAATTGGTAGACAGGCATGGTTGAGGGCCATGTGTTCATTAGGGCGTGCGGGTTCAAGTCCCGCTCCGGGTACTTTATTCTTCCTAAACTTAATAATTTATATCCTTCAGATCAATATCTTAAACCGGATATTAATTTTGATCATTACCATTATAATCGAATTAAAAATTTTACTGAAACCTTTTTAACTTCCTTTTTCTGAAGAATTGCTCAATCCACCTAAAGTGCTAAATATTGAAAAATATTTAAACAGTAGGAATAAGTATTTTTTATTAAGATGTTTACTTAAATGAAAAGAATTTAGCATCATTTCTTCATTTTCGATTTTGCATCCAGTATAGGTTTTTGAACCGTTTCTGAAACCTTCCATCCTGTAGCATACATCCATTTGGCCATTTTTGTTAGCTTATTAATATCTATTTTATCTGCCTCATCAGCCGGGGTATGATAATCTGGATGTAATAGAGTAGTAAAGAAAATTGAAGGAATATTGGTTTCTGCATAAGGCAGATGGTCGCTTCTATAATACCAAAATTCTGGATGATCTTCTGCATCCCAAGAAGTATCCACCTTAAATTTAGTTAATTCGTTATTTGCACTCATCGCCATATTTACCAATTGAGTTGAATTTTTATGTGGTTCTATAGAGCCAAGTAAGGCAGCAGAATCCGGATCATTTCCTCCTATCATATCCCCATTTAAGACCGCTACAATATTTTCCTTTTTAACTGTTGGATGTTCTATAAAATAACGAGACCCCATTAATCCACGTTCCTCCGCCCCATGCCAAACAAAAAGAGCACTTCTCTTTCCTGGTTGTTTCGTATAAGCTCTGGCAATGGCAAGTATAGCAACACTCACCGATGCATTATCATCGGCACCATTCCAAATAGAATCTCCTTTAACAGGCTTCCCTATTCCGTCATGATCATGATGGGCACTAAAAAGAACATACTCTTCTTTTAATTTAGGATCTTTTCCTTCTGCTTTAGCTATTACATTTACAGATGGATATTCGAACTTATTTACTCTTATATTCGCTTTAAAAGTTGAATTTTCCTCTTTTAAGTCTTTTTCAAAAGATGGTGTTACTAGAAAAACCGGGGTGTCATTTTTATCGTTTTTCCATTCACTTTCATTTAGCTCATATTTTCCTTCTTCAAATCCATGTCCAAAAAATCCAATTTCTGCATTCGCTGTAGAATCTGCAACAAAAATAATCGCAGAAACACCTTGGCGCTTTAAAGAAGTTGTTTGTTGGCGAATAGCTCCAAGAGCATACCTATATACCCATAGACTCATTCCTTCTGCCGGAAGTTTATCTGGCGGAAGTAATTTCATTGCTACTATTTTATTTTTTAAAATTAACGTGGTATCAGACAGAGAATTAAGCCATATAGGTTTCCCTTCTACACTAGTTTCCACGGGAGAAACTTGGTAGGCATCCTTCCATAATTTTACATTTTGTCCATTGATACTTATTTCACTATTGCTGGCTACCGTAGTTCTGTAAAGTGGGAAAAACTGAAAATATGTTCCATTATCGCCGGCGGGTTTTAAACCGGCATCTTCGGCTCTTTTTGCCACCCAGGTCGCAGCATTTAATTCATCAATAGTTCCTGCTCTTCTGCCGCGCATTTCATCGCTAGCTAAATAATAAATATCGCTTTTAAGATCTGCCTCTTTTATGGCAGAAAGTGCTGGAGCATTTTGTGCATAGGAGTAGGAAGTGATAATTCCTACTAATAATAAAAGATGAAAGTGATTATTTTTAATCATAATTAAGAGTTTAAGATTGCTGAATTTAAAGAAAATAAAATAAAGGTTCGTCTTAAAAGGTTAAAACTACTTTACTAAACCTCGAATTAATTCGATCTATTCCAATTAAATCTTAGTAGATATTCTTTTGGAAACTGGATTATTAGGATCTATTCTGTTTAATCTTTAATATTAAATATTAAACATTTAACATTTCAATAGAAGTCTCTCGATGGGAATTTGTTTAGATTTGTTCATCGATTAATTTTTATGGAACAAATCAAGCAAAATTTTAGTATCAAGGATTTAGAAAATCTAAGCGGTATAAAGGCTCACACCATTCGGATATGGGAAAAAAGATATAATATCCTAACTCCTAATAGAACAGAAACAAATATTAGAACCTACGATCTGGAAAACCTTCAGAAGATCTTGAATGTTACATTTCTTAATGGTCACGGCTATAAGATCTCTAGAATTGCCAAACTATCTAATCCGGAAATAGGAAGTTTAGTGAAAAGCGTTGCAGCTACTGCAAGTGAGCAAAATAGAGCAATAAATTCATTTAAAATTGCGATGGTCAATTTTGATACAATTTTGTTTAACAGAACGTATTTGACGCTATTGGAATCTAAATCATTTAGAGAGATCTTTTTAGAAATATTTATCCCTCTATTGAATGAAATTGGCCTTCTGTGGCAAACAGATACCATTAATCCAGTTCATGAACATTTTTTAGTTGGACTAATTAAGCAAAAACTATATCTTAATATTGCACAATTAGAAGTTGACAATAGTTGTGAGGATGAGGAACTGTTTATTTTATTCCTTCCTGAGAATGAAGTTCACGATCTAGGTATCCTTTATTTAAATTATGAGCTCAATTTTCATAATAAGAGAACTATTTATCTTGGACCAAGTATGCCATTAAATGATATGAGATATTTGTTAGAAATTCATCCCAATCCTAAATTTCTAAGTTATCTTACAGTCTTACCGATAGAGATTTCAGAATTCATAAAAGATTTTGATGAAACTCTTGGGAAGGATAAAAAAAGAGAACTAAATCTCTTTGGATTTAGAATTCAGAACACCGATCCTTCTTCCTTGCCTGAGCATGTTAAAATATATAAATCTATCCCAGAATTTGCTAATCAATTATCTTATTAATGGGTAACAAGATAAGTATCATAGGATCCGGATTCTCTTCTTTAGCTGCTTCATGTTATTTAGCTAAAGAAGGTAATGAGGTTAGCATTTATGAAAAGAATTCAACCTTAGGCGGGAGAGCGCGACAATTAATAATAGATGGATTTACTTTTGATATGGGTCCTTCTTGGTACTGGATGCCAGATGTCTTTGAACGATTTTTTGCAGATTTCAATAAAAAACCATCAGATTATTACAATTTAGAAAAACTAGATCCGGCTTATAAAGTTTTCTTCGAAGATGGAAAATCTATAACTATCGAAGATACATTAGAAAAGATTTATATCGCCTTTGAGAACGAAGAAAAAGGAAGTGCCAAAAAACTGAAAAAATTTATAGATCAAGCTCAAAGCAATTATAATATTGCCATTAAAGACCTGGTTTATCGCCCTGGAGTTTCCCCTTTAGAATTGGTTACTCCGGCTACAATAAAAAAAATAGGACAGTTCTTCAGCACCATCTCCAGAGATGTCCGTAAAGAATTCAAAAACGAATATCTTATTCAAATATTAGAATTTCCTGTTTTATTTCTGGGTGCAAAACCAAGTGACACTCCTTCGTTCTATAGTTTTATGAATTATGCCGATTTTGGATTAGGTACTTGGCATCCAAAAGGTGGAATGTATATGGTGATAGCAGGAATGGTAGAGCTGGCAAAATCATTAGGAGTAAAGATGCACACCAATGCTTCAGTAGAAAAAATTAATTGCACGGAAGATGGACGCGCAATAAGCATCACAGTTAACGGAGAAATAATACCATCTCATGTGGTTCTCTGTGGATCTGATTATCATCACAGTGAAACATTATTGGAACCAAAATTTAGACAGTATTCAGAAAAATATTGGGACAAGAAAACCTTTGCTCCATCTTCCTTGCTTTTCTACGTTGGCTTCAGTAAAAAGCTGAAAAATGTAGAGCATCATAACTTATTTTTTGATGTGGATTTTCAAGCCCATGCAAGAGATATCTATGATGAGCCAAAATGGCCAGAGGAACCATTATTTTATGCCAATTTCACCTCTAAAACAGATTCTAATACGGCACCAGAAAATTGTGAAAATGGTTTCTTCTTAATTCCATTAGCACCGGGAATAGAAGATACCAAAGAATTGAGAGAGCAATATTTTGATAAGATCATTACAAGATTCGAAAAACTAACAAACCAGGAAGTTAAAAAATACGTTATATTTAAGGAGTCGTTTTGTGTAAACGATTTCATAAGTGAATACAATAGTTACAAAGGAAATGCATATGGAATGGCCAATACGCTGCTTCAAACAGCTTTTCTAAGACCAAAATTAATGAGCAGCAAGGTTAAAGGCTTATTTTTCACCGGACAACTTACTGTGCCAGGCCCCGGAGTTCCACCGGCTCTAATTTCAGGGAAATTAGTGTCTGGACTTATTCAAAAGGAATTTATATTATGAAATCAATATTTGACACTGTATCTCGCAGCTGCAGCAAAGCAGTAACCAATGCCTATAGCACTTCTTTTTCACTTGCTACCAAAATGTTGGCTCCCTCTATAAGACAGGATATTTACAACATTTATGGATTTGTAAGATTTGCAGATGAGATAGTAGATTCATTTCATGAATACAATAAAGAAGAACTTTTAACTGATTTTACCACAGATCTTTATAAAGCAATAGATAAAAAGATAAGTTTAAATCCTATTTTAAATGCCTTTCAGGAAACCGTTCATAAATATGATATAAATCCGGCCTTGTATAATGCCTTTCTTAAAAGCATGAAATTGGATCTTCATAAATCTACCTATCTAACTCAAGAGGAGTATAAGGAATATATCTACGGAAGCGCAGATGTAGTGGGATTAATGTGCTTAAAGGTATTTGTGAAAGGAGATAACCAACGTTATGATGAATTAAAGTATTCTGCAATGAGACTTGGTTCTGCTTTTCAAAAAGTGAATTTCTTAAGAGATCTAAAAGCAGATTTTGAAGATCTAAGCAGAAGTTATTTTCCAGATACTAATCTTGCGGCATTAGATGAACTTAGCAAACAAAAAATTATCTTCGAAATTGAAGAAGATTTCAAGGCTGGACTTTCTGGAATTGCCAAACTTCCAGTAGAAGCAAAATTTGGAGTTTACACCGCCTATATTTATTACAGTAAATTACTAAATAAATTAAAAAAAGTTCCTTCCTTAGAGATCAAGAACAAACGAATAAGTGTTCCGACGTATCAAAAAGCAGGATTACTTGCAAAATCTTACATCTCATATAGATTAAATTTAATATAATGAATATTATACTTTGGATAGTGATTTTTTTAGGCACCTTCTTAATTATGGAAGGTCTGGCTTGGTTTACACATAAATTTGTAATGCATGGTTTTCTTTGGAAACTTCATCAAGATCATCATAAAAAAGATCACAGCCACTGGTGGGAACGGAATGATCTTTTCTTTGTTTTTTATGCAATTGTAAGTATTAACTTTTTCCTGTTATGGAAATATGATGATCTTTGGATTGGATTACCTATTGGACTTGGAATCTTGGCATATGGCCTGGCCTATTTCACGGTACACGATATTTTTATTCATCAACGTTTTAAAATATTTAGAAATGCCAGCAACAGATATGCTAAAGGCGTTCGCAGAGCTCATAAAATGCATCATAAACATCTTGGGAAAGATGAAGGAGAATGTTTTGGGATGCTATGGGTACCTTTCAAATATTTCAAAAAGTAGATCCTTAACCTTAATTCCAAACTTTTGACACCGCAAAATTTCGATTATATCATTATTGGTGGTGGATTGGCAGGACTTCAACTAGCATTGAGCTTTAGCGAAGATCCCTTTTTTAAAGACAAGCAAATTGCCATTATAGATCCCTCCTCTAAAAACACTAATGATAAAACTTGGTGCTTTTGGGAACAAGGTGCCGGAAAATGGGATAGCATTATTACAAAATCTTGGGAAACCGGAAGATTCATTACACCGGATAAAAATATAAAATTAGCGCTTCAGCCATATTCATATAAAATGCTGAAGTCTTTAAACTTTTACAATTACGCTAAGAGTAACTTGGAGCTAAATTCCAATTTCAGCTTCATATTAGATGAAATTAAAACATTAAATGAAGAAATTGGAATTGCTATTGGGAAATCTAGTTCCTACAAAGCTTCTCATTTTTTTGATAGCAGAATTACTTCAAATTATTTAGAAGATACCCATTCCACCAAGATCTTCCAGCATTTTAAAGGTTATGAAATTGAAGTGGAAACTCCTTTTTTCGATTCATCTGAATTTACAATGATGGATTTCAGGTTAAAATTTAAGGATAGTACCAGTTTTACATACGTCCTGCCCATTTCTTCAACAAAAGCTTTGGTAGAGTATACGTTTTTTACACCATTTCTAGTGGAAGAATCTATTTATAACGAATACCTGCAAACTTATTTGGAAAATATATTAAAGATTAAGGATTATAGAATCACGGAGACTGAAAAAGGAGTGATTCCTATGACAGATCATCCTTTTCATAAAGAAAGTACTGCAAATCTCACCAAAATAGGAACAGCGGGTTCTTGGGTTAAAGGTTCTACCGGATATTCTTTTAAACATACAGAAAAGAAGGTAGCAGCTCTTATAAATAATTTAAAACAAGGAAATGCTCTTGAGCATAACTTGTTAAATAATAGGTCTAGATTTTATGATGCTATATTTCTGGATGTGTTAGCGAATAGGAATGATATGGGAGAACAACTTTTCACCGATTTTTATTCAAAAAACAAGCCTCAGGATATTTTAAAATATTTAGATGAAGAAACTGGAATTAAGGAAGAGGTTAAAATAATGTGGAGCCTTTACCATCCTCAATTCATTAAATCATTCTTCAGAAAGTTATTCTAACAACAATTTATCTATTGTCTTTCTAACGGCTTCGCTATTCCAATCTGCTGAACCTACCTTCATTATAACAATTTGCCCAGACTTACTAATTAAATAGGTGGTTGGCAAAGTTGTACCATTTAAGGGTTCGGGAGCTTCACTTAAAGGCCTGTAGGCTGGAATACTATACTTCTTTCTATTCAAAAATCCTCTAACTGTTTCGTGATCTTCATTAGAAACAAATAGAAACTCGATCTTCTCCTTATAATCCCTATACAACAATTCAAAACTTGGCATTTCTGCAATACAAGGAGGACACCAAGTAGCCCAGAAATTAACCAAGATTACCTCACCCTTTATATCTGTAAATTCTTTCCTTTCCTTATTGTTCTTTTCAAGTACCCAATTATAGTCTGCAATACTCTCTCTTTTTTCTTCTGAAGTTATAGAAGGACTAAAAGCCAGTATTTTATTTACAAAAATTTGAATGGGTTTACGAATGCCTGGAATGATCATGGCTAAAATTACTACCGCAATAATAATATTGGACCACTGATTTTTAAAAAGCTTCATTGCTATAAATTATCTTATAATTTTTAAATCTTCAGAAAAATTCAAAGTTAAGTTCTATTTACTAAGGGAACTAAGTTTTTTATTTATTTTGACAAGCCCGTATTTAAAAATCTACGGAATTCTTTAATTTTCGTATCAATCATTTGAGGATCTATTTAATGGATAGGAATAACATACTTGAATTTAGTTTAGAGCAGAACATTTACGCTTAAAAGCTACCTTAAAATCTGAAAGTTATATGATTACCGTTAATAATAATATTTTTAGTTTGCTATAAAACAATATTTAACCTTTATCTTTATAATAGAAGCTTAATAAAATTTGAGACTTTAATTTATATTGTTTCAGCGATAAATTTGATTAAACGATTGTAGGGTGTCGAATAATCAGTTTTATAAACTCGGAAAAATTTTCCGAGTTTATTATTTTTAAGAAATAGAAACAGAAAAAAAATAACTGTTTTATTAAAATAAGTTTTTAGATTATTATTAATTAGAAAAGGATATAATGCATAATTTATTGTCTATTTTATTTCTTTTTATATACTTTAATTGCTAAATTCGCACTCTGAGTCACATTTGTGGCACTATGATTTTAAAAACCCTACCTTCTAAAATCAGGAAATTCGAAAATTTCATTTTTTGAATATCTATTCTTTAACATTACAACACGTCCACTACACATTCGAAATTTTTGAAAGAGTTTTGCCTTTATATGTCATTTTTAAAATTAATTAAAAGGATAACTTGACTTCGAAAATTAGTAAGCTGTTAATAGTAGGGTATTAATGGTTAACTAAAGAACCCCGGAAATTAAATTTCCGGGGTTCGCTTTTTTATAGTAAATAGAAGATGTCTTACAGACTCTTATGCATTATTCTGGATCTTAATCAAGTTAAGAGCAGACCCTTGCTTAAACCATTCTATTTGTGGCTCATTATAAGTATGATTCGCCTTAAAAGTATCTTTACTTCCATCGGCATGAACAACTTCAATAGTAAGTGGTTTGTCAGGAGCAAATTCAGCTAGATCTATAAAATTAAAAGTATCATCTTCCTGAATTAGATCGTAATCCTTTTCATTCGCAAAAGTGATCCCTAACATCCCTTGCTTCTTAAGGTTTGTTTCATGAATTCTCGCAAAAGATTTTACCAATACTACTTTAACTCCAAGATGTCTTGGTTCCATAGCAGCATGTTCTCTAGAAGATCCCTCTCCGTAGTTATGATCTCCCACAACTACAGTAGGAATTCCAGCAGCTTTATATTTTCTTGCTACTGCAGGTACTCCGTCATATTCTCCATCTATCTGGCTCTTAACAAAATTTGTCTTTTTATTGTAAGAATTTATAGCTCCAATAAGCATGTTATTAGAAATGTTATCTAAATGCCCTCTATATCTTAACCATGGTCCTGCCATAGAAATATGATCTGTAGTACATTTTCCAAATGCCTTAATAAGAAGCTTTACACCAGTTAGGTTCTTTCCATCCCAAGGCTTGAAAGGCTCTAAAAGTTGTAAACGCTCACTGTCCTTAGCTACTTTAATCGCTACCTCACTTCCGTCTTCTGAAGGGGCAACATATCCTGGATCCTCAACATCAAATCCTTTAGGAGGAAGTTCTATTCCTGTTGGCTCATCCAACATCACTTCTTCTCCATCTTCGTTTATAAGTTTATCTCTAGTAGGATCAAAATCCAATCTTCCTGAAATTGCAATAGCAGCAACCATTTCTGGTGAACCTACAAAGGCATGAGTATTTGGATTTCCATCTGCTCTTTTTGAGAAGTTTCGGTTAAATGAATGCACAATAGTATTCTTTTCATCACCTTTTCTATCGCTTCTATCCCATTGGCCTATACAAGGTCCACATGCGTTAGTAAAAATAGTAGCATCCAGATCTTCAAAGATCTGAAGCAATCCATCTCTTTCGGCAGTGAATCGAATAGTTTCAGATCCTGGATTAATTCCAAAATCAGATTTTGCTTTAATCTTTTTATCTACTGCTTGCTTAGCAATAGAAGCGGCACGTGTAAGATCTTCATAAGAAGAGTTAGTACATGAACCTATTAAACCCCAATCTACTTTAATTGGCCAGTCGTTCTTCCTAGCTGCTTCTCCCATTTCAGAAATAGGTGTAGCAAGATCTGGAGTGAAAGGACCATTTAAATGAGGTCTTAATTCAGACAGATCGATCTCGATCAATTCATCAAAATATTGTTCAGGATTTGCATACACTTCATCATCTCCGGTTAAGTGCTCTCTGACTTCATTCGCTGCAGCAGCAACATCAGCTCTATTGGTTGCATTTAGATAACGCTCCATAGAATCGTCATAGCCAAATGTAGAAGTGGTTGCACCAACTTCTGCACCCATATTACAAATTGTTCCTTTTCCAGTACAAGATAAAGAGCGAGCTCCCTCTCCAAAATATTCAATTATTGCCCCTGTTCCACCTTTAACCGTTAAAATTCCAGCAACTTTTAAAATTACATCTTTTGCAGAGGTCCATCCAGAAAGTTTTCCTGTTAATTTAACACCAATAAGTTTCGGGAACTTTAATTCCCAAGCCATTCCTGCCATTACATCTACTGCATCTGCTCCACCTACACCAATAGCAACCATTCCTAAACCTCCAGCGTTCACTGTATGAGAATCTGTTCCTATCATCATTCCACCTGGAAATGCATAATTTTCTAGCACAACTTGATGTATGATCCCAGCCCCAGGTTTCCAAAATCCAATTCCATATTTATTGGAAACAGATTCTAAAAATTCGAATACTTCATGACTGGATTTATTTGCCGAAACTAAATCTATAGCTGCACCCATTTTCGCTTGGATCAAGTGATCACAGTGAACCGTAGTTGGAACTGCTACATTTTTCTTTCCAGCTTGCATAAACTGAAGTAAAGCCATTTGAGCGGTAGCATCCTGACACGCAATTCTGTCTGGAGCGAAATCCACGTAATCCTTACCTCTTCTAAAAGCTTGTTCGGTTTTTCCGTCCCATAAATGAGAATAAAGTATTTTTTCTGAAAGTGTTAAAGGCTTACCAACAACTTCACGCGCTTTGTTAACGCGGTCTGCCATTTGGCTATATACCTTTTTGATCATATCAATATCGTATGCCATGTTTTGTTTGATTTAGTGTTCTAAAAGTCTTGCAAAATTACAAAATTGGAACGGATTTTAAAAATTAGAACTAATATTGGAATATAATTGCGATTTGTTCAAAATAATATTCATTATAGAAAGGTTATTTATCACATCTGTAATTTTGAGTATATATAATATGAATTTGGTATTTATGTCTGCTAAAACACAAACACAAGGTTAGGTTTTTTATTCCGAATAAATAAAAAGGAGGGCTAAAAAAGAAATTTAAAGTTGACGGTTTCTGTTCTTAATTATGAAGTAGCTCTATTAAAATAAAGCTCTTATTATCTGCTCTTCAGAAATCCCTTCGGCTTCTGCTTTATAATTCTTAATTATTCTGTGCCTTAAAATGCCCATCGCAACAGCTTGAATATTTTCTATATCTGGAGAAAACTTTCCGTTTAAAATAGCATGTGCCTTAGCCGCTAATACCAAATTTTGAGAAGCTCTTGGTCCTGCTCCCCAATCCACATAATTCTTAATAATCTCTGGAGCTGTAGTTCCATTCGGCCTACTTTTGCTAACCATCGTAACTGCATATTCCACAACGTTATCTGCGACAGGAACTCTACGCACTAAGTGCTGTATCTCGATGATCTCTGAAGCTGTAAAAAGCGGATTTATAGTTTGTTCTATGTTGGTAGTGGTTGTTTTTACTACATCTACCTCCTCTTGAAATGAGGGATAATCCAGATTAATGGCAAACATGAATCTGTCTAACTGTGCTTCAGGCAAAGGATACGTACCTTCCTGCTCTATTGGATTTTGAGTAGCCAAAACAAAATAAGGAAGACTAAGCTTATAATGATTGCCTGCAATGGTTACAGAGCGTTCTTGCATAGCCTCTAATAATGCAGCTTGAGTTTTTGGCGGAGTTCTATTTATTTCATCTGCCAGAATGATATTCGAAAAAATTGGCCCTTTAATAAACTTAAAGTGTCTATTCTCATCTAAGATTTCCGAACCTAAAATATCACTAGGCATAAGATCTGGGGTGAACTGTATCCTTTTAAAATCTAATCCCAAAGCTTTAGAAATGGTATTTACCATTAATGTTTTGGCCAGTCCTGGAACTCCTATCAACAATGCATGCCCTCCGGAAAAAATTGACAAGAGAATTTGATCGATCACTTTCTCTTGACCAACTATTACCTTCGCTATTTCTTTTTTAAGAAGTTGATGCTTATCAACTAAAGATTCTACAGCGGTGACATCGGACATTTGTGGTGTATTATTTTTTTAACCAGTTACTTTCAAAAGAACAATTTCGGAATTTACCATTAATTTTAATATAAGTATCTGCAATTTTTTCCTTTTGCCATTCTGCAATAGCATCTAATTGCTTATCTCTCAATGCCAATTCTTTTATCTTAAGGTAATCCTGAACAAAATCTGCCTTATGCTCTTTGTATCTCTTGTTAACCGTAATAATCTTATAAAATATTTTTCCTGTACGTTCTTGGTCCTTTAAAATCAAGGAAACCTCTCCTTCTTTTAAACTAGATACCTGCTCATACAATTCTGGATCTATCTTGGTAAGTTCGAATCTTGTATCTCCATTTGTCGGGTTGATCAATTTACCATCGTTTGCAGCAGTTTGCTCTTCATCTGAATATCTTTTGGCAGCCTCCCCAAAAGTGATCTCTTTATTAATAATCTTATTTCTTAAGCTATCTATTTCCGCTCTAGCACTCTCTACAGTAGAGTTGGTAACATCTGGAATCAAAAGAATGTGTCTTATCTCCAAATTCTGACCAATTACTTTTTCAACCTTAATAATATGATATCCAAATTGAGATGCAAAAGGTTCACTTACTTCACCTTCTTGTAAACTAAAGGCGGTATCTTTAAAATCTTTATCCAATCCATCTTTCCTGGTTATAACCATTCGTCCACCATCGCTACTAGACCCTGGGTCCTGAGAGTATAGTACCGCTTTAGTACCAAAACTAGCACCATTATCTACTACATCTTCACGAAATTGATTTAACCTATCTATTACCTTTTGCTTTTCAGATTCAGGAGTTTCTGGCTTAATTATAATTTGTGCGATCTCCACTTCATCACCAAAATATGGTCTTTCCTCTTCAGGAATTCCTTCAAAATAAGTGCGAACTTCTTCTGGAGTTACTTCCACTTTTTCAATAATGCTTTGTTGCATTTTTTTAGAAAGTTCTTGCTGCTTATTTAATTCAAATAATTCAGTTCTAAATTCATCTTCAGAATCTCTTTTATAAAAATTAAGTACTTTTTGCATGGTACCTATTTGTCCAACCATTTGGGTGATCTGTTGATCTACATAATTTCTGATTTCAACATCAGAAACAACAATACTATCTTGAATGGCATGGTGTGCGTATAATTTATTCTCTAATAAACTTCCAGCTAAATTACAATCTGTAATCCCCTCAGTAGAAACTCCTTGACTCTTAAGATCTTTATACATAAGATCTATATCGCTATCCAGAATAACGTATGCGCCTACCACGGCTGCAATACCATCTACTTTCATTCTTTTAAAGTCGCCAGATTCTTGCGGCGCTTCTTCTTGAACTACTTCCGGTTGAATTGCGGTACTATCTGTAACAATTACTTCTTGGGCGATTGCGCTAGCCTGCATTCCAAAAAACACGGTAATCGCTGCTATTCCTTTAATTATATATTTCAAATTGTTCGTTTTCAATTGCATCTCTTGTTATATCTTTTTCTAAATCTTTAACTAAATTGGCTTTTCTCTTGTTAAGGAGAATTTGTTTAATTGTGGAAGTTGCATATTCCAGCGGCGCTTGGTCGTTCCTTAAAAGAACGTCGTTAACATACACCAAATATACTTCTAATGAATCTTCGAGTTGAAGAAAATTCGACTTTTTTAAGAATTGTGACTTATTACCATCATTCAAAGGAAATATCTTTTCATATACAGATTTTGTGCCAACCCATACGGTATCTTTAAATGAATAAGATTTAAACTGAAGTGCAATCCTGTTTAGATCCTCTCTATCTTCAGAATTAAACCTTATAAATTTCTTCTTAATATCTTGAAAATCTAAATTATTCTTATCTAAATTGACGAAGCGCATTTTCACAAGGTCCTCATTCAATCTGAAGTTATCCATATGTTCTTCATAATAATTTACTATCTCGGTCTGGCTAAAAGCTGTATCTAACCTTTTCACAACCAAAGCATCTGCATAGGCTTTGCTATAAAGTTCATTTTTGTAGTTATTTACCAACTCATCAAATTCCTTCTGTTGCTGGGTACTTAAATTTATTTTTGCTCTATCTATTAATAATTGCTGTGTGGCCCATCTATTAATAAAATTGTTCACTAACAAAATACTGTCTTCATCACTTAGGTCTTCGCCTACTAAGGATTGAATATCCTCTAAATATAAATAGTTATCGTTTACTCGAGCCACTTTTTGTCGCTCCTCTATTGGCTTAAAGTAATTGCAACTTTGCAGTAAAACGGTGCAACCAATTAGTAAAAAAAACTTTGAGATATGATTCTCCATTTATAGGCAGATAACTTTAATAATAATCCGTAATTTTAATATTCCCAGAACGTTCTGATTTTTATTAAAATACAGCGGCAAAAATAAGAATTCCTAAGGCTTAAACAAGCTATAATCTGTAAACGATTCAAAATTCAAGAAATTATACTCCAAATTATTAATTTTCTTAAGCAATTAGAAAGCTAACTAAAATGGAACCATAATGAAGTATTCTGAACAAATCATTATAGACCTGCCTAGGGAAATAATGATTGCAAAATTCGAAAATCCAGAAAATTTTAAACATTGGCAAAAAGGATTCATATCCTACAAGCATTTATGCGGTTCTCCTGGAGAATTAGGCGCTCGATCTAAATTGAAATTCAAAATGGGGAAAAGAGAAATTGAAATGATCGAGACCATTGAAAAGAGAGATTTACCAAATAAGTTGTTTACCAGTTACGATGCAAAGGGAGTTTTTAACCATCAAAAGAATTATTTTGAAGACGTTACTACCAATTCCACAAGATGGATAAGTGATAATGAGTTCGAATTTTCTGGATTCATGAAAATAATTGCACTTTTGATGCCTGGATCTTTCAAAAAACAAACACTAAATTATATGAAGGATTTTAAGGACTTTGCGGAAAATAGCACCAGTGTGCTAAATGAATAGATACATGGAAAAAGAAAGAAAAATTAAATTAATATGGGACTTTCGAGGTCCACAAGCCTTACCAATAGCCAAGCATCACGAAATACATTTAAAAGATTTCATACTTGCCGAAAAACTTGAAGACTGGAACATCACAGGATTTCAACAGTTAACCGAACTGCATTCTATTGCTTTCTGGGTAGTTCCAGAATCTGAGATCCTTAAATTTAGGGATGTTTTAAAACCAAATAGGGCAATAGTTTATAATGAACAATAATTTTTAGAGTATTCTTATAATTATTTAACCGGGTCTCCTATATTTGGGAAAATTAATAAAAACATGAAAAACATTGTATTGGCTCTTGCCATTTTTATTACAGGGATTAGCCTTCAGGCACAATCTAAGATTGGAACTATAGATGCTGAATTCATATTAGGCCAGATGCCTGAGATCCCAACTGTGGAAGAATCCTTAAAAACTTACAACCTAAAACTTCAGGAAGATCTTCAAGTAACTCTCAAGAAATATGAAGAATTAATTGCCGACTATAAGTCCAACAGTACCACTTTTACAGAAGAAATTAAAGTTGAAAAAGAATCTGAAATTTTGTCTTTAGAGAATGATATCAAGAATTTCAGACAAAAAGCTTCCGTACTTATTCAAGTTAAAAGAAATGAGCTTACTCAGCCTCTTTATGAGAAAATTAATACTGCTATGCGCACTATTGTTGCAGAGCAAAAATACACTCAAATATTTAACACTAGTGTGAATGGTTTAGCCTATTCAGATGAAAAATTTGATATCACCCAAGCTGTGATGACAAAACTTGGTATAGAAATGCCAAAGGAATAAACACTATTCCTAGAGCTAAAAAAAGCGGTTTCATATAATTATGAAGCCGCTTTTTTATTGAATTTATTCATTAAATCTATCTGCTATAGTTTGGTGATTCATTAGTAATGGTTACATCATGAGGATGACTTTCATGAATTCCAGATGAAGTTATTTTCACAAACCTTCCAGTTTCCTTTAATGTTTCTATATCCTTTGCTCCACAATATCCCATACCGGCACGAAGTCCGCCTACAAATTGATGGATGCTTTCCTCCAGCTCCCCTTTGTAAGGAACCCTCCCCACAATTCCTTCTGGCACCAATTTCTTAATGTCGTCTTCTACATCTTGAAAATAACGATCTTTAGATCCTTGTTTCATTGCTTCAACAGAACCCATCCCTCTGTAAGACTTAAATTTTCTACCTTCATAAATAATAGTTTCCCCAGGAGATTCCTTAGTTCCTGCAAGTAAAGATCCTAACATTACACAATCTGCTCCCGCTGCAATTGCTTTAGGAATATCTCCTGTATAGCGAATTCCACCATCTGCAATAACAGGAACTCCAGTTCCTTTTAAAGCGGCTGCAACCTCTAACACTGCAGAGAATTGAGGAAAACCTACACCAGCTACAACTCTGGTAGTACAAATAGATCCAGGACCTATTCCAACTTTTACGGCATCTGCTCCAGCATTTGCTAAATATTTAGCAGCTTCAGCTGTTGCAATATTTCCCACAACAACATCCAGATCTGGAAATTTAGCTTTTACGCTTTTTAGAACTTCTACTACACCTCTGGTATGTCCATGAGCTGTATCGATTATAATGGCATCTACCCCAGCATTAACCAATGCAGTTGCACGTTCTACAGAATCTGCAGTTACACCAATTGCAGCTGCAACACGAAGCCTTCCGTAGCTATCTTTATTTGCATTTGGTTTTTGAGTAAGTTTAGTGATATCTCGAAAAGTGATAAGACCTACTAATATATCATTTGCATTAACAACAGGCAATTTTTCAATTTTATTCTTTTGTAAGATCACCTCTGCTTCTTCTAGGGATGTTCCTTCAGAAACAGTTACCAAATTCTTAGAAGTCATTACTTCAGAAATTGGCCTCTTATTATTTTTTTCGAATCTTAGATCTCTATTGGTTACAATACCAAGTAGTTTTCCATTATCATCGATAATTGGAATACCACCAATACTGTGTTCTTTCATATTATTTTTAGCATCCTGAACCTTCGCCGTAAGAGGTAAGGTAACAGGATCTATGATCATTCCGCTTTCTGCACGCTTCACCTTCCTCACCTTCAAGGCTTGCTCCTCGATGCTCATATTCTTGTGCAATACACCAATTCCTCCTTCTCGAGCAATGGCTATAGCCATTTTACTCTCCGTAACTGTATCCATAGCAGCAGATACTATAGGAACATTAATAGGAATGTTTCTGGTAAATTTAGATTGAATACTTACGTCGCGAGGTAGAATTTCGGAATATGCGGGAACCAATAATACATCGTCGTATGTAAGGCCTTCCCCAACTATTTTGGAATCGTGTGCAGTCATAGCAATTAAAGATTTAATTGCGTGCAAATATACGTAATTTAAAACCAGGAAATTGATTGGAAATCAGCTAATCTTGGATTTATTCCGAAAATGTCAGTTGAGCATCAAGAATTACAAAATTTTCACTTATCAATTCTACAACTTTATTTGTAGGGTGGTATACCAAGTAAGTGGTTGAGCCGGAATAATTCCCGGTCCAGGATATCCTGTGGCTCTTCTAGTAAAATAAGAATTGTCCAGCAAGTTATTAATACCCGCCTCCAATCTAAATTTACCCAAAGAGTAGGATGCAGAAAGATCCATTATTCCATAAGCAGGAATGCTTCCTTCAATTCCACGCTGATTGTCATTTATATCCTGTGGTGCATTAGTGGCATCGGTAAATTGGTTAGATAAATAAGTATACTGCAACCCTGCAAGGAAATTTTTGTATCCAAAGTTTAATCCGGTCTTGAGATTGAATTCAGGGATAAATTCCACTTGATTTCCTTTAACATTAACTTCTTCAGAACTGGTATAATCAGATTTTGTGAATGCAGCATTCACAAAAATATTGAGCTTATAATTTTTTGCAGAATCAAAAAAAGTATTTCTAAGGTTCCAGTCTGCAAAGGTTTCTAATCCATAGATAAAGGCATCCCCTATATTTCCTCTAAAACGTACAATTCTTCCTGTCTCCTCCATTTCTCCTTGGGCATTTTCCCTAGTTTCAGGTTTTAAAACCTCACCAATCCTTTTATTGTATTTCAAAGCAAAAACACTAAAATCATAAGAAACGAAATCCTTAAGCCTTCCCCGAATTCCAAGATCCGATGTAAAACCTTCCTCATCCTTGATATTTGGATCTACCTGAAAAACAGGATTTATAACCCGTATATCATTAAAGGTAACCGAACGATAATTCTGAGAAAAGTTAGCATAAAATTCATTTGTAGCATTCAGGTTATAACTAGCCCCAATTCCAAATAAAATAAAGCTTCTGTCAAACTTCCTGTTATCAGGATTAGTTTGATTTACTAGAATATTTCCTGCCAGATCCTGAAGTATAAATTTATATTCTCCCTCCGCTTCGGTGTTTATATATTCATATCGAAATCCAGGAGTAATGGAAAATTTGTTGGTAATGTTGAAAATATTCTCCCCAAAAAAAGCGAGATTCTTATTTGGAAAAAGAAATTCAGATTGCCTTGAATAGTTCGGAAATTGATCTGTAGCAAAATCGAAATCGGGACCAGTGGTAGCACTTCCTGGCCCCTGTCGCTGGTTATTATTTGCGTCATAATACTTACTTCCCAACAGTAAAACCGATTCTTCTCCTAAGAAATTATATCTGGTTAAAACACGTGCTTCTGCACCCCAATTAGAAAAATTATCCACTAACAACTCCCTGGGTGCTGTTGGATCATCTGCCTGAGAAACTCTATTTTCTCGGAATCCTACTGCTTTTCTAGTAGCATCAAGTCCAAAAATATTCAGGCTAAAATCTGTTTTTTCTGAAATTTTATGCTGAAGTTTTAGCGCGAATAAATTCCAGTTCACATCAAACCAGTTACGTTCCCTATTGGAAAAATTAGGGTTATCATAAAACTGGGCATCAGTAAGTCCACCGGGTTGTTGTGCTAAATAATCTAAAAAAGTATACTCAAAACTTATTTTGGTTTTCTCATTGAACTTCCAACCTACATAAGCAAAAGCATTATGAGAATCATATTCAGAATTTGGCCTGAAGCTTTCCCCGCTTTTATAATTATAATAGGTGTAATAGCTGAATTTGCCTATAGTACCGCTCAAACTGTTGAAACTTGTAAACATATTATAAGAACCTACCGATTGTCTGGAAATAAGTTCTATTTCTTTATCGGGAACAGGTTCTTTAAATTTAAAATTAATAAGTCCTCCAAACTGGGTGCCGTATTGTAAAGATGCGGCTCCACGAACCACCTGAATTTCCCTTAAAGCTTCCGGCGGTGGTGTGTAATAACTTTCTGGATAACCTAAAACATCTGCAGAAATATCATACCCATTTTGCCTCGTATTAAAATTTTGGGTTCTGTTAGGATCCAATCCCCTGCCCCCAATATTTAATTGTAGACCTGCATCTCCATTATCATAAATATTAAGTCCCACTACCTGGCTATAAATTTGTCTGGCATTGTTTGCGGCCAAATTTCCCGCCACCTTATTTAACAAGACAACTTCACTTTTTTTGCCGGCATAAATCGCTGTTCCTTCCACTTTCCTAAGCTTTCTTAAAGCAAAAATCTGCTCTCTACGGTTAGTAAGCAAAACTTCACTTAGACTTTCAGCTAAAGGTGATAACCTAAATTCTACAGTGGTATCTGTAGTAATAGTGATTTCCCTTTCTTCAATTTCATAATTATAGCTAAACACGGCAAATTGGTAAACACCTCCTTCAAGATCATTCATTACAAAATTTCCATTTACCTCTGCTTCTGTCATTTTACCAGTGGTTTTATTCCAAATCTCTGCATTGGAAATAGGTTCTCCTGTTGCTGAGGAAAGTATTCTACCGCTTAGAGAATATTGTGCATGAGCAAAAAATGTAAATAGAAAAAATATACTAAAGGCCTTTAATTTCATCTTGAAAGGGTAATATAAAAGATTTATATTTAAACGAATCGTCAAAATTGAGCAGGTTTATATCAGGATCTATATAGGGTGCGCTTTTTCTGCCATTTAGCGCCACGTAATTTTCTACATAAACTTCAATATTTTTATGCCCACTTTTTCTAAAATGTTCAGCAAGAAAATGAGCATATTGCAACATAAAATCGGGTTGAAAAGACATTTGTTTTTCCTGAAATGGCGTTAAAAAGTCGGAGTTATCCACATAGAATCTTTTTCCGGTTTCACTGTCAACAATTTTAAACTGCGAATATCCAGCTTTTTCCATCAACATTACTCTCCACGAAAAGCGAAATCCTTCTTCGGTCCAGAAAAGCTCTCCCGGATAAGCTAAATATCTCCACGGAAGGAAGATCTGAATAATGAAAAACACTGCTACTACAGAAAGAAAGATCTGCCTTTTTACAGGCTGAAAAACTAAGCGTAGCGAATTGTCAAATTTCGATTTTTTAATTCCGAAGAAACTAGAAATTTTACTGATGAATTTATGGTGTAGCTTCGGACTAAAGAAAATGAGCGCACTCACTATCATAATATATGGGAACATCCCAATTGGAAATAAAACCCGGGTCATAACGTGGAATAATACTACCAAAAGGAATGCAAAAAAACGGGTTTTTCTCCAAAGTAAGAGGAAAGGAATTGTGAGATCATACAACATCCCACTCCAACTAAAGGCATAATGCACCCATTCCTGTTGCATAAGATCTCCTAGAAAGGGAAGATCATATTTGGAAGGCAGCCAAATCTTTAATGGCATTGCGCGTAGCAACCAATCTGAGTTTAACTTGGCAAGCCCAGCATAGAAATAGACAATAGCCAGCAAAAGTTTTAAGGAATCTATACACCAAGCGGGAATCTGCTGAAAAGCTTTTTTAGGGTCTTTCCACGCATCTAAAGAAAAGTAAGCATTTGCAGGAAGAAAGATCATTAAAAAACTAAGAATACTAATAAAATAATAATGGTTTAAATAGGTGGTTTTATCCATCAACTCGATGTACGTAAAACTCAGAAAAAAGCTGATTATGAAAAGTCGGTACTTATAACCAATGGCAACAAAAAAAGCTGATACTCCACACAGCATAAAAATTAAATAGGTGAAATCGCCCAGCGGTTTCAGCCATTCAAATCCATAATAGGAAAAAAAGAATTTAGGACTTATATAAAGTTTTTCAATCCAGCCATTAAGCCAGAATCTTATTATGCTAGCCAACATCATACTCCCAAAAAACAAACGGAAGACTGCCAGAGGGACAGCTTCCGTATAAGAATTGAAATATTTGTTGATCTGAAGTCTCATTTATAAAAAAAGACTAATCCCCATCTGAATCTACATAGTCAACACTAATGGAAAGTGCCTGCATCATATCTACTTTCAGTAAGATAACTTCCTTTTGCAATTCATCAAATGCTTGAAGCATTTCAGTATTATTTGTTTGCACCTGAGATTTTAAACTTTGATCCAAACCTGTAGCCTGACTTAAAATAGTACCGAATTGATTATTGATCAAAGTACTTAATATTTGTCCATCTTTCATAGAATCTAAATAATCCAGATACTGTTTATAACTAAGGCCGGTCTGGTTGCTTCCATAATATTTACCGTTGAAAAAATCCTGCACGCTTTTTACAGACTTAATATATAATTCTCTAGATAGATCTTGAGAGTATAAAGCCTCTACATTGCCAGGAGAAGGTTCTCCCGTAAAGACCCCGGCAGGAAAACCAATTTTACCGGATCTAAGGAATTTTTCAAAATACAAAACGTAATCATTTGTGAACTTATCTACAGAACCAGTACTTGATGAGCTTGTATTATTTACAAAATTATCTCTAAAAGTTCCTTGCCAAGAAGCATTAACTTCAATTGTAAGGCTATTGATCCTTTTAGAAACATCTAATAAGTAACTTTTATATTCTTCTGAAGAATATTTGCTTACTATTTCCTGGTCACTATCCGCCAGCCCGTTTATTAAAAAATCCAAGGCGGGAAAACCCTGCTCATTATAAGTACTAGGAAGTGAAAGATTATAAGACCCACTTTCAATCTCATTTACCATAGTACTGACATCTGAAGGGTAGGTATTTAAGAAATTTCTGTAGTTTAATTCTTCAGCTTTACCAATTTCGAACATAGAAACCGTTTGAAAATCAAGATACGCTTTTTTATATGCAGATCTTAATTGCACCAAGTTCTCTTCAGAAGGATTTATTGTAAAAGAATTAGTTTTTTCCTGAAGATCCTGTGTGGAAGATGCAAAATTCTCAAAAGAAGGAACAATAATATTATCAGCCCAATTGGCTAACATAGCTTTTCGGTCAAAAGAATTTTCACTTCCACTAATTGGTTCTTCGCCTCCATTATCTGAAGTGCAGGCAGCAAAAACAAATAGAGCCAAAAATAAAAATTTCGAAATTTTAATCATAATATTTAATTTTAAAATCTGGGGAAGAATTAAATTCTTCCCCAGACGATTATTTTTATTCCGCAGCTTGTGCAACTGTGAAACCAAATGCAGAAGCTATTTCTTCAGAAATGCTATCCAAGGTTTCCGGAGTTACATCCCAAAATCCGTTTCCTGCTAGAAGTTGTGCTTTAAACTCATCTACCTGTGCTTTATTGATATATGGCATGTTAGTGGCAGGATTATTTGTAAATCTCAAACTATAAATAAATCCAAATCCTTCGGAAAGTTCATGGAAAGCAGATCCATATTTTTCTTCAGCAAGTTCAGTTTTACCTCCTTGCATATAGTTTACAGCTCTCACTGCTATAATTTTAGATAAATTTTCTCTAATAATTGCTACCTGCTCATCGCGAATTTCATAATTATCAGCAACTATTGCCGCTCTACCTTTTTTGAAAGCATCAAAAGTACTGGCTGCTATGCCTGCAAAATCTGGATCGGCATCAACTTCTCCTAAATAATCGAATAACAGTTTATCTTGACTCTGGCCTAAAACCGAATTAGGATTTGCAGAAGGAATAGATGGATCTCCATATAGATAACCATAGGCTTCATCCCATTTGTGTTCCATTGTTGTAAAATTTGCTCCATCTTCAACAATTTCATCCGCATTGTTTATCCTGTTATCCCCTTCATCAAGAACTGCTTGGGTTAAATAATTGTTTATAATTTGATCCAGCACAAGCCCTCCAATTAAACCTTTTGCGAATGCTTGGTTTAATTCAAGACCTTTTCCATTTACATATCTTTCACCAGTTCCTGCGGCAATTTGTCCAGCAACTCCAGGTTCAGCTAATAGATCCTTGTTTGTTTTTACAACAGTCATTTGCTCTTCAATAAATGCTTCAAAATCAGCTTTTATTTCTGTGCTCTCAACAGTATTTGTGGAAAAATACAAAGTTGATGCTGCTACCTTAGATTTTACACTTTTTGATGATTCATTTAATGCAGCTGAAGAAAAAGGAGCGTTTTCATTTGAAAACATATTGGAAAGTGATTCTGCTGTGGCATTTTCAAAATCAGTGAAAGAAGACAAAATTTCAGCAGACATTTGAAGTCTGGTGGTCTGACCTTCATAATTTACGGTAGTTGCATTCCCTCTTTCAAAAGTGTAATTTTGTGGAACTTCAACAGTGTTTTCTATTGGTAATTGTGCATCGTCTGAGCTGCAAGAACTTAAAGTTAATCCTACGGTGAACGCAATTAAAGCTAATCTTTTCATGAATACTTATTTAGACTGAATTAAAATAGTGATTTGTTTCGAATGCAAATATATACACGAAAACTAATTACGCAAAACTTATTTAGATTAATTTTAAATAATATTTTTCAATATAAGTCTGAAGAAGTATCGATAATACTAATGATAAGCCGTGAATATTTTAGTTGCCTCATTATAAGAGGATTCAAAACTGGTCATTTTAATATTGGAATCTGCCTTCTTGGAGTTGAAGTATGAAAGCATTTTTTCGGTAGGCATATTACCGGTTAATTCATCTTTAGCCATTGGGCAACCACCAAAACCTTGGATAGCACCATCAAATCTTCTGCAGCCAGAAGTATAGGCCGCATTAATCTTTTCATGCCAGCTAGTTGGAGTAGTATGTAAATGGGCACCAAATTCAATTTTTGGATATTTTGGAATTAAATTAGAGTACAAATAAGAAATAATTTCCGGAGTACTGCTCCCAATGGTATCAGATAAAGATAAAATACTAACTCCCATATTAGAAAGTTTCTCTGTCCACTCCCCAACTATTTCTACATTCCATGGGTCTCCGTAAGGATTTCCAAATCCCATGGATAAATAAGCTACAACTTCTTTATCCTTAGCTTTAGCAATTTCTAGGATCTCCTTTAGTGTTTGTACAGATTCATCTATGGTTTTGTGGGTGTTTCGCATCTGGAAATTTTCAGAAATCGAAAAAGGATAACCTAGATATTTTATTTCTTCATGAATTGCTGCATCTTGAGCACCTCTCGTATTTGCAATAATTGCCAACAGTTTACTCTGAGTATTAGAAAGATCTAATCCTGCCAATACCTCAGCGGTATCCACCATTTGCGGAATAGCCTTAGGAGAAACAAAACTCCCGAAGTCTATAGTATCAAAACCACACCGCAAGAGAGACTGGATAAATTGAATTTTCTTCCCAGTAGGAATAAAGGTTTTAATGCCTTGCATGGCATCTCTGGGACATTCAATAATTTTAATTTTATCCATAGTCAAAGATACTATTTTACCGATTATATAAAAATAGACCGATTTTTAAAGAAATTTAAATCAAATCTCTATTTTAACTACTGAAAACTAATATTTTACACAGATAATTCTGTTTAGAGCCGTTATATTAATATAAGAAATCCTATAGCCACGAAAACAATAATCTGTGTCCATTTTAAAATTCTTCCTGAGTTTCTATGCCTTTTCAAATATTTCGAAATTCTACCGGCAAGCAAAGCCACACCTCCAAAAATAAAAAAGGCTTGTAGCATAAATAAAAATCCAAGTATATAGAATTGATAAATGGTATTTACCTCTGGCTCCCATAAGAATCCTGGAAAAAATGCCAAGAAAAAAATAGTAACCTTAGGGTTTAAAACATTCATTATAAATCCTTGTCCAAACAAATTTCTTGATCTTCTAGGTGGATTATTTTCACCAATAGCTATGGAGCTATCACTTTTGAAAACTTTGTAAGCTAAATAGAAAAGGTACAAGGCTCCAAGGATTTTAATAATTGTAAATAATATAGGAGATGCTTTAATAATTGCGGAAACACCAAATGCCACTAAAGTAGTATGTATAACAATTCCAGACACCAATCCTAGCATTGTAATAATGCCAGCTTTTTTACCATTTGAAATACTTTGAACTAAAACATATATAATATCTGGCCCTGGGGAAAGGGTAAGTAATATAGAGGCAGTTAAAAATGGAATTAGTTGGAGGAGCATAACTAAATTAATCATGTTTAGTTAGCTAAAGCTAAAATAGCTTTATTTATTTCCTTGATCAACCCAGGACCTTCATAAATAAAGCCTGTATAAAGCTGAATCAAACTGGCACCTGCTTCAAGCTTCTCAAGAGCATCTTTCGCATTGTGAATTCCGCCTACTCCAATGATAGGAAATGCATTATTGCTTTTTTCTGAAAGAAATCGAATAACCTCTGTAGATCTATTCTTCAATGGTTTTCCACTTAAGCCTCCCATTTCAACTTTATTTTCAGACTGCAAGCCTTCTCTAGAAATGGTTGTGTTTGTAGCAATCACTCCCGCGATTCCTGTTTCTGAAATTATTTCGATAATATCCATTAATTGCTCATCTGTAAGATCTGGCGCAATTTTTAAAAGTATTGGTTTAGATTTCGATTTTAATAAATTTAATTGCTGAAGAGTATTCAGCAATGTCGTTAGAGGCTCCTTATCCTGAAGTTCCCGAAGATTTGGCGTATTAGGTGAACTTACATTTACCACAAAATAATCTACATGATCAAACAATGCCTCGAAGCATATTTTATAATCTGAAACTGCATTCTCATTCGGAGTGTTCTTATTCTTACCTATATTTCCTCCAATAAGTACATTTTTATTGGATCGTAATCGTTTAACGGCAGCTTCAACACCTTCATTATTAAAACCCATTCTATTTATAATAGCGCTGTCTTCTTTTAATCTAAACAATCGCGTTTTCTCATTTCCAGGCTGCCCTTTTGGAGTGACAGTACCTATTTCTATAAATCCAAAACCTAAAGAATCTAATTCTTTATATAGAACTGCATTTTTATCGAAGCCAGCGGCCAAACCAACAGGATTCTTAAAGGTAAGTCCGAAAACCTTTCTCTCCAATCTAGGATTATTAAGCTGAAATTTATTTTTAAATATTGAAGGAATTCCCGGTATCTTGAAAAGAAATTTAAGAGCATCAAAAGTGAAATAATGCACCTTTTCAGGATCAAAGTTGAATAATATTGGTCTTATTAGGGATTTATACATTATCAGGAATTTTTACAAAAATAGATTAATTTGAAGAATAGAAGTAATTATTATTACCCAATAAAAGGTTTTATGCTGAAGTTTAAATCCTATTGAAATTAAAAAAAGCAGCCCGAAGACTGCTTTTAATTATGATAAGAATTATTTATTTATTTTAAAGTAAAGGCAACTCTGGCAAATAAAAATCTACCACCAATACCAAATTGTTGTGCTCTTCTGGACCAGTCGAATCTTCCATCACTACGGTTTCCAAATTCAGCTTCAGCTCTATCTGGATACACATCTAATAAATTATTTGCTCCAACAGTAAGAGTAAGAGCATCTGAAGCTTTATATCCTAACGAAAGATCGGTCACGATCTTAGATCCAAATACTTGTTGATTGGCAATAGTATTTACTGCCTCTGTAACTTCCCCAAAGAATACATTTCTTAAAAATACATTGAAGTTGCCAGCAGTTAAGCTATTGGTAAGGTTAACTTTTGTTCTTGGAACCGCCTCTTCTAAATAAACTCTACTATCTTCAGGAAAATAAGTACCAACTAGATCAGCACGTCTTAATATATCTGAAGAATTTATATCTCCAACCTGCTTTGTCTTCGATAATGTTGCTGCGAGATCCGATTTTAAAGTAAATCCATTATTAAAGGTGGCATTGTGAGTAAGCACTAGATCTATTCCTTTAGATTCAGTATCTATAGCGTTAGCGAAAAAGGAAGCAGCTGTTGCATTGGCTTGAGACAATAAATTGAATAATTCTAATTGAGCACCAACATATTCTCCATCTGCATTTTTCTTAGGCTCAAACTGCCCTGTATAAACTACCCTATCATCTATAGCAACAAAATAACCGTCTACCGTTAAAGATAAATTAGCGTCTGGAATTTGTGCGGTAAAACCAACACTCAAACTTTGTGAAGTTTCTTCTTTTAATTGCGGAATACCTAACAATTTGGCCGCACGACTATCGTTTGTAAATGTTCCAACTTCTTGAGGGTTTCCAGCGTTATCAAATATTGTGGAAGTAGAATTGAAATATAACTGATGTAAAGAAGGAGCTCTAAAGCCTGTATTTACTGCTCCTCTTATATTTACATTGTCTGTTAATTTATATCTAGAAGATACTTTAAAATTTATAGTAGATCCAAAATCTGAATAATCTTCAAACCTAGATGCGAATGTCAACAAGAATTGTTCGGTAAGATCTGCTTCAATATCAAAATATCCAGCTATACTGCTTCGTTCACGTGATAATTCATTTTTCGGACTAAATCCTGGAAAAACTTGAGATCCACCAGGCCTACTTCTTCCAAAAAAATCTGTTGCCGGAGACTGCGAAGCCATGGTTATTGGAGTACCATTTTCTGTATATTGCTCATAAGAACCTCTTTCCCCTGCAACGATCTGATAATTCTCTAATCTATATTCTGCACCAAAAGCTATATTTAATCCAGCAAAAAGATCTTCATAAAAATTAGAAATATCTAGATTTGTAGTGTTTTGAGCAAAGGAGAATCCACCAGCATCAAAAGTAGTTGGACTTGCCTGCTTTAGAGATGCATTAGAAGTATTAGATATTAAATACAAGAATTCATTTTTCCCCCAGGTATTACTAAAATCTACTTCCCATTCTCCTATTTTTCCTTTAATTCCAGCTGCAATAGATTTATCGTTGATCTTAGAATTAATTTCTGGCAAAAATCCATCGATATATATTGGAGTATATGTTCTGTTTTGATTTGGCAATCTATAAAATCCAGCCGAATTTCCTCTTCTTGAACTTATACCTGCAAAGGAATATAATTCGGTCCCTTCATCATCTAATGGCAAAGAAAAATTCGCAAAGAATCTTCCTCCTCTTAGTGCCGATTGACCTACTCTCATATTATAATCACTTCTTACTTGATTTCGAGCATTCAATTCATCTTCGGTAACATCAACATTTAATAATGATTGTAAAGTTGCTCTATCTGGCGCAGCATTAATATCTTCTCTTAATTGTTGGTTGAAATAAGAAACTCCTTGTGCATAAAGCTGAATTTGCTCATTGGTAAGATTGGTAATATCTACTCCATCTCTAAATGCAACATTTTCAATTGCGTTGTATGCATTAAAAATAGTGCCTTCCCATTCTTTCATTCTGCTATAGTCTTCACGATAATCAAAATCTCCCGAGAAATTAATAAATCCACCATTATCTCCTAAGCCTATTCCATAACTTGCAGCAACATTTACTGTTTCCCCATCTACACCGCCAGTTTGATCGTTTGCATTTTCTGTAAAATTGGCCCCAGTAGTAACTGAAAGATTTAATTCGTCTATATTCTTATTCAACACAATATTTATAACTCCAGCAATAGCATCAGATCCATATTGAGCGGAAGCACCATCTCTTAATACTTCTATTCTTTGAATTGCTGCCGCAGGAATAGCATTTAGATCGGTTCCTACACTACCTCTACCAAAGGTTCCATTCACATTTATTAAAGAAGAGTTATGTCTTCGCTTACCGTTTATCAAGACCAAAACTTGATCTGGCCCCAATCCTCTTAGAGAAGCAGGATCTATATGATCTGTTCCATCTGAAATTGTTTGGGTATTCGAAGTAAATGAAGGCGCTACATAGTTCAGCATTTGGTTTAAGTTAACCTGAGGAACCGCATTGGAAAGTTCCTTAATATTTAATACATCTATGGGAACCGTAGATTCTACAACAGTTCTACCTGGGTTTCTAGATCCTACAAGCATAACTTCGCTTAAGGCTAATCCAGATACCATCGTTACATTCATTTGTGCATTTTGGATCTCAACTTCCTTGTTATCAAATCCTACAAAAGAAAAAACCAAGGTCTGACCCATGCTTGCTTCAATATTAAATTTACCGTCAAAATCTGTAATGGTTCCCTTATTGGTACCTTTAATAGCTACTGAAACTCCGCCTAAAGGTAAATTTTGATCGTCTACAACTGTACCTGAAATTTCTTGAGTTTGAGCTTGAATTCCCAAAGTGAGAAAAAACAAGCAAAACATTACGTAAAAATTCTTCATAAGTTTCTATTTTTGGTTTTTCCCAAAGATAACTAATTTGAATTAATTCAATTTTTAATTATCTTAAAATCATGATTTTAATTCAACTGTTTACCTAAAAATATAAACTTTATATCCTAATGATTTCGAAAAAAAACATAATTGACAGGTTTATTAGCTATGTGACCATAGATACTCAAAGTGATCCGGACAGCCAATCCACTCCAAGCACAAAAAAACAATGGGATCTAGCAAATAGGCTAGCCGTGGAACTAAAGAAGATTGGCTTGGAAGAAGTTGAAATAGATGATAATGCTTATATAATGGCAACTTTACCAGCTAATGTGGCACATAAAGTTCCCGTTATTGGTTTTGTATCTCATTTTGATACCTCTCCAGATTTTACTGGAACTAATGTAAATCCGCAGATCATAGAAGATTATGATGGAAAAGATATCGTTTTAAATAAAGAACAAGATATTATTCTCTCTCCAGATTATTTTGAAGATCTTTTGCAGTATAAAGGACAAACTTTGATCACGACAGATGGAACCACGCTTTTAGGGGCAGATGATAAAGCTGGTATTACTGAAATAGTATCGGCAATGGAATATTTGGTGAACAATCCACAGATCCCACACGGAAAAATTAGGGTAGGTTTTACTCCAGATGAAGAGATTGGTAGAGGTGCACACAAATTTGATGTGAAAAAATTTGGAGCAGATTGGGCCTATACCATGGATGGTAGCCAGATTGGGGAATTAGAATATGAAAATTTTAATGCGGCTGGAGCAGTTGTGAAAATTAAAGGAAAAATAGTTCATCCTGGATATGCAAAGGATAAGATGATCAACAGCATGTATATTGCTCAAGACTTCATTAACTCACTGCCAAGACTAGAAACTCCAGAACATACCGAGGATAGACAAGGATTTTTCCATTTAACAGATATAGATGGAGATGTGGAAGAAACTACCTTGAAATATATTATTCGTGACCACGATAAGAATCATTTTGAAGCTAGAAAGGAAATGTTTAGCAAATTAGCTTTAGAAATTAATACGCAACATGAAAGAGAAGTAATCAAGATCGAATTAAAAGATCAATATTACAACATGAGGGAAAAAGTAGAACCGGTAATGCACATTGTAGATATTGCAGAAGAAGCAATGAAACAATTGAATATTGAACCCTTGATCAAACCTATTAGAGGTGGAACAGATGGATCTCAATTAAGCTTTATGGGCTTACCATGTCCTAACATATTTGCCGGTGGGCACAACTTTCATGGAAGATTTGAATATGTTCCTGTAGAGAGCATGCAAAAAGCAGTAGAGGTTATTGTGAAGATAGCAGAGATCACTTCTGAAAAATATAAGTAGTTGAGTTTTACGATTTAATCTGCTTAAATAATAAAGGAGCAATATCAATTGCTCCTTTATTTATGTTTTTTCTAGTGAAACGGATTAAAAATAACAGCTTCCCCCTCTTCTACGTTTCCCTTTATTTTCTGAATCCCATAATTTTAAAGTTAAACTAACGATTATTTGGTTTAATCGTTGATCATTTATAGTGGCTCTATTTATGCCGAATACGCCACCATTTGCAAAGTCTACACTTTGAACTTCTTTAGATGATAGCGCGTAATCGTACCTAACATCCACTCCAATAATTCCAAATTCTGCTTTAGCTCCTATCTGAGCCGAGAATGGAGTATCTTGCACTACTATCCCCGGAGGTTCGTTAGTTCCTGAAGCATTTTCCAATCCAAATAAAGTAACATCTATAATATTTTTATAAGCTGCTCCCACATAAAGATCTAATGGACCATAAACATTATATCCAACAAGAACGGGTACACTTAATTCCTTAATATTATATAATGAATTATAATTCTGAAATTCGAAAGTAGATTCTAGATTAGAGTAAACCACTTCGGGACGAATAAAGAATTTGCCAAAATTCACTTGAACCCATCCACCCCCATGATATCCAATTTCTCCAACCGCATCGAAAGTATCGCTAGTATATTGAGCAGGAAGTCCAGAATCGTTACCTGTAATTTGTCCACCTGAAGTTTTATTAATTCCTCCTTTTAAACCAACCTTAAATTGCTGAGCTTGAATAGTAGAAAATGATTGGCAAGTAATGGCAAAAAGAATTGCAATAACTAATTTATTCATATAAAAATGGTTAGTTCAATTAATGAATTGGATGGTAAATATATTATATAAAAAAATAACTTTCACTTGTTTTCCTAAGCAATTAACGCATCAAAAATAAAAAAATTATATATTTCTTAAGTTATATCAAAATAAAAGGTTGTCCCAAATATCGAAATTTTAATATTCAATACAAGGACAACCTTTTTTATATTATAATTTTATTTAGTGAACTATAATCGCATCTGGATTTCCATCAGGATCATTTAGAACAGTACCATCAGTACGAGCTGTACCTAACAGTAATACTCCTGCAGCATGTGGAGAAGCCATAGAAGTTCCACTAATAGTATTATATCCTCCACCTTTCCAAGTAGATTTAACAGCTACACCTGGCGCCGCAAAATCTACTGGAGGGTTCCCAAAGTTGGAAAAACTAGCCCATCTATCGTTTACATCCATTGCAGAAATTGTTACGATATTTGCTCCATTTACTCTAGCAGGCGAACTATTATTAGCATCGCTACTTTCGTTTCCTGCAGCTAAAGCGAATTTAATTCCCTTATTAGAGGCTGCCAAAATTGCATCATCTAAGGCTTGGGAAACTGGTCCACCTAAACTTAAATTAGCAACATCACCACTAACGGCATTAGCACCAACATAATCTACTCCAGCAATAACTCCCGAGTAAGATCCACTTCCTCTGCTATCTAGTACTTTTACCGGAATCACAGTTGCACCTGGAGCAACTCCTATTACTCCAATTGTATTATTTATAGCCGCAATAGTTCCCGCTACATGAGAACCATGTCCATTGCCATCATCTGGAGAACCTGCATCTTTTCCAGAAGTAAAAGCATTAAAAGAACGAGAAGCATCTACATTTAAGTCTGGATGGTCTATATCTATTCCAGTATCTACTACCCAAGCCACATTAGTTCCCGTGTAACTAGACACCCCTTTTACCCTTAAAATACCATAAGGTGTTTCCTGCGTTCCAGTTCCAGTTCCTGGGTCTGGTGTGCCACAAGGACCACCGTTTGGAGTACCACATGGTGGTGCAAAACTTACTACTCTATCTTGCTCGATATATTTTACTCCCTTATTATTTTTTAAAATCTCTAATTGAGCTTTATCTAATTTTAAAGTTGCTCCGCTAATCGCATTGCTATAAACATTTACAATCTCTGCATTTACTGAAGCTTCATTTAAAAATCTTTTAGTTTCAGATTGCATTTCGGCTTGGGCCTTAACATAATTATTAGGAAACTTAGAGGAAACATTGGCTACAGCGCCATCTCTAAAGACTACGATATATTGCCCATCAATATTTTGAGCATCAAAGTTTGCGTCTACTTCGGTAAATGCTTCTGCATCTGTTGAAGTATTTTGATCCTCTGTACAGGAAAAGAAAAATGCAGAAGTGGCCATAATAGCAACCCCAACTTTTAGTTTAGATTTTAACATCTTTAAATAGTTTTTGGTTAAAAATTCGTTAATAATATTATCAAATCTAAACTTTTATAAATAAAAACAAAAAAAATCCGTGAGTTAGTTCACGGATTATCTTAGAGTTATGCTGTATTTAATCAAGTATTGTAGGAATAATAAGACCTAAGTAGAATATGTTAAAGTTTTAATTTCAATTAATTTTGGAGTCTAATTATCAGGATTCCATTTCTTAATTCCTCCATCAAGGATATAGATTTGTTTAAATCCCATTTCATTTAAAATTGAGGCGGCTTTCGCAGTATTATTATCGGTTGTGAAATATATAGCAATTGGAAGTTCCATGTCCAATGATTTTAAATTGGTTCGGAAATCTTCATTGTCAATAACATTACTAGCATTTACTAAATGTGATGTTTTAAAATCTTCTTTCCCCTTAATTTCAGTTTGCGGAAGAGAGGCATATTGAATATGTGTATTCAATTCCTCTACTGTAACAGTTTCTATTTCTGTCGATTTAGATTTGATGCAACCTTGAAAAAGGAATACAAATAAAAAAATAGAAGTCAGTACTTTTTTCATTCAAATTATTTTTTTTCTATCGAGCCGTCCCAATCGGTAATTCCACCCATTAGATTATTAGCATTTTCGAAACCTTGTTGGTTCATTAATGCACAAGCTTGTGCACTTCTTGCCCCGGATCTACAATACACATAGTAATTCTTAGATTTATCCAGTTTTTCAATCTCATCTATAAATCCTTGCCCTTTATAAATATCTATATTTGTGGCGGTTGGAATATATCCTTCAACAAATTCTTCCTCTGTGCGCACATCCAGAATTACAGCGTTTTCGTCTTCGCTAACTTCTTTGGACCATTGCTCTTGTGTAAGGTTTTTCATATTTATCATTTTTATGCTGAACTAAAAGTATTATTAATTGTAAATATAACGTAAAGGAAATTATCAATTAATTTCAGAATTAAAAAAATCGAAAATTATTAACTCTTTATCTAACGCCATTTTATAACGAATATTGAGTTCAAGCAATTTAAGTTATTCCAAGCCCTATAAAATTTTAACAAAATATTAAACCGCAGCTGAAAAAGTTAATTTACATTTGTACATACAAATATTGTACAAACAAATGAAAATAGAAGATCTTCTTCAAACTGAAAAAACACTCCCCCCATCTCGCAAGTTACTTCTTAGTATTTTGCACACTACCAATTTGATAAATGATAAGATCTCTGATGCTTTAAAACCTTTTGATATAAGCATTCCGCAGTTCAATGTTTTAAGAATATTACGAGGTCAAAAAGGGAAACCCGCTAATTTATCAACCATCCAAGAAAGAATGGTAAGTAAAATGAGCAACACCACCCGCATTGTAGATAAACTAATCACCAAGGAATATGTAGAAAGAGTCATCTGTGAAAAGAATCGCAGAAAAGTGGAAATTACAATTACCATTAAAGGATTGCACTTTTTAAAAGAAATAGATCCAATTATAGATAAAACTGAAGACATGTTAACAGAGAATCTAACTGCTTCAGAATTAGAAGATCTTACAACTAAATTACAAAAACTATTAAAATAAAATCATGAGTACTTATATAGACGATTTAAACTGGAGATATGCCACCAAGAAATTTGATGCGAACAGAGAGGTTTCGACAAAAGATATTGAAACTTTACTAGAAGTAATTCAGCTTACAGCTTCATCTTATGGCTTACAACCCTACGAGATAATTGTGGTAAAAGATGCCAAAATTAGAGAACAATTAAAATTAGCAGCTTGGAATCAATCTCAAATTACAGATGCTTCAGAAATTATTGTATTTGCCAACAAGACAAATATTACCAGTAACGATATAGATTCTTATTTAAAGGATATCGCAAAAATTCGCTCTCTAAAACTTGATGATCTAGCTGGATTAAAAGGGATGTTAGAATCTACAATTTTGAAATTAAATCCTGAAGATCAAAATGCATGGGCAGCAAAACAAGCGTATATCGCTTTAGGAAACCTGCTTTCTGCCGCAGCGAATCTTAAAATAGATACATGTCCTATGGAGGGTTTTGATGTTATAAAATTCGATTCTATCTTAAATCTGAAGGAAAAAGGACTTACTGCTGCAGTGATTGCAACTGTAGGATATAGAAGTGTAGATGACCAAACGCAATATGCTGCCAAAGTGAGAAAAAGCAAAGAAGACTTAATAAGTAAAATATAAACCAAAAAAAAAGAGAATTATTATGAAAAAGAATGTTTTAAAAGGAGCTGCGGCTTCAGTAATTGTATTAACAACATTAGCATTTACAACTATGAAAAAAGAAATAAACATTAAAGAAAGCAATGTAACATGGACAGGTAAAAAAGTTACAGGATCACATACTGGAACTATTCAGCTAAAAAGTGGATTCTTCAATATAGAAGATGAAAAATTGGTTGGAGGAGAATTTGTAATGGACATGACAAGCATTTCTAATACAGATCTTTCTGGGGATAGCAAAGGAAAATTAGAAGGACATTTAAAATCTGAAGATTTCTTTGGTGTAGAAAAGCACCCAACTTCTAAATTAGTGATTACAAGTATCGCTTCTAAAGGAAACGGATCTTACGGAGTTGTCGGAAATCTAACTATTAAAAACATTACAAAACCTGTAAATTTCGATCTTGAAATGAAGGATAATTCTGCACAAGCAAAACTTTCTATAGACAGATCTAAATATGATGTAAGATATGGTTCTGGAAGCTTTTTTGATGACTTAGGGGACAAAACTATCTACGATAATTTTGACCTAGTCGTAAATCTAAAATTCTAAGAAATATAAAATTCATTTCAACTGAAGCATCATTTTAGACAAAACCTTTGTCAATTCAACAATGATACTTATATTTGAACCAATGAAAAATAATACTGTACATACTTGGTGGTGGAGCAACTTACGTCAAAACGTCGTGAAGTAACACTGCTATAGTATTTTTAAATACAAGGCTTGTCTCACGACAAGCCTTTTTTTGTTTAATTTTTTTGAAACCATAATATGTATACCTTAAAGTCCACTTATAAAAAACTTCTAGCAGATACCCTTACCCCAGTGAGTGTCTATCTTAAAATTCGGGATAAATACCCCAACAGTTTGCTTCTAGAGAGTAGTGATTATCATGCAAACGATAATAGCTTTTCGTATATATGTTGCAATCCCATTGCTTCAATAAAAATAAAAAATGGGCAGATCCAAGAACTCTACCCAGATGGTTCTAAAAAACTCACGGAGATAACTCCAGAAATTAAGGTTGCAGAGGCAATTCAAAATTTCTCCTCCTTATTTAAAACTGAAAATTCAAATTTCAAGTTTATCAATAACGGACTGTTTGGATATACTGGTTATGATGGAGTTCAATATTTCGAAGATATCAAGATCACCAAAAAGAAAGGAGACCTTGAAATTCCTGAAGTTTATTACGCCGTTTATCAGAATATCATCGCCATCAACCATTTTAATAATTCCGCTTATATTTTCGATCATAACTTTAATTCTGAAAGTAAGCTAGAAGAAATTGAGCAACTTATAAAAGTAAAGAATTTTGCAACTTATAATTTCCGAAGAGACCTTGCTCCTATTTCCAATCTAACCGATTCAGAATTTATAGAGAATGTGAAATTAGGAAAGAAGCACTGCCAAAGAGGAGATGTTTTTCAATTAGTACTTTCCAGAAGATTTACTCAAAGTTTTAAAGGAGACGAATTTAATGTGTATCGCGCATTAAGAAGCATTAATCCTTCTCCTTATTTATTCTACTTCGATTATGGCGATTTTAAGATCTTTGGAAGTTCTCCGGAAGCTCAATTAGTGGTTTCTAATGGAAAAGCTGAGATTCATCCTATCGCCGGTACTTTTAAACGTACTGGAAATGATGAGCAAGATGCTGCTTTGGCAAAACAATTATCTGAAGATAATAAGGAAAATGCCGAACACGTGATGCTAGTAGATCTTGCCAGAAATGATCTAAGCCGACATAGCACAAATGTAAAAGTTGAGAAATATAGAGAAGTGCAGTTTTTCTCACATGTTATTCATTTGGTGAGTAAAGTTACCGGTACTAAAAATAAAGAGATTGGTACCATGCAAATTGTAGCAGACACTTTTCCGGCGGGTACGCTTAGTGGAGCTCCAAAACATAGTGCGATGACCCTTATTGAAAAATATGAGAATGTAAATAGAAGTGCTTATGGTGGCGCCATTGGGTTTATGGATTTCAACGGAAATTATAATCACGCTATTATCATTAGGTCTTTTGTTAGTAAAAATCATCAATTACATTATCAGGCGGGAGCAGGAATTGTATCTGAATCTAATGAAGAAAATGAATTGCAAGAAGTGTATAACAAGTTAGGCGCATTGTCTAACGCATTAGAATTGGCAGAAGAAATATAATTAGGGCGTTTCCCTTTGGGTCGGGCTTTCGGTAGTCGCTTCCCGGTTTACACCGGTAGAGCTCCGCAAAACTTCAATCCCTAACGCAAAAAGAAAAAAATGAAAAAAATATTAGTCATCGACAACTACGATTCCTTTGTATATAACTTAGTGCATTATCTGGAAGAACTAGATTGCCAAGTAACCGTTGTCAGAAATAATGAAGTAGATCTTGATTCCATCGAAAAATACGATAAGATCTTGCTTTCACCTGGACCAGGAATTCCAGATGAAGCTGGCTTATTAAAGGAGATCATTATACGATATGCACCAACAAAAAGCATTCTTGGAGTTTGTTTAGGACAACAAGCCATTGGAGAAGTTTTCGGAGGAAAATTGATCAACTTAGATTCGGTTTTTCATGGGGTTTCTACCAAGATCAATGTTTCTGTAGAAAATGAAAGTTTATTTAAACATATAGATAACGAACTTATGGTAGGGCGCTATCATTCATGGGTGGTAGATCCAAATTTGCCGGGAGTCTTGGAGGCCACGTCTTTCGATGAAAACGGACAAGTTATGTCCCTCCGCCATAGAGAATTTGATGTAAAAGGAGTTCAGTTTCACCCGGAATCGGTATTAACTCCTATGGGCAAGCAAATAATGAAGAACTGGATTGTTGAAAGCGGAAAATAGACAGATGAAACATATACTTAACAGATTAATAAATCACGAAACCATTTCGAAACAGGAAGCAAGCGAAGTCTTGGTGAATATTTCGAAAGGAGAATATAACGAAAGTCAGATCGCGGCTTTTTTAACCGTTTATATGATGCGAAGTATCACTATAGATGAGTTAGAAGGATTTCGAGATGCCTTGTTAAATCTGTGTCTTTCAGTAGATCTTAGTAACTATAATGCTATAGATCTTTGTGGAACAGGAGGTGATGGAAAAGACACTTTTAATATTTCTACGCTATCTTCCTTTGTAACTGCTGGAGCAGGAATAAAGGTTTCCAAGCATGGTAATTACGGAGTTTCCTCCATAAGTGGAAGCTCGAATGTAATGGAATATTTGGGAATCAAATTCAGCAATAAAGCAGATTTTTTAGAGCGTTGTATAGATAAGGCAGGGATTTGTGTTTTACACGCTCCCCTATTTCATCCAGCCATGAAAAATGTTGCGCCTATTAGAAAATCTCTTGCGGTAAAAACCTTTTTTAATATGTTGGGGCCAATGGTAAATCCTGCATTTCCAAAGAATCAATTGGTAGGGGTTTTCAGTTTAGAATTGGCCAGAATGTATTGTTATCTCTATCAGAACACCGATAAGAATTTCACTATTTTACATGCTTTGGATGGTTATGAT